>ERZ773073.1578-NODE-1578-length-10685-cov-3.739981_pt1 | contig 10685 bp, 8 predicted proteins | sample MGYA00580616_ERZ773073 | MGnify/ENA primary metagenome ERZ773073 (study PRJEB29015, sample SAMEA2737960) | human oral metagenome | biome: human oral; feature: human-associated habitat; material: dental | place: China | collected 2131 ...
GTAACGAGCATCATTAAACAGCAACAGGCCGCAGGTGCGTTGGTGATGAACTACGTGGGACGCAATATCCTGGTGGGTGCCGCCGAGGAGGCTGCCGACAACGGCGTGTCCAACGCGTTGAACTACCTGACGGGACCGGGGCCGCACACGCTGGGTGGCCTGGCCTCGAGCACCGGTGAGGGCCTGCTGGAGGGAACCGTCACCGGCGGTGCTGGCGGGGCCCTGGCCAAGGTGACGGGCACCAGCGACATTGGCTGCTTTGTCGCCGGCACGCCCGTGGTGATGGCGGACGGCAGCCGCAAGCCCATTGAGCAGGTGACCGTCGGTGAGGAGGTGCTGGCCCACAACCCGGCGACCGGCTCCGAGGAGCCCCGCGTGGTGGTGGAGGCCCTGGTCCACGAGGAGGTGGGGACCTGGCGGGTCTCCACCAGCGACGGCGGCAGCGTCACCACCACCGCCACCCACCCCTTCCTGGTGGAGGACGGGGGCTGGGTGGCGGCCCGGGACCTGCGCCCGGGGGACCGGCTCCACCAGGCCACTCCGGGTGCAGGCGGTACCCCTGAGGGGCGTGGCACCCCGGGAGCGGCTGCCTCGGACGGTGCCCCGGACGTGGCCGCCTCGGACGGCGCCCCGGTAACCGTGGTCTCGGTGGTCCCCACCGGGCAGGAGGCCACCGTCCACAACCTGCACGTCGCCGGGCTCCACAGCTACTATGTGGTCACCACCAGCGGCACTCCCGTCGCCGTCCACAACAAGTGCGTAGACGCCCCTGGCGGTGGGCTCATCGACTACGGTAGTGTTGACAGCATTGGACGCCGCAGCGGTATCGAGGCCTATCTCACGCCGGCGATGGTGGGGACTGGGACAGAGGTGAAACGAGGTATCCATCCGCCGCCAGGGTACCAGGGGAAGGCTGGTGGGCATGCAAGAGGACATCTTCTGGGCCGGCAACTTGGTGGCTCCGGAAGTGTCGAGAGCAATCTCGGTACCCTGTTCCAGAATCCAGTTAACCATCCGATTATGAGTGGGTTTGAAGGGAAGGTCAGGAAGTTGCTCGAGGCAGGTGAAGATGTGCTTTACTCGTCTAAACCTATCTACCACGGTAACAGTGCCGTGCCAAGCGCAGTGTCCATTACTGCTGAGAGCAGTAGCGGCAAGATTCTCAGTATTTTTATTCCTAATAAGCTATAGGAGATGAGTATTATGGAAGACAAGACGGACCTCCTGATTCAGATTGCTCCACCGCCACCGCACCCTCATATTAGTACGACAGAATCCGAAGACGTCGTCACCTGGCCCAAGGATCTTATTCATCTTTACAGCGTCTACGGGCAGGGTTCCTTCGATATCTTCCTGTCTGTCCTGGGTAGGACAGACGAAAACCCAAACCTCAGTTCTACGGTGGAGACGCACCGGTTCTTGGAAATTCTGGAGCAGGTTGCCTCTTACGATGACTCAGTCATTCCGCTCCTTAAGGCCATTCGCTCCGTAGAAGCCTGGGCGGCATGGGGAAGCACTGATAACGGCGACTGCTGCTTGTGGTTGGCTCCCACGGGGGACCTTCCGGAGCGTGTTATCTATGTAGACAGTAAGTGCACCGAGTGGTCCTTCCATGAGATGAGTGTCACCAGCTTCCTGTGCGGAGTCCTCACTCGCACTATTGACTGTCCTATGATTTTCTTCGATGAGTTTTTTCCCACGCGTTACGCCGATATGCAGGGTGTCAGCAGGATCCTGGGGCGCACCGTGTCCACTACCGCGCACTTCTTCCTCACGCCCGAGGACTCCGTCAAGATCTATGAGAACTGGGATGACATTGGTCCTGAGTGGAGGAGTGTCTAATCGTGGTCGGACACTATAGCTGCTCGCACAAGCTTATTGGTCTTGGTTACTGGCAGCTCAAGCAGGCGTAGACGGTCCTCGCGCTTTAGCCTCCTGGAGGATACGGCATGGAAGACAAGACAGACCTTTTGGTTCAGATTGCTCCACCGCCACCGCTCCCTCATGTCAGCGCCGTTCCCCCTGGTATCAAGGTCGTTACCTGGCCGCAGGATCTTATTCATCTTTACAGTGTCTACGGGCAAGGTTCTTTCGATATCTTCCTGTTCATTTTCGCAAGGACTGATGATAATCCTTACGCTAGTTCTACGGCGGAGACGCACCGGTTCTTGGAGATTCTGGAGCAGGTTGTCTCTTACGATGACTCAGTCATTCCGCTTCTTAAGGCCATTCATTCCGTAGAAGCATGGGCGGTGTGGGGAGGCACTGACAACGGTGATCGGTGTCTGTGGTTGGCTCCCACGGGGGACCTTCCGGAGCGTGTTATCTATGTAGACAGTAAGTGCACCGAGTGGTCCTTCCACGAGATGAGTGTTACCAGCTTCCTGTACAGTCTGCTCACTCGTACTATCGATTGCCCTGTCCTCGTGTCCGGGGAGGGCTTCCCTACTTGTTATGCTGACATGCAGGGTGTCAGTCGGATCCTGGGGCGCACCGTGTCCACTACCGAGCACTTCTTCCTCACGCCTGAGGACTCCGTCAAGATCTCTGAGAACTGGAATGATATCGGCCCCGAATGGAGGAGAGCCTAATCATGGGGGCCGGAAGCGGTCTGCCGTACCTCAAGATCCGTCAAGCCCACTGCCTTTAGGAAGGCAGCATCCCTGACGGCGCCGGTACGGCCGACCTGAGTGCCAGACCACTGCCTTTAGGGAGACGGCACCTCGAGAAGCCGGTGTGCCTGAGGTAAGGAAGGGGCGTCCCGGATGGGTGGCACTCTGGTAGCCCTAGCATGAGCGGTAACCGCAGGTCAGAGGACGTATCTGTCTGTCGCCTGTGCGTCGTCGGGCTTGCGGTGGGAGGGCGGTGGAGGGGGACAGCCAGACCACAACCTCTGTACGCCGTCGGGCACCACGGTTATTATGTGACCACTACCGCCGACGTCCTCCAGACGCTTGCATCTGTACTCGATTCAAAGACTATGAAACATGTTTTATGCTACTTTAATGATTGCTAGACAGGGCAACGATTGGGGAAAGAGTTCGCTCGAGAGGTTCCTAGGCGACGATGGTGGGCTCGTTAAGAAGCTCTTTAAGAGTTTTAACGGTGTTCCATGAGATATTGATGGGGGCGAGGTCATGGCGTGCTCTATAGGAGAGCTGTTGGACGGTGTTGTTCTACTCGGGTCGATCATGGCGCGAGGACCTGCGAGCCGAGCTCACATTATGCCGACGGCGGTCGCCCAGTACCTAGAGCAGCTTAGACGGGCGATGTGAGTGGCTCTTTCATCTGCTGGTTCAGCATTTGTGGCAGGACTACTCAGCCGACAGGTACGGGAAAGGCAGGCGGAACGTGTCGGTCAACTTCCTCTTGAACGCTCACCACACCTCACGTGCGCGACGGCCTTCACCATGCTCACCCGCTTAGGGGCGTAGCTGGGTTCGTGGGAGACCCGAGAAGCGTAGGAGGCGCCACGGAGGACTCAGTAAGGTGGCTCCTGGACGTGCGACACGCTCAAACAGAATATATAATAATGATGTCAGGTTCGGAAGAAGGACGACACAGGGAGGATTTGGTCATGGAAGGGACCGGACTGAAGAGCGTCGAGGAGATGGCGGCGATCAGGGGCCTGAGGGTGAGGGAGAACAACTTCCCTGACATGGATCGAGAGATCCTTGGCTCCGCTGGCAGGGTAAGAGCGGTTGGCGCTGACTGGTCCCGGCTGGATCTGGACAAGTTCAGCGTGTGGAAAAGCGTCTTCGAGGGCTGTGACTTCAGTGGCTCTCGGATCGGCCTGTTCGGCATAGGCGGAGGCGCGTCCTTCTCCGAGTACCGAGGCTGTAATTTTAACGGCCTGAGGGGCGCGATGATGGCCTCGGGAAGGGCCCACTTCGTGGGCTGCTCGTTTCGGGGTGCACACATTAAGGGAATTAACTCGAGCACAATGAGCCTGGTGGACTGCGACTTCTCCGGGGCAGTGCTCAAGGACTGCGTGTTCTGGGGGTCCCCACTGAGGAGCGACCTCAAGAACGGCTCGACCCTGCCTGCCGTCAACGAGTTCAGGGGCAACGACTTCTCCACTGCCGACCTGGTCTCCTGCTCCTTCCGTTACGGCGTCGATCTGGACGCGCAGAGGCTGCCGGAGGCCGACTACTACGCCCGTGTGCGTCATGCGCCTACTGCCCTCGAGCATGGTCGGGAAGTGGTGAAGTCATGGGCCGGGCTCGTCGAGTGCAGGGTCGGTGAGCGAATCCTGGACGCAATCGAGAGGGAGATACAGACGTATCAGTTCGATCAGTTCTTCGACAGTCGTCCGTACGAGTTCACAGACATTAGCCTCTGGCAGCACCTTAAGAAGGTCCTCGAGCAGGCGTAAGTACCCTCGTCTTCGATTTATTGACAACGGTGAGGACGTCATTGGGACTGTGCTGGGTGGAGTTGGCTCCGGGTATGTTTCTGGGAGGTCGTGCTCGTGGTGGCGCGTGTTCGTCGTGACTGGTCTGCTGTGAGGTCTGACGTGATTGAGTGCGTGGTGGCTGCTGAGGGGCTGTCGCCCCGGGGTGTGGCCAGCGTGCTGGAGCTCGTAGGGCCGGGAGAGCTCGAGCTGGCGGTGGACCAGCTCCTGCGGTGCACGGGGTGGAGGCCGGACGAGCCCCTGCTGGGCAGGCTGCTGGGCCTGGCCCGGGAGCTGGGCGTCGACACCGGTCCGTACCTGGAGTACTGGGACGAGAGGGAGGTCTCGGGGGAGCCTCGCGAGACCCGTGAGACGGGGTGGGCCGACCCGCTGGCCTGCCGCAACACCGAGCTCCCCCTGGACTGGTCGCAGGAGGAGGTCGACGCCTACGTGTCCGGGATGCTGGAGGACCCGGCCTCCCGCTACCTGCTCACCGGCGCCCCCGGCAGGCCCTGTGCCAGGAACGGCACGCCCGTGCTGTGCTGGGTCAGCGCCTACCCGCCCGGGGTGTGCGTCGTGGCGGAGCTGGCCACGGGCCGGGTCGTCAGCCGCAACCAGGTGGTCGTCGACACCTCCCCGACCGGCACGCGACTACGCAACCAGCTCCTCAGGGCCGTCGACAACCCCGACCTGCCCGTATTCGACTTCGCCGGGGTCCTGGACCTCATCTCAATGGGCGAGTGGGCCCTCGCCCTGAGAGTGCTCTGCACCCAGGTGTGCGAGACGGGCACGAACCTCACCCCCACCAACCTCGCCAACATCCAACAGGCAGGCCACACGCTCAACATTGACACCACCACCCTCCTACAAAAGAACCCGCCAGACGTCATGAGTAAATGTAGTGCTATAGTTACGGGATTGAGGCGGAGAGTGAAGATGCTGCGTCGCAGCGGGAGGGCAGGGGGGTCAGAATGCTGACTGTTGACGAGATCCTGTCAAGGCTCGTAGAACTCCTGTCGCAAGAGGGCGAGACATACTATGCGTGCGTGCTGGAGATCCGTAGGCTCCAGTTCGTCAGGACCCCTGGCGAGGCCGAGCGCAGGGACGTGGCGATTGACATACTGAGGATGTACGGAGGCATGGGGAGCTTCAATGACCTCGTCCTGCAGGACGGTGTGCGGACGCCGTCAGGCAGCAACCGTAGGCTGGATTCCCTGAGGAACGCCCTGTACGAGGCTGCCAGCAGGCTCGCAACAACACGGTAGCGGATTCAGGTGCGTGTTATTTGCGCGCTCCGGTCTGGGGGCTGCGCGCCGCTGGTATCAACGGCGTCAAGGCCTCCGTCTACCAGTCACCTTCCGGGAGGCCTTGACGGTTATTGCGGGTCAGACCCGACTCGGCGTCGTGCCCGTGCTCTGTGAGAACTAGACGGTATTGGCACCGACCGCGCCCTGAGCCGGGAGCTGCGTGCCCTATCCTGTGCCGTACGGTATCCTTCAGGGGTCGGAGTAGCCGTACCCTTAGGAGGTCCAGGACAGTTATGCTACCCCCTGTCCCCGACGATATTCCTGCGCGCCAGGTGCGCGCGCTCTACGATGGTGACACAATCACGGTCTACCAGGCGTACTCGTCCAGTATCGCTGAACCGGCCCTGCGTGCGGGTCGATTCGTGCCACCTTTTAGCCGTACCAGAATGACGTGGATCAAGCCGTCCTTCCTGTGGATGATGTACCGCAGCGGTTGGGCCACCAAACCCGGGCAGGAGCAGGTGCTCGCTATCCGCCTGCTGCGCTCAGGATTTGACGAGGCCCTGGCCAGTGCGTGCCTGAGCAGTTTCGACCCCGCCGTGTACCCCACCTACGAGGCCTGGCGCTCGGCCAAGACCACCAGCCCGGTCCGGGTCCAGTGGGATCCCGAGCGTAATGTCCGCTCCGCCCCCCTGCGGCACCGGTCGATCCAGGTGGGGATCGGCCCGCGCATGGTCCCCAGCTACGTCGATGACTGGATTGTCGATATTACTGACGTGACAGACCTGGTCAGCGAGCTGCGTGGCTCTGAGCGCATCGACCTCAGCCGCCTGCCCCGCGAGGCCCCCTACCCTCTGGCCGCTGCGACCGCCGTCCGGCTCGGCGCCTCCGAGGCACCCACCTCTGAGCCTGGGAACGACTGACCAGCCCGAGCGCCACTGTGTCGCCGCCCAGGCACCCACCTCTGGGCCTGGGGGCGGCTGCCCCAATGTAGAGGTCCTGGTTCCTCCGCCGGGTCCGGGCCAGGCGACGCGGGTGAGTGGGCCGGTTCCCTAGTGCTGTCAGGCGAGCTGAGCGGGGCGGGGGCCAGCTGGACGCGGTGGCGGCTCGGGCCCGTGGACGTGCGGCCGGGTACAGGAGCTGGGCTGGGCGCCCGCTTCACCGACCTCGGGCACGCGGACGTGCGGCCAGGTAGGTGGGCACAGGTGCAGGGACCGGGACCGCTGAGATCCAGATAGACAGGCCTGCAGGCGCGGTGAGGTAATAGGAAGACCTTATCGGTCGAACGTGTTCAATCGTGAGTTTTCAAACTTTGGTGAGTTCTGAGTGTCTTAGGAGTTGTTTTCTCGCACGGAGTGCACGATGGCTTTGTGCGCTTGACGAGCCTTCGTGTTGCGGACGAGTTCAATGGGTGTACAAAGTGACCTCATCGTTATTTTGCCCGAGTTTCATAACAATATGATGACAAATGCGGTGGCCTATTGCCGTCGCGGTGTACCAGGGTGTATCCCAGGGGTGTTGTTCCGCTCCCGTCACCTAAGGATCCCACCGTGTCCGCTCCCCAGTCCGTCTCACCGCGTCGCCGCAGTAGGCTGCTGTCCGCCAGTAGCTGGTTCGTCGCCCTTGCCCTCGTCCTGACGCCGGCACTTGCCGGGTGCGACCAGGCGTCGGCCAAGAAGACCGCGTCGTCGGAAGCCACCACCGCCCAGACCACGATCGAGGTGCCTGACGTCGTCGGCCTGAAGGGCGACGCCGCCGTCGACGCCCTTGAGAAGGCCGGTCTCACCGAGGACCCCACCTTCAAGGACGTTGACGGCAAGGAGTCCGTGTGGAAGAAGAGCAACTGGTCCGTGACAGCCCAGGACCCCGCGGCTGGTGAGCAGGTTGCGGCAGACCGGGAGATCACCCTGACGGTCACCCACGACTCCGCCCACGCGGAGGCGTCAGCCAAGGCCTCGGCATCTGCTGCGGCCGCTGCGGAGGCGTCAGCGTCTGCTGCGGCAGCTGCTGCGGCAGCCGCGGAGGCGGCGGAGAAGGCGGCGCAGGAGAAGGCGGCCCAGGAGGCGCAGCAGGCTGAGGAAGCAGCGCAGGAGCCGGCGCAGGAGCCGGAGGAGCCAGCACAGCCTGCGCAGAAGCCGCAGGCCTACTACAGGAACTGTGCCGAGGCAAAGGCCGCAGGTGCGGCCCCGTTGTACCAGGGCGACCCAGGTTACCGTTCTGCTCTGGACCGCGACCATGACGGGGTTGCCTGCGAGAAGTGAGCGCGCCGCCCGCGGGCCCTGTGGGACATGGCCTCTGCGCGCATCGAGGGTTCTGGCCGCGATCGTGAGCGTGGTGTCCCGCAGGTGAACGCGCTTTCGGGTGCGTGAACGCTATGTAGAGCGGCGTTCATATACCCTTAAGCGCGTCCACCTACGGGACAGTGCGTTCATCCGCAGGCCAGTGCGTTCATCCACAGGACGGCGCGTCCACCCGTAGGACAGTGCGGCGGCGTGCAGGGCAGCACGTCCATCCGGCAGGCCAGTGCGTTCATCCACAGGACGGCGCGTCCACCCGTGGGGGCCGACGTCGGCCCAGCTCAGAGTCAGGGCGTCCTCCGGCGTCGTGGCAGGATGAGCCCATGGACTGGAACCAGCTGTCGACGGGAACGTGGGTGGTGCTGGAGTACGCGATCAAGATCGTGGCCCTGGGCGTCATCCCGGAGAACCGCCGCCCCTCCAGCTCCACCGCCTGGCTCGTCCTCATCTTCTTCCTGCCGCTCGTGGGCCTGCCGCTGTACCTCTTCCTGGGCAGCCCCTGGGTCCAGGGCAAGCGCTACCAGCAGCAGGTCGCCGCCACCAGGACCACACTGGCCTACACGCGCAACCTGCCCGACGCCCCTGAGGGCGCCACTCCTAGCCGCTCCCTGGGCTCGCTGCTGCGGATGAACCGGCGCCTGACCGGCTTGCCCTGCGTCACCGGGGAGGTCGTGGCCCTGCACTCGGACTCCCCGTCCACCTACGCCGCCATGGTGCGTGCGATCGACGCCGCCACCGGCCACGTCCACGTGGAGTTCTACATCCAGAGCTGGGACGAGGTCACCGACCCCTTCTACTCGGCCCTGGCGCGCGCGGTCCAACGGGGTGTGACCGTCCGTCTTCTCCTGGACCACCTGGGAAGCCGCAAGTACCCCGGCTGGAACCAGCTCGGGCGTCGCCTGACCGCGGCGGGTATCCAGTGGTACCTCACAATGCCGCTGCTGCCCCTGCGTCGCCGCTGGCGTCGTCCTGACCTGCGCAACCACCGCAAGATCCTTGTGGTCGACGGTGAGCGCGCCTTTATCGGCAGCCACAATATTATTGACCCCACCTACCGGCTGCGCCGCAATATCCGTGCCGGGCGCACGTGGGAGGACCTGACCGTGGAGGTCACCGGCTCGGTCGTGGTGGAGGCGCAGGCGGTCTTCGCCATGGACTGGTACTTCGAGTCCGGGGAGACCCTGGACCTGCTCGACGCCGTTCCCGGCGCCGCCGAGGCCCTCATGAGGTCGCGGGGCAGGCGCGCGGACCCAGGGCAGGCGCGCACACTGGCACAGGTGACGGAGTCGGGACTGGCCGCTGAGCTGGGGGTGGGGTCCGGGCTCGTCAGGGGGGTGCCCAGGCACCGGCTCGGGGGCAGGCACGTGCTCAGGGGCGGTTATGCCCAGAACGGGCGAGCGACCGTGGACGGGCACGTGACCGGGGGAGGGCCCCGTCCCCGAGGCCGGCACGCCCTCGGGAACAGCTACGCGATCGGGAACGGCTACGCGGCTGCTGGCGGTTACACCACCGCGGACGGCTACACGGTCGGAGGAAGGCACCGGCTCAAGGGCGGCAGGCACCGGGCCAAGGGGGAGCCCGACCGCGCGACCAGGCGTGACCAGAGGATCTCGGGGCAGGGGCCCCGAAGCGGATCCGTTGTTCCCACCCTGGTTGGTTCTGCCGCGGTTGGTTCTGGCGGGGCTGGTTCTGATGGGGCTGGCCCGGTCGGTTCTGGCGGGGCAGGTCCTGTCGGGGCAGGTAGGCCGCCTGCTGGCCGCGCCCCGGCTGGTCTCGCACCGACCAGTCTCGCCCCGGCTGGCCGCGCCTCGGCTGGTCTTGCACCGACCGGTCTTGCCCCGGCTGGTCCCCGCCTCGCTGACCGGGGCCCGGCCGACGGGCTGCCTGCTGGCCGCGGCAGCGCCGCGCCACCCCGGCCTGGCTACCTCACTCCTTTCCACGGCATGGACGATTCCTCGCTGAGTCCTCTCGTCGTCGCCTCCGCCTCCGTCACCGCCCCGGCACCCCTGGTTAACGGTGCGATACCGCAGGTGGACGACTCCATAATCCTCCCTGAGCTCACCGCGCAGATTCTCGATACCGCCCCCGTGGGGACTCCCGCGCCCCAGCCGGGACGTCCTGACGCCGTCGTCAACGCGATGCAGCTCGTCCCCTCCGGCCCCGGCTACCCCACGGAGCCGAACCTACGGCTGTTCCTCTCCCTTATCCAGAACGCCACCAGGCGGGTCTCTATTACCAGTCCCTACTTTATTCCTGATGAGGCGCTCCTGTCCGCCATGACCACGGCAGCCTACCGGGGGGTGGAGGTGGAGCTCTTTGTGGGGCAGGAGTCCGACCAGTTTATTGTCAACCACGCCCAGCGCTCCTACTACTCGGCGCTGCTCGCGTCGGGGGTTCGTATCTACCGCTACCCGGCGCCCACGGTGCTGCACGCCAAGTACATGACCGTGGACGGGGAGGCCTGCGTTATCGGCAGCGCCAATATGGACTTCCGCAGCTTTGCGCTGAACTACGAGGTCATGCTGCTGGCGTTCGGCGGAGACCTGGACGACCTCCTGCGGGAGAACGACGCCCACTACCGGGAGATCTCCACCGAGCTCACCGCGGCGCAGTGGGCGCGCGAACCGTGGTGGAGCAAGTACATTGACAATGTGTGCCGGCTCATGTCGTCGGTGCTGTGAGGAGTGGCTCAGGCCGTGCCCCCGGGGCCGGGTGGTGCGGGACGGTGCGGCAGAGGGCGGACCTGGC
>ERZ773073.1581-NODE-1581-length-10666-cov-62.705306_pt1 | contig 10666 bp, 9 predicted proteins | sample MGYA00580616_ERZ773073 | MGnify/ENA primary metagenome ERZ773073 (study PRJEB29015, sample SAMEA2737960) | human oral metagenome | biome: human oral; feature: human-associated habitat; material: dental | place: China | collected 2131 ...
GCGCCGACCAGTGGGTCCTCGGGCTCATCAGCCCTGAGGAGGCCGTCGGATGGGGTGTGAAGGGTATGATCGAGGAACGGGCCCCGGACCCCGACGACCTCGTCATGCACGAGGCGGCCCCCGGTCTGATTCGGCGTCTTATTAGATGAAGGCTGCTTCGGGGTGCCCGGGAGTATCCTCCGAATGCGGTATGGCGACATCCCAATTCACTCACGAGACGCCATGGTGTCAAACAGGAACCCACAAATGAGCCCTTCCCGGGAGTTGCGGTTACATGACTCGGCACTTTCTGGCGGGAAAGGCTAATCGTATCGCCTTCTGATGAGTGTGTGTGCATCAGGATGTCGCGGATCGAGTGCGACAGGTTCCGCGGAAATCGAATTTTTGATCGACGAGGAGATGATTCCTCAAAATGAAACCGGTCGCCCTGCTGAATTACTTTCGCGGTGTGTGGAACGCTATTCCGGGGCGTCTGGGAGCACTCCCCGGATGCGACAGAGTGATGACCCGATCTCCGTGGACTGTCGGGGGTGTCTGAGTGATAAATATTACGGGTCTACGAGGAGCGGGCCGTCGTAATTTCGCTTCCCGAAAATATGTGCAGACGCCCGCTGAATAACCTTCGCGGAATGTCCGACGGCGGTCTCGTCCGGGTTTGCCGGAATGGTCGGGGATCGTGCTCGTCTCGGTCGGGGCAGGGGTCGGGCTTGTTCGGGCCCGGGCGTCCGCGTCGAGCTCGGTCGGTGTGCAGGGCGTCCTCAGCGGGGCCACCCCGGTTGGTGCTGGAGGTGCTATTGCGGCTGATGGGGCGGTATAGTGAACAGGGTGTCATGTTACATGTTTGCAAGATGGTGCTCCGACACCGACTTTTCCGCATGACCTGGTTGAAAGTTGGCGCGCGGAGGGCTCTGAGGGCCGTCGGTGGCGCTTGGCGTGATTCCGCCACTATGTGCTAGTCTGAGCCCGGTGCTGGCCGGTCCGGAGGGGTGCTCCCGGGGCCGGTGGCGCTCCGGGCCCTCGAAGTGGCGTCATACCGCCGCTCTCGGAGGCAGGGGTCAGGGAGCACCACGCACCTGTAGGTGCATTGAGACTTCAAGAAGCGCGAGCTCCAGCTGACGCTTCCGGTCAGGGAGCACCACGCACCTGTAGGTGCATTGAGACATGGCGAAGACCATCGGAAGGGGGCCAATGATAAAGTCAGGGAGCACCACGCACCTGTAGATGCATTGAGACCGAGGAATACGGTGCCGTACCTGTCGCTCCTCTTAAAGTCAGGGAGCACCATGTAGGTGCATTGAGACGTTCCGGTCGAGAACAGCCCCTCCGGCAAGTGATGAGTCAGGGAGCACCACGCACCTGTAGGTGCATTGGGACGTGTGGCCGTCGGCGCGGCCTCCGGCGGGCGCCCCGTCCGCGGCACTATCTCCGGCGGGCGCCTGGTCTACGGCGGTGTCGCCCACGACTGCCCCGCGACGGCCGCCGTCGGGCCGGGGGCTCCGGCTCCGGCTGGCCGTACTGGCGCGTGGGCTCGCTGGAGGGGCCGACCCCGGGAGGTCTCGCACGCCGAGCTCCTCGGCACCGCGGTTCGCCCCGAGTCGCCCGCCGGCGACACGCAGATGTGACGCACGCGTGACGCGGGTCACTTAATTCGTCGTCTTCCTCGGGATCTCGGCGGAAGCGGCCTCGGATCTGGTGGTGGAGGGCGCTGCGACCACAACATATTGTGGTCACAGCGGGGTCCGACCACCGGATATGGGTTGCGCGGGCGCGAGCAGGTTGTAGGGTCGGGCCCGGTGGTGCCGCCCCGGACGTCGGCCGCCGGACTCTCGTTCCGGCATCGGGTGCCGGAGCGGCGGCCCCCGTCGTCGTCAACGACGGCGACTTCTACGTTCATCGAAGTACTGGAGATGCTCGTGTCAGACAGCAGTCAGACCCCCGCCGCCGCCCACCTCGCCGCGGCCCACCCCGAGCTGGTCGCCCGCGGCTCCGACGACTCCGCCGTCGCCCACGGCTCGCGCCCCCAGGTCGACGCCGTCGCCACCATCACCGAGTACCTCGACCGCTCCGACTGGCGCGTCAACGCCAACGCCAACCAGGGCTACTCGCTGGGCGGGATGATCCTCAACACCTCCGGCAAGATCATCGCCAACTACTGGCTGAGCCAGATCTACGCGCAGGAGGCCGGCGACGCCCACCGCTGCGGCGACCTGCACATCCACGACCTGGACATGTTCTCCGGCTACTGCGCCGGCTGGTCGCTCAAGTCCCTCCTCCAGCAGGGCTTCAACGGCATCCCCGGCAAGATCGCCTGCAACCCGCCGCGGCACTTCTCCTCCGCCGTCGGGCAGATCGTCAACTTCCTGGGCACCCTCCAGAACGAGTGGGCCGGCGCCCAGGCCTTCTCCTCCTTCGACACCTACATGGCGCCCTTCGTCCGCCTGGACTCCATGACCTACACCCAGGTCCTCCAGTGCATGCAGGAGCTCATCTTCAACCTCAACGTCCCCTCGCGCTGGGGCACCCAGACGCCCTTCACCAACCTCACCTTCGACTGGACCTGCCCCGACGACCTCGCCGACGAGCACCCCCTCATCGGCGACGAGCTGTGCGACTTCACCTACGGCGACCTCGCCCCCGAGATGGCCGTCATCAACCGCGCCTTCATGGAGATCATGACCGCCGGCGACGCCGAGGGCCGCGTCTTCACCTTCCCCATCCCCACCTACAACATCACCAGGGACTTCGACTGGGACTCGGACAACGCCGAGCGCCTGTTCGCCATGACCGCCAAGTACGGCCTGCCCTACTTCCAGAACTTCATCAACTCCGAGCTCGACCCCGGCATGATCCGCTCCATGTGCTGCCGCCTCCAGCTCGACCTGCGCGAGCTGCTCAAGCGCGGCAACGGCCTGTTCGGCTCGGCCGAGCAGACCGGGTCCGTCGGCGTCGTCACCGTCAATATGGCCCGCCTGGGCTACCTGCACGCGGACGACGAGGCCGGGCTCATCGCCGCCCTCGACCGGCTGCTGGAGATCGGCCGCGACACCCTCGAGCTCAAGCGCGAGGTCATCCAGCACCACATCGACGCCGGCCTGTTCCCCTTCACCAAGCGGTGGCTCGGCACCCTCGACAACCACTTCTCCACCCTGGGCGTCAACGGCATGAACGAGATGGTCCGCAACTTCACCCACGACGCCTACGACCTGACCGACCCGCGCGGCCACGCCATGTGCGTGCGCCTGCTCGACCACGTGCGCGACAAGATGGTGGAGTTCCAGGAGGCCACCGGCCACCTGTACAACCTCGAGGCCACGCCGGCGGAGGGCACCACCTACCGCTTCGCCAAGGAGGACCGCAAGCGCTACCCCGGCATCCTCCAGGCCGGCACCGAGTCCAACCCCTACTACACCAACTCCTCGCAGATCCCGGTGGCCTACACCGACGACCCCTTCGAGGCCCAGGAGATGCAGGAGGAGCTGCAGACCAAGTACACCGGCGGCACCGTGCTGCACCTGTACATGAACGAGCGGATCTCCTCGGCCGCCGCCTGCAAGGAGCTCGTGCGCCGGAGCCTGACCGCCTTCCGCACTCCCTACATCACCATCACGCCCACCTTCTCCATCTGCCCCGTCCACGGCTACCTGCCCGGGGAGCACAAGACCTGCGCCAAGTGCGCCGAGCTGCACCCGGGCGCCGAGCCGGTCGAGTGCGAGGTGTGGACGCGCGTCATGGGCTACTTCCGCCCCGTGAAGTCCTTCAACATCGGCAAGAAGGGCGAGTACATGGAGCGGCAGATGTTCACCGAGGCCGCCGCCGGCGGGCACGGCCCGGCCGTCTCGCGCCTGAGCGCGGTCGGCGCCTGAGGACTTGTGGAGAACAGGAGGAATAGGTGGCCCACTGGGGCGTTGAGTTCACCCCTCGTGCCGAGAAGACGCTGAGCCGTCTCGATCGCACCGTCCAGAAGCGTGTGGTCGGAAAACTGCACCAGATCCAGGGGGCTGACGATCCGCGAGACCTCCTCAAGCCGTTGACGGGCCCTTTCGCGGGGATGTTCCGGCTCCGGGTCGGGGACTACCGGGTGATCATCGATGTCCAGGATGAACGCTGTGTGATCCTTGCGCTCGATGTTGGTCATCGTTCCACCGTCTATCGTCCGCGGCGCCTCCAGTCCGGCTCGTGATCTGTCCGCGCAGGCGCCCCGATGCCGTACGTAGAAGAGGCGTGTGTGCCCCGTGCCCTATCGGTAGGGGTTGTGTGGCGAAGGCTCCGACCCCTACGCTGTAAACATGTCTACAACGGTTCTGAGCGTTCGGCTGCCGGATGATCTCAAGCGCCGACTCGATGAACTGGGGAGTCGGACCGGTCGTCCGGCGACGTTCTACGTGCGCGAGGCCATCGAGTCCTACATTGATGACCTGGAGTACGCGTACGCGCTGAGGGCAGAAGCGGAGGCGGTGCGGCGCGGTGAGATCAAGACGCGCCGGCTCGATGAGATCGCGGCGTCCCTCGGCCTCGATGACTGAGACCGAGGAGGCGCGAGCCCCGTCGGGCGGCCCCGCCGACGCTCTGGTCATCGCCGGGCTGGTCCCCATGAGCACCGTCGACTGGCCCGACCACCTGAGCGCGACGGTCTTCACCCAGGGCTGCCCGTGGAACTGCTTCTACTGCCACAACCAGGCGCTCATCCCCGTGCGCACGCCCGGGGCCGTCGCCTGGGGCGAGGTGCGCGACCTGCTGGGGCGGCGCCGTGGGCTGCTCGACGGCGTCGTGTTCACCGGCGGGGAGGCGCTGCGCCAGGACGCCCTGGCCGACGCCGCCCGCGAGGTCATCGACATGGGCTTCCAGGTGGGGCTGCACACGGCCGGGCCCTACCCGCGGCGGCTGCGGGACATGATCGAGGCCGGGCTCGTCGACTGGGTGGGGCTGGACATCAAGGCGCTGCCCGAGCACTACGGGCAGGTGGTCGGCCGGGCGAACGCGGCCACGAAGGCCTGGGACAGCCTGGAGGTGCTCATCGAGGTGGCCGACCGCGGCGGGCCGGACTTCGAGGTGCGCACCACCGTGGTGCCCGGGGACGTGACGGCCGACGACGCCGTCGAGGTGGCCCGGCGGGTGCATGCTGCGGGGGCGCGGGTCTACGCCCTCCAGCAGGCTCGCTCCGAGGGGACGACCGGCGAGTTTGACGTCGTGGCGCCCGGCTGGGACGGGATGTGCGAGCGCATGGCCGAGCGCATCGAGGCCCTGGGCTGGGACCGCTTCACCTACCGCCCGGCGTAGCTAGTTATAGGCCTGTTCGGGGTGAACTCATCCTGTTGATGACCTGAACGGACTGAGATTGAGCGCGGTTTATAGCGGTCGGTTAGTATAGCGTCATGGACGCAATAGTTCTGACGGTGAACTCTGCTGAGCCTCTGGGGAGATTGCAATTTCAGCTCGCGTACTGTGTGGGGTAGGTGCAGCAAACATAAATTTATGAGGTTGAGTATGTAAGCACACTGATGCCGATAGTCGGTGATGACCAATAGGTCCAGCAGAGCGCCCCCGTGAAGAGGTGTAACAAAGTATGAGTGTTTGTGGCACTAAGGTGAGATCTGAAGGGCTTGCAGAATATGCAAGTAACTGAAGTGCCTCCTTGCAGTTCCCGAAGAAGCTGGAATAGATCCCCCAAGAGTTCTATAGAAGCAATGGTCTATGAATATGCATTAATTATTTACTGGACGCCAGTTCGGGATGGAAAGTATGGTTAAGCCGGCCTCAGAGCGAGTTTTATTGAGACTGTGATTTCAGTGAAATTTAGAGAGAATTTAATTTGATATGGTTGAAAATAGTCAAATGATATCCCCTGAGGAGCGAGTCTTGGAGATGTTGTCTCGAAGGTCGCTCATCGTTCGATTTCTGCAAGGCGGTCGCTTTGCTGGAAAGTTCTCCCCCACTGGTGCTTGGTTGCGTATCTCAGCCCGAGAACGCTGGTACTGGAGGCTGACGTTGATTTGTGTCTTCGCGGCCACCAGTCACCTCCCCTTGTTGCTGCAATCGGATGTGTTTGAATTACTCTACGTTTTACTAATGTTTTCATTGTTGTTCTTGGCGTCAATATGTGTGGTTGGGTTTAAGCGCGACCTTTTGAGGAGAAATTCAAACATAGAAGGAAGGTTGCTAATAGTAAAAATGCACTGGATCTCCAGTTTTGGATTCATTGCATTGCTGACAGCTTCCCTCTACTTTTCTTATGTAGTTTATAGGGCATATTTGTCTGACAATTTTTCCAGCCTTGCAAGTCTGGGGGTCACTTTAGTTATATTGCCGCCCTTATTGGTGATACTAGTTCTTGAACATGTTGGCCCTTATTATATCCCAGGTCCCGGGAGTGGGTATATTCCTCGTGTTCGTATCGCTAATTTTTTCGGGAGATTGGTTAATGCATGCTTGGTTGCTGGTATAGCGCTACTGGGGTTGGAGCTGATTGCCCCGATTGTTGTGGGGGATGACACTGTAGTGAATCTACGCGGCAAATTGCTGTCATACTTTGTTGCTTGGGTGCTTGCGTTTCTCAAAGGTGTCGGAAAGTTTGACGAGACTCTCCGAGACAGACGATATAATCTCGTTGAGGAATTATACTATTTTGCGCACGCACGCGACGCTTTAGAGTCTGGTGACTCAGGAGCTGGCAGGTCTAAAATGGGGATGATGAATCTTTTTAAATTCGTGAGTCGGCGATGTTTGAGAGGAGATAAGCGGGATTCCCAATGTAGTGGTGCTGTTGGCGGTGCGCCTCGGGTAGAAAAATTCGAAAAAATATCAAGGGTTGCGGAATTATCGAATCAGCCTGTGATTCGAGGAGTGATTTCTACGCCCCTTGTTCCTCGCCCGCTGGTTGAGGCATTTATTGTCACTCAGTTTAGGCGTATCTTCGGTGAAGAAACGTTAAAAGCTCTGCCAAGATCAGCAAAGGAATTAACCGCTCGCCCAGGAGGTTCCAGCGAGTATGACATATGCGTCAATCTATTACGGGAGATCAATGAGAGGAGTGGTGCTACTGGATTTATGAATGAGGTACTTTGTGGATTTTATCAATTGTACCATCCCTGTGATAATAATATTGAAGATGTTGTCTTTGAAGAAGGTGATGATCTTATTGTTGTGGACTTAATTTATAGGGCAATTAGGATGCCTATGTGGTGGTAGGTATGCGTGTTTCTGGTATAAGAGAACTTGTATTCTGTTTTAGATAGGTCTGCGTCTAGTAGGCGCGGGTCTGCGGTGGGATTATTCTGAATGCATGCCTCGAAGCATGAGCTACGACATTCTGATCTTCGAGCCGGACGCGGTTACGGATGAGGACTTTCCCCAGTGGTGGGATCGGGTCTCCCAGTGGGAGGAGCCGCATCACTATGACAGCATTGAGCGCGCCACCCCGGCGATCAGGTCCTTCTACCGCGACCTCGTCCGAACCTTCCCTCCGTTCAACGGCCCCGACGCGCTGAGTGATGACGAGGTCGATGCGCGTCTCGCCCAGGGGCTGCCGGTCGCCGACTACACCATTGGCGATGACTTGGTATACGTCGGTGTCAGCTGGTCGGCCGCCAATGCGCTGGTGACGACCGTCAGCGAGCTCGCCTGGACGCACCGGCTCGCCGTGGCATACGTCAGCGACGACGGAGCGATCGTGCGACCACCGGACCAGCCGGCGCAGCCCGCCTCCAGCGTCCGGGTGGACTACGTCATCCAGCACGCCGCTAGGTGAATCCGGCCGCGTGAGCGCGGCGGCCGACACCCACCGACACATTAGCAATCCCATTCAGTAGAGCAACTACTGAGACATCTCCTTATTGTTCGGCTATGGTTGCTGACGGGCGGTCATCTCGTCGTCGCGGCTGACAGCGGTCAGCGGTACCCACGGCGCCCCGACCGGCTCAGGCGCACCTCGCGCCTTGCGATACCCCGGCCCGCTGGCCGAGCAAGGAGATACCCATGAATGACACCAACCTGCCCGAGACCCCTCAGGACGGTGCTCCCGCCGGCTGCCCCATGTCCCGCGCCGGCCTCGGCGAGCACCTGCCCAGCCGCAACAACGCCGCCGGCCAGGGCCGCATGACGATGGCCAACGGCTCGCCCGTCTACAACAACCAGGACTCCATGACCGCCGGGCCCCGCGGCCCCGTCGCCCTCCAGGACGCCTGGCTGCTGGAGAAGCACGCCCACTTCAACCGCGAGGTCATCCCCGAGCGCCGCATGCACGCCAAGGGCTCAGGCGCCTGGGGCACCTTCACCGTCACCCGCGCCATCCCCGAGCTCACCCGCGCCGCGATCTTCTCCGCCGAGGGCAACCAGTGCGAGCTCTTCATGCGCTTCTCCACCGTCGCCGGCGAGCGCGGGGCCGCCGACGCCGAGCGCGACATTCGCGGCTTCGCCATGCGGTTCTTCACCTCCGAGGGCAACTGGGACGTCGTCGGCAACAACACCCCCGTCTTCTTCTTCCGTGACGGCAAGAAGTTCATCGACCTCAACCACGCCGTCAAGCGCGACCCCCGCACCAACCTGCGCAGCCCCAACACCAACTGGGACTTCTGGACCAGCCTGCCCGAGTCGCTCCTCCAGGTGACCATCACCATGTCCGACCGCGGCATCCCGCTGTCCTACCGCTACATGCACGGCTTCTCCTCGCACGCCTACTCCTTCATCAACGCCGAGGGCGTGCGCACCTGGGTGAAGTTCCACTTCCGCTCCCAGCAGGGTCTCGCCAACCTCACGGACCAGGAGGCCGCCACCGTCATCGCCGAGGACCGCGAGTCCAACCAGCGCGACCTGTACGAGTCCATCGAGAAGGGCCAGTACCCCCGCTGGACCATGTACGTCCAGACCATGACCGTTGAGCAGGCCGAGGCCCTGACCGACTTCAACCCCTTCGACCTGACGAAGATGTGGCCCAAGGCGGACTTCCCCTTCCAGGAGGTCGGCGTCCTCGAGCTCAACAGGAACCCCGACAACTACTTCCAGGACGTCGAGCAGGCCGGCTTCACGCCCCAGAACATCGTGCCCGGCATCGGCTACTCGCCGGACAGGATGCTCCAGGCCCGCCTCTTCTCCTACGGTGACGCTCAGCGCTACCGCCTCGGCGTCAACCACCACCAGATTCCGGTCAACTCCCCGCGCGGCGTCGCCTGCCCCCATGGCTTCCACCGCGACGGCGCCATGCGGGTGGACGGCAATGCCGGGTCTGAGAACGCCTACGAGCCCAACTCCTACGGCAACTGGCAGGACTCGCGCGAGCTCTCCGAGCCCGTCCAGGCCGGAGGCGACGTCGCCATGTACGACTTCCGCGAGGACGACCACAACTACTACACCCAGCCCGGCATGCTCTGGCGCGCCATGACGCCCGAGCAGCAGCTCGTCCTGTGCGAGAACACCGCCCGCGCCATGGGTGACTCGACCCTGCAGATCAAGCACCGCCACATCTTCAACTGCTACCACGCGGACCCCGACTACGGCCGTGGCGTGGCCCAGGCTCTGGGCATCGACATCGACAGCGTGGACCTCGACGGCGCCACCGCCGACTCCTACGAGCTGTGGCTCGCGCGCAACCGCGCCAACGCCGAGCTCGACGTCCCGACGTCGCCCGCCGCCCCGGCCTCGGCCGCGAACCTCGGCCCGGCCGGCCGCGACACCAACGTGGCTGACCCGACCACCCTGACCGACCCGATGAACGACCCCTACGTGCTCTGAGCACTGCGCCCCGGTATCCGACGGCGGCCCGCCACCTCCCAGCCGGAGGCGGTGGGCCGCCGTCGGAAGTCGTTGTGGGGAGCGGTGTCCATGGTTGGTGACGGGCCGCACTCCTAGCCTCGGGGCATGAGCTACGACCTCCTGATCTTCGAGCCGGACTCCGCGACCGATGAGGACTTTCCCCAGTGGTGGGAGCAGGTGGTCGCCCAGTGGGATGAGCCGGGCGACTTCAGTACCATCGACGGCTCCACCCCGGCGATCAGGGCCTTCTACCGCGACCTCATCCGCGTTTTCCCTCCGTTCAACGGTCCCGACGCGTTGAGCGAGGAGGAGCTCGAGGAGCGGGAGGTCGAAGGGCTTCCGGTCGCCGACTACACCATCGGCGCCGACTACATCTACATCAGTGTCGGCTGGTCGGACGCGAACGCGCTGGTCAAGATCGTCGGCCAGATGGCCTGGACGCAGCGACTCGCGGTCGCCTACGTCAGCGAGGACGGCTCGATCTTCCGGCCCTAGCGGCGAGGGGGCTGACGCTGAGTCTCGAGCCTTCGACCCTGCCTCCGCCACCGCAGCCACAAAGTAGTACATGTAGAACATTTGTCGTATTCTTGTGTCATGAGTGCAGCGGGTGTGCCGGTTTCTCCGGGGAGCAGGACTGTCGGGCTGCGGGAGGTCAATCAGCAGGCCGGGCGGGTCTACCGTGAGGTCGAGTCCACTGGTGTTCCTGTGACGGTCACCGACCGTGGCCGCCCGATCGCCCAGATCGTCCCGATCCGTGATGACGAGACCTGGTACGGGCGGATGGTCCGTGAGGGCAAGGTCCGTCGAGCCGCAGACGACTGGGCGCTGCCCGCCAGGCGGTGGGGGGTGCCTGAGGACTTCGACCTGGAGCAGTTCCTCCTCGGTGAGCGCGAGGAGGACAGGTGATCTACCTCGACACCTC
>ERZ773073.1582-NODE-1582-length-10665-cov-31.965975_pt1 | contig 10665 bp, 13 predicted proteins | sample MGYA00580616_ERZ773073 | MGnify/ENA primary metagenome ERZ773073 (study PRJEB29015, sample SAMEA2737960) | human oral metagenome | biome: human oral; feature: human-associated habitat; material: dental | place: China | collected 2131 ...
AACTATATTTTTGAATGAAACGATAAGCCATTAATCGATTTCCTTCGCGAAGAATGCCGCTGCTTTTTTTAAGAATTCGTTTTCTTTTTTAGTTTCTTCAAGTTCTTTACGAAGTCTAAGATTTTCTTTCATATAGTCGTATTCATGATTGGCTTTTTCATTAATTTGGCATTCATCACGGAATTGTCTAACCCAATTAGAAATAGTAGCAACAGAAACAGAGAATTCATTAGATATACTATTTTTAGTTCTACCTTCTTCAAGGAAAAGTCTAACAATTTTTTTCTTAAATTCAATATCATATTTATTAATCATAGAAACCTCCATAAAATATTTTATCTTATTAGACTCTTGTGTTACAATTCTATTATACCACTACAAAAGAACCTAATGTAGATGAATTTATAAAAAAACTCCATTTAGAAACTGATATTAAAATAGAAAAAATAGATAGCAATTCAATTAAAATAGCAACTATTAATAATAAAAGTTTGGATATATTAAAAAATATTTCGGGAAATTTTATTCAAGAGCTTAGTGATATTAATATTGAAAATATTAGTATAGATGATGTTATAAGGAAAATCTATCAGAAATAAGGTAGGTGAAAATTTGTGAAAAAATGTTTAAAAATTTTTAAAATAAGTTTGATTAGTTACTTAGAATATAGAGTAAATTTTGTATTATCTTTTTTATTTTCCTTAGTACCTTTTTCAGTAAGTGTTCTGTTATGGGTAGCTGTTGCTAAACATAGTGAATTTATAAAAGTAAAAGAAGTAGTTAGTTATTATTTTGTAATTCTTATAGTTAAAAATATAACTACAACGAACTCAATTATTAGATTTTCTGATGATATAAGGCTTGGTGAATTGAATAAATATCTTTTAAAACCATATAATTACTGTTTCTATAATTTAATGGCTGATTTGCCAGAAAGAATAATTTTTATTGTTATGAACTTTATTCCTTTAATTTTAATTTATATTTTTTTACATAATTATATTAATTTAGATTTATCTTTAATAAAAGTATTCTTTTTTATTATATTTTTAATATTGGGATATTTAATTAATTTTTTTATAGATTTTTTAATTGGACTTTATAGTTTTTATTTTTCAAATGTTTCTTCGCTTTATAGCTCAATAAAAGTTTTAAGAAGTCTATCTTCTGGAAATATTTTTCCACTTTTAATGCTACCAGCTAAAATATTTTTTACTTTACAAATTTTGCCTTTTATGTATACAAGCTATGTTCCTACTATGCTTTTACTTGAAAAAACTTCTTTTGATATGATATTGAAAAATTTATTTATTTCAGTAGCATGGTTAAGTGTACTTTGTTTGTTTTCAGCAATCTTATGGAAAAGTGGTATGAAAAGATATTCTGCCTATGGGGGATAAAGTAGAAAGATTACAAGCATTTTTTGACTTGAATTTATCTTTATGGTATCATAAATTAATATAAAATTAATATCACTAAAAAAGTATAATGATGTGACAATTTAAAATAAACAGAAAATTTATAAGTAGAATGTAAAAAGGAAGTGATAAAATGGCAACTTTAACGATAAGTACATCAGATTTACAAAAAATGTTAAATACTGAAAATAGTGATGTTGTACTTTTAACAAAAAGAGAATATAAAGAATTATTAGAAAAAATAAAAATTGCAGATGAAATTTTAAAAGGAAGAGATGATTTTGCTCATTACAATGCAGAAACTATTGAGGCAATAGAAGAATGTGAAAGAATATTAAAAGACCCAACTGTAAAAGGTTATAATTCAATAGAAGAATTAAAAGAGGCATTGGAAAATGACTAATAAAAAAACTAAATACACAGTAAAAATGACCAATAAATTTAAAAAGGATTATAAAATAATAGAAAAGCAGGGAAAAAATATTAAAAAATTAGTTGAAGTTATAGAAATGTTAGCTGAGGGAAAACAATTAGACTCTAAATATAAAGATCATAGTTTAATAGGAAATTATAAAGGTTATAGAGAATGTCATATTTTTCCAGATTGGATATTAATTTACAAACATGAAGAAGATATATTAGTTTTAATATTGGCTAGAACAGGTAGTCATTCAGAATTATTTTAATTTCATTAATGTGAATAGTATATAATAAAAGTATTATAAATTTTAGATAGTTATATAATTGACACTAAGAGGAGCATAAAAGCTTCTCTTTTTTATGTTATTAATTAGGTATAACTTAAATTGAAAATATTAAAAACTTTAATTATAAATAAAAATAAAATTATGCTATAATTTAAAAATAGAATAGGAGTTGATTTTTGAAATTATGGAAATTATAGAAAGCAAAGAAAATAAATTAATTAAATCTTTAAAAAAATTAAAACAAAAAAAATATAGAGATAGTGAAAGTAAATTTTTAGCAGAGGGATATAAATTTTTAGATTACAATTATTCCCCAGAAACAATAGTTATTAGAGAGGATATTTTCCAATCTAATTTTTATTTTGAAAAAATAAATAAATTTACTTGTAAAAAAATTGTTGTAACAACTAAAATTTTTGAAGAATTAAGTTCACAAGAAAACTCACAAGGGATTATAATTCTATATAATAAAAAGACTAATGATTTAAAAGCTCTTTCAAATAATTTAGTTATTTTAGATGATGTGTCTGATCCTGGAAACTTAGGAACAATTATAAGGATTTGTGATGCAACCAATTTTAAGGATATTATTTTAACTAAGGGCACAGTTGATGCTTACAATGAAAAGGTTATAAGGGCAACTATGGGTTCAATCTTAAATGTAAATCTTTATTATTTAGAAAAATCTGAAATCATTAATTTTTTAAAAGAAAATAATTATTCTATAATTTCAACCTATTTAGATAAAACTGCTATTCCTTATAATAAAATAGAATTAAAAGAAAAGAATGCAGTAATTTTTGGAAATGAAGGAAATGGAATTAGTGATGATTTTATAAATATAACTGATTATAAAACAATTATTCCTATACTTTCAAATACAGAATCATTAAATGTTGCAGTAGCAACAGGTATTATCTTATATAAATTTAGAGAAATAGAGGGAGCTTTTTAATATGAAGTTTACACATATATCAAAAAAGCAAGTTTTTAAAAATGATGTAATAACAGTTTTTGAAGAAAAACTTGCCTTGCCTAATAATAATATTGTAACTTGGACATTTACAGGAAAAAAAGAAGTTGTTGCAATAATAGCAGAAATAGATGACGAAATTATTTTTGTTAAACAATATAGACCTGCAATAAAAAAAGAACTTCTTGAAATTCCAGCAGGTTTAGTTGAAAAAGGGGAAGATGTTTTTCTTGCTGCTAAAAGAGAATTTGAAGAAGAAGTTGGTTATAGAGCAAATAAATTGGAAAAAATATGTACTTACTATAATTCAGCAGGGGTAAATGCAGGGCAATATCATTTATTTTATGCAAGTGATTTAGAAAAAACTCATCAACATCTTGATGAAAATGAATTTCTTGAAATTGTTAGAATACCTATAAATGAAATAGATATTTTTAGCTTTGAAGATTCAAAAACTATAATTGCATTAAGTTATTTGAATATGAAGAATAAAATAAAATAGTTTGTCAAAATTGGAGGTTTATATGTTCATTTTATCTGCATTATTACAAGCAACAATTGTTTCAATAGTTGTTATAGTTGTTCTTCTTATTCCTATTCTTTTTATTTTAGGAAAGTTGAAAAATAAAGATAAAGTTTCTTTAAAGGGAATTAAAACAGTAGTTTTTAATTTAAATGAACTTGTGGAAGATTATATGATTTCTACTATATCAGTTAATAAGGCTTTATCTCATGAAGCACTTTTAAAAGCCTTAGAGCATTTAGCTGATGATAAAAAAATTGAAAAAATAATAATTGATATTGATGAAGTTGATTTATCAAGAGTTCATATTGAAGAAATAAAAAAAATTTTTGAAAAATTATCAGTTAATAAAGAAATTATTGCAATAGGAACAACTTTTGATGAGTATTCTTATCAAGTTGCCTTACTTGCAAATAAAATATATATGCTTAATACTAAACAATCTTGTTTATACTTTCGTGGTTATGAATATAAAGAACCTTATTTTAAAAATATTTTAGCTAATTTGGGAGTTACAGTAAATACTTTACATATAGGTAACTATAAAGTTGCAGGAGAAAGTTTTAGTAATGATAAAATGAGTGAAGAAAAGAAAGAATCTTTAATAAATATTAAAGAAACTTTATTTCAAAATTTTATAAATTTAGTTAAAGAAAAAAGAAAGGTTGATATAACTAATGAAATTCTTTCAGGAGATTTAATTTTTGCTAATTCTGAAAAAGCTATACAATTAGGCTTGATTGATGGACTTTCTACTTATGAGGAAATAGGAATAGATTACAATGAAGATACTGTTGATTTTGAAGAATATATTTCAGCTTATAAAAGAAAGAAAAATAAGAGTAAAAATACAATAGCAGTAATAAATCTTGAAGGTGAAATAGATACAAGAGAAAGTAAAGAATCTAATATCAACTATGATAATGTTTTAGAAAAATTAGATGAATTAGAAGATATTAAAAATTTAAAAGGACTTGTTTTAAGAATTAATTCCCCAGGTGGAAGTGCCTTAGAAAGTGAAAAAATATATCAAAAATTAAAAAAATTAGATATACCAATATATATTTCTATGGGAGATTTATGTGCAAGTGGCGGATATTATATTGCAACTGTTGGTAAAAAATTATTTGCCAATCCTGTAACATTAACTGGTTCAATAGGAGTTGTTGTTTTATACTCAGAATTTACTGAAGCAATCAATAAATTAAAAGTAAATATGGAAGGTTTTTCAAAGGGAAAGGGTTTTGATATTTTTGACATTACTTCAAAGTTAAGTGAGGAATCAAAAGAAAAAATTATATATAGCATGAATGAAGTGTATAGTGAATTTAAAGAACATGTTATGCAAGCAAGAAATATCAGTGAAGAAGATTTAGAAAAAATTGCTGGTGGTCGTGTATGGCTTGGAAGTCAGGCAAAAGAAAATGGGCTTGTTGATGAATTAGGCTCATTAAATGACTGTATAAATAGTTTAGCAAAAGACTTAGAGTTAAAAGATTTTAAATTGACTTATATCAGAGGAAGAAAATCTATGATGGAAGTTATATCGGCTATGAAACCTCAATTTATAAAGTCAGATATAATTGAAAAATTTGAAATGATTAAAAGTTATTCTAATAAAATTTTATACTATGATGAAAGTTTAGAAAATTTATAATATTTTTGAGGAGCTTTGATGAAAAATAGAATATATAATTTTTTTATAATTATTTTACTTTTTAGTTTACAAACTTTTTTGCATGCAGAAACAAATTATGTTAATAAAAAAGGAATGACAGTAGAAACAAGATATAATGTTCCTACTGGATATAAAAGAGTGAATGTTGAAAAGGGAAGCTTTGCTGAATTTTTAAGAAATCAAAAGTTAAAACCTTATGGAGAAAAAGCATTATATTACAATGGTAAAGAAAAACCAAATAATGGAATTTATGATAGTGTATTGGATGTAGAAATAGGAAAACAAGATTTACATCAATGTGCAGATGCTATTATGTTACTTAGAGCTGAATATCTTTATTCAAAAAAAGAATATAATAAAATTAATTTTCATTTTACTTCTGGTTTTGAAGCTAAATATTCAAAATGGATTGAGGGGTATAGAATAAGTCTTCAAGGTAAAGGTGCTTATGTTAAAAAAGCTAACCCTTCAAATACATATAAAGACTTTAAAAATTATATGAATATAGTTTTTTCATATTGTGGGACTCTTTCACTAGAAAAAGAAATGAAATTGCAAAGTTTAGATAAAATGAAAATAGGAGATGTTTTTATCAAAGGTGGAAGCCCAGGACATGCTGTAATTATTGTTGATATGGCAGAAAATGATAAGGGAGAAAAAATATTTATGTTGGCACAATCTTATATGCCTGCACAACAAACACAAATATTGATAAATCCTAATAATAAAGAGCTAGGAGTATGGTATTCATTAAAAGGGAAAGATGAACTTATTACTCCTGAATGGGACTTTTCTATAAATCAATTAAGAAGTTTTTAATTAGGAGATTTTTTATGTTTAAATTTTTATATGTTGGTTTAGGTGGAGCACTAGGAGCTATATTAAGATATAGTTTCTATTTTTTACCAATTCCATATAATAAGACAATTTTTATTAATATATTAGGATCGATAATAATTGGCTTTATTTCTTATTTTACTAAAAATATAAAAATGCTAGACCATAGATTAATTCTATTTTTAACAACAGGACTTTGTGGAGGATTTACAACATTTTCAACTTTTTCACTTGAAACAGTAGAGTTAATTGAAAAAAATCAATTTATATTAGCAATTTTATATAGCTTAGGAAGTATTGTTTTATCTATAATTGGTATCTATATTGGATATTATTTAGCTAAATTATTTTAAATAGGTTGTATGACTAATAGTGTATTAGTAAAATTTCAAAAATCACTATTTATCATACAACCTGTTAAATTAATTTATAAGATTTATACATTCTTTAACTAAATCTACAAAAATTTTATTAGAATCTTCATTTGTATTTAATAAGCAACTAAAATTTCCTTTAGTAGTTTTAAATTCTAAACTATGACTTGAAAAACCACTTAAAGTCACATTATTAATTATGTTAAATGGTATTTCTCCAAATGAGTTAGTTAAAATAACTATACTTCTCTCAGTCAGAACTATAACACTTTTATCTCTATCAAAAAATTCATTTTCATAATATACTGCCAAAATCTCAGAATTTATAGATTTGCCAAGATATGATTTTGTTAAATTTTGAATTTCAGAAATCTTTTTTTCATCAAATGGATAAATTTCAATTTTACTTGTTAATTTAGCATATTTCTGTAAGCTAGAAGCAATATAATTAAATAAATTTCTTCTTGAAGCAATATCCTTTTCAGTTACAAATCCATTTTTTAAAAATATTCTAAAAATATTTTGTGTTCTTAAATTTTCATCAAAAATAAATTCTAAAGAACAGCTTGGTTTTGAAAATAAGTTGTCTATTTCTTTGTAATGATTATTAATATAAATTTTTAAATCTATACTAATGTTTTGCCAGTATTTAGAAAGTTTTTTTATATATAATGCCAAAGCCTTAACAGCTTCATCTTTTTCAGCAGTTCCTTCATTAATATTAAAAATAGGAATCAAATAAGTTTTATCATCTGTTTCTAATTCAATACTTAGATTATCCATCTTTACTTTATTAATATCTGTTATAATAATGCTTCTTTCTTTATCTTTTATTTTAAAAATTAATGAAGTTAAAGTAATAATTCCAATACTGGCTTTTGTATTCCAAGTGAGATGAATATTTTTTTCATTTAAACTTTTTAAATTATTTATTAAACCTTTTATAAAAGAGTTATGTTTAAAATAATCAAAAATAATAAAATACTTCATAAAATTTCTTTCAGGTAAGGCTGTATTCTTGATAATTTCTAAATCATTATTAATTAAATTTTGGACATTAATTAAATTTTTATTTTCAACTATCTTAACATCTTTAATGTATTCATTATATTTTTCATTTATATATGTGATAATCTCTTTTACTGGCAAAAAATTCATAAGTAAAATATTTTTCTCAAGCATTTTAGAAATATCTGTTGTATACATAAAAATATCCATTTTATTTTTTTCAAAGTAAATTTCTAAATTCTTATTTAAAGTTTCTTTAAATAAATTTGCAATTAAAATATGCTTTTTTGAAAGAGTTGAAGAAATATCGTAATCTTCAAAAATATATTTTAATATTGCAATAAAAAATTCTAAATTCTTTTTATCAATATTTTCATTAAAATGCTCTTTGAAAATCTCAAATGTAGAATCTATCCCAATTTTATTAATAGTTGAATGAACTAACTTTAAATCATTGCTATCTATTAAAATTTTTTTGTCCTTTATTAATAATAGTTTTTCTAAAGTATAAGAATAATTATTTTCTTTTAAATTTTTTTCAAGTATAAAAAATTCATCAATACTTATAACAGAAAAAAAGTTATCCCAGATTTTCTCTGAATAGGGATACAAAGATAATAATTTAATGACAAGATGATAGTCAGCTTTTCTAACTTTTTCAGGTAGATTTTTAGATTCATCTTCAAAGCTATTTTTTATATCTATCAATTCCTCGAATCTTTTAAATGTAAAAGGTGAATGTAAAGAAAGAAAACTAGAAAAAGTATTGACTATTATAGACATAGTACTAAGCAAATCAGATTGTAAATTTTCTTCCATATAATCATAAAATTGTTTCATAAAATTAGATTCCATAGAACTTTTAAGCCTATTTCTTTCATTTGAATCAGAAACACTGTTACAGATAGATTTTATTCCCTTAAAAGCAGCAAAAGTTCCCATAGCATATAAATTTCCTACAAAGAATGAACTTCCAGAATTTCTTGAGAGTTTTTGTAAAGTTTTTAGTTCAGAAAGATTAGAAGAAATATTTCCTCTTTCTTCTCTGGCTATCTGAGTAATGTTATTCATTCTGTTCAGATAATCATAAAAATTTGAATCAAATAGATGAACATCAACATTATCAATAGGTATTAAATTTATTAACTCATCTTTAAGAGATTGAATATGGTTTATAATTTTATTTTCAAAATTTCCATTAGCAATAGAATCAAAATCTGTTTCTTGGAAAACAAGATTCCCTAGATTAACAAAAGTTTCTAAATATAAATTACAAATAACTTCAAAAAATGAATTAGCTTCAAAATTTTTATCAATTATTACATTTGGAATAATTTCTATTTTCTCATTATCAATAACTTCTAATTCTCTATTTTCAGTAATTTCATTCTCTATTTCATTATTTTCAATATTCTCTGTTTTTTCAATGAGACTATCCTTTAATATATCTTCTATATCAATATTAAGATTAGGAGTTTTTTGTAAATATTCACTATCCCTAATAAAACTATCTACACTTTCTTTAATGCTATTAAGAGGAAAATTTAATTTAGAAATCTCTAAGATAAATTCCTTTAAGTCATCTAACTCTTTTACAACTTTTTCCTGAATAGGAAACTTTTCTTCTTTTTTTGATAAAATTTTTTGAATAACTTCATTATCTAAAACACCTTTAAAATAATATTTACTGATTTCTATAATGTAATCTTCCATATTTATCAACTCAGCTTTAATCTAATTCTATATCATCAAAGATGCTATTATTTTCTTTATTTGATGACTTTGGAATTGTAGCATTTTTATTTGATTCATTATTTTGTAGATTTAAACTTTCAGTATTAGAAGAATTACTCATACTTTCTTTTAAACGACTTTTACTTTCTTCTGTTTTTGCTGCTTTAACAGCTTCACTTGCAGCAGCAAAAACACCTAAAAATATAACTGCTAAAATTATTAATGTTATTTTGTTAGGATAAAAATAAATTGCAATAGCTGATACAATTGCCCAAATAATAATTCCTTTAATAACTTCTTTAATATATAACCCTAAATATTTCATTTTTATACCTCCAATTTAGTTCTATAGAAAACTATGTCTAACTTCATCTTTTAAATTACCATTATTATCAAAATATTTCCAAACTTTTATTTTTTCATCATTTTTATATTTACCTTCTGATTCTTTCTCACCACTTTGATGATAGTAAGTCCATTTTCCAGTTTTCTTACCTTTTTCATATTTTCCTTTAGATTTTAATTTACCATTTCTATAATATTCTTTGAAAGTACCATCTGGGATACCACCACTAAATACAATGATACTTTCAACTTCTCCATTTTCATAGTATGTTTTATTTTTACCATTTAAAGCACCATTTTTAAATTTTCCTTCTCTTTTTAAGATATGCTCATCATAAGGTGGATAATACTCTCTATATTTTCCATGAACCAATCCATTTTTAACCTTAGTAGCAGAAATCATATTTCCTTGTTCATCCCTTTCAGTTACAACTCCACTAACAAGTGATTCTCTGTCCTTATCGTAAACAATAAAACCATCTGATGTTATAAATACTTCATTAGCAGGAATTTCTGTTTCAAAGAAACCAACAGAATTTGCCTTATAGTCCTTAATAGAATCAAGAAAATTTGTAATTTTTTCATCTATTTCTTTTATAGTTCCAAAGAAACCTGTGTTTTCCTTTTTCTCTATTTCTTCAGCAGTATAAGTTGAGAAACTTATTCCTGTAAAAAGTATTAGTGAAATTAAAGTCATTTTTTTTAAATAAAAGAGTGATTTTGAAATATGTGTGATTGAAGATAAAATAATATAAAAAAATAAAAAAATAAAAATTAAAAAAAACATAATAATACCCCCCTCAATAATTTAAAATTTTCATATAATTAAAAATATATGTTCTATTATAGTGTTTTTTTTTTTGTCAAACAATTAATTTATATATATAGAAAAAATAATTTTAAATAATTAATCTTAAATAATCTTATAATTTTATATTTTGTGTTATAATATACTAAATTAATTCTATTTTAAATATTGGGGTAAAAATGAAAAAAATTTTTGATGATATTTATGTTGGTTCAAATATAATTTCAAAATTAAATGATTATACAAAAGATTTTGATAAA
>ERZ773073.1584-NODE-1584-length-10654-cov-11.177187_pt1 | contig 10654 bp, 9 predicted proteins | sample MGYA00580616_ERZ773073 | MGnify/ENA primary metagenome ERZ773073 (study PRJEB29015, sample SAMEA2737960) | human oral metagenome | biome: human oral; feature: human-associated habitat; material: dental | place: China | collected 2131 ...
CGCAGGGCGGACCGCATATGAATACAATCGCCGCTAAGGCAGTGGCGTTTGGCGAGGCGCTGCAGCCAGAGTTTCGAGAGTACGCGCGGAATATAGTAGCGAACGCCGCCCGGCTGGCAGACGAACTGCGCCAGCGCGGCTTCGTGCTGGTGACAGGCGGCACGAGCAATCACTTGATTTTGGCGGACGTGCACAAAAGTTTCGGTATAGACGGCAAGGTGGCGGAGCAGGCGATAGACAAAATCGGGCTGACGCTAAACGCCAACGCCGTACCAGACGACCCGCTGCCGATGTTTCGCCCCAGCGGCATCCGCCTAGGCACGCCAGCACTCACTACACGCGGCTGCACGCCGAGTGATATGCCGCAGATCGCCGAGTGGATGAAACGGGCTATTGCCGCGCGCGATGACAACTCAATGCTCGCGAAACTGCGGGGCGAGGTGCGGAAGTTTTGCTTAGAGCTAAAGGATATGAGCTAACGGCCGCAATGTTAACCTGGAATCTAAGAAATAGATGAACTCCTGAACAAAATGTACGCCCCTACTAAGGTGATAGCAAAGTAAAAAGGTCTATATTTAGCGTAAGAACCTGGGCAATATAGCAATAGAGACGAATCTCGAGTAGGTTAAAATTAAAACACCCCGTAAAGGGGGTGTTTTAATCTACTGCATAAAGGTAGTAATGGCTATTACGGAGTCGCAGGGCAAGTACCAACAGTTCGCGTTTGCTTTTTATTTGTTCCGTAATCCCAGTAGAAAATCCTTGCGCCCTTGTTATCTGCACACGCTTCATACGCAATCGTATTAGCCTCATCTGGCTTAGACGCCAAATCAGTGAGGCCTTCAGACTTTGCAGTCAACACATCCGTGCCTATACTATACGACTTGTCAGAAGACGCTTTCATCAGAGTCTTTAAATCTTTAGGATAACCACTGGATTCCGTATTATATATCTCAGCTTTCTTAGCGACAGTCTCTGCGGCTGACGCAGCAGCGGTTGTCTTAGCCCGATTCTGCAATCCGTTGTAAGCGACAAGCGATACGACGGTGAGAATTGCGATGATCACGATCACGATGAGAAGCTCAACGAGCGTGAAACCGCGGTTTTTGGTTTGTGTAGTAGTCACGATTAAGTGCCCCCTATTTATTACGTTTAATTTATATATTGATGATACTACAGTTATAAAGTAAGCGCAAGCATTTTTGCTGCACGACTCACTCAATATATATAGCGGTTCTTTGCGGGGCGAAGGAAGAGAGACTCAACGGGGGTGTAGCGGTCTATCTTCGTGTTGTCGCCGATCTGTCCACCATCATTTTGCCCCCAGCAGAATGTGCGCCCATCAGAGAGGACGGCACACCCACGGTTCGCACCCGCACCGATCGCTTCAACAGTCCGGCCAGCCGGTAATCCGTTCGTGCCAACAGTAACAGGTGTCGGCACAAGAATATCAGGCGTGCCCCAACCACCCGTACCGTTACCAATTTGCCCACGGATGTTTATACCCCAGCAATAAACTTTTTTACCGCTCGTTAATAAGCAAGTATGAAATACGCCTGCCGCAATACTCTTGATAGTATCACCTGCTGGTATTTTCGCTCTAGAGATTTCGCGCGGCACAAACGAGAATGCAGGGGATTTAGAGTTTATACCAAGCTGACCGTGACCATTTGAACCCCAGCAGTAGACTTTACCGGCACTTGTCAATGCACATGCGTGAACATGCTGCGCCGTATCAGCCACAACATCCGGGTAGCCATCTTGCGTAACAGAAACGACCGTACCAGGTATGCCGTGTACAAGAATCGGAACTGTGACAAATTTAATTTCTTGCCTTGGATCGCCGAGCTGCCCTGTTTTTCCCTGACCCCAGCAGTAGACGGCGCCATTTGCGATCGCACACATAGTATACGAACGGCTCCCGCTTGAAGAAAGAGCAGTCGCAACATAATTCGTAGGTAGACTGTGCCCACCTTTATGGAATCCAAGCTCTGTTGGCACCGTGTAACGATCAGGCGCAGTTTTTCCAACGCCAAGACCGCCCTTAAAATTAGCCCCCCATCCATAGATCTTGCCACCAGCAATTGCAAACGACATGTCACCCGTACCGCCGATCGCAGTAACGGTTTTTCCAGCGAGTGCACCCTTAACCTCCACCGGCACGTTTGAGTGCTCAAGAGGCCCGGAGCGCCCGTTGCCAAGTTGTCCACGATGATTGTAGCCCCAGCAATAGACTTTACCCTCTGCGAGCGCGCAGCTATGATACTGAGCAGTAAATATATCTTTCACTTGTTTACCAGCAAGCACGCCAACGTCTTTACGAACTTTTACCGGTATGTCGGAATCAAAGCCCTCTGATGCAGACTCAAACTTCCCATTCTTATCCAGCTTTCCTTCCGATCTGCCATTACCAAGCTGTCCGAACCGGTTGCGACCCCAGCACCATACATCACCCGTGATGATAGCGCAGGTGCGGAATGTGCCGCTCGTCGACTTCTCACCCTGGTAATCAAGCACCCAGCTGATATATTTTTTGACAGTTGTATTATACGTCTTGAGAACGGCTCCTCCTGAATTTACGACATATGTCGTACCGACAGCTGAAATCTGCGCTACACCCTCACGTCTATAATCTAGGTTCCCGACGCGAAACGTTGTGCGCAAGTTTCCGTCTCGTAATACAAATTTATTTGATGGATACGCGTTTGCCATACCTTTACAATTGCTACTTGGTACGAGCGGACCGACGCCACCACTTGCCGATGACCAGGTTTGTATACGATTATTGACGTCGAGACAGGCATTGGCATATGCCGTTCCCGCTTCACCCGCTTCTTCGGCAAGCTTCAGGTAATAGCTTTCCTGCGCGTTAATGTATAGCGCAGTGATGACGCGGTACACGCCAAATAGTACTCCCAGTATAACAACTGATAGAAGCATCGTGAGGGCGAGTGAAAATCCTGGCGTTTGCTTTGTAGTGCTATTATTCATGGCTAATTGATCCTCGTGATTGAAAGTGTTGTAGACTGTGTCTCGCTACTTGGGGGCGCAGCAATTGTAAGTGTTATCTTGACACGACTCGCTTCAATAAGATGGCTTTCGCCGCCAGTTGTATACTGCCGCGCAACTGGCGTATCGTCGTCTTTAAGGTACTGAACGGCAAATACGCGGACATTTTTCGCAATTGCTTCGTCGCGCGCTTGACAGACGGCTGGCTTGCTGGCAGTAAAGGCACTTGCGGGGCATGATTGTTTCTGCGCAAGTTTTTGCCCCGGACACCGCGGCGAAACCGTATCAATAAGGATGCGTCGATATAACACACCATGATTCACAAAATATACAGTACGGTACTGAAGCTTCGGTAAATACTCCGGCTGTGAACTACAATTATAAAACGTATTCGGCTTGTTGATATATATAGGTCGGCGAATTGACGATGCCTCGCGCTGATTGCTTGCATAGTTCGCTAGAATAAGCACGCGAGACTTCGCGTTGTATCCATTATAATTCCACGCGAAATTTGCCCCCGTAGTATTGCGGCGTCCATAGATATCGCCATACGGCGCTTTGGCTACACCGATAAATTCAACACTATAGCGCACATCTTTCTCGACAATGTCCATAGCAGTTTGCAACGCTATTGTCGTCTGCGAACGGGCTTTACTGGCAAAAGCTTCGTGGTACGCAGTCGTGAGTGCAACACCGAAAACGATCACAATGATACTAAAAACTGTAATAGAGACGACAAGCTCAACAAGTGTATACCCCCGGCTAGAATGCTGCGTACGAAACATGCACTACCTTTCTGTGATTTGATCCGTATGTTACCACCGATTCAATTCTGATTGGCATACCGACGCCACCCGTACCGCCACCGCACAGGTACGGCGCAGTAGCAACAACTTTCTGCGAAACGGGCGATGGCAGTCCCCGCACTGTAATATTTCCGTTAATAAGTACATTTGGCTTCGCGGCACCGCCAGCAACCTCGCAACGAAACCATGTTGGTTGGTTGTCGTTAGCATACTTTCGCAAATTATTGTATGCTAAATCACTTGCGATACGCCGCTGAACTTGCTGGATAGACAATTGGCTTACACTCGCTTGCAGACGTACGATACCGATAATAAATATCGCCGAAACGACAAGCGTTACCGCCACTTCAACGATCGTAAATCCAGCCGCTTTCCTGTTTCTTTTATTCATTTTCATTGCTGATGTATACTATCTATCCGATAAATATTATTTTTGAACTCAGTACGATAATACAGCGCAAAACGAACACATGGTACAGCTGTGCATATTTTATCATTAGCGTCGAAAGGCTGGTAAACATATTGTGTCGGCTTCATCGTCGTAGGCGTACCTGTTGTCGTAGCAACGATCAAGCTATTCCTCGTACTCCCCGGCGCTATTAAGATAGCACTGTCGCCTATCATTGACTGTGCAGCAACTTCAATACCATGTTTCGTGGGATACGTACGACCAGTGGAGTACGCGTTTAGTTTATAAAACGTCTCCAGCCGTTCAGCAATAGCGTTAGCGTTGAGCAAGCGTTGATTGTCACGCGATGCCGCCGCCATACCAGACGCTCCAACGATAACAATCGCCGCCAGAATACCAATAATTGTCACAATCGTCACCACTTCTATCAAACTGAATCCCCGCGATTGCCCGTGCATAACACTATTATATAGTGCTTACGGCAAAATCAAAATAGCTTTTTAGTACAAATTTCGAGCGGCTCTTGCTGAATAGTAATGCCGAATTTCGTTTGCACCGTATTGATGATATGCTGCCGTGCCGCCGCGAGATCGTCATAGCTTTTCGCCGATTCATTAACAAGCACAAGCGCGTTCTTATCGTAGACGCGCATACCACGATACAGCATACCCTTTAGTCCTGACCGTTCAATCAACCAACCGGTTGGAATTTTCACATTGCCATCTGGTAGATCATAATGCGGTACATTGGGATAATCGGCAACGATGCGCTCGTAAATCTCGCGCGAAACGATAGCATTTTTAAAGAACGACCCTGTATTCGGCGTAGCGCGCGGGTCGGGCAATTTATTCGCGCGAATCGCGATAACAGAGTCACGGAGCTGTCGTACGGACGGATTAGCAATACTATGCTCGCGCAGATACGTTTCAATCGCCTTATAGAATGGCGGTTGCGGCAATACAGCACGAAGCCGCATAGTTACTGCCGTGATAATGTAGCGTCCTTGTTCGCGCCCGCGAAAAATACTATGGCGGTATGAAAATTCGCACTCCGCGTTCTGTAGCCGCGTAAACGTGTCGTTTTTTGTATCATATGCGTCAACATACGTAATAACTGAGGCAACTTCTTGCCCATATGCGCCAATATTTTGCACCGGCGCGGCGCCAACTGTACCTGGAATTGCCGACAAACATTCTATACCGGATAGATTCCGATCGACCGTTCGCGCAACAAACACATCCCACAGTTCGCCCGCCCCCACTGTAAACGTCGTATACTGCGTTGTTTGATCAATAACGTCAGTACCGGGAATTTTATTTAATATAACGAGCCCGTTAAATCCGTCATCATGCGCAAGCGTATTACTGCCGCCGCCGAGCACATACCACGGTAGCTTGTGTTGGCGCGCGTAAGCAACCGCCTGACGTACGTCGTCTGGCGAGTACACTTCAACGAGTTGTGCCGCATCGCCACCGAGACCCATCGTCGTTAACGCACTAAGAGATGCCTTATACTGAATATTCATGTTTATATTATAGCGCGTTTCATGCTATACTACAGCTGTGTGCGCCCGTAGCTCAGTGGATTAGAGTATTTGGCTTCGAACCAAAGGGTCGCAGGTTCGAGTCCTGCCGGGCGTACCATCAAGCGCTGTTAGCTTGATACTTGCCCCGTTAGCTCAACTGGATAGAGCGTTGGTTTCCGGTACCAAAGGCTGCAGGTTCGACTCCTGTGCGGGGTACCAAATTGAAATTAAACTGAAAATGTCGCTCACATGAGATGCTTGTTATTGACGGTGACGCTAGCCAGTTTTGTTATATAATAATGCCAAGCAGTAACTCTGTACTTCTCACGGCATAGATATTGAAACAAGCAGCTCTATAGCTCTCTCGCAGAGCAGTAGAGCACATATACTGTTAACTACACTATAGCCAACAGCACCCCTCTCCTCAAAGACTAATTCTATTTTGTCATAATAGTCAGTACTTCTTTTTATACCCCTACTTACCGCTACTCTTACTACCAAACCTTGGTATAGTAGATAAGAGACGCGACTTACATTCTTCTGTATAAGTAGTTGTGTATTACACTTACTACGAAGCGTTTACGCATGCTCTGATTTACTTTGTTGGGTATTTTGGATTAAATCAATAGACCACTCTACCTATATCCTATCCTCTATGCAATACGGATACGTGCATACGGTCGTAGATGCTCTCATTCACCGCAGAAATCAGAACAGCACGGAAGTTACAGTCACAGACAGCACCGTGACCACACAGTACCACGACCTCTACGGAGGACTCTTCAGCGGAATGGGATGGGAGTGAGAGTGAGACTCTACTATCTGCCAGTGTATTGCCATCCAGAGAACCATGTGAGAGTATAGGAAATGAAATGAAATGAAATGAAATGAAATGAAATGAAATGAAATGAAATGATGAACAAGTTAAATGGTATCAGGATCTAGAAAAATACAATGAGGTTCCGGCGTCACGCCTTGGTCGCGTGCGTAAACAAGCTGGAAAACTTGCTGCGGTAGCATGGATGGTTGCGACCGCAAGAGGTACCAACCCTAAAAAGCTGGAAGAAGAATATAAGTCTAAGCCTTGGGAACCAGGTGATATGTTGTCGCCGTGGACACAGTTTGACCCGCATCCAACATACTCCGTCAAAGATGGTTATGAAGCTTTTAGTGAATTGTGTCGCCTTCGCTTCCTTGGTGATTCCGATGGAGGAACGTGGATATATTAGGATAGCAGCTTTGATCTGTGACATGAAGCTTAAGTAAGAAACAGCACTGCTGGTGGCTTAGAGTTTCTGATGGGACGCTTTAGTTCTTTGCCGATGGACTCAGTCAGGAAATATGGTCGTGCATACCAAATGCTGCTCAAGCTTGAAGAGAACAGGTCTGCTTGGAGTCGACGCCATCTTCTCATGCTTGATTTCAGCGAAGGCCGACGAACCTGGCTAGAAAAAGAGTCAATCGACATCAGAACTACGATCTTAATCGATCTGGCAAAGAAGTTTTATCTACCTGCACAGGGTGGTAAAAAGAGAGAAAACTTTTTATACATTCCGCTCGGATGGAGAACGAAGGAATCATATCTTCAGTACGACTGTTCATTAAACGACGGGCATTCCGCATCCCTCATGAATCGCAACTTTAACGAAGGATACGCATACTGGTTATTTCTGCAGGAGTTCGGTGACGATTTGCCTGAATGCATTAACGAGTATGTTGCTCGGATCGTATGCAACAGTATACACAAGGCTCTATCTTGGTCGACACCTACCCTTATCAACATATGGAGAGATACCGTCTAACCTATATTATATTCAAAACTGCTTGCAAATGGACAATCGTCCTGCAAGCAGTTTTGAATTTGAATTAGTGCAATTATCTAAGATTAGACTAACTGCTTCTTTCTCTTCTCAATCTTCAGCTTCTTCTTACGAGCACGTTTGATATCAGCGCCATGCCAACTGCGATGTTTTGCCATATATTCTCCTTTACCCCCATAGTATACCATATTGCAAATCAGGTCAGATATGATACACTAAGCTTATGGTTACGAAAAAAACAGCCCTCAAGAAAACGAAGCGAACACAGACAAAAGCAAAGAGAGCGCGATCACGCCATATCTCAAAAACTGATACGCATTTTCTAATCAAGCGCAGTTTACTGTCGTACGCAGTACTCGTATTTCTTTTTTTCGCGCTTTTAAGTATGAGTATATACCTCGTTGACCGTATGATTGTCGAGAATAGCCATCATCGGCGGCATGCGCAGATCGTGTCAATTTATCGTGATTTGAATCTCGGCGAGAATTATCGGCCAATCAGCTCAAATATCTTCGGCGATAAGCGCGTCTATAGCTGGGACAAACATCGCAGCTACGCATCAGTCGTGACATACGGGCATAATGCAACTGTCGGCGATACAGTCAAGGAGTTGAGTGAGAAGGCCAAGAAAGCCGGATTCACGCAGCAAAAAATCGAATACGAGGGTAGCTCAAGCCCAGTGTACGAATTTAAGAACGACAAAGGCAACTGGCTGCGCATTCGCGCTATACCAAAAGCCGACCGCGACGATGCTATTTATGGCACAAAAACGTACCAGTTCGTCAACACTGAAACGACTAACGCAATGGCACCAACCCATGTTGAGATAAAGGTAAACCTAGACGATAATAATGAGTAGCTAATAGGCTGCAGATAATATATCCGCTCTGAGCTCTGAAATCATGGGCGGATATTTTAATTATGTAAGCTAATTCGTGCTCGCATTCTCCCGTCAGTCGCAAACCAGTTCTAACCGAAAGAATATTTCAAGTACTTAATTCAGACTTAGAGACGGCAGCGTCGCCATCTGCTACAGGCGGTAATTCAACGCCGGCAGACGGCGCTACCGGCTGCGGCGATGGAGTGTTTGCGAAAGCTTGCTCAACTTGCTCAAGCGTAATATGCACCGTATCGCCCGGATTCACGCTGCCCGCAAGCATTTGTTTGGCAACGGTATTTTCAACAGCTTTTTGCACGACGCGGCGCATCGGGCGAGCACCCAAACGCGGATCGTAACCTTTCTGCACAAGCAATTGCTTAGCATCATCGGCGACGTCAACCGAAACTTTTTGCGGCGCAAGGGTTTTGTTAACACTCGCCAGTACTAAATCTAGCACCTGAACCAACTCTGCTGGCGTGAACGGGCGGAACAGTACAATCTCGTCGAAACGATTCAAAAACTCGGGGCGAAATAAATTAGCATTAATCAACTCATTGATAAATTGCTGTTCGAATTGTTCCAACTGATAGCCACGCTCAATATACTCGCGAATTCGATCAGCGCCAGCATTGCTCGTCGCAATAACAATAGCGTCGCGAAAACTAATCTCGCGGTTTTTTGCGTCGCGCAGAATACCTTCGTCAAGCAGTTGTAGCAACGTTGCGAGCACTTCGGGCGCAGCTTTTTCAATTTCATCAAGCAGTACAACACTAAACGGCTGCTTCATAACTTGCGCCGTTAAACTCATCGGATCATCTGCGCCATCAGCAATGAGGCGCGTCACATCGTCGGGGCGTACAAATTCATTCAAATCTAACCGTATTAGCTTGCCTTCACCGCCAAAATACACGTCAGCAAGCGCTTTGCTGAGCTCTGTTTTACCCACCCCGGTCGGACCAAGAAATAAAAACGTACCGATCGGACGATTCTCATTACGTACACCTGCCCGCGCCCGGCGCAAAGCATCGCTTACGACATTGACGGCGCGCACTTGATTAACCATACGCTCATGGATTAAATCCTCCATATTAAGCAGACGCTCGCGATCTGCTGCGTCGCTCGCAACACTAACCTTAACGTCGAGCGTTTTTTCGATCGCACGCTGCACCGAGTTCATCGTCACCAACCCCGACTCGCTAAAGCCAGCCGACGATTCAAGCAGTTTGAAAGCGCGCCCCGGCATCGCCAAATCGTGCACGTAGCGCAGCGCCAACCGGTACGCTTCTTTCACCGCTTGGTACATAAACGTAACGCGACGGCTCGCCTCGGTGTAGATTAGCTGCTCTTGCAAAATTTGCAATGTCTCATCTTCATTCGTTTCGGCAATGTTGATGCGGTTGAGCGCGTTAACGAGTGCCGGATTGCGTTGCCCGATTTCCAAAAAGCGCTGCTCGTCCATTGATAAAATGATGCGCAATTTGCCGGCATCCAAAATCGGCTGCAATACATTTGATAAATCAACCGCACCCGTGCCTTCTTCGAAAAACAGCTGCGCGTCCTCCAGGCAAATGATGATATTTTTTGCGTCGTACGCTTCGCTAAGTACTTGCATGACAAGGTTTTCCAGCTCGCCGCGCCCAGGCGCCGCCGCAATCAACGTCGCCGAGTCAAGAATGAACACCTGGCGAAACCGTAGGTTTTCGGGTACGCGCGCTTCGGCATCAAGCAAACGCTCGGCAAATGCGCGAATCACTGTTGTTTTACCGGAACCGGATTGTCCCACAAGCACTGCATTTTGCCGTCCGCCGTTACCAAATGTGTCAACCAGTTGATCAATCGCTTCGGTGTGCGACGGCGCATCAACTACCGAAACTGTACCATGCGCGCCAATTTGTTCGCTGATATTTTGTCCGAATCGATCAAGTAACGGAATCCAACCAAACGACCAGTCACGCGCGATACCACCCGTACGCCGACGGTGCCCATGCCGATCAATCAACGCCCACAAACGCTGCTGCCATTGAATACCGCGATCGAGATCATCGGTGTCAAGATGAATTTGCGCGATAACCGACTCGAAATTCGGAAAATTCCGTACGATCGCTACCGCCAGCACGCTCGCCGTAATCTGCTCCATGTCATTCGCTTGGCGTACATCGTCGGCAGTTTGCCATAAGTCGCGGATCATGTTCGGATCGCCGTTCG
>ERZ773073.1586-NODE-1586-length-10652-cov-3.547608_pt1 | contig 10652 bp, 8 predicted proteins | sample MGYA00580616_ERZ773073 | MGnify/ENA primary metagenome ERZ773073 (study PRJEB29015, sample SAMEA2737960) | human oral metagenome | biome: human oral; feature: human-associated habitat; material: dental | place: China | collected 2131 ...
TTGATGAAATAGAATTAAAAAGAAAATTAGAAAATAGAGATTATATTTCTCAAATTTTAGAAGAAAATATTAATTATTATATTTTATATATTTTTTTCTTCTATAAAAATTCAAAAAAGAGCCTAGGTTACGAGAACCTAGACTCTATTATTTTCCTTATTGTACGACTCCTGTATCGATTGCTACACCATCTCTTTTAATGATGTATTTACCACTTGGAACTTGATTGTTAAACGTAAAATCAATCGTTACACTTGTGTTCTCAGAAATCTTAAACGTACGATAGGCAGTATTAATATTGTTGTTTGCATCTTGGATAAAGATCTCAACTGTATTTTGTTTTGCTTCTTGGGTGTTTGACCCTGAGTTTGCATTATTATTGTTTGTCTTCTTCGCTTCATAAGGAATCGTGAATTGACGAGACACTACTCGTTCTCCTTTTCCTTTCGAAATGACAACTGTTAAAGTATCTCCTTTTTTAAGAGCTGTACCTTCAGCCGGAGATTGTTTAATAACAGTATCCGCAGTTTCATTACTATTCTCTTCTGAGATTTTTAGTTTCAAACCATGCTCTTTCGCATATTCTTGAACACCAGAACGGGAATATCCTTTTAAGTTAATTAACGTTACAGGTTCTTTTCCTTTAGAAACGGTTAAAACGATTTTTGTATCTTTAGCAACTACTTTTTCACCTTTAGCAACACTTTGCTCTATAACCTTACCAGATTCAACAGTGCCTGAATAACTTTCTTTCTTTTCTACTGCGATACCTAGTTTTTGAAGTGCCGCTTTAGCCTCGTCAAAAGTTTTACCAGTATAGTCTCCAACTTCAACGGTATCTTTACCCGCACTTACTTTTAATACGACTTTAGATTTTTCCTTAACAGAACTTCCTGCTTTAGGATTCGTCTCAACGACTTTTCCTTCTTCAACCGTATCTGACTTCACTTTTTGCACATCCGACACTTCAAGATTAGCGTCTGCAAGTTTAATCTTTGCATCTGCTTCAGTAAGATTCGTTACGTCTGGAACTTTCACATCTTTTGGAGAAGATTGAATAAATGCATAAATGGCTACACCACTAATCAGTAAGAATAGTAACAATAAAATCCATGGCCATTTTCTTCTTTTCTTCTTCGGCTTCTCTTCGACGACTTTCTTTTCTTCGTCAAATTGAATTTCAGGAACTTCTTTACTTGTTGCTGGCACCTTACGTGGAACCGGTCCTGTTGCAATCGGTTGTAACACTCTTGTTTCCTGACTTAATGCAGTTGGTTTAAACATCGGTTCGTGTAAGCGTTCGGGATTCAAACATGTTTGTAAATCTTCCAACATCTCTTCACAATTGCTATAGCGATCGAGTGGTTCTTTTGCCGTCGCTTTAAGAACTACATTTTCTAAGCTTTGCGGAACGGTTGGTAACATGAGTGAAATTCGAGGAAGTGGTTCTTGGAAATGTTTCAACGCAATTGAAACAGCCGATTCCCCTTCAAATGGAACTTCTCCAACGAGCAACTCGAATAACACTATTCCTAACGCGTAAATATCTGTGCGAATGGTTGCCATCCCACCTCTTGCTTGTTCAGGAGATAAATAATGCACCGAACCAAGCAATGTGTTCGTTTGTGTCAATGACGTCTCAGAAAGTGCAATCGCAATTCCAAAGTCCGTAATTTTCACATTCCCATTTTTATCAATAAGAATATTTTGAGGTTTGATGTCTCTATGGATGATTCGATTTTGGTGAGCTGCTGCAATCGCAGAAATCACTTGAGTCATAATACGAACAGCTTCGCGAGGAGGAAGTGGTCCTCTTTCACGAATGTACTCTTTCAAATCCGTTCCTTCAACATATTCCATCACAATATAATTGGTACTATTTTCTTCTCCAACATCATACACACTCACAATGTTTGGATGAATCAATTGAGTTGCAGATTGTGCTTCTCTTTGAAAACGTCTCATGGCTGCATCATTTGTACGGAAGTCTAAACGTAATACTTTCAGTGCCACGGGTCTTTCTAGAATTAAATCTTGCGCTAAGTATACAGTGGCCATTCCACCGGTCCCTACATGAGACTTGATTTTATAACGTCCACCGACTGTTTTCCCTGGTTCAATCATTGTTCTACCTCCTCCCTAGCAATGTATTTTGCAATCGCAACTGTGATATTATCACGACCACCAGCTTCATTTGCAGCCTCTACAGCTTTATTCGCCTGAGTTTCCACATCTGAATAATTCCCTAAAATCTCTTTTATATAATGATCTTCAATCATATTTGACAGACCATCTGAACAAAGAAAAATCGTATCTTCGTTCTTCAGGCTCACTCTTACAAAATCAATTTGAACATTGAGTGTAATTCCTAAAGACTGCGTTACAATATTTCTTTGCGGATGACTCTTCGCTTCTTCCTCTGTAATTTCCCCTGATTTAAGAAGCTCTTGTACGAGTGTATGATCTTCAGTTAATTGTTTAATTTGAAAATTGCGATACAAATAAGCACGGCTATCACCAACGTTAGCAATTAACAATTCAGAACCAATGATGACTGCTACAACAAGAGTAGTTCCCATGCCATCTAACTCACGATATTGATTCGCTTTTTGAAAAATACGATCATTTTCGCCCTGAATATTTTTAACGAGCCATTGGTAAGCGGCTTCTGTATCCGTAATACTTTCTTCTTCCCAACGTTTTCCCAAATGCGATAATGCCATAGCGCTTGCTACATCCCCAGCATTATGCCCACCAATTCCGTCACATACGACAATCATCGGTACGTTTTGAGTATTCAAAAAATATCCGGCAGCATCTTCATTTACGGTACGTCTCTGGCCGACGTCACTCTTGATGGCTATCTTCATATTTTTCCTCCTGTTGCGAATTATTTTCTTACCATCCTTGCGATGAAAAATCCATCCGTATGATATTCATGCGGTAGAATAGTAAGCATTGGACTCTCCATTGTACAGCCAAATTCTACTATTGCTTGCACTTCGAATTCCGGATGTCCTTCTAAAAAACTGTGGACTACTTCTTCGTTTTCTCCCTTGTTAATTGTACAAGTAGAATAAATCAGTTTTCCACCTTTCTTTACCATTGTAGCAATTGAAGACAAAATTTCCAACTGTATTTTTGTTAAATTTGTTAAATCTTCACTATTTTTTGTGTATTTTATATCTGGCTTACGTCGCATCAGACCTAAACCTGAGCACGGAGCATCCACAAATACCGCATCAAAACCTTCTTCTTTAAATAACTCTTTTGCTTTTAAAGCCTATGTCAAGAAATGCGTAAGTTCAACATACTCTGGTGAATATAAGTTATCAATTTTTAATATTCTTTTAACTCTTTTGCTTTTCGAGCATCAAGAGCATGTGTATGAATACGATCTTCTACTCCTAAGCGTTTAGCATTTTGATGGATTTTACGTAATTTATTTTCATGTAAATCTAATGCCTCAATTAGTCCACCCTCTTCGGCTATTAAATAGCTCGCAAAATGAGTGGTTTTCCCTCCTGGAGCAGCACAAGTATCAAGCACTTTATCTCCAGGTTGCAACTCACCTACTTGAGCCACCAGTGAGGAAGACTCATCTTGAACCGTTACAATTCCCTCTTTGAACGCTTTGGATTGTAGTAAATCTCCTTCTTCGACAATAACTGCACGAGGAGATAACTGACTTGGTCGAACCGTTACACCTTCTTCTTTTAGAAGAGTTTGTGCTTCCGTAATTGACATGTTCGGATTTTGAACACGCACGCTTAAATGCGGCGCAATATTTAAACTTGGGAAAATTTCTCTAGCCTCTTCCCCATATTGTTCAAACAATAAATCCACGATCCATCTTGGCATACTATATTCGACACTCAAACGTTCACGTTCATCTTTAATAGAAGAAATTCCATCGAATCCTGTACGTTGAACATTTCGAAGTACGCCATTAACGAACTTTGCAATTCCTTGATGACCACATTTCTTAGCAATCTTTACAGCTTCATAAATGGCTGCGCGATCTGGGACACGGTCAAGGTACGCCATTTGGTACACCGTCATTCGTAGTAAACACAGTACCCATAGTTCCATTTTCTTTTGCTTTTCGATAAATGGTTTTAAATAGAAGTCTAATGTCAATTTACGTTGAATGGTTCCATAGAACAATTCCGTTAATAACCCCCTATCTCTTGCATCTAATTGATGTTTTTGTAATACATTTTGAAATGCGACAGTCGAGTATGCTTGATTCTTTTCTACATTCGTTAATAATTCTACGCAAATGTCACGTACATTACTCATGGTTTAACCCCTCAAAAACGGCATCGTTCTTCAACCATTCTGAAAATCCGTTCATAAACGCCTTCGCATCCATTTGAGCTTTTCCTGCTGGTTGAAGACGTGTAATCTCAAGGACCGTTCCGCCTCCACAAGCCACATATAGGCGCCCACCTTCTACAAATAAGCTTCCTGGTGCTTTAGTAGTTTGTTTATCCGTTAGAGCAACTCCCCACATCTTCACACGATTCCCATTTAAAATCGTAAAAGACGTTGGCCAAGGACGTAACCCACGAACGAAGCAATCTACTTCACTCGCCGTTTTATTCCAATCAATTTGCTCTTCGTCTCTTGAAATATTTGGAGAGAACGATACTAGCGCTTCATCTTGCTCCACTTCAGTAATCGTTCCAGCAAATAACGCTGGTAAGGTTTCAATCAGTAAGTCTGCTCCAACAACGCTTAATTTTTCAAACATACTAGCAACATCATCTTCACCAGTAATTGGAATAGCACGTTGCGAAATAATCGCACCCGCATCCATCTTCGCAACCATTCGCATAATGGTTACACCAGTTTCTTTGTCCCCATTCATAATCGCGTAATGAATGGGCGCTCCTCCACGATATTTTGGCAGTAGCGACGCGTGAACATTCACCGCACCAAAACGTGGGAAATTTAAAAACTTCGTTGGCAAGAATTGACCATAAGCTGCTGTTACAATTAAATCTGCATCTAGTTGCATCAACTCTTCCAATTCCTGCGATCCGCTTAATTTTTCTGGTTGATAGACTGGAATGTTATGCTCCAATGCAACTACCTTTACAGGAGTTGGTGTAATCACCTTCTTACGCCCAACTGCACGGTCTGGTTGTGTCACAACCGCAATCACTTCAACTGTTTCTTCATCAATTAATCGTTTCAAAACACCTGTTGAAAACTCAGGCGTTCCCATAAAAATAACTTTTTTCATTTTTCACCTCTATAAGAAATGTTGTGGTTCCATATCAATCGTCATGAGTAATTTCTTTGTACCCACTTCTTGCGTTTCCATCATCAGTTGTTCAAGAAACTCTTGTAGTTGCGGTTCGTTTTTGTATTTCACAATAATTTGGAAATAATAACGATTATTCATTCTCGCAATCGACTTAGCAGTCGGTCCTAGCACAACTGCATTCGGCGACACATTCGCTTTTAACGCCTTATGCACTTCGACAGCTTTCTTCAACGCCACTCCTTCATCTTCACTTGAGAAAGTAATCATCGTTGTAAAGAAGTACGGTGGGTAATTTGCCATATGACGCATCCGCATCTCTGTTTCAAAGAATCGCTCATACTGATGACCTTGTGCTAATTGAATCGCGTAGTGCATTGGGTTATAAGTTTGGATAAATACCTCACCTGGTTTATCCCCACGCCCTGCACGTCCTGAAACTTGAGTCAGTAGTTGGAATGTTTTTTCCGAACTTCTAAAGTCAGGAATATTCAGCGCTGTATCCGCATTAATCACACCTACAAGCGTTACGTTTGGATAATCAAGACCTTTCGCAATCATCTGAGTTCCAATTAAAATATCTGCTTCTTGATTCTCAAACTGTTTCAGAATCGCTTCATGCTGCCCTTTACGTCTTGTCGTATCCACGTCCATCCGCACAATGCGCGCATCTGGGAACACTTCTTGCAATTCTTCTTGCACCTTTTGCGTTCCTGTTCCAAAATAACGAATCTGTCTACTTTGACATTTTGGACAGAAATTAGGGATATGTTCTTCATGTCCACAATAGTGACATTTCATACTTCTTGTATCCATATGAAGCGTTAATGAAATATCACAATTTGGGCATTCCAAAACCGTTCCGCAGTCACGGCAAAGTACAAACGAAGAATATCCGCGTCGGTTTAAGAGTAAGACACTTTGTTCCCCTCGTTCTAATCGTTTTTCGACTGCATCTAGCAATGTCTTTGAAAATGATCCTTTTTGATGAACGAATTCCGTTCTCATATCAATCAAATGAACTTCTGGTAAACGTTGCTCCTTTGCACGTTTTGTTAATCGCAAAAGCGTATAGACGCCCTTTTGTGCACGCGCACGAGACTCAAGACTTGGTGTCGCACTTCCTAACACCACTGGACAGTGATGATATTCCCCACGCCAAATCGCTACATCGCGAGCGTGGTATCTTGGAGACTCATCTTGTTTATACGTTGCTTCGTGTTCTTCATCTAAAATGATAATTCCGATGTTGTCTAATGGAGCAAAGACCGAAGAACGAGCACCTACAACAATGTCTGCTTCCTTATTCTTAATCTTACGCCATTCATCGTATTTTTCTCCGACACTTAACCCACTATGAAGTACCGCCACTCGGTCTCCAAAGCGCGATTTGAATCGGTCGACCATTTGAGGGGTCAATGCGATTTCTGGAACGAGCATCATCGCGCTCTTTCCTTTCTCAATCACTTCCCCAATCCATTGTAAGTACACTTCCGTTTTTCCAGAACCTGTTACCCCTTCTAATAAGTATACTTTCGAAGTTTGGGTATCGATCGATTCTTCTTTCACTCGGTCAAATGCGACTTGTTGTTCAGGATTCAACTCGAATGGTGCACTCTTTTTAAAGACCCTTCCTTTGTAAGGATCCCGATTTACTTCTTTTTGAACAATCGTAATCCAATTACGTTCTACTGCGAATTTTAAATCGGCTGTTGTAAAGTCTGTATCCTCTAAGAAACGTCTCTTTTCGATTTCCATCACTTCCATCGAAGCGAGTGTCTTTAAGAGCGCTACTTTCTTCTTCGCACGTGCAGAAATCGTAGGAATAAACTCCTCATATTCTTGCATCATGTAATTCAATCGAATCCAGTCTTCTGTTTTTACCTTGGCACGGTCTTTGACAAGTGTCTCGATGACCACTGCGCCTTCTTTTTTTAACTTCATCAATTGTTTCAAATGTTCTTCAGGAAGGTCATCCGTATATAACAAGGTTTTCTCGTAATGGAAAATTTCTCTAAATACATCTTCATTTTCTTGTGGATTTACTAATACAAATTGTTTTTCATAATTCGACTTCAACATTGCTGGAAGCATTGTTTGGTAGCATTGAATCAAGAACGCATGAACCTTCTTTGATAAATGTGCTCCTAGTCGAATCATTTCCGGTGATAAGACTGGCTCTAAATCCATTAAATGCAAAATATCTTTCGCTTCTCCCTCAAAAGTGGATTCATCACTGAGTTTTAACACAAAACCAGATACGCTTCTTCCACCAAACGGTACCGCAACACGCATCCCCACCTCAATACTCTCTTGTAATTTTTCAGGGACATGATAATCAAACGGTCGATTCACTTGAATGACTGGAACATCAACAATGACTTTTGCAAACATCTTCTCACCTCCAAAATAGTTTTACTACTTATTATACCATAATGCACTTTAATTTGTTGTCGCTTGCTCTACACAACTAAACTACGAAAACAAAAAAGCCAAGGGAGTTTCCCTTGACTATAAATTTGACTATACGTGTTCTGGTTTGCTGTCTTCACGAATCGTTAATTTTCCAGCTGCGATTTCTTCTAACGCACGACCAACATTTTTATGTGATTCATATTTTTCTAACAATGGTGGTTCATGGTGGTGTAATTCATGTGCACGTTTGCTTGATAAAATAACTAATGAATATTTTGAATCGATTTTTTTCAATAATTTATCGATTGATGGATATAACATCATAATAGTTTTCCCTCTTTCTACTCTTCTTCTAAAATTCCTTCTAATTCATCTTCGAACTCTTCAATACTTTCCAAGTTTCTTTGGATACGTAAATGTTCTGTTTGAATAATTGCTTCGATTTGTTTTACCGCATTTTCTACTTTGTCATTCACAACAGAGTAATCATAATACTTCATCAAACCAAGCTCTTCTCTCGCCACTTTCATACGACTCTTAATCACTTCGTCAGAATCAGTTCCACGGTTAACGATGCGAGATTCTAGTTCTCCTAAATCAGGTGGTGTTAAGAAGATAAACACCCCGTCCGGCATTGCTTCACGTACTTGAAGCGCACCTTGAACTTCAATTTCTAAGAATACATCTTTTCCTTTATCTAATGTCTCTTGTACATAATCTAAAGGTGTTCCATAGTAGTTTCCTACATACTCCGCGTATTCTAATAATTTTTTATTTGCAATCATCTCTTCAAATTCTTCTCTTGATTTGAAGAAATAATCTTTTCCATCCACTTCACCTGGTCTTGGCTTACGAGTCGTTGCAGATACAGAGTACACAAATTCTTGATTTTGTTTTTCAAAAATTGCTGCACGAACTGTTCCTTTGCCGACACCTGAAGGTCCAGATAAAACGATTAATAAACCTTTTCTTGCCATAATCGTTTGAAAACTCCAATCTCTTTACATCTTTTTTCTATAGTATCACAAACACTATTCTCTCAACAACCAAAAGTATTGTAAATTCAATAAAAAATCATTATCCATCTGTTTTCTTAGGATTTCCAAATTTTCAATTAGACAAATTACTTTTTCTCTTCTCATTCATCTTAGATAGAAAAGTCTGAAACACGCTAGTCTTTTTTCTTATGCAATTCGAATATTTTTCCATCGCCCGCTTCTAAATCGAAGGAGAATAATCATGTCTCGAATAAATTGGTCGATAAAGACCGCGTACCATGCACCGGCGAGTCCCCATCCAAAGAAATTTACAAATACATATCCTACACTTAATCGAATGACGCATGATCCGATAAAGATGGCTATCAATGGCCATACCGTATCTCCGGCCCCACGTAATGCCCCTGAAGTAATCAGTTGATGGCTTTGGAACGGCTGAACAAACGCAACAATGGACAAAGCGATGACTGTATTCTGAATGATTTCACCATTATCCGTATAAAGCCCCGCCAATAAAGAAGCTCCAAAGTAAATAGATACTGACATCATGATTGCTAATGTTAATCCTATTCGCTGACACATCTTTGTATATCGTTCTGCTAATTTCTCATCTTTGGCACCAAGGGATCGTCCCATTAATGAAGAAGCCGTAATTCCAAATGCTTGCGCCGGTGAATAGGATAGCGACAGCACATTTAAAGCAATTTGGTGAGCAGCATACACATTGTTTCCTAACCCTGAAACAATCTTCAAGAACATAATGACTCCAAAACGAAGTGCCAACTGTTCTAACGCCGTTGGAATTCCGATTCGAACTAAATCTCTCATCACATCAACACTAAACTCAAACTTTTCCTTAAAGTCTAGTTTTAACACACTCTTTCCAGATAAGATATAACGAACATTCAATACCATCGCAATAAAATTCGATAAAGCTGTAGCAATTGCTGCCCCTGTCACTCCTAAAGCTGGCAGTCCAAACATACCATAAATCAAAATGGCATTTCCGACAACGTTACAACTATTGGCAATAATATTATTCTTCATCGGAATTTTTGTTTCACCAATTCCTCGAAGAGCCGCAGTCACAGTAAACGATAATGATTGGAAAATAAAGCCGATTGTGACAATTCTAAAATAATCTACACCGACATTAATCACCGTTGCATCTCCACCTAGTAACGATAAGATTTCTGGAGCGAATAATAGCATTAAAATCGCTGCAGGTGTTACACAGAAAATCATTGCAAGAATCATGACATGTTTTAAGATATTTCCCATTCGATTGAATTTCTTCGCACCAAAATATCTGGCAATAATCGCAGTTCCACCAACATTTAATGCTTGAATCAAACTAAGGCCTAGAAACATTGGTTGGTTCGTCATCCCAACAGCAGAAACGGCTGCAGCAGTATCTCCTGGAATCTTACCGACCATCATCATGTCCACCATTCCAAAAAGCGCCCCGAGAAGGACCTCTACAAATACTGGCCAAACAATTACAAATATATTTTTTCTTAATTCTTTATTTGTCTGTTGTTGCTTTTCGTCCACGAAACCAATCCTCTCACTTTTATAAAAGTAGTATCTATTCTACACCTGTTTTCAACTCAAAACAAATAAGCGACAAAAATTTTGTCGCTTACGTCTTTTATCGTTTACCTTCCCACTCAGCATAGAATTGCTCTAAGTACAGTTCTAAAAACTCATGTCGCCCTTTTGCTAATTTCTTACCATAGTCCGTATTCATCAATTCTTTTAACTTTAGTAATTTTTCATAGAAATGCATAATCGCAGTGGATTCCCCATTACGGTATTCTTCAGCCGTCATTTGTTTGCGCGGCTTCATATTTGGACGATGAATCGGTCTTCCTGTACTTCCAGAATAACACATCACTCTGGCAATACCGATAGCTCCAATGGCATCCAATCGGGCAGCGTCTTGCTCCCCTTTTCCTTCAAGAGAG
>ERZ773073.1588-NODE-1588-length-10646-cov-8.180342_pt1 | contig 10646 bp, 6 predicted proteins | sample MGYA00580616_ERZ773073 | MGnify/ENA primary metagenome ERZ773073 (study PRJEB29015, sample SAMEA2737960) | human oral metagenome | biome: human oral; feature: human-associated habitat; material: dental | place: China | collected 2131 ...
AAATTCCCCAGAAGAAACAAAATATGATATTTTTTCAAGATTAAATAAAGGCTCAGAACCATTAAAGGTAAATGAAATTCGAAAAGCAATTTATAGGTCATCCCTTTCAAAATGTATAGATAAATTTGTTGATGAACAAACTGGGAAAGAGGCTAATATAAATTCTAAAAATGAATACACAGAAATATTTTCTGAAAATAATATTAAACGTTTTGAAGACTATGGAAGATTTTATCGAAGTATAGCTTTTTATATAAAATCAAATACTGTTTCTAAGGAAGTTGAAGGATACAATTCTAGACCTCGTGAAATGATTAACAATGTTTTACAATTATTTCAGAAAAAGGAAATTAATTTAGATGAAAAAGATATAATCTTGATTTTAACTAGGACTTTGGAATTATTAAAATTACTTAAAAATGATGAGTATAAAGATTATATAGTAGATGCTTGTATTCCTTATATTCTAACAGATTGGAAATTTATAAGTGAAAATATAAATCTAATTAAAAATGATAATGAGATTAAACAAACATTTGTGAAATCACCTGCTACTACAAGTAATGTCAATAAAAGATTAGCTCAATTAGATAAAATATTGAAAGGTAGTAAAAATGGATAATATTGATATAGCAAGGCGGATAGTGGAACTTTCAGGCGGAAAGAGAAATATAGTGTCAAATTCCGTCTATAAGACAGAACTTATTATAAAACTGAAAAAGCTTAATAAAGTTGAAATAACTAATTTTATGGAAATAGGGGAAGCTCTTGGGGTTTCTGCTGAAGAAGGAAATATAATTAAGATACTTTTCAGGGCGGACAGAGTAAATCTTATAGGAGAAGAGCTTTCTAAAATAACAAGAACAAAATTGAATGAAGTAACAGAAGAGGAAAGGGAAAGAAGCAGGGAGCAGAAGGAATCGCAGGAAATACAGAAAATAAGCTCTGAAATTTCCCAGAAGATTGAAAAAATTGAAAAGGAAAAAATTAAGGAGGAAAAGATGAGGGAACTGGAAGAACTTAAGAAAATAAGTCCATTTTCCAGATTTCTGAGAAAAATTCTGAATGTATTCCTTCCTCTGCTTCCTGTACTTGTTGCGGCAGGATTTATACAGGGAGTTACAAATATAGCTGATGTTCTGCCTGAGGGGAAAATCTTTATAGGCACATGGTGGTATCAGGTTTTAAAGACAATAGGCTGGATGGCATACGCATATCTTCCAGTTTTCGTATGTATGAATGCCACAAAGGAATTTAAAGGAAATAAGATTTTAGGAGGAGTTATAGGACTGCTGTTTGTCGGTAATTCAGCTATGCCTTTACTGGGAATGGTTAACAGATTACCGGTAATACTTCCCTTCAGCAATAAGCCTTATTTCCCTGAGATAGGTGGTTTACTGATTGCTTTAGTTGCGGGAATAACGGCAGCTTTTGTAGAAAGAGGGCTACGAAGAATAATACCTGGAATATTGAAGGATTTTTTTGTTCCTTTGCTGACATTAATTATTTCAGCATTTGTGGTTATTTTTATTACACAGCCATTTGGAGGACTGTTAATAAAACAGATATATGGAAGTCTAAATATCTTGTTTGAACAGAAGGAAATTTTGGGAGGACTTGTGCTGTCTGTTTTGTATTTTCCTTTATCGCTGGTTGGTTTGCAGGGAGCACTTATTTCAATAAACAGCATATTAAATGATCCTGAAGGGCCTACAAGAGGATTGAACTATATTTTACCGATTCTTATGATGGCATCAGGAGGACAGATAGGTGCGGCATTTGCAATATTTATTAAAACCAAAAATAGAAAAATGAAAAAAATAATAAGAGGAGTTCTTCCGGTCAGTATACTTGGAGTGACAGAACCTCTTATATATACAGTGACATTGCCTTTGATACGGCCATTTATTACGGCATGTATAGGGGCAGGAGCTGGAGGAGCTCTGGCCGCATTTTTTAACCTGAGTACAGAAAAAGCAAGTATATTGGGATTCTTTGGATTTTTAACCGTTGCAAAAGGAACTCACTTCTTTTTTATCGCCGCAATGATGGGGGCATATCTGGGAGGATTTATATTAACCTACTTTTTCGGAATAAATGAGAAAAGGATAAATGAGGTGTATGGAAAGTAGAAAAATGATAATGGGGGGAGTATTCCCCCCTATTGTTTTAGAAAAACTTGTAAATGGAAAAAGAAAAGTGTGAAATCTAATGGATATCTTCAAAACAGAACATTTAAATAGCTTTATTTTAAATCTTAGATTATGGTATAATTAACATATATTGAAATTATTTATAGGAAAATAAAAGAGGGAGTGAATTTTATGAGAAAGAAAGCTGTTCCTGTGGGGATTGAAGACTTTGAAAGAATAGTAAGGGAAGATTATTATTATGTAGATAAAACGCAGCTGATAGAGGAATTATTAATAAACCGGGCTCCTGTAACCCTTTTTACAAGGCCTCGACGATTTGGAAAAACATTGAATATGTCAATGATTAAATCTTTTTTTGATGTAAAAAATAAAGAAGAAAATAAAAAGCTCTTTGAAAATCTAAAAATATTTAATAGTGAATATATTAGTGAACAGGGGAAATATCCTGTAATTTTCATTTCACTGAAGGATTTAAAGGGAGATACTTGGGAAGAATGTTTAAAAAGATTGAAGTTATTTATTTTTGATTTATATGCTGAATTTGAGTATATTAGAGAAAAAATGAATGAATGGGATAAAAGAAAATTTGAAAAAGTGCTTTATGAAAAAGAAGATGCAGACTACATGATGTCTTTAAAATTTTTGTCAGATAGCCTTTATAAGTATTACGGAGAAAAAGTCATAATTTTAATTGATGAATACGATGCTCCAATAATAAATGCTTTTGATAAAGGATACTACAATGAAGCAGTAAACTTTTTTCAAACATTTTACAGTTCAGCATTGAAGACTAATAATTCCTTGAAATATGGTATTTTGACAGGTATAACAAGGATTATAAAGGAAGGAATATTTTCTGGTTTAAATAATCTAAAAGTAGATACTATATTGAATAAAAAATATTCAGAATATTTTGGACTTCTTGAAAGTGAAGTGGTTGAAATGCTTGATTACTTTGGTATGAAATATAAAATTGAAGAAGTAAAAGAATGGTATAATGGATATATTTTTGGAGAAAGAGAAGTATACAATCCGTGGTCTATTGTGAATTATATTGATAATAGAGAAATCAAGGCATATTGGGCAAATGTTTCAGGAAACACACTTTTAGAAAATATGCTTAATCATGCCGGAGAAAGTGTCTATGAAGATTTAAAATGTTTTACTGATGGGAAAAGTATTGAAAAATATATTTCAGATGGGACAACAATAAAAAGTCTTTTAAGCAATGATAATGAAATATGGCAATTACTTTTATACAGTGGATATTTGACAAAAGACAGAAAGCAGAAGGAAATAGATGTAACAACAGAATATACAGATGTCTATAATTTAAGAATTCCAAACAAGGAAATACGGAAATATTTTGGTAATATGTTTTTAAACAGATTTTTTGGAACAGAAGTGAAAACCAACATTTTGATGAAAGCGCTTGAAGGTGGAGATATTAAGAAATTTGAGAAGACATTGGGAGAAATAATGATAAATATGCTGAGCCATTTTGACTTGGATAAGGAAATGGAGAAGATTTATCAGGTATTTATGATAGGGCTTGTTGGATTTCTGATGGGGAAATATGAGATTATTTCAAATGATGAAAGCGGATATGGAAGATATGACCTTGCAATGATTCCGATAAAAAGTAACGAGAAAGCTTATCTAATGGAATTTAAAATATCGAAGACAAAAAAGGGAATGGAAGAAAGTGCAGAGAAGGCATTGAAACAGATTGATGAAAAGAAATATGACACAAAGCTTAAGGCAAGAGGGATAAAGAATATATTGAAAATTGGAATTGCATTTTATGGAAAAGAAGTGAAGGTGGTTTTTAAATAGAAAATTTAAAGGGAATAGATTATTTCAAAATCATAGATTGTAATATTAGATGCAGTAATTTTTGAAACAATAGAAGAGAAAAATAATTATATTGATAATAATAGTAATAATGAATTAGAAGAAGGAAGTTCTGCCAATTGAAAAGGGGATATGTTATATTTAAAGGCAAGGTAGATATTACTAATAGACAATTTAAAATTACAAATAAAATATTGGACTGGACTTTTTCCAGTCTTTTTTAGTATAATATAATGTATTTAAGAGAGAAGGAGAACTAGGAAAATGATTTTTTTAACGTCACTGGGGAGTATATTTCCCATTATTGTAATGATAGCAATAGGTTATATTTTAAGAAAGAGACACTGGTTTCACCATACATTCAGTGAAAATGTATCGAAACTTATAACAAATGTGGCATTACCATGTTCAATATTTTATTCTGTATTAAAATATTTAGACATGAACGTATTGAAAGAATTATCAAATCGTCTAATTTTTACATTTGCTTCAGTTATTATAGGCTATGTTACAGCTTACATTGTAATAAAAATATTCAAGATAAGAAGAGGACGTCGAGGGGTATTTTATAATGCAGTAGTAAATGCAAACACAATATTTATTGGACTTCCTTTAAATATGGCACTTTTTGGGGAACAGGCTTCCAAATATTATTTAATGTATTACATAACAAATACAATATCAATCTGGACATTAGGATACATACTTCTGGAAAATGATTCTACAGAAGAGAAGGAAGGTAAAGGAGGATTTAATCCTAAAAAACTGCTTTCACCACCACTTATAGCTTTTGTAGTTGCATTTATAGTTCTAGTTCTGGGAATAAGTATTCCTAAACCTCTGGTGGAAACTACAAAGTATCTTGGTAATATTGTTACTCCTCTTGCACTGCTTTATATCGGGATTGTTCTTGCAGATGCAGGACTTCACAGTATAAATTTTGATTTGGATACAATTTTAGCTTTACTGGGAAGATTTGTATTTTCTTCAATCGTTATGGTTGCATTACTGAAAACTGCAGGTCAGTTTATGCAGCTGGATTCATTAGAAATTAAAACATTTGTTATACAGTCGGCTGCCCCTGTATTTGCGGCATTGCCAATTTTGACAAATCAGACAGAAGGGGATATAGAGTATGCTACAAACGTAGTTACTACAAGTACAATTTTATTTGTGGTTGTCATACCTGTACTTATGATGTTTTTAAAGTAAAAATATTATAAAAAAGGAGGAGAAGATGAAGGATAAAGATAAAGTACTGGCATTATTCAATTACATTTCAGAAATATCTAAAAATCTAAAAAATACAAAAACAAATATTGCAGAAGAAAAATGGTTTGATTTTTTAGAAAAATTTCCTAAGTATAAAGATATTACTTTTAAGTATGAAAAATTAGATGAAAAATATTTTGAAAAAGAGGAAAGTAAACTTTTAGAAATAAAAAAACCAAATTTCTTAAAACCGTTAGATATAGATAAAAAATTGTTAGACTGGATTGAAGGAGACTGGGCAGATTACAGATCAACTTTGGAAGTTAATGAAAAGATATTTGTTAAAAATACTGAAAAAGACTCAGGGAAAATAGTTGATATATCTCCTGAAATAGAGAAAAAAATAGAAAAGGAACTGGAAAAAAGAAATCTATGGGTGGAAGAGCAGCTGACTATAGAAGAAGTCAGAAATTTTTTTGATACCCTTTATATTAAATATCTGGAACTTAATAAAGAAACAGAAACATTGGAATTGATGATTGGAAATGGAATAGTCAGAATAAAAGAAAAAAATGTTTATTATCCTATTTTATTAAAAAAGATAAAAATAGACTTTAATGCCAAAGATAATATTTTAATTTTATCAGATCCGCATTCAAATGAAAGTTTCTCTCCAATTTTATATACAAATTTTTTAAATGAAATAGATGATATTCACTTGGAAAATGTCTTTGAGTTGGAAAAAGAAGTTAGGGAAAGAAATTTGCATCCATTAAATAGAAAAGAAACGACAGATTTTTTTAGAAAATTTATTCATAGTTTAAGTAACAGAGGATATTTTATTGAGAATGAAAGCGTGGAAGACTTAAGAGAAGATGGAGATATACTTATAGAAGATAATCCTCTGATTTTTATAAGAAAAAAAGAAACAGGGATAGTAAAGGCAATAGATAGCATAGCAGAAAAAATAGAAAACACCGGAGAAATTCCTAATCACCTTTATGAATTAGTTGGGGTAATGAATGAAGAAAAAAGCGAAAGTACAAAACAAGAAAAAGATTTAGAAAAAGAGATTTTATTTGTCAAGGAAGCAAATGGTGAACAGATTAATATAGCAAGGCAAATAGAAAGAAACAATGCAGTTGTAGTTCAAGGGCCTCCAGGAACTGGAAAAACTCATACTATCGCCAATCTATTAGGACATTTTCTGGCACAAGGAAAAAATGTTCTAGTAACAAGTCATACTAAAAAAGCATTAAGGGTATTGAAGGAAAAAATTCCAAAAAATATACAAGGGCTGTGTATTTCAATTTTAGATGATGATAATAGCGATATGAGAAAATCAGTTGAAACTATTTCAGAAAAATTAGGAATTTTTACTTCAGAAAAACTTAAAAAAGAAGTAGAGAAATTGGAAGACATAAGAACAAGGGAATGTAGGGATTTAGAAAATATAACTAATCAGATGTGCGCTATAAGATATAAAGAAAGTAAATCCATATATTTTAATGGAGAAGCTTTTTCAATACAGGACATAGCAAAATACTTAAAAGAAAATTCTGAAATTCATGAAAAAATACCTGGAAAAGTTTCAGAATTAATACCTTGTCCTATTACAAATGATGAATTTAAATTTCTTAGTAATGAATACAGACAGTTAGTAACTGAAAGTGAAGAAAAGGAAATTGTTTCAGGTTTGAATGATATTGCCGATTATTTAGATGAAAATGAATTTGAAAAATTAGTTAATGATAGAAAACTGGTTTTGGAAGAACTGAAAGAGTTAATAAATGAAGACAGTTTTAATATTAATGAGAATATTTTATATGTAAATGGGAAAGAAGTAATAGATTTAAAAAAATTTAAGGAAAATTACAGTAAAAAAGAAGCCGTTCCAAAAGAATTAAAGAAAAATATAGAAAGATGGAAAGTAGATGCAGCCATATCAGGAGGAACAAATAACGGAAATAAAGTAAACTGGAAAAGGTTTATGGAAGATATTAAAAAGGCACACAAATATTTAAATAACATGAGACCAAAGTTATTTAAGAAAAAAATTGATTTTTCTGGATTAGATCCTGCTGATGCATCAAAATTGATACAGGAGCTTAAAAATTCTTTTGATAATCCTGGACTTGTATTTGGTTTAAATATAAAAAAAGTAAAAAACAAAATTGGGAAAAGAATAACTTTAAATGGAGAAACAATACAAGACACTGCAGAATGTAACCTGCTTTTAGAGTATCTTGATTTACTTGTCAAAGAAAAGGAACTTAAGGAAAGCTGGAAGCAACTTATAGAAAATCATGATGGTGTTTCAGTAGATTCTTTAGATGGAAACTTTACAGATTATGCTTTTGAATCAATAAAGGAAATAGAATATTTTTTTAACTGGAATTACCTGGGAAAGGAAAAATTATTAAAAGATATTGAAGATATTGGAATAGATAAGAAGTATATTTTTAAGGAAACAAATATTTCGATAGAGGAAATAAAGAATATACTGAATTCTGGAGAAAATATTGAAAAAACAATGGAAATCGGAAATAAAGCCTTAAAGTTTCTGGAAAAGGAAGAGAAATATTCTTTATATCTGGCAAAAATTAAAAATATGTCAAAAAAAGATTCTGAACTTGATGGAAAATTTAAAGATTCGGTAAAGAATGAAGATACGGAAGAATATGTGGAATGTCTAAAACAGCTGGAAAAAATAAAGGAAAAAAAGAAATATTACCAGAAAAGAGAAAATATTCTGGAGAAAATAAGTAAAACTGCTCCTGAATGGCATAAAGTCTTAAAAACAGGCAATATAGACAAATTGGAAGATATAGAAGAGGTGTGGAAATGGAAACAGCTTTCACAGGAACTGGATAAACTGGAAAAAGAGCCGTATGAAATTTTAGAAAAAAAAGCTGCAGAAAAAAGAAAAAATATAAAAAAAGTGACATTGGAACTGGTTGAAAAGAAATCATGGTACCATGTGCTATGTTTTATAGAAAAAAAGGAAAATTTACTGGTAAGTCAGGCACTCAGAGGATGGGAACAGACTATACAGAAAATAGGAAAAGGTACAGGAAAAAATGCGGCACTGTACAGAAAACAGGCAAAAGAAAAAATGTCTGTGTGCCAGAAAGCAGTTCCGGCATGGATAATGCCTATAAATAAAGTGATTGATACACTAAATCCTGCTGAAAATAAATTTGATATTATAATTATAGATGAAGCCAGTCAGTCAGACATAAGCTCATTAGTGCTTCTATATATGGCAAAAAAAGTTATTATTGTTGGAGATGACAAGCAGGTAAGTCCTCTTGATATAGGAATAAATGTTGAGAAAATAAATTCATTAAGAGAAAAATATATAAAGGGGAAAATTATTAATGATGATCTTTATGGACTGAATTCTTCACTTTATTCAGTAGCGGCAACAACATATCAGCCATTGATGTTAAAGGAACATTTCAGATGTGTACCTGAAATAATAGGATATAGCAGCAAAAATTCCTATGACCTGAAAATAAAACCATTAAGGGAATCCGGCTCGTCAACATTAAAACCGGCAGTTATAGATTATAAAGTTTCAGGAACAAGAGATGAAAAGAGAAAAATAAATATGATAGAAGCTCAGACGGTTACAGCTTTACTTAAATCATGTCTGGAACTGGAAGAATATGAAGGAAGTTCTTTTGGTGTTGTCTCTCTTTTAGGTGATGAGCAGTCTGAACTTATTCAGAAAATGATAGTTGAAAAAATAGATTTGACAGACATAGAAAAACATAATATTTTATGTGGAAATCCAAGTCATTTTCAAGGAGATGAAAGGGATGTGATGTTCCTGACTATGGTTGACAGTAATTCCGGAAGAAGTTCCTTGAGAATGATGAGCGATGGAACTGAGGCGGCAAGAAAGAAAAGGTATAATGTTGCTGCAAGCCGTGCAAAAAATCAGATGTGGGTAATAAATTCCCTTGATACAGATAATGATTTAAAAACAGGGGATATCAGAAAAGAATTTTTGGAATATGTCAAAAGTCCAAAAGAAATGGATTTATATAAAAAAACAGAAAAAATTTCAGATTCAGTTTTGGAAAAGAACGTAGCGAAATATTTAGTATCAAAGGGATATCATATAGTACAGCAATGGGAAGCAGGTTCATACAGAATAGACATGGTCGCACTCTTTCAAGATAAAAAAGTGGCGATAGGATGTGACGGAGAAAAATGGAACAATACTGTAGAAAATATAAGACAGGATATGGAACGTCAAAATGTTCTGGAACGTTGCGGGTGGCAATTTATAAGAATTAGAGGAAGCAGATATTTTAAAAATCCTGAAGCTGTAATGGAAGAGGTTATAGAAGAATTAAATCAGAAAGGAATATATCCTGAAAATACGGGAGATAAAAAAATTCTGAGAAAGGAAATGAAACTGCTGGATAAAATAAGAAATAGGGCTTCTGAAATTATTGAGGAATGGAATGAAAGTAATAATTCTTCCAAAGACGTGAGAATGTAAAAAATATTCAAACTTAAGTTACAGATATACCTACTGAAAATATATGGTAACTGTTATAGAATATTTGAAAAATAGATGAGAGGATTTGATAAATATGAAAAAAATAATAATGATAATGAGTTCAGTTCTGCTTCTTTCTTCATGCGGAGTGGTTGGTGCGGCTGGAAGTATTGCAGGTGGAACAATTAAGGCTGCAGGAACTGTTGCAGGAGCGGCAATTAAGACAACAGGAAACATTATAGGTGGAATAATCGGAGGAAACGAAGGGGAAATTAATGCAAAGGGTGTAAAATATAAATTTTCCAAGGCAAAAGTTGAAAATGATGGAAATACAACAGTTATAACAGGAGTTCTTTCTCATAATGGAAGCAGTAAAAAGAATGTCAGACTGGAAATACCGTGCTTTGATAAAAAAGGGGATAGAATAGGAGATGCTGTTGATACAATAGATTCTCTTGATAAAAATGAAAAATGGGAATTTAGAGCAGTTTTAAATTCAGGAGAGGTAAAATCATGCAAGGTAAAAGATGCATATGTAAGTGCTGAATAGTCTGTTTCAAAAAAAGAAAAAATATTAATATGAAAAACTATATTTCTTCATTTGCTAAAATTTTACTCATGCAAAACAGTAATTCATTAAGAAAAAATCAGAATTCGCCTAAAGGCTGTTGATTTTTCCTAAATTCATATTCTGTTTTGCATTGTAAAATTTTAAATAATTCATTAAATATAGTTTTTTTATTGTTTTTTAAGTTTCTTTTTGAGAAAGGCTTTCTTTCCATGAAAAACATCTAAAAGAAAAAGGATGTTAAATATTACGTAAACACATAAATAAAAGCAAGAAAAAAATCTTTCTCAAATTGAAAAAACATAGAAATTGTGATATACTTATCTGTAAAAGACTAATTAGA
>ERZ773073.1591-NODE-1591-length-10636-cov-26.773084_pt1 | contig 10636 bp, 5 predicted proteins | sample MGYA00580616_ERZ773073 | MGnify/ENA primary metagenome ERZ773073 (study PRJEB29015, sample SAMEA2737960) | human oral metagenome | biome: human oral; feature: human-associated habitat; material: dental | place: China | collected 2131 ...
CGGACTCGGTCACCCTGCCCAAGGCCTACTTCTCCCAGCTCGGGGCGCAGGAGGCGCTCAGCGTCGTCGCCTCGCACCTCGGGCTGCCCGTCATTGTGAAGCCCAATCAGGGAGGTTCCGGTCTCGGCGTCTCGCTGGCCCGTAACGCGGACGAGCTGCGCAATGCCATGGTGGCCTGCTTCTCCTATGACGAGCGCGCCCTCATTGAGAAATACGTCCCCGGCACCGAGGTGGCCATCTCCGTCGTCGATACGGGGCAGGGGCCGCGGGCGCTCCCGCCCGTCGAGGTCGTATCGGAGGGGCAGTACGACTTCGACGCCCGGTACAACCCTGGACGCTCGGAGTACTTCGTTCCGGCACGACTCGACCCCGAGCTCGTCGAGCGCGTCAAGGACACCGCCGTGACGGTGCATCGAACGCTCGGCCTCGGCAACCTGTCCCGCACCGACCTGATTCTCGACGACGGCGGAACACCCTGGTTCGTCGACGTCAACGTCGTGCCGGGCATGACGGAGACCTCGCTGCTGCCGCTGGCGGCGGAGGCCGACGGCGATCTGCCCGGTCTGTACGACGCGCTCGTTCACAATCCACTTGTCCATCCCTGATTCCTACTCGGTCTCGGGACGCTCTTCTGCAGACTCGTGGTGCAGGACGTGTGTTTCACGTGAAACGCCTGCGCCTGTCTCACCCCGTGCGGCTAGTGCGCCTTCGAGCGGCCCGTGTTCTGTGCGCTTCTGGCCGGTTCCTTCTGCCTGCCTCGGAAGCGCTGTCCGGAGACATCGGCCAGGTGGGCCACGACGCGCGTCCCTCCCAGACATCGCGCTTGAGGGGAGGGTGCGGGACGCGGCTCGCCGGCAGAGTCCGGGAGCCGACGGCGGCCGGCGGGGAAGGGGGCTGGTGCACCTTCCGGTATGCAACGACGTGAACCATACTCGTCGCACCGGCCATCGACATCCCGACACATCACAGGCCGCTGACGACGTGCGACCTCGGGCGGCCATGTCTCTGGCGAACGGACACCGCTCTTCGACTCCGCATCCTGTGCGCGGCCGTAGCCGTTCGTCCTGAGGCGGCGGCTCCCCGGACCGGGTCGGGCATCGACCACGTCGACGTACAACCCGAGGGCTCGTGGGAAGCAGACGGACACTGCGTATTTAAACCTTTCACATATTTCTTCCTTTTACGCCTCGTTGTGACAGGCAGACGCCTCAGAAGGACGGCGGCTGTTCTCCGACCGACCGTCGACCTGTGCCCTCTAAGTCATCTACGCCAGACGGTAGCGGGAGCCGCAGCGGGTCGGCTCTACAAGGAACGCCGGCGTCCGAGTGGAGTCGGACCTGGCCCATGAAGCACGGATCGGACCGTCGAAGGTCACGGAGCTCCACGTGGCGATGCTGTCCGGGTGAGGAGAACGAGACGGTACCGGGGAAGCGCACGTGAGTCTGCTCCGCGGACCGGATGATGTTATACGAGTGCAAGCGGCCCTCCGCCGCAGTTCGACACGGGCGCTAGACCGTATTGGGGAGGGGAGCGAAGACGTCGGCCGCCATCACAGTCCGTCATGGTTTGTACTCGCGCACGTCGACGACGGTGCTGAGACGCTCCTCGGGGTTCTGCTCATGCACCACCAGCACGGGCCCACCCATCGAGAGTGTCCAGATAGACGCATAATAGTGCTCCACGGCAGACTCGGGCCGGTACCTCGGTCGACACGGTGCGGTGCCTTCGTCGTACAAGCAACGGGTCCGACCAGAACACCGAGACCGCCCCGGCGTCCAATGCTCAGGAACCTCTCAAGAGCGAGTCAACGTCCCCTAGCACAATGCCCTAGCCTGCCAACCACCAGCCCGACCGCCCCTCCTATACCTGACACCACTTCGGTCAACCCGGTGCCATGGCGATCACCGCGGCGACATTCCATGTCACCGGACCCCTCAGACCACGTGAAACCGTTCCTCTCAGCCCTCACTCGTCTTTCGTCCTCCATCGGCGCCTCTGCTCACAGAGCTGAGAACTCCATCTGCAGTTCTCTGCACGCCTTCGGGAACGACCGCAGACCGATAAGGACACCGGGACGGACGCTCGGGTTTCAGGACGTCACGCGGCGATCCGGCTGCCGGGGTCCTCGTTAATGATCTTTGTGAACTCGGCCTCTTGAACCATCCGACCGCCACGATAACAGCAGGTTCCTCATACACGGACGTGCACCAGCACGGCCTCTGGGCATTCGCCCGGTCCGAACGCAGCTGCACGGCACGGCCCAGGTCATCACTGCTAATCAGGCGACTGCCTGCCGACAGGCTTCAGGCACAGAGTCCGAATTTTCTTAGAGAGCTATCGCGTGAACCGCTTTCAGCGGATACCGATCGCGTGGTTTCACGTGAAACCCGAGTCAAGTGCCGCCAGGCGCGGAGAGGTTGAGCTGCCGCATCGCTCCAAGGACATGCAGCACTCCACCCAGGCCGCGTTCCTCAGCACGTTGGCGATCCGAGGGTCAGCCGGAGGACATGCCGTCGCCATGCGACTAAGACCTCGCATAGCGAGTCCCGTTGAAGGCAACTCAATGACTGACCCAGGACCGAAAACAGATTCCCCTATGCTACGGACCGCTCATCCTGGCGCAAAGTACAGTGCTGCTCCTGCCCGAAGGATCCGCACCGCCTGGCACGGGCTGCCGCCCCAACGCATGGGGTAGGGATCGCACCTCAGAACCCACCCGCCAGCCCGCCGGGTGCCGCCCCAGGCACATGGGGTAGGGGTAGCCGGGCACTGTCATTTTTGTCTGCATCGAGATCCTCTTGCGGCTATCAAAACCTGACACCGTTTCACGTGAAACCGCTTCTCCCCAAGGGTCATCCGCATGCACGCCATGACCCTCATCGTTGGTAAAAGGAGAGGCCGAACCCGGCCGGCTGAAAAGTTAGTACTCTCATGCGGCGCAGCACCGCATAACTCATACCTGGAGCATCAGGTCTTCAGCATGTGCCGAGACGACTGCACAGACGAGGTCATTTCCGTAGATCACTCCTCCGAAGAGCGCACCCATCTGTCTTGGAGAGCTCTAAGCCGCGCAGCGCAGTGTGTTTCACGTGAAACCTCGCCCCTCTCTGGGCCACTCGCTTCACCCATGCTCCATGAAGTCCTGTCGCGGACACCTGGTCCTCCTCGGCGAATGGAGGCGCCCTGCTGACCCCCGCCCTCGGTGTTCCCAGGCCCTGTCCGCATCCGGGCTCGCGAGCTCCCTCCAGAAACAGATGACGGTCTCAGACCGCCAACTTCTCATCAAGTTCGCGCACGACAATGACGGGCGACATTGTCGGTTCACAGAATCAGTCAGTCGAGCGCGCCGTGCTAGCCCATGTGCTGGCCTCTGCTCCTGCTTGCGGAGAAGTCTCTCGCCTCCTTTGCCATGCCGACTACATCAGGTCTTCGGAACTGGATCAGTACGTGTTTCACGTGAAACCGTCACGTGGCACCGTATCGCTCGCGCTGACTGCACAGAAAATGGCAATGACAATATACGAATAGGTCCCAGTGCAGCTGAGTGACTCGGTCATGCAGTTGGTGTCATCAATCGAGTGCCTCTATGTTTAAGCAAGGACGGCTGGTCGGCACACTGCGATGCCTCGTACGGCTGTCCTTCGACCACGTACTACAACCCTGGCCGGTGGCTGCTCCCTCTATCGACGTCCTCATTATGCACCTGACGCCTACTACGAGCGAGACGAAGGTAGGAGTTCGCTCCAGCGACCCGCACCTGACGCCGGCGAGGCCAAAGCCCAACCGAGTCACCTATTCACCACGCGGCAGACATTTCGGGGCAATAGATGGACACAGGGCACAGTCCAGCCCTAGATCATGCGCATTGCTACGCAGGACCGCTCCTAGTCGCGCCGCGTCACTGTCAAGGTCCGGATCGGTTTCACGTGAAACACGCGGTCATCTGCCTTTTGTATCCAGCCTCCGAACGCCGACTGCTGGCGCTCAGTATGGGACCGCACGTCAGATGACCGTGCCGTTAGTCTGACGAGTAGAGCCCGGAGATCGACAAGCACCTCCGCCTTCCGCTAGTGCTTCGGTCCTCCAGATCCACCTCATGCGTCGGAACGACAGCCCATGGAAAGCGTTAGCCGTCCGAGACGGCGTTACCCCATCATCATAGATGGTCCGGGTCGAGCTGGACCTGGTTCATAGAAGTACGGCCCCGATCAGCCCTCACGTTGACAGTCATCCATTGTGTACGAGCACATGCATCTGGTCAGGAAGCCCCGTCCACGCTCCGGTCACCACATCACCTTCCCCAGCCTGACAACAGGCATCCCGTGCATCGACCTCCACAGGTGAAGTACTATCCGCGTTTGAACAATCCATCCCGCTCTCACCGTCGGGAATACCGCCTACGCGTCAGACCGCGTGGGAGCACCCAGTTCTCCCGGGCAGTGAGAATCCAATCGCGCCACAAGGAACCGGGGACGTCAATGGATCGAACGGGCCCGAGGCGACTGTCCAGGTCAGTCGTGGTTCCACCCTTGATCGCAGCAGATCGTGAATGCGGAGTGGGCACCGCCGTCCCCAGTCAGCAACTTGCATGCCGTACCTTCTCTCCATCCATCTCCCACGTGTCCCGCCCAAGGCGCGAGTACGGCCAGACCGCATGACGGCAGCGGTCGGCACGGTCGGCACGGTCGGCGCAGCCTTGGAAGACTCGCACCGCACTCGACCGACTCACCGTTTCACGTGAAACCGCAGGTGCATGTGCCATGCACAGCCCTGCTACAAGCAGCCGCTATTATCGCACTGGCGACGAGGACGGCATTTCGAGGACCGACACGGCGTCGGCACCCACGCCGCTCCTCTGTCCAGACCCGGCCTACTGGTGGCGAGAGGCGAGACTCACCCGAGGTGACTCTCTCCTGTCGTGGAGGTGGAAGCCAGACATGATCATCTGCCTTCGAGCGCGCTGCCATGACGGACGGCAGGCAGCACCCAAGGTACCTGTATCCGGAAAACCAGACATCGGCATGCTACGTTTGCGCAGCAGATGATCATCCTCAATGGCCAGCCTCATTGGCATACCGTGTTTCACGTGAAACAGCGGCACAAAAGGTGAGCGAGTAGTGTCCGACGAAGCGGCTCGCTGCGCCTCTCTCGGCCGGTCCCTGACGCACTGGGCGCCGGAGCAGCTTCAACACTCCCATCCAAACTGGCGACTACAAGCAGACCGTTCCGCTAGACCCGCTTTCCAACAGCATGGAGTTCCCATGCTACGGCGGGACAGCAGCACTTGCTCCACACTGCGCAGGGGAAGACCTTAAAAGCGTCTGGTCGACAGTCGTCCTCCTTCTCCCATGGCCGGAACGTCCCAACCGATTCCGGCCGCCCGAGTCAACCAGTCCGATCGCTCGTTCCAGCCGCACCGCCGGCAGCACTCGCACTCGTTGCCGGTGGCGTCCGCAAGGGCCAGTCCGAGCGAACCGACGACGAGCTCGACCCGGGCGCAACCACTATTTCCCAGGTTAATGTCGAGACGAAGAAGGCACCGCGATCCAGCATCGCCGACCGGCGCCAAAGAACACCGTCCCTCCTTCTCGCCCAACCTCGCTCGCAAAAGCCCGCAGGCCCACAGGACACAAGCGTGCACCCACCGGTCGCCACCCTACCAATCAAGCCGCTCATCACCGTCGTCGGAAGACTCATGGCAGACGCCTATCCTCGCTCCTGCTGTCCCTTGAGACTACGGCGCCGTCGAACGCGCCTTCAACCGTCCCGGGTCCCATCCGGACCGCACCGCTCGTCACCACAACCAGACCGTTGCACGTGACGGCAACTGCAACCGGCGCAAGCGACCTTCACTACCAGGCCCATAGAAGTCCGATCAGAACAATGCACTCCTTAGCAACACAGCACTTACGTCAGCTCTGACAATAAACATTCAAGGCGAGAACGACAATGCAAAAGGCCGCGATCAACCTTCACGCCGACTCACGTGGTCCCCCCGGGCGGCCCGCGGTCCAGGACCATCGCACCCACCGCGCCCCGAAAGAGGTGTCCGTTCCCGCTGAAGGGGTTCCGATATCAGCGGGAGGGGCTCCACTCACGTGGAGCCCCTCGCGACACCGCGGCCCGACCGGCCAGTCAGTCGGCCGCGCTCAGTCCTCGTCCAGGGACGTTCCCGGAGCAAGAGCCGTGACAATACGTGCCAGATCGTCGTCGCCGGCGAACTCGATAGTGATTCGCCCCTTCTTGGCCCCCCGGGTCACCTTGACCCGGGTGTCGAAGGCGTCCGAGAGCCGTGTCGACAGGGCCGGAAGAGTCGCCGACCGGGTCCGTAGCGGCTTGGTCCGTCGCGCGTCGGGCTCGTCGTGCAGGGCCACGAGCTCTTCTGTCGCCCGCACCGAGAGTCCCTCGGCCACAATGCGCTGAGCAAGACGCTCCATGGCCGCGGCGTCGGGAAGGCCCAGCAGAGACCGGGCGTGCCCGGCCGACAGTACTCCGGCGGCCAGCCGGCGCTGGACAAGAGGCGGCAGCTTCATGAGACGCAGCGTGTTCGAGATCTGCGAGCGCGAGCGAGCGATCCGCTGCGAGAGCTCCGCATGCGTGCAGTTGAAGTCCTCGAGCAGCTGCTGGTACGCGGCCGCCTCCTCCAGCGGGTTGAGCTGAACTCGGTGCAGGTTCTCCAGGAGCGCATCCCGCAGCAACTCATCGTCCGCCGCGTAACGGACGACGGCGGGAATCGTCTCGAGCCCGGCCTCCTTGGCCGCCCGCAGACGCCGCTCTCCCATGATCAGCTCATAGCCGGCATCGTCACCGTCGCCATCGCCGCCGCCATCGCGCCGGCGCACGACAATGGGCTGGAGCAGGCCGACCTCCTTGATCGACGCGGCGAGCTCGGAGATGTCGTCCTCATCGAACACCTGCCGGGGCTGATGCGGATTGGCCGCGATCACGTCCACGGGCAGGTCTGCGAAGGTCGCCCCCGGGACGGGCACGAGCGACTGCTTCTCGTCGTCGGTCTTCGCGGTGTCTTCGCCGGCCTTCACGGCATCCGCCTCCTTGGCCTCGACGTCGGAAATCGCGCTCACCTCCTCCGCCCTGGTCTCGTCCGGGTGGACCCTTGCTTCCTCGACCGTCTTCTTCTGCTCCGACGTTTCACGTGAAACACTACTACCCGCACGGGTGCGCCTCGATCTCGACGCGGTCTTCTTCGCGGCGCCGGACTGCGAGCCGCTGCTCGCGGTCGAGGCCTTCCGTGCCGTCCCCCTCGACGAGGATCCCTTCGAGGTCGCCCTCCTCGTTCGCTTCGAAGGCGCTAAGAGCGTCGCCGCAATGTCATCCGACTTGCGCCGAGACTCTCCTCCCTGGGGCGCCTCACTCCTCCCACCCTCCTCGAGCGCCTTGTCACTCTTCGCAGGAGGCCCGTCCTGCGACTCGGGAAAGAAGACGTCCGTGGGACGCGCCGACGGCGTCTCCGTCTGCGTCTCAGGGATAAGGGCCTGAAGTCCCCGTCCAAGCCCGCGCCTCTTCTGCGCCATTGTCACGCCTCCTGTGCGTCGTCTGCGTCGTCTGCGTTATCCGTGTCGTCTGCGTCATCTGCGTCATTGCGGCTGACTGCTGTTGAGCTCTCCCAGCCCGCCACCCCGCGCTGAGCGATCTCCTGCGCGAGCTGCTTGTAGGCCACCGCGCCCGAGCAGCGCGGGTCCCAGAAGACCACGGGTGCGCCGAAGGACGGGGCCTCCGCCACGCGCACCGACCGCGGGATGCGGGTGTGAAGCGCCGCGTTGGGGAAATAGGTCCGAACCTCTTCCTCAACGTCTCGAGCCAGGGTCGTGCGCTTGTCGAACATGGTCAGAGCAATCATGGACACGGTGAGCGCAGGATTGTGAATCCGCGCAATGCGGTCGACCGACCGTGTGAGCAGTGCCAGCCCCTCCAGGGCGTAGTACTCGGCCTGCATGGGAATAAGAACCTCCCCCGCCGCGACAAAGGCATTGATTGTCATCAGCCCCAGGCTCGGCGGGCAGTCGATGAGCACATAGTCCAGGCGGGGCAGGCCACCGGACTCCCGGCTCCTCAGGTACTCCTGCAGTGCGTGGTGCAGACGCGACTCGCGTTCCGGAGTGCTGATGAGCTCGATCTCGATCGCCGCCACGTCAATCGTCGCCGGGACGCACAGCAGGGTCTCTGAGAAGTGCGTCGCCACCACCACCTCGTCGATCCGAGTCCCATCGACAAGAACGTCATAGATAGACACCTGGTCATCATCGTGCGCCACGCCGAGCGCCGTCGACGCATTGCCCTGGGAATCGGCATCGATCACCATCACGTGAAGTCCGGCCTCCGCCAGTGCCGCCGCAACATTGACCGTCGTCGAGGTCTTGCCGACCCCGCCCTTCTGATTGGCAATGGCGATAATACGAGTCTGATCCGGATGCGGGAAGCGCACTCCAGCGAACTCCTCCAGCGCCGAGTGGTCGGCACGCAGCTGCTCGAAGATAGACGATCCCGACAAAACTGTTCTCCTCGGACGACATCCCGGACCGTGTTCACGGCTCGGACGCCTCAGTCTACGTGAGCCGGACGACGTCGACGACGAGCCCCGCCGCATACGTCGCGCATCAACAGGGCCTCGGAATCGTGACCCCACATCGCGCCGCCGGGCCCGTGGCTCAGTCGCCGTCCGGGACCCCTCGCACCGAGACGCGCCTCACCGTCTGGGACGACGCACCTCAACGATTCTCGTGACCTCCTCGCCCGGCGTCACAACCTCGTGGATAACCGCCGGCTTCAACCTGGCCTTCTTCACGACGTACTTCGCGGCCTCAACCTCCGCCTCCGCCTTGGCTCCCTTGAGCGCCAGCAGCCTGCCCCCCTGTCGGAGCAGCGGCGCCGTCATCCGCACCAGCTTGGTCAGATTCGCGACGGCACGGGCGGTCACGGCGTCGAACCGGTCCCGGACCTCCTCGGCACGGGCCCGGCGCACAATGACATTGTCCAGATCGAGCTCGCTGACAACGTATGTGAGCCAGTCGACTCGTCGCTCCATCGTTTCTATAAGTGTTACTTCTAAATCTGGTCGTAGAAGCGCCACCACGACTCCGGGAAGACCGGCACCGGACCCGACGTCGGCCACCGTCCCGCGAGCCGGCAGGAAGGGCACCAGCGCAGCGGAGTTGACAATGTGGCGCGTCCACAGCCGGGGCAGCTCCCGCGGCCCGACCAGCCCTCGCAGCTCGCCCTCGGCGACGAGCATCTCGGCGAAGCGCTCCGCGCCGGCAAAAGCGAGCCCGAACAGCTCGCGCACCTCCTCCGTGGGCCGCTCCACCTCGACTGCGCCCTCGACCGGGCCGCTGCCCTGCCGCCCGTCGCTCATGTCCCGTTCCATCTCAGTCCTGCTCGGGCGCCTCGGTCCCGTCGTCGAAGGACGACTCCTCGTCGTCGGACTCGTCGACGTCCTCCTCGGCCGGCATGACGACGACATGGCGGTGCGGCTCGGTCCCCTCGGACTCGGAGAACAGGCCCTCGGCGGCGACGACGTCGTGGCAGACCTTGCGCTCAAAGGGGTTCATGGCCTCCAGCGACACCGCCTCGCCGGTGGCCAGGACCCGCTTGACGGCCTCCTGCGCGATCTTCGTCAGCTCGGTGCGACGCGCAGCGCGATAGCCGTTGATGTCGAGCATGAGACGCGAGCGGTTGCCGGTGCGCGCCTGCACCGCCAGGCGGGTCAGCTCCTGCACGGCCTCGAGCACCTCGCCGTCGCGCCCCACCAGGTCGGCGAGCTCGCGCGCGTCGCCCTCCTCAGAGGCGACCACCGCGATGGAGGCGCGCCCATGATCGATGTCAATATCAATGTCTCCGCCGAGGTCGGCGATGTCGAGAAGCTCCTCAAGGTAGTCGGCGCCGACCTCGCCCTCCTCCTCGAGGCGCTTGACGGTGTTGGACGGGGCGGTGTTGTCGCTCATTGTGAGTCCGTTCTCCTCAAATCTCAGAGCCGCGGGTCAGCTCCGGCGCTTCCTGTTCTGGGCCTTGCGCCGCTGGGCGGCGCGCTTTCGCTCACGCGCGCGCTTCTCATACCGGCGTCGCGCGATCTCCTCGTCCGTCAGGCCCCCCGGCCTGCGGGACGACGACGGCCACGACGGCGCTTCCCCAGACGTCGTCCGGGACCCCGACGACGCAGGCCCGGGCCACACCCTCCAACCCGCTCAGCACCGCCTCGACGTCCGCCGGTTCGACCTTGACGCCACCGGTGACGATGACGTCGTCGAGGCGGCCCAGGACCTCCAGGCGGCCGTCGGGGAGCAGGCGGCCCCGGTCACTGGTGATCAGCTCGCGGAGCGCGCCGTCGCGGGCGAAGAAGGAGGAAGTGGAGGAGGCGGCGCGGGCGGAGGAGGCGGAGGCGCCACCGTCGAGGCGGGCCTCGGCCAGCATCGGACCCGAGACGACGATCCGGCCCGCTCCGGAGGCGTCGGGGGACTCGATCCGCAGGCTCACGCCGCCCAGGGGGACGCCGTCGTAGACGCAGCCGCCGCCGGTCTCGCTCATGCCGTAGGTGATCACCACCCGGATCCCGGCGGCGCGCGAGCGCGCCAGCAGCCCGGGGCCCGCGGCCGCGCCACCGAGCAGGACGGCGTCGACGCGC
>ERZ773073.1597-NODE-1597-length-10607-cov-30.797005_pt1 | contig 10607 bp, 6 predicted proteins | sample MGYA00580616_ERZ773073 | MGnify/ENA primary metagenome ERZ773073 (study PRJEB29015, sample SAMEA2737960) | human oral metagenome | biome: human oral; feature: human-associated habitat; material: dental | place: China | collected 2131 ...
GCTCTCTCTAGGTATCAGCACCTGCACGAGGCCGCCCCGGACGACATGGCGCCGCTGGGCGCCGAGCTCCAGGTCAGCCACCTGCGTCCCGCCCAGCGCGGCTGGGTGACGGCGGTGGCGACGCCTGTTCACCGGGGCCGGCGCACCGCGGTCTATGAGGTGAGAGTCAGCGACGAGGACGGCCGCGCGGTCGCCCGGGGCACGCTGCGCAGCCTCTACACCGCCGTTCAGGAGGCCGCCGCCCAGGAGTCCTGAAGGAACCTAAGGAACCGGAGGTCGGAACCAGGAAGGGATCCTGAGGCGCGCCAAAAGGCGCTCAGCCGTTGCTCTTGGTGCTCTTGGCGCCGACCTGCTCGATAACGGCGTCGGCGACCTCGCGCATGGTCAGGCGCCGGTTCATGGAGGTCTTCTGCAGCCAGCGGAAGGCCTCGGGCTCGCTCAGGCCCATCTTCTCCATGAGCAGCCCCTTGGCGCGGTCGACGCGCTTGCGGGTCTCGAAACGCTCCTGCAGGTCGGAGATCTCGGTCTCCAAGGACTGGATCTCCTCGTGGCGGCTGAAGGCGATCTCCAGGGCGGGGATCAGATCGGCCGGGGTGAAGGGCTTGACCACGTAGGCCATGGCACCGGCGGCGGAGGCGCGCTCGACGAGCTCGGTCTGCGAGAACGCCGTGAGCATGACAACAGCGCAGTTGTGCTTGTCCAGGATGCGCTCGGCAGCGGTGATGCCATCCAGAACCGGCATCTTGACGTCCATGACGCACAGGTCGACCACGTGCTCGTCAGCGAGCCGCACGGCCTCCTCACCATCGGCGGCCTCGGCGACGACCTCGTAACCGGCGTCGGTGAGGGTCTCGACGATATCCAGGCGGATCAAGGTCTCGTCCTCGGCGACCAGGACCCTGCGGGTGCGGGAAGAACTTGACTCGTTGCTCACGCGCTGAATCCTAGTATGGTGGGCCACGTCGACGCGCGAGCGGCACCCGTTCCTGTGAGCGCGGCCACGCCTCCATAGCCCAACTGGCAGAGGCATCCGACTCAAAATCGGAGTGTTGTGGGTTCGAATCCCACTGGAGGTACCGAAAGTTCCGGGCTCTGGGACGGCGGAACCGCACGCCCGCTTCTCCTCCTCCTTGAGAGGGCACCGCGACGGTCGACCTCGCCAACCTTCTCCCAGGGCCGCCGATGCCAGCCGACCCTCGCTCATGACCGGAGGAGTGACGAGCTCCTCTCACCGGACGGAGCCGAAGAACGCGTACGGCAGGGGCTCGGTGATGAGATCGGCCGGCCTCGTCAGCACACGAAGTCGGGGGGGGAGGTCGATCATCGGGCTCGACCCTCCCCGCCACGAATCCGTCCGCGGCTCCGTCGAGTCAGTCGGTCTCGCCGACCGTGTGAAGGCGGATCGAGTTGGTCGACCCGGGCGTGCCCGGGGGCATGCCCGCCACGATGATGACGCCGTCGCCGGGCCGCGCCAAATGCTTGGACTGGAGCAACTCGTCGACCTGGACGACCATGTCGTCGGTGTGCTTGACCTCGGGCACCTCGTAGGTCTGCACGCCCCAGGACACCGCCAGCTGGTTGCGCGTGGAGTGCAGAGGGGTGAACGCCAGCAGCGGGAGGGGCGAACGCAGACGGGACAGCCGCCGGGCGGTGTCCCCCGACTGGGTGAAGGTCACCAGATAGGTGATGTCGAGCTGCTCGCCCATCTCCGCGGCCGCGCGCGTGAGCGCCCCCCCGCGGGTCTGCGGGTAGGATCCGAGCGGCGCGATGCGCTCGCCACCGTGCTGCTCGACATTCTCGATGATGTTGGCCATGGTGCGCACGGCCTCGATGGGGTAGGCGCCTACGGAGGTCTCGCCGGAGAGCATGACGGCGTCGGCCCCGTCGAGGATCGCGTTGGCGCAGTCGGAGGCCTCGGCACGGGTGGGACGCGGGTTCTGAATCATGGACTCCAGCACCTGCGTGGCGACAATGACGGGTTTGGCCTGGCGGCGGGCCAGTTCAATAGCGCGCTTCTGAACCAGCGGGACGGCCTCCAGCGGCATCTCGACGCCCAGGTCCCCGCGAGCGACCATAATGCCGTCGAAGGCGGAAACGATGTCGAAGAGGTTCTCCACCGCCTGGGGCTTCTCGATTTTGGCGATGACGGGGATGCGGACCCCGGCCTCGTCCATGATGTCGTGAACGTCCTTGATGTCGTCCGCAGTGCGCACGAAGGACAGGGCGATGAGGTCGGCGCCGATCGTGATGGCCCAGCGTAGGTCGTCGCGGTCCTTCTCGCTTAGGGCCGGCACCGAGACGGCCACGCCGGGCAGGTTGAGCCCCTTGTGGTTGGAGACGTAGCCGGGCACCTCGACCTTGGTGATGACATCGGTATCCGTGACCGCGGTGACGCGCACGGCGACGTTACCGTCGTCAATGAGAAGGCGGTCCCCGGGCCGGCAGTCACCCGGTAGACCTTTGAAGGTTGTGGAGACGCGCTTGACCGTGCCGAGGATATCGTCAGTGGTGATCGTGAACTCGTCGCCCTTGTTGAGCATGACCTTCTGGTCGTTGACGAAGCTGCCCAGACGGATCTTGGGCCCCTGGAGGTCGACGAGGATGGCGACGGGGCGTCCGGAGGCCTCGGAGGCCGCGCGCACGCGGGCGATGACCTCCTCCTGGTCCTCGGCGCGCCCGTGGGAGCGGTTGATTCGTGCAACGTTCATGCCTGCGTCCACGAGCGCCTGCACCTGCTCGGGAGAGTCAGTGGCGGGTCCCAGGGTGCATACGATCTTTGCTCTGCGCATGGGGCAAGCGTAGAGGACGCCCGCCCTTTACGACGAGGCCGGGAACCACTGACCCGCCTGTTGGGAGCTTCGTCACGGTCGGTACTGCACTTGGGAAGGCGTGATCGGACTGGGAAGCCCGGTGGTCCCGCACAGGTAGCGGTCCACGGAGGCTGCGGCTGAACGGCCTTCAGCGATCGCCCACACGATGAGGCTCTGGCCGCGACCCGAGTCGCCCGCCACGAAGACCCCGGGCACGCCCGCGCTCCAGTCGTTATCGCGTTCGATGCGCCCGCGGGCGTCCAGGGTCAGCCCCAGCTGCTCGACCAGACCGGTCGGGGCCACGCCCGTGAAGCCCATGGCCAGCAGTACGAGCTCGGCGGGAATGATGCGCTCGGCGCCCTCCACGGGTACCGGACGGCCGCCCTCGAAACGAACCTCGGAGATCCGCAGAGAACCGACCCGCCCCTCGCCGTCGTCAAGCATCTCGAGCGTGGACGCGGCCCAGATACGCTCACCACCCTCCTCGTGGGCGGATGCGACCTTGTACAGGCGCGGGTAAGCGGGCCAGGGCTGATCCGCGGGCCGCTCGGAGGGAGGAGCGGGCATGATTTCAATGGAGGTCACTGACGCCGCGCCCTGCCGGATCGCCGTGCCCAGACAGTCCGCGCCGGTATCGCCGCCGCCGATGATGACGACGTCCCTGCCCTCGGCGCTGATGGGAGTCGAGCCGCCCCCATGGACTTCGCGAGTCGCGGCGGTCAGGTAGTCCAAGGCCTGGTGAATGCCTCGAAGCTCGCGTCCGGGTACGCCCAGGTCGCGGCGCTGCGGCGTGCCCATGGCGATGACGACGGCGTCGTAGGACTCCAGGAGCTCCGGGCCGGTGACGTCGGCGCCGACATCGACCCCGGTGCGGAAGCGGGTGCCCTCCGCCTCCATCTGGGCCAGACGCCGGTCCAGGATCGCCTTCTCCAGTTTGAACTCGGGGATGCCGTAGCGCAGCAGCCCCCCGGGGCGATCATCCTTCTCGAAGACGGCCACAGTGTGCCCGGCCCGCGTCAGCTGCTGGGCGGCGGCCAGGCCCGCAGGCCCCGAGCCGACGACGGCGACCGTGGAGCCGGTCAGGACGGCGGGCACCTGCGGGGTGATCAGGTCGTCATCGAAGCCGGTGTCGGCCAGGGAGTGCTCGATGCTCCTGATGGTGATGGGCGGCTGATTGATGCCCAGGGTGCAGGCGTACTCGCAGGGCGCCGGGCACAGCCTGCCGGTGAAATCCGGGAAGTTGTTGGTGGCGTGGAGGCGCTCGACGGCGCCGGCCGTGTCACCCCTCCAGGTCAGGTCGTTCCACTCGGGGATCAGGTTGCCCAGCGGGCAGCCCGAGTGGCAGAAGGGAATGCCGCAGTTCATGCAGCGCGAGGCCTGACGGCGCAGCACGGCCCCGTCCCAGCCGGTGCGGTCTTCGATCTCCTTGTAATCGAGGATGCGGACTTCAACGGGTCGGCGGGCGGGCAGTTCGCGCTCGGTGACGGTCAGGAAGCCGCGGGGATCAGCCACGGGACACCTCCAGGATTCTCTTCCACACAGTGGCATCGGACGGGGCCTGGCCGTTACCGCGCGTCTCGGCCAGGATCCGGCGCACGTTGGCGTAGTGGCGCGGCAGGATGCGTGTGAAGCGCTCGGACAGGGCACTGGGATTCTCCAGCAGAGCGGCGGCGACGGCGGAGCCGGTTTCGGCCGCGTGCCGGTGCAGGATCGTCGTGAGCACTTCGCGGTCGGAGGCACTCGGAGCGGCCAGCTCGAGCGCGCCCGAAGCGAGAGCCTCGGCGTTCACCTTGGCGCGGTCCAGGTCCATCACGTAGGCGGTGCCCCCGCTCATTCCCGCGGCGACGTTGCGGCCCGTGGGCCCCAGGATGACGACGGTGCCGCCGGTCATGTACTCCAGGGCATGGTCGCCGGTGCCCTCGGCCACGAGGGTGGCCCCCGAGCCGCGCACGCCGAAGCGCTCGCCGACGCGCCCGCGGATGAACAGCTCGCCGGCGGTGGCGCCGTAGCCGATGACGTTGCCGGCGACGACGTTGTCCTCGGCCACGAAGCCGGCGTCCTCGGCGGGGCGCACGCTCACCCGCCCGCCGCACAGCGACTTGCCCACGTAATCGTTGGCGTCGCCGGTCAGACGGATGGTCACCCCGTGCGGCATGAAAGCGCCCAGGGACTGGCCGGCGGAGCCGGTCAGGGCGATCTCCACGGTTCCGTCGGCCAGACCCTCGTCTCCGTAGACCTTGGCGATCTCATGGCCGAGCATGGTGCCCACCGAACGGTCCGTGTTCCGCACCGAGTGAGCGATGGCCACATGGTCCCCGCGGGTCAGCGCGGGGGCGGCCTGCTTGATGAGGGTGCGATCCAGGACGTGGTCCAGTCCGTGCTCCTGGGCGCGCACGCGGTGAAGGGCCGAGCCGGGCCGCGGCTGGGCCATCATGAGCGTGTCGGTCAGGTCCAGACCACGAGCCTTCCAATGCTCGACGGCACGACGGGCGTCGAGCAGGTCGGCGCGGCCGACCGCCTCCTCGATGCTGCGCAGCCCCAGGCCGGCGAGGAGCTCGCGCACCTCCTCGGCGATGTAGCGGAAGAAGGCGATGATGAACTCGGGACGTGCGGAGAAACGCTCGCGCAGCAACGGATTCTGCGTGGCCACGCCCACCGGGCAGGTGTCCAGGTGGCACTTGCGCATCATGACGCACCCTGAGACGACCAGGGCGGTGGTGGCGAAGCCGAATTCCTCGGCGCCCAGAAGCGCGGCGACCACCACGTCGCGGCCGGTCTTGAGCTGCCCGTCGCACTGGACGACGATGCGGTCGCGCAGATCGTTGAGTACGAGCGTCTGCTGGGCCTCGGCCAGGCCGATCTCCCAGGGGGCGCCGGCGTGCTTGACACTGGTCAGAGGCGCCGCGCCGGTGCCGCCGTCGTATCCGGAGATGAGAACGACGTCGGCCTTGGCCTTGGCAACCCCCGCGGCGACCGTGCCCACTCCGATCTCGGAGACGAGCTTGACATGGACGCGGGCGTCCTCGTTGGCGTTCTTCAGGTCGCTGATGAGCTGGGCCAGGTCCTCAATGGAGTAGATGTCGTGGTGGGGCGGCGGCGAGACGAGCCCGACACCCGGAGTGGAGCGGCGGGCCCGAGCGACCCACGGGTAGACCTTGTGAGCGGGCAGCTGGCCGCCCTCACCGGGCTTGGCGCCCTGGGCCATCTTGATCTGGATGTCCTCGGCGCAGGTGAGGTATTCGGCCGTGACCCCGAAGCGGCCGGAGGCGACCTGCTTGATCTTCGAACAGCGCTCCGGATCGTGCAGGCGTTCGCGCATCTCGCCGCCCTCCCCCGTATTCGACTTGGCGCCGAGCCGGTTCATGGCGATGGCCAGGGTCTCGTGAGCCTCCTCGGAGATGGAGCCGTAACTCATCGCTCCGGTGGCGAAGCGCGTGACGATCGACTCGACGGGCTCGACCTCCTCCAGCGGCACCGGGTCGACGTCCTCGGTGCGCAAACGCATGAGTCCGCGCAGGGTCATCAAACGCTCCGACTGGTCATTGATCTCGTCGGTGTAGCGGCGGAAGACGTCGCGCCGGCCGGTGCGTGTGGCGTACTGGAGGCGCGAAACGGTGTCCGGGTTGAACAGGTGCTCCTCACCCTCGCGGCGCCATTGGTAGTCTCCTCCGGTCGCCAGAGTGCGGTGGGCCGGGGAGACGCCCGAGGGTGGATAGGCGACCAGGTGGCGCGCCAGGACTTCGGCGGCGATGACGTCCAGACCGACGCCGCCCACGGGCGTGGGAGTGCCGGCGAAGTACTCGTCGACCAGCTCGGCGGACAGGCCCACGGCCTGGAAGACCTGGGCGCCGCGGTAGGAGGCAACCGTCGAGATGCCCATCTTGGACATGACCTTGAGCACCCCCGTGCCGAGGGCGCGCACGAGGTTGGCGACGGCCCGGTCGGGTTCGACCGCGATCGCGCCCGAGCGCGCCAGATCCTCTACGGACTCCATAGCGAGATAGGGGTTAACGGCAGCGGCGCCGTAGCCGATGAGCAGGGCGACGTGGTGGACCTCGCGCACGTCGCCGGCCTCGACGACTAGCCCGACCTCGGTCCGCGTGTGAGCGCGCAGCAGATGGTGGTGCACGGCGCTGGTCAGCAGCAGCGAGGGGATCGGCGCCATCTCGGCGGTGGACTCGCGGTCCGACAGGATGATGAAGGAGGTGCCCCGCTCGACGGCCTCATCGATCTCGGCGCAAATCTCTTTCAGGCGTTTCCGCAGCGCCCCCTCGCCGCCGCTGACCCGGAACAGTCCCGTGATCTTGACCGCGGTGAAGCCCTTACCGGCCCGGGCGCGCCCGATGTGGGCGATCTGAGCGAGCTGGTCGGAGGTGAGCACCGGGAAGGGGATGACGAGCTTGCGGGCGTGCTCGGGCTCGTCGGCCAGAAAGTTCGGCTCGGGCCCGATCGCCGTCGACAGGGACGTGACGAGCTCCTCGCGATAAGAGTCCAGCGGCGGGTTGGTGACCTGGGCGAACAACTGAGTGAAGTAGTCGAAGACGAGCCGGGGCCGTGAGGAGAGGACCGCGATGGGCGTGTCGGTTCCCATCGACCCGATGGCCTCCGCACCGTCCACCGCCATGGGGGTCAGCAGCATGGACAGCTCCTCGTGGGTGTAGCCGAAGGTCTGCTGACGGCGCAGGACCGAGGCGGCGGAGTGGCCCACGTGCTCGCGGCGGGGCAGATCCTCCAGGTGGACCATGTGCTCGGCCAGCCATTGATCGTAGGGCGCCCGGCGGGCCAGCGCCCCCTTGATCTCCGCGTCGGGCACGACTCGTCCGCTCTCCAGATCGACCAGGAACATGGTGCCGGGCTCCAGGCGCCCGCGGGCAACGATGTCCGGCTCGGCGATGGGCAGGACGCCGGTCTCGGAGGCCAGCACGACAGTGCCGTCCCTGGTGACGGTCCAGCGGCCGGGTCGCAGACCGTTGCGGTCCATGACCGCCCCCACCTGGCTCCCGTCGGTGAAGACCATAGCCGCCGGTCCGTCCCACGGTTCGACGATGCCCGCGCTGTAGCGGTAGAAGGCGCGTAGCGCCGGGTCCATGGTCGTGTCCTTCTCCCAGGCCTGCGGCACGAGCATCGCCATGGCGTGCGGCATGGAGCGGCCGGCCAGTGTCAGCAGCTCGAAGACTTCGTCCAGGGAGGCGGAGTCCGACGAGCCCGGCGTGCACACCGGCAGCAGCGGCGCAAGGTCCCCCAGGAGGGACGACTTCATGAGTCCCTCGCGAGCAGCCATCCAGTTGCGATTGCCGCGCACGGTGTTGATCTCGCCGTTGTGGGCGATCATCCGGAAAGGCTGGGCCAGCGGCCAGGAAGGGAAGGTATTGGTCGAGAAGCGAGAGTGGACCAGGGCGACGCGGGTGGCCATGCGCTCATCGGTCAGGTCGGGGAAGAAGGGGGCCAGCTGGTTGGTGGTGAGCATGCCCTTGTAGACCAGAGTCCGGCTGGACAGCGAGGCCATGTAGACGTCGGCCTCGTTCTGGGCGCGTCGCCGCAGTCGGTAGGCCAGCCGGTCCAGGGCGAGCCCGCTCAGGCGGCCGGCCCGGTCGGTGACGACCAGGTGGCGGAAGATCGGCATGCAACCGCGGGCCGTCGGGCCGATCATGGAGTCGTCGGTGGGCACGTCCCGCCAGGCCACGACGCGCAGGCCCTCCTGCCGGGCGATGCGCTCGATGGCGGCGACCGCTCGGGAGCGCGCCTGGGCGCCGTCGTACGCGCCGGGGAGGAAGACCAGGCCGACGGCGTAGGCGCCGGCAGCGGGCAGGGAGGCGATCTCCTCACGGAGGAAGGCGTCGGGCACCGCCATGAGCAGGCCCGCTCCGTCTCCCGAGCTCTCCTCGGCGCCCACGGCGCCGCGGTGGTCCAGACGCTCAAGGACGTGCAGTGCGTCGACGACCACGGAGTGAGTCGGGACTCCGCCGAGGCGGGCGACGAAGCCCATGCCACAGGCATCGTGCTCCTGGGCCGGGTCGTAGAGTCCCCGGCGGCGGGGAGCTGTCGCGATGGGAGGGGTATGAGGGGTGTGCTGCATGCCGACCGTCCTTCGGTGGGTCAGTCCCGGCGCCCCGCGCCGTAGACTCGCAGCCCTGGATGCGGGACTGCCGCGTCTCGTTCATGCGAACGATCGCAGCACTCCATTACCCCTCTATTTCGCCATATTCTCCTTGCGCATCTTCCGTCCGGGGCTGTGGTTCGTCGCCTTGGGCAGTGATCACCTCGCTGGTGATCGCATCACTGAGGTGACGACGCGACACGACAATGTAGCCGGCCAGACCGAGTAGGAAGACGACGAGTGAGGTCCACACGTTGAGACGCAGCCCGAGCAGGTGGTGCGCCTCGTCGATGCGCAGACATTCGATCCAAGCCCGCCCGACTGTGTAGACCATGAGGTAGACCCAAATGAGCCGACCGCCCACGCTCTGACCGCGCCGGCGCCAGCGCCGCTCGAGCCCCACGATCAGGGCCGCCCCGACAAGATCCCACAGCGCTTCGTAGAGGAAGGCCGGGTGGAACAGGGTCCCGTCGGCGTAGCCGGGCGGAAGGTGCGCGGCGTCGATCTCCAGACCCCACGGCAGGGTGGTGGGCAAACCGAAGATCTCCTGGTTGAACCAGTTCCCCAGGCGACCGATCGCCTGGGCGACCAAGAGCGCCGGTGCGACGGCGTCGGCGAAGGGCGACAGGCGCAGCCCCCGCCGGTGCAGCAGCCAGGCGCCGGCGGCGATCCCGGCGGCGATGGAACCCCACAGCCCCTGCCCGCCGTGCCAGATCTGGGGGATCTCCCAGGGGTCGCCGTTGGGCCCGAAGTAGGCCGATGGAGAGGTCAGCACATGGTAGAGTCGCGCGCCCACGATGCCCACCGGCACGGCCAAGATGGCGATGTCGAAGGTCGTATCCTCATCGCCTCCCCGCGCCCGATAACGCCGCGAGGTCCACCACGCCGCCGCGAAGATACCAGCGAGGGTGCACAGTGCGTAGGCGCGAACGGGAAACGGCCCGAGGTGCCACACTCCCCGGGCGGGGCTGGGTATGGAGGCGAGCATTCAGAAAACCTCTCGGTGGGTGGCGGGAAGGAGCGCCGGGTGGCTGCCGGCGGCGACCAGCTCGGCGACGAACTGCTGGGGGTCGGCCGAGCGGATGACGGCCTCTCCCACGATGACGACATCGGCCCCGGCGCGCGCGTAGCTCATTACGTCGTGGGGGCCGCAGACGCCGCCGGTGGCGACACGGGTCACCGAGGCGGGCAGCACATCCGCGACCTGCTCGAAACGCGAGCGATCGACGGCCAGCGTGTCCGGATCACGAGCGTCGACCGACACGTAACGCGCTCCGGCGGTCACGGCGGCCAGCGCCTCGTGCCGCGAGTGCGCCTCGACGACCGCCGCCATGCCCAGAGAATGGGTGCGCTCGATGAGCGACTCCAGAACGAGCGGCTCGAGGCGGGCGTCCACGACGAGCATGTCGGCCCCGTGAGCCCTGGCCTCGTGGACCTGGTAGGGGGTGACGATGACGTCGTTGGCCAGCACCGGCACCTCTACGGCCCCGCGCACCGCGTCGAGATCGGCCAGGCGCCCGTGGGAGCGCACCGGCTCGGTGACCACGGAGACGCAGGCGGCCCCGCCGGCCTCGTAGAAGCGGGCGAGAACGGCCACGTCCCCCACTCCCGACAGGTCCGCGAAGGTCGCGGTGGCGCGCTTGACCTCGGCGATCACGGAGACGGCGCGCCCCGGCGAGCGCAGCGCCGAGGTGACGTCG
>ERZ773073.1598-NODE-1598-length-10603-cov-3.196435_pt1 | contig 10603 bp, 4 predicted proteins | sample MGYA00580616_ERZ773073 | MGnify/ENA primary metagenome ERZ773073 (study PRJEB29015, sample SAMEA2737960) | human oral metagenome | biome: human oral; feature: human-associated habitat; material: dental | place: China | collected 2131 ...
AAAGGCTTTTACTTCTTTAAGACAGCAAGTGAGGCTCGTAAGAGCGAACGTAGCTGGTTGTTTATTAAGTTATTTATTTTGTTGTTTGTAAGTTATTTATAGTTATTAGCTGAAAAAGCGCTGTTTCAGCAACTGCTGTAACTGTTGTTACTCAATTGTTTAGAGCATCTGCAAAATGGCGTAATGATAAAAAACAGTATTTTACCCCTTAGTATTAGTATTTTTAGGTATTTTTAGAGTATTTTACCGGCTTTTTTGAGTATTTTTGGTTATTTTTTGAAAAATAAAAAACCCTAGATTTTCATCTAGGGAAATTCCGGTCACACATGCCGGAGTCTGCGATTATGGAAAAAATAAAAACCAATATAAGGCATGTGTTATATGTATTTTATAACAAAACTTTTAAAAAGTCAACAAAAAATGCACTTTTTTATAAAAAATAAGTGGAATAATAAAAATAAAACCGGTTAAAGGAGCTGTTTTCCATTATTTGATGAAATGGAAAGTAAGAGTTAAAATGAATATTACTAAAAAATTAGAAGAAATTGCTTTAAATGATACATTATTAGTTGGAGTTAAATTTTCAACACTATTAAATTCTTATTTTACAAATGAAGAAGCTATGCTTTACTATGCTTTAATTTCGTTCTTTAATGATGTTGACGAAGTTGATTGTAATGACGGTAGAGATATTTTGGTTCAAAGTCTTTTGGATAGAGCTTATTGTAAAGACATTAAAATGTTAAAAGAGAATAGAGTAAATGTTGATAATATGATTAACAAACTTAACAACAATCTTTACAATTCATTGACTGGAGAAAAAGTCATTCTTTTTGATGAGCTCGAAGTAATATGGAATAGACCATTAAAAGAAAGTTACATTAAAGTAAAAGTAAATGAAACTACAGCAAGAGAATATTTGCATTTTGAAGATTCTCAATATATTAAAGTTAGATTAGCACCACTAAGAGATTTAAAATCAGTTACTCATAAAAGAGCTTTTGTGTTATTCAGCCAATGGACTGACTATTCAGGCTCAGAAAAATATTTCTTTGTAAATAATGCTAATTTTATCGAATCTATTTATGGGGATAAAAAATTAAGTGGTTTAACTTATAAAAAATACAAAACTCATTATTTAGACAAAATGATTCAATCTTTAGGCTTATGCTTCCCAAATGTTGAATTTAGATTAGATAATAAAGATAATATTTTATATAAAAATGTTATTAAATTCAAAGTTAGAGCTAGAGATAAAGAGTTTTTTGATAAATATGCTCTACATAAAAGATTAGAGTTAATGAAAAATAGAGATTTAGAATTTTTAGAGGGTTCTTATAACTTTGAAGATGAACTCAATGAAAAGAAATTCTATAATATGACACCAGAAGAGATTATTGCTGAATCAGCATTAGCTTTCCAAGAAACAACTAAAGATACTTTTACTGAAATTTCAGAAGATGATTTTTATAATACTAAAGAAGTAGAATATGAAACAGAAGTAACAGAAGAAGCTATTGAAGAATTAGAAGAATTTAGAGCTAATAAAGCAGAATTTGTTAATGAAGAAAGCATTTTAAAATCAGAAGAATTGCTCAATCAAAAAGAAGATGATAACTTTATTATAAATTCATTAAATGAAGAGTTAGAAGAAAACTTAGCTTTAAAATCTGAGCTTACTCAATATGATTTAAATGATAACTTTGCCTCCGTTATAGATAATTTTTTAAACGAAATTAGAAATTATCCTAATAAGGACACTTATGAATTTTCAACAGGTGTAATTTCAGTTAATCCTAAGATAGTAAATGACATTGATGTATTAGAAGAAGATGCTACAAAATTAAATGCTAAATACGGGGATAGTAAAGATTTCACATTAGAAGAAATCAAAACTATTGACGGAGAGAATAAATATTATAAATTATTCAAAGCTTTTGCGTTAATAGGATTATTGAAAGAAGTAGCCTTTAATGAAAAGGAATTAACTAAATATTATGAATATGCTAACGAAAATGATTTAACTTTATTTGATGTTTTAGAAAATCTTTACGTTAAATTAGAAGAAAAATTAGAAAGTTATGACTTTAATCTATTTGAAGCTCTTTTTGAGATTTATAGTATTGAATTAGGTTTTGAACATAAGAAAGCTTTATCAAGAATTATCAATATTGTTAAGAATATGAACTATGCTTTAGCATTATATGAAGAATTTAAACTGGAAACAGAAACTATTGATGAAGAAATTTCTAATACAAGCGGTTATGAAAAAGATTTATTTAGCCTAGATAAAGTTACTACAAATAAAGCTGATAAATTAGATGAAATTGATTTAGAAAAAGAAGAAAAAAGCCAAAACAAAGGTGAAAAGTTAATGAGTGTATTAAGTAAAGATGAACAGAAATCAATCTCAAATGAGATAACTAATGAAATTGAAAAAGATTATAAATTTCTAAAACAATCAGCTTTAAATTCTGATGAAATACTAAATGTTGATAAATTGGAATTAGACCAATATAAACATAATTATAAAGATTTGAGATTTGGCTTTGAAGATGAAACTATTGAAAGTAGCAAAGTGCTAATTCCACAATTAGAGAAACGAAGCATTGATAATTTGAAATATTTTACACAAAACAAAATTATTGATAATTATAGTGAGTGGTCAAGCTCTACAAAAGAAACCGCTCTAGAAGTAATTAAGAAATTTGAAGAAGAATACAAATTCTCAGTCTTGAAAATGTTTAATCAATTTATTCCTAACTCTGAACGTATTGACATTAAACATAAATTAGATAAAATGTGGCTTGAAACAGAAAAAGAATATAAAGCAGAACATGATAGATTACTAAATCAAAGAGAACAAATTGCTAAAGATTTTCCTAATTTCTATAATGAGATTTTACCTAATGCTATGGAAAATGAAGATTATTATAGAATTATTTGCGAATGGAGCGCTTATGGGCATTTAGCTAAAAAAGTTTCTAATAAGAAAAAGTCTATTTTATTCTTTATTGAAACATTGATAGCTACATGCCAAGAAAATATGGATAAATGCGGTCAACTTGAAGGTGTTTACAATCCAAATGTAATTAAAAAAATTCAAACAATAGCACAATTGAAAAAAAATTTAAAATAATTGTTGACATTTAAGTGATATTGTGATAGTATAAAATCAATAATAATAAAAATAAAGGAATAAGGTGACTAACTATGACTTTTATGGATAATCTTATTGAAAACAATCGCACAACACGTACTACAAATGGTGATGTAGCCTATAGTACTACTTTAAATGCAAACTTGGATTTCTTTGGAAGTGCTGGTTCAATTCCAGTAAACAAGAAATATGATTCAACTGAATTTATGAACTTGTTTAAATTCGCTTATGAAGAAGATTCAGAAACTGCACTTAAAAACGCTCTTTACTATCGTGATATTCGTGGTGGTTTAGGACGCCGTGAGGGCTTCCGTAAAATCTTGACATACCTTGCTAGTCAAAATCTTGAAGATTTCAAACGCTTGGTGGTTCTTACTGCTATGTATGGTCGTTATGATGATTTGACTATGATTGCTTGGGATTTACCAAATCAAGCACAAGCTTTTGTTGTTGAATTTATTTCAACTGTATTTAAGGAAGATATGGCTAATCTTAAATCAGGTAATGTTACATTGCTTGGTAAATGGATGCCATCTGCAAATACAAAAGTTAAAAATACTCGTAAATTAGGTCTTTTCTGGGCTTATCGTTTAGGTCTATCTGAACGTGAATACCGTAAAGCTCTATCACAATTACGAGCTCAAATTAACATTATTGAAACTAAATTGACTAAACGTGATTATAGTTTTGATTACTCTAAGATTCCTAGCCGTGCTATGATGAAATATACACAAGCATTCATTCGTAATGATGAAGCTCGTTATAATGAGTTCAAAAATCAAATCACTGCTGACCCATCAGTTGTTGCTAAGAAAGTTGCTCAACTTTATCCATACGAAATTATTCGTAAGTTGAATGACGACCGTACAATGGCTGAAGCACTTTGGAAAGCTTATCCACAAGACCAATTTGACGGTAATATTATTGTTGTCCGTGACGGTAGTGGAAGTATGACATGGGGTGCTGGTGAAGTAAGACCTATTGAAATCGCTGACTCTATGGCGATTTACACTGCTGAACGTTTGACAGGTCCATTTAAAGACCGTTTCATCACATTCAGCGCACGTCCACAATTAGTTGATTTATCAAAGGTTTCAACTTTGAAAAATAAACTAGATGTACTACACCGTTACACTGAAGTTGCTAACACTAACATGGATGCTACTATGAAACTAATTTATGATTCATCATTAGCTCTATCAGAAGAAGAACAACTTGACACAATCCTAATCATTTCAGATATGCAATTCGATTATGGAGTAAACAATTGCTCTAAATCAGTAATGGATGCATGGAAAGATGAGTTTCTTGTCGCTGGATTGAAATGGCCAGAAATTGTTTATTGGAATGTAAACCAATCAAAAGTTACATTCCCAACTTCTAAGTATGACAACGTTAAACTTGTTTCAGGTTTCTCTAAAGCTGTACTAGAAGATGTCATGAATAATGAAACAACTTCTGCTACTGAATATATGATGAAAGTGTTATCTCGTTATAACCCTTAATCACTAATCTTTATTCACTAAAAACTGACCCTTTATAAGGGTCTTTTTTAGTTTTTGGAATAATATAACTATGAAGAATTTTAATATTTTTGAGGTATTGAATATTTCTCATTTAGAGATTAAACATTCAGATGTATTAGCTTATTTATTCAATAATAAGGAAAGTCACAACTTGAAAGATACTTTCTTAAAGGAATTTATTTATGAAGTTGAAGCTGCTACTAATATTGATTTAGACTTAACTTTAGATGATAGTTATACAGTAAAAAGAGAATATGCCATACCAAATGGCTATGTTGATTTAGTTCTTATGTCATATAAACAAAGAACTATTATCATTATAGAAAATAAAATCCAATCTAAAGAAAGAGAAAATCAATTAAAGAAATATAAAGAACATTTTAAGGATAAAGGTGCTGGTTATAAATTAGTATTTATTTACCTTACTATGAATGACGAAAAAGCTTCTGATGATGAATATATTTCTATTAACTATACAACTGTAATTAAAGCTTTAGATAGAATATTACGATATAACTATCATCTATTCACGAATAGCTACGATATAACAACTATTCAGAAAAGATTAAATATTTTTTAGAAGATTATTTGTCAGTTTTATTAAAAAAATATAAATTGAAATCTTCTGCTGATTTAATCAACTTTAGAAAAGTAATAAATATAGAAAGAGGTAAAAATGGCTAATAAAGAAACTTACTCAGCTAAACATATTACAGCTTTATCTCCACGTAACCACTTGATTAAGAGAATTAACTTGACATTCTCACAAGAACTAGGTGATGAAAGCTACCCGTTCTCAAGTCAAAAATCCGTAGCTATTCGTGAATATTTAGATAACTCTGTTGGTGAGTTAATCCGTAAATTCGGTGACCGTATGAGAATCCACTTCTATAAAGATGGTGCTATTTCTGTTCAAGATAATGGTCGTGGATTACCAACCGATACTACTAAAAATGCACACGGTGAAGAAGTTAGTGGATTTATCATTACATTAGGAACATTACAATCTGGTGAACAATTAGGTAAGTCAGATGATGATAGTAAAACAACTTCTACTAACGGGTTAGGAGCGGCTGCTTCTACAATGTTAAGTAAACGTGTTGACATTACTGTTTATAAAAATAAAAAGAAATATTCTTTATCATTTAAAGATGGTGACCCTGGTTATTTTGATGGCGATGGTGTAGATGCGAACTTTACAGAATTAAAAGATTTAACTTATATTAAAGAAGAAAAAGACGATAGACCTGCTGATGAAAAGAAATTATTTGCTCAAGGAACAACTGTAAAATCTTGGCTAAATAATGAAGTCTTTTCTTCACCATATCCAGTTGATGTTGATGATTTAATTCTTCGTATGAAAGGTGTAGCATTCCTATTACCTGGTGTTACTATCGAAATCATAAACGAACATAGAGTAATGGAAGATGGCTCTTATCAACATGAAGTATTCCATTTTGAAGAAGGTATTCCTCAATTAGTTGAATATAATCAAAAAGGAACTCCTATTACTCCTATTTATAAATTTGAAACTAAAGGAAGCTATGTTGAAAAGAACGTAGCAACTCAAGACCCTAAAACTAAAAAAATGGTTTCAAAAGATGTAGAGAGAACTGCTGACATTGAACTAGCATTTGGTTATGATAATGATTATGAGTACTCTATTGATTCTTATGTAAATACAATTAGAACTCGTTTAGGTGGGGTTCATGTTGAAGCATTTGAAGAAGCAATTACAACTGCTTTTAATGAGAAACTTTCTTCTATGAAAGGTATGTTAACTGCTAAAGACCCAGTTCCAACAATTGATGATTACAAAGAAGGCTTGACTGCTGTTCTTTCCTTATATATTTCAGAACCACAATATACTTCTCAAATTAAAGAAGAATTAGGTGGCCGTGTTGTTAAACGTGCAATCAAACAAGCTTTATATGAAGCAATCAAAGATTTTGTTGAAGATAAAAAGAATGTTGATGTAGTTAAACGTATCGGTGAAAAAGTTATTGCAGCTGCTAAAGCTCGTCAATCAAGAAAAGAACAATTAGAATTAAAACGTGAAAAACAAAAACTTACAAGTAATACTTCATTACCAAATAAATTAGTTGACTGTGAATATGTATATGAAGCAGATTCAGAGCTAATTATTGTTGAGGGTGACTCTGCCTTATCTGGTGTTAAAGAAGCTCGTGATTCTCGTTTCCAAGCATTGCTACCAATTAGAGGTAAGATTGTTAATACTTCTAAAGAAAATATTAAGAAAGTTTTAGCAAATCAAGAAGTGCAAGATATTGCAAAATGCTTGAACGCTGGTATTGGTGAAGATTTCGACTTAGATAGCGCTCGTTATCAAAGAGTAATTATCGCAGCCGATGCTGACCCGGATGGTGGGCAAATTGCTTCATTACTTGTGTTGTTATTCTATAATCTATTCCCAGACCTTATTCGTCAAGGGCGTTTATATAAGATGAATACTCCTTTATATATTTATAGAGAGGGTAAAGGTAAAAAAGCAATTGACCATTATGCGTTTAACGATACTGACGCTACTGAAATTGCTAATGATTTGAAGAGTAGAAATAAAACTTACCAATTGATTCGTGTCAAAGGTTTGGGTGAAGCTGGTTCTGATGCTCTTAGAGCAACAGGTTTAGACCCAGAAACTCGTGTATTAACTCAAATTACTATTGGAGATGAAGAATCTGCTAAACATTGGCTTGATGTTGCAATGGGCAAAGATGTTGCTCCACGTAAGAAATGGATTGAAGATAATCCAATTGATTATGTAGAAGATTAAAAAAGAAAAGATAGCATTTTGCTATCTTTTTTATTTTATCTTGATTTAACATTTCGCTCATTTTCACAAAGTAAATCATAAAAGCCACTTGAAAATCTTATTTTTGGGTAATTTTGATATAAATAAATATGAATTTTGAAAATAGTAAAAAATTATGAAATTTTGTGAAAAATAAGAGCTATTTTCAGAATAATATTATTATAGAATTTATTTAAAAAGGAGCAAAAAATGCCTAACAATAACGAAACTAGAGCCTATGGCTCAATCCGTAAATATAAACGTTTTGGAGCATGTGGAGTAATCCTTGGTATGGCTGCATTAAGTTTGTCTATGAATCCTAATGTAGCACACGCTGATGAAAAGGTTAACCCTAACCCAGCTACAAATGCTATTCCATTACAAGATAATCCAACTGCTAACGCAACAGAAAGTCAAAAGAAAACTGGTACTGAAAAAGGTTCATTAGATGTAACAGTTAATCATGACAAATTAGACAAAGCAGTTGAAGAAGCAAAAACTGCAGGTGTAACTGTTGTAGAAGCTCCAGCTAAAGAGAAAACAGTTGCTTCTGACAAAGTTGAAGAAGCAAAAAAAGAAGTTGAAGCTGATTACAAAGCACAAGAAACAAAAGTTAAAGAAGCAACAGATAAATATAAAGAAGAAGTTGCTAAACGTGATGGCAAAGTAAAAATAGTTGAAAAAATCAATAAAGAAAAACAAGCTAAATATCAAGCTGACTTAGCAGAAGTTAAGAAGAAAGAAGAAGCTCTTAAAGCAAAAGGTGTCTTTGTTGATAATGACCAAGTTACTGTTTATGGTAAACTTGATGAAACTAAAAGAGGTTCATTAGATTATTACTCTGACTTGTCTGTTGTATTCAAGAATAAAGAAAACAACCTTGAAACTGTAAAAGATGGTCTTGGAGCAACAGCAGAAACAACTTTAGAATTAGTAGATAAGATTAAAGTTGATACTGCCCGAGAAAATCTTTTGTTAGGAACGTTGCAATCTACTACTGGTAATTCTACTGGTGGTCATATTCTAACTGGAATTGAGAAAGGTTCTACTTTCATCTTACATAATGTAGGAAAAACTAATAGTGGAAAAACTATCTCTGCAAAATTAACTTCAAGAAGCACTCCAACTCCTCAATTCCCATTAGGAAATGTAAATAGAGGAAGTAATACAAGCCTTTGGGTTTGGTGGGATAAAGATAAAATCCAAAAAGAAGGTAAGAGTGAAGTTGGATTTAATCCATATAACTATTTAAATGTTGAATGGGATATTGAATATTTTGACGAAGCAACTAAAAAGCCTTTAAACCTTGCTACTGTGTCTATCTATGCCGATGTTGACTGGGGACAAATTCTTAGACACACATACAACAACGAAAATAATGCTGGTACTGTTATCAATCCACCAGGTTCTCAAGTTGTAGAAATCCAAAAAAATGGAAAAACTTTTTGGAAAGGTGATAAAAGAGATGGTGTTTGGGATTATGATGACCCAACAGGTTTAGACCAATATAGAGCAGGTGACTCTGCATATGGAAACGTAAAAGATGTTGCAGCTACACCAGAAGGTACTATTGTAAGTATTGGTTCGGGAACAAAACATGGTATCAATTATAATGCTAGTGAATATGCGAGAAGCTACTCTGATTCTCAAATGGCAGCTTATCGTGCTTATTATGACAGAGAAAGAGACTCTAAAGGATTACCACGTTATAGTGATGAAGAATTATACAGAGCAGACTATGCTTTCCAATTATGGGGTGGGAAATCAGTAATTAACACTATCGTAATTCCACCAAGACCAGAAACAGAAGCAATTCCATCAAGAGTGGAACCACCTACTGTTAATGTTCAATATACAAATCTTAAAACAAATGTAAAAATTGAAAAACACGTTAAAAACAGCAAAGGTGAAGATGTAAATAATCATTCTGTACCAAAACTTGCTGAAGTTGTATGGGAATTGGAAGCAAAACCTCTTGCAGCTGGACGTGAAAAAACAACTAAACTTGGATATGTTGATGATTTACCAAAAGGTTATCAATTAAATCTTGAAAAAGTAAAAGCTCAAAATTCAGAATTTGACATTACTTACAATTCAGCAACTCATTCTCTTACAGCTTCTGTAAAAGAAGCAGGCTTAGAAAAAGCCAATAAAGACCTTAACAAACCATATACAATTCCTACATTGAAATTGTATGGTACAGTTATGAATGACGCTGCAACATATACAAACAACTATCACTTAAATGTTAATAACAAATTTGATGTTTATTCAAATACTGTTACTGTAACAACACCAGGTGACCCAGACCGTCCTAAAGACAGCAAAATCAAACCTGTTAAAGTTAACTATAACAAAGACAAAGTGAAAATTGATGGTAAACAAGTTCTTGCTGGTTCAGTAAACTACTATCACATTAACTTAGATTACGACCAATATAAAGGTATCAAGAGTGGCCCAGATGCAATTCAAAAAGGATTTGGTGCTGTTGATGATTACCCAGAACAAGCATTAGACTTGCTTCCAAACGAAATCAAATATGTAGAAACAGAAAGTGGTAAAGAAGTAAAAGGAATTACTGCTTACCAATTCAAATCTATTGACGAAGTTAAAGATGCTAAAGTTAAAGCTATCTTAGAGTCGAGCAAAATCAAGCCAAAAGGTGCTTTCCAAGTATTTGTAGCTGATGATGCTCAATCATATTATGATAATTATGTTTCTAAAGGTATCTCTGTAACAGTAATTGACCCAATGAGAGTTAAATCTGCATTTAGTGGAAATTACGAAAACAAAGCTTACCAAATCGACTTCGGAAATGGTTATGAAGCTGATTTAGTTAAAAACAACGTTGTAACACCTGACCAACACAAGAAAAACTTGAACAGTAAAGGTGTTGACATCAACGGTAAATCTGTTTTAGCTGGAACAGTAAACCACTACCATGTAACTGCTGATTACAGTAAATACAAAGGTATTGTTGTTGAAAAAGACCGTCTTGCTAAAGGATTATTCGTTGTAGATGATTACCCAGAAGAAGCGGTAGACATTGAAACAAATAACATCAAGATTGTTGATTCTAAAGGTAAAGCTGTTGAAGGTGTAACT
>ERZ773073.1599-NODE-1599-length-10602-cov-118.485541_pt1 | contig 10602 bp, 9 predicted proteins | sample MGYA00580616_ERZ773073 | MGnify/ENA primary metagenome ERZ773073 (study PRJEB29015, sample SAMEA2737960) | human oral metagenome | biome: human oral; feature: human-associated habitat; material: dental | place: China | collected 2131 ...
TATAATTGTAATGTTTATTAACTAGGGGGCAAAAATTCAATCACACAACCTAACACCATTTTGGTACAAACGCCTTTGTGAGGTGATGTTTTTAATTTCATGCCTTGGAATTGGAATTTTTGCTTTATCTAATATTTTTCCAAATGACCCAACAATTGCAACTTTAGGCGCCTCTAGAATAGTAGCCATAGTAAGTTTTGCTTTTATATTAATCGGAGTAGTCGTCTACAAACGCACCCCAGAACGCTTTGTACAGCAAGCGGGAACTATTTTATACTTGCTTACAATCTTACTGTTTGGATGGATTATAATTAGTAGTGGTGGTATAAGTAGCCCCTTGCTTATATTTTGGCTCATGATCGGGTCTTTTATTGGTCTCTTTGGGTGGGGTGGAATCTTTAGCTTATTTATTTTGGTTAATGGATTTTTAATCTGGGGAGTTATGGAGGGTAGTTTATCTAGGTTAGATGTAATCAGCAGTTTTTCAATTTTAAATTTACCAATATTGTTAAGTTACATGATTTGGCATGGCAATAGTGCTTTATTTAATACTGGAGCAAAAAAACAAAATAGATTAAGCGAATCTTTAAAATCAGAATCAGAAAAGTCAAGCACAATAATACGTTCAATTAGCGATGGCGTAATCATGACAAAAGATTCTGGTCAAATTCTACTAATTAACCCCGCAGCTCAAAGAATGATAGGATGGAGTGCGGCAGACGCGCTAGGATTACATATTAATTCCGTTCTTAAGTTTGAAGATGAAAAAGGTAATCCCATTAGTGATACAGCACATCCAGCGGTAGTATCACTAGCAAATAAAAAAACGCAAAAGAATAATCTAGTTATCATCACCAAGTCAGATAAAAGATTTAGTGCATCTTTAATGATAACTCCGCTTGATGAAGGTGGTGTTATTGTAGTCTTTAGAGATACAACAAAAGAACGCGCCGAGGAACGCGAACAAGCAGAATTCATAAGCACAGCCAGCCATGAGATGCGCACTCCAGTAGCTTCAATAGAGGGTTATTTAGGATTGGCGCTTAATCCTAAAGTATCTAAAATAGATGCCAAAGCTTATGAGTATATAAGTAAGGCGCATGAATCAGCACAATATTTAGGGCGTTTATTACGTGATTTACTAGAGATTAGTAGAGCAGAAGACGGAAGGCTAAAAAACCGTATTACCGCTGTAAATGCAATTGATATCAGTCGCAAAGCTACCGAAGATCTAATTAAAAAAGCCCGCGAAAAAGGCTTAAATTTGTTATATAAACCAACCGGAGGGCGATCTAAATCTGGGGACGTAACTATATCACCAGTTTTATACGTAAGAGCAGATAAAGACCGTTTACAAGAATGTCTCTCTAATCTAATAGAAAACGCTATTAAATACACGCCCAGTGGACAAATTGCAGTTGATGTAAATGCTTCCAATGAATATATACGTTTTAGCGTAAGCGATACAGGGATTGGAATACCACCAGAAGATATTCCGCATTTATTCCAGAAGTTCTACCGTGTAGATAACAGCGATACGCGCGAAATTAACGGTAGTGGTTTAGGGCTCTATTTAACAAGGCGAATGGTAGAGAGTATGAACGGCAGGATTGGCGCAACTAGCACGCGCAATAAGGGTAGTACGTTTTATATAGATTTACCACGCATCAGAAATGCTCAAGCTACCGCTATAATTGAAGAGGAGAACAGACGCGCAGCTGATATAGCAGAACAACTCAGAGTTATCAAAGAACAGAGTGAGGTTATAGATGACAATAACGATAATAATAGTTCAGATACTCAAGATGCCGAATTTACAGACGTAGAAATTAATAACTCAAATTCAGAAATACCCCCTTTACCAAAAGTTAAGACAGTAGTATCTGAAGCAGTAAATCCAAATAATACGCCCAAAAATCCTGTAGATAATAAGGTACAACCCCAATCTCAAAAAGAGACTCAAGTAAATCCAGTTAGTAAAATGGATCCAAATACCTATCCTAGCACACCTAAAGCCGCAACCAGATCTTCGCGCATTCAAGAAATTCAGCATAGGTCAAGCCAGCCAAATTATCAAATTGGAAGCTCCGCAAGAGTTCGTCCAAAGCCTATACCTATACCAGAAGAGAAGCTACTTAGAAGCATAGTTAACCGTCCAAATCCTCAAACAGTCCAATCCACGGCAGCAGAAAAATATCCGCGCGCACCAGAGCCAGTAGAGCCAACTTCTAAGCAACCACCAGTTAATGATCGTACAAACTTGTCACCACGCCCAAATACACCATTATCCAGCATAGAACGTAATCCAACAGAATATATATCAAGGCGGTAATTACAACATTGAATAACGATCGAATTTCTGGATTTTTTCAAAAAGCTTAAGTATAATAAGGGTAATTATGACAAAAATTTTATTAGTAGAAGATGATAAAAACTTGCGAGAAATTTATGGTGTACGCCTACTTGCCGAAGGCTACGATATTGTTTCGGCAGGGGATGGCGAAGAAGCTCTAGCAATGGCAATAAAAGAGCGTCCGTCCTTGATTGTAAGTGATGTGATGATGCCAAAGATTAGTGGTTTTGATATGCTTGATATTTTGCAATCTACTACAGAAACAAAAGACATAAAAGTCATTATGATGACAGCTCTCAGCGGAGAAGATCAGCGTCAAAGAGGCGAACAGCTTGGGGCTGCACGTTATTTAGTAAAATCACAGGTTGGAATTGAAGATGTTGTGCGAGCCGTACATGAAGTATTAGGGGACCAGCCTCAGTCAACTCAGCCAGATGATACTGATGATAATTCAAATCAACAATCACAGGAAGAGGATAGAATATCAGAAAACGACACATATTCAGACAATACTGACAATTCTAATGATACTCAAAATTTAAGCTACGAAGAGACTGAACCATCACGTAAAACTAGTTCCAGCAGTAATGAAAATCTAGTGGATACAAATAATAGTATTGATCAGCCAAGTGGAAATCTACCAGAATATAGAGAACCAGTAAGCCAACAGCAAATTCAGCCACAGAATCAAGCCCAACAATTTCCTCAGCAGGATCCAAGATTAGAATTTGCGCCTGACCAAGGTCATCCAGTGATTCCACCCGAGGATTTAATGCGCACCCCAGCACAACAGCCAAATCACCAAAAAACAGAAAGAGCAACTGTTCCGATTCAACCTACTGGCGTTTATTCAACTCTTGACGAGAGGCCTCCTCAATTTTCACAGCCACATCATCCAGTACAGCAGCCAGTTCACTTGCAACAAAATAACTCGCATACTCAACAGCAGCCAGTTCAACCTGTACAAATACCTAATTTAGAAAATCGATACCAGTCGGCGACGCAGCCAGTTCAGTCAAATCCACAAACTCAAGTTCTAGAGAATGCGCAAGCTTTTAAGCAACCTCAGCAGAACATTGCTCAACAGCAAATGCAATCAGAATATAATTACACTTCTTTGCAAAATCCTCAGCTACAAGAACAGTCACAGGCATACCAGACACAGCAAAATATACAGCAGCCAGCAATGTCGCAGATACCTCAATCTCAAACCCAGCAGAAAACTGGCGGAGAGAGGGTGATTCAACCCCTAAACGGCGATGTACGAGAGGAAATTAATAATGTCGCCGATAGATTAGCTCAAGAGATCAATGATATTCCTCCAATCCAGCAATAATAGTTGGGGTTATGCAAGGCAGACTTAACATTATATGCCTAATTCAACAAGTCAACCAAACCGAACAGAAAAGATTGAACGGCTAAATAAATTTTTAGCCTTCCAACTTGGAGTTTCACGGAGGCAAGCTGATGATCTGATTGCTAAACAGAAAGTATATATTAACAATCAGCCAGCCCAACTAGGTGCACGAATTGGCGAGAGCGACACTGTAACTATCAATAATCACATAGTGGGCGGACGCAGTAGCTATACTTATTTAATGTTAAATAAGCCGATTAATTATGTTTGCTCTCGCAAACAACAAGGTAAAACTCCTACTATTTATTATCTTTTACCAGATAAATTTCATAATCTAAAGCCAGTAGGTAGACTTGATGCTAATAGTTCGGGGTTACTTTTGCTCACTAATGATGGTGATTTTGCATTTCGTATGACCCATCCAAAATTTAAAAAAAACAAACAATATAATGTCACGCTAGATAAAGAACTGGCACCGCTCCACCAACAAATGATTGCTGATTTTGGTATACAATTAAATGATGGACTTAGCAAGCTTGGACTAAGCCGCCAAAGCAATCAAGATCGCCACAATTGGATCGTTACCATGAGCGAGGGTCGCAATCGACAGATCCGACGTACTTTTGCCGCTCTTGGCTATACTGTAATAAAATTACATCGTACTCATTTTGGTACATACGAACTTGGTACGCTTGGTGCGGGGGATTATATAGTAATCAACCCGTAAATATTATCTTGCCAGTTTTGATTCGATATCGCAGAGCCACCTAATTCATGGTATAATTAATGGGTTATGGCAAGTAAACTTCCTACTGTTGCGCTAATAGGGCAGGCGAATGTTGGTAAAAGTTCGCTTTTTAATCGTATGGTTAGAGCCCAACAGGCAATTGTCGCCCGCGAAGCTGGTACGACACGCGACAGTGTTATAGGGAAAGTTGAATACAAAAAACATCAATTCTGGTTAGTCGACACCGCTGGGTTAAAAGATCCTAATGATGATTTTGAAGCAACAATCCAAGATCAAATCACAGAAGCTTCTGAATCAGCAGATGTTATTTTAGTGGTTGTTGATAGTATTATGTATCCATCTGATCAAGACAAGATTGTAGCTAAAAAAGCTCTCAAAAGTAAAAAACCTGTAATTCTCGTTTTAAATAAAACCGATTTAAAGGGCAGTCTACCAGTTGATGAATTTAAACGCCTAGGAATCAAAACTGTTATCCAAACTAGCGCTGAACACAATCGAGGAATAGCTAATCTGTTAGATATGGTAACTGAAAAAATACCAGCCAAAATTGAGCATCAACAAAATGATATTTTACGAGTAGCACTCATTGGGCGACCAAACGTAGGTAAAAGTACTCTATTTAATGCTCTGGCAGGTAAGCAGCAGGCCTTAGTGGCAAACATAGCTGGAACAACTCGGGATATTAATAGGGTTCAGGTTCGATATAATCAAAATACGATTGAACTTTTGGATACAGCCGGAATTCGCCGTCAGGGTAAGCAAGAAACTGGCATAGAAAAGTTTAGCGTTTTACGCACTCTTCAGGCAATAGAAGAGTCTGATATCTGCCTTCTATTACTTGACGTTAATGAACTTAATGTAGCGCTAGATCAACGTCTGGCGGGTATAATTAATGACGCTGGAAAAGGTCTAATTGTTGTAGTAAGTAAGTGGGATAGTGTTGAAGGTAAGGATGCATTCACTCGTGACGCCTTAGCGCCTAAAATTAGTTATCATCTAAAATTTGTACCGTGGGCACCTCTGATATTCACCTCATCTATAACGGGTCAAAATATTACTAAACTATTTGATTTAGTTTTAGATATCAACAAAAGGCGCAACCAAGAGACCAAAACTCGCACCCTAAATGATTTACTGCAAAAAGCAGTCCAAAAGCATCCGCCCGCTGGATTAAAAAATACGCACCCCAAATTACGCTACATAGTTCAAACAGATACAACTCCGCCGTGGTTTGTAATTTATGGAAGTAATCTTAAATTCATCCACTGGAGTTATAAACGCTATTTAGAAAGTCTTATCCGTGATACATACAATTATAATGGTACCCCTATTAAACTTAGCTTTAGAGATGAAAAACAAATAAAATCAAACAAAAAACGTATAAGTCAAGGAAAAGAACCCGTCACAAAAGCCTACAAACAAGCTAAAAATACCGAAAAGTTATTAAATCCACACAATAATCGTTGATTATATTAAGTTGTAAAATGAAAATTATCTTCGCACAAGGTAATCCTGGTAACCAATACGAAAAGACTCGCCATAATATTGGCTGGATGATTATTGATAAACTCGCAAAGCAGCTAGATGCCGATTTTATACATAAACCTAAATTCTCAGCCTCTATTGCCGAAAGTAGCTTAAATGGTGAAAAAATACTTCTAGTAAAGCCCCTTACATTCTATAACGATACTGGAGTATCAGCACGAGCACTAATTGATTTTTATAAAATAAGCACAAAAGACATTCTAGTTTTACATGATGATTTAATGATAGATTTTGGTAAGTTACGCATAAGATTGAGCGGAAGAGATGCTGGTAATAATGGCGTGAAATCACTAAACGCATATCTAGGGAAAGATTTTGCGCGCCTAAGAATCGGTATTTACACTATTTTACGTAACAAAATCCACGATAAAGATTTCGTACTAAAAAAATTTACAAAAGATGAAATTCAACTCATTGAAGAGAAGATCATCCCGCAATCAATCGAAATAATTCATGACTTTATTAATGATAATTTAGAGCCGACTAGCTGGAGTGCTTTATAAAACAGGCTTGTTATTTGGCAAGCACGAATTAGGAAGTACTCTATCAAATCCTTTTGCCGACCACGCAGCAGTACCACCTGCGAGCACAAAAACATTTTCTATACCTAATTTTTTGGCAATACTAGCAGCGCGTAAACTACGCCCCGTACGCGAACACACAAAAACATAGCTATCGGTCAATTCTGTATCTTTTAATTGTGTCGCCCAGTCCTCAATATTATAATAGCTAACTTGTTTACTACCTTTAATGTGGTGGTCGACAAATTCTCTAGGTTCGCGAACATCAATTATTTTAAATTTTGGATTTGTTTTTTTAATATCTTCATATAGTTTCTCTGGAGAAATGTCATCAATTCTATCTGGCTTATTATTGAAATTATTACCTTCAAACCCAGGAACAGGACCAGATGATTGATTATCTATCTCTGGAAAACTAGATTCTCCTAAAATTTCAAAATATTCTTCAACATAAGGAAAACAACTATCTGGGCAAACAAACACTACATGCTTACCGCGTAACATATCACCATTTCCACTATTTATGATATTTTCTATCATAGTACAAGCCCCAGCATAAGCAAATCCGCTACTTGGACCGACCAAAAGACCCTGCCTAATCATATCTAGGCTAGATTTATAAGCATCAACTTCATCAATAGCAACTAAGTCCTCGGTTAGGATATCTTTCCAGTTAAAGTCTATTTCACGCAAATCATTAGATGTACGGACGCCAGGAACTTGATTATTAGGTACACGTACCACACCTCCAACTCTAAGTTCAGGCAAAACTTCTTTAAGATATCCAGCAGTACCTACTAACGTGCCAGTCGTTCCTAATCCAGCCACAAACATACCCAAGTTTTCACCAAGCTGATCAAAGATTTGTGGACCAGTTACATCGCGATGAGCTTGCGGATTAGCAAAATTATCATATTGTCCAGGATTACAATTTCCAGACTCATTACCAAGTCTGCGTGCAATTGAAATTGAGCTATTCGGATCATGAGCATCAGGACAAATCGGACCATCAACCAATAAAACATCTATACCAGCAAGTCTCAAAAGCTGTAATTTACCGCGCGTGACAGTATTTGACTTTACAGCTTTCACGCTTTTTATTCCCAAACTTTTAGCAAAAAGCCCCATGCTAAACACGGTATTTCCTGAAGACGATTCAACTACATTTTTACTAATCGCATCAACAGAATTAAGCAAATAATAAGCTGGTAGCGATTTGACATTACCAAGTGGTAGTGTATTCATAAGTTTTGCAGATATGTGAATATCATGAGATTCTAAAAAAGGATTTAACTCTGATGGCAGCTCAACCAATGGTATATATTCATCAGCTTTAGGCTTTAGGTAATTTTTTAATCCGTCCGCGCCTAAATATGCCCTATTATTTTGCATCGTCATATTTAAATTCATCATCAATCTGATCAGTTAGATCACCAAATCGTTTTTTAACATAGTCTTGACCAATATAAATTTTATGGATTTCCCAGAGTTTTGGCAAACGATCCTGCGCAGGAATAGCTATAGATTCCAATCGTCTAGATAATTCCACAAAAACATCTTTTGAAATATTCTCTAGTTTATCAAAATCTAACGACTCACGACCTTTATCAACATTATGCAAATGTTGCGAACGATAAATTGAGCCCATAAAACGCTTACCTGCATATTTTCTAATAAACTCTTCATCGTCTTTATCATCGACTTTGTTTGCAACTACAACCACACGATCAGCAACGCCGCCAGCCTCAGCCAAACGTAGATAATCATCTAAAACTTTAAGTCCGCGCACAGTAGGCTCAACTGCGAAAACCAACATATCAAACTGTGCATATAACGTTGAAGCAAACGCATCGGTACCAGCAACCATATCTACAGCCACCACTCCAGAATCATTTGTATGCGAAAGAATATTCTCCAAAATAGCTAAATTATTATGGTAGCAGCTCGACGCCAATCCATTTTCAGAATAAGAGCCAACCGTCGCAAGATGCAAGTTTTTACTAATTGGGCGAGTATAGTTATTAATAAACCAATTATTATCTGTAATATCAATAATTCTAGAGCCCCTTCCTGGGGGAGTAGACTTCTTAAATTCAGCATTATTTTTTATTCTAGAATTATCACCACGTAGCCAAGTACGGATTTTGTCACTAGGATATTTCTCAGAAAGAAGCAGATCTGACGAAGTTGCATTTAATCCCAAAAGCTCTGCCATATGCATATTTATATCAGCATCAATAGCTAGAACTGATTTTTTCTTACTATAATATAGGCAAAAAAGACTTGAAACTGTAGTCTTTCCTGCACCACCTTTACCAACAAAAGCAATTTTCATATTTGTTAATTATAGTGATATAGTTATTTTTTACAAATTAGTTGCATTTTTAATAATTTTTGCGACAAAATTGCAAAATATACTATAATAAATCAGTGAATAATGAAATAATCTTGTTTAAAAATATTTTAAAGGAAGCAAAGCTTAGTTTAACGGAGCCTCGGCTTGAAGTATTTATGATTCTATTAAACGCCAAAAAGCCCTTAAGAGCTGCAGAAATATCCAAGCGCCGTAAAAAGGCTAACAAAGCAAGTATTTACCGTACTTTAAATCTTTTTAACGAACTACATATTACAAATATAATTTTACGAGGCTGGACGCCATTAGTAGAACTTTCTGATAAGTTTCAGCCCCACCATCATCATATAACATGTATGGTTTGTAAAAAGTCAGAATTAATTAACAGTCATAAAATTGAAGAAAGTCTACAGGAAATATCTAACCAAAAAGGTTACATTCTAAAACAACATACCGTAGAATTATATGGAATTTGTGCTAAATGCCAAGCCAAGACCGATTTAGCTTGATTGTAAATTCTTAGTATTTTTAGAGTGACGCGCCTCTATAACACTACTACCAATTGCTAAAATAATAAATGCCAAGCCAAGGCTACCAGTGATCCATTCTGGAAGCTCAACATGAAATAGTTTAAAGAGCATCATTATACCAAGTGCCACAATAGCCCAATGCGCACCATGTTCTAAATATCTATATTTACTAAGTGTACCAGAGCGCATCAAATAAATAGTTAAAGAACGAACCCAAATCGCACCTGCACTTAATCCAGACGTAATCAAAATAACGCTACTAGTAATTGCAAAAGCACCTATTACGCCATCAAAACTAAAGCTAGCATCGAGTACTTCCAAATACAAAAATGCAGCAAAAGCAGCCCAACCAGTTTTTAGTTTAATATCTTTAGATGAATGACTACCAAATAATGATCCAAATAATTCAAGCCCAATATGCAGCAAAGTACCTAAAACGCTTGATATTAAAATCATCGCTTTATATTTTTCTTCAACTGTAAAATATAAAACCACCATTACAAGAAGAATTAAACAAGCTCTAAAATTTTCAAATTTGCCAGCACGTGCCAGCCAAGGTTCAACACCGCGAACCCAATGAATTTGTTTATTGTAGTCAACAAAATAGCTTAAACCTATCATTAATAGAAAGATACCGCCAAAAGCGTTAATCATAGGCGAGGCATCGTGTAAAACATGGCTATAACGCTCAGGATTGTTAAGCGCCATACTTACAACCTCACCAAAATTAAGCCCGCTCGCAAATATAACTATTACAATAGGCAGTAAAAATCTCACAGCAAAAACCGCTATAAAAATTCCCACAGTTAAAAATATTCTCTGCCAAATCAAACTCATAGAAGCAAGAGTACGACTATTTACTACAGCGTTATCAAAGCTAAACGTTACCTCTAGAATTAACAAAACAAAAAATAACCACAGCCCTTGCCAGCTAAGTTGCCAGAAAGTAACTCCCGCCAAAATAACGGTTAAAAATATAGAAAACCTAAAGATACCTAATAAGTTATTTTGTTTTCTTTTCACCTAGCCAGTATAACAAAATAATATACAGATAATAAATATATAATTATTAAAAACCAAAAATGTCATAAAAAGTATTGTAATTATACAAAATATATGTTAATATTACATTTGTGCTCATTTTCGAACTACAGAAAGGAAAGCAAAATGAGTCAAGCACCTGTTAGCAATTGTG
>ERZ773073.1601-NODE-1601-length-10581-cov-16.998670_pt1 | contig 10581 bp, 10 predicted proteins | sample MGYA00580616_ERZ773073 | MGnify/ENA primary metagenome ERZ773073 (study PRJEB29015, sample SAMEA2737960) | human oral metagenome | biome: human oral; feature: human-associated habitat; material: dental | place: China | collected 2131 ...
TAACTTGTGCAGGTTCCACTTGTGGCGCCGCTGGCGCTGTTACGCTTATATTAGGAGCGTTAAAAATTATTGTTTCTGGCTGTGCAGGTGTTGCAGGCGTTTTATCTGCAATCGTTATTGCTCCTTTTACAACCTGTTTTGGTCTAATTGCAACGCTTACATTAAATCCTACTGTCGGCTCTAAAAGAGGTTTTACTCCCACAAGTCCGTACGAATCTGAAACAAGTCCTGTTCTTTGCGAACTTGAAGCGGCATTTTTTCTTGAAGCAAGAGGCATCTCCTCGTACTTGTCACTTAAAGGATTTATTGCCCTTTCGTATCTGTCCCCTCTTTCAAAAATTCCTTCATAAGGATATTTTGTTTTCTTATCTCCTCTTCCCTTGTAAGCGCCATGCCAGTCATCATAGAAAAAGTTTTGCCCAAATTGCCAGGTGCTCCAAGGGCTTTTTGTTACATGATCTCCCTGTTCCATCAATTGTATCAATTCCATGTTGCTGTCTTTTATTAATTTTTTAGTTTCAGCTTTCACTCTTTTAAAGTTCTGACGCATATCTGTTATGGATGTAGAAATAGATTTTCTTTGACTTTCTATAGTAGGCTCTTTCGGAGCTGCATCCAGTTTTCCTGCAGAAAATATCATTCCTGTTATTAAAAATGTGATTAATGCCGATTCCGTATATTTGAAATCTTTTGTTCTTTTGGCAAACGCACGTAAATCCTGTGAAAATCTTCTCAAATTGTTTGTCATTTCTTCTCCTTTTTTATTAATTTTACTAATTTTCTTAGCCGTGATGAAATCTTTTACAATCAGAATCATCTATTCCTGAATACTGTTTCTAATAGCAAATAAAATTATCTAAAAATTATACATCCATAATTTTTATAATCATTATAATTTTTAAATAATATTATTTATATTTCTATTTCATTTAATCAAAAAATACAAATAAAAAGGTTATTCCACTCGTTAGTTACTATGAAATAACCTCATTAACAAAGGAAATGATTTAATTTATTAAAAAATTCATCACCTATATATTTTATCAAATTTAAAAAAAATGTCAATACCTTTTTTAAAAAATTTATATTTTTTTCGTATCAAAGCATTTATTTTTCCTTATAAAATTAATATAATAATATTTACTATTTAAACATAGAAATAAAAAATCTCTAAAAAAGCATATATACCGCTATGCTTAGATAGAGATTCTTTTATTAAAGGCATTTTCGATTAAAACTATTTTTCAACATTTAGAACTGCTGTTTCTCCAGCTACTGCCGATCCTGATTCAAGCGGATTTAATGCGCTGTAACTTTCGTAATTTGAAATAATTACTGGCGTAATAATTGATTTTGCGTTTGCTTTTAAGAAATCGTAGTCGTATTTGATTAATGGGTCTCCTACTTTTACTACTGCTCCCTCTTCAGCGATTCTTTCAAATCCTTTTCCTTCCAGTTGAACTGTATCCATTCCAAAGTGAACAAAAATTTCGATTCCAGAAGGCGTTACTATACTGAAAGCATGATTAGTATCAAAGATTTTTTCTACTCTTCCAGAAGCTGGCGCTAACATTACACCTGACGCAGTTGGTTCGATAGCAATCCCATCTCCTACCATTTTTTGTGCGAAAACTTCATCAGGCACTTCTGATAAAGGTAATAAGTTTCCTGAAATAGGAGCTATTACTTTTCCATCAAATTCCTGTTTCACTTCTTCACCTTTGTTCCCTTTTTTGAATAAATCAAATAATCCCATTCTAATTCCTCCAATTTATTTATTTTATATTTAATTATCTTAATTTTATGTTACCATATATAATCAAATTAGTCAAATTTTTCTTTAAATTTTCAATTTAGAAATAAAATATCCACAAATGAAATTACTTAGATACCTATAATTTCATCACTAAATCTATCTTTCATATACCCAACATATCCCTGACAATTTACTGTAAAAATTTGAAAGTTTAGCTTTTTCTTTCTCTCCTGTATTATTTTTGTACTCGTATTATTCAAATTACATAATCCATCTGTAATAAATAAAATATCGGCTTTGTTATAATTTCTTTTGCTTTCAATTATTTTTATTGCTTCTCTTAACGGAGTATTGAAATCTGTTCCTCCATTAAATCCTTGATTCAAAAATCTTAGCAATTCTATAACTTTACTTTCATTTTCCATTTTAAATTTAAGTATTTGCCCTCTTGCTCCAAATAAAATAACATACATTTTTCTTTTTTCTTTTTGTAATATCCGTGAAATTGCAAGCAATAAGGCTCTTGCTTTTAATAAAGACATTCCTGCCATGCTTCCAGAAGTATCCACACAGGCAACAACAGGTCCTTTTTTATATTCTATTTCTTCCTTATCCTGTTCTTTTTGGTTTTTCCCTGCAATTTCATAAGTTAAAAGACTATTTTCATACATTTTAGCATAAAATAAATTTTCCATTTCTTCATTTTCAAATAATACTAACTCTGATGGCAATAATCTTGTTATATCATTACTTTTATGAATTCCAAAAATTTCATTTTGAGATGTTTCTCTGATTATTTCTTTTTTTAGTTTTTTTTCTTCTTGAGCATTTCCTTTTCCTAATTTTGCAACTATTTTTTTTATATTGTTATTTAATACCATTTCTCTTATAGTTTCGTTACTATTCTCTGGAAGTTTTTTTAAATCATTATAAGAATAAGGAATACCATAAAATTCTTTCAAAAAATCCTTATATTTTCCATTTATATCCATATTAATTTGAATAACTTTTGATTGTGTTTTTTTAAGTTTATCCATAAAATCTTTTGGTATATTCTCATTTGAAATTTCATTTATATAGTCTTGAATTTCTGATTGCTCTTTTTTAAAATTTTCTATATTTTCTGGGGTTAATGCGACTTTTTCATAATCTTCGATTATTTCTTGAATATCCTGTTCTGTTATATTCTTTTTTTCATCATTACCATAATATGCCTCATTAGCACCTGCTCCATAAGTTGCATCCAAATCCCAAATATACCATTTTGTAGCTCCTAATTTTTTCTTAGCTTTTTTCTTTAAAGCCCTTATTGTTCTTTCCCAAACATCGTCAGATATATGATCAATAAATTCTTCTGCCAAGTTAGTCGATATATTTCTATCACTTTCATCCAAACAACGACTGCAAAAAGTATGGCAATTTTTCAAAAATAAATTATAATGCCTTTTATCTCCAACTCTTGATAAAGCATAGTTAGAAACATTAATATTTCCTACTGCCCCTCTTTCGTTTGAAGACACATAAATCTTTTTTCTAAAACCTTTTTCCATAAATTCTTCTGCATCTGAAATTTTTACCGAACTATCGCCTTTAAATAAATTGTTCACCTTGATATTTGAAATTTTTCCATCACCTACATTAATTCCAGAATGTTCTACAAAAAAATACAAATCTGTATAAAGTACACTTCCCTCAACTGGAACAACTTTCATTCTATGAAACGTATCAATTACGTTTTTTAATAATCTATATCCAAATTTTCCTAAAAAATTTCCAATCATAACCAAATATTTTCTCTACATAATTTATTTATTTTATTTCTAATCTCTTGTTTTTCTTGTGTTTTAAATGTTGTATTTTTTATTTGTTGCATATTGGTTTTATCTTGTGTTTTTTTCAATATTTTAGTAAATTCATCAGCTACTTTTTCTAAATTTTCATTTGCATCATCACCGTATTCTATGTTGCTTATTGCTTTGAATATAGTACTTGAAAAAGAATTCATTTTATCCTCCTCATTATCTTTAATTAAAAAATTTTCATTAATTCCTGCTCTACTGTTTTTCCTATTATTTTATAAACCACTGGGCTATTTTTCGGATCATTCCACAAACAATCATTTAACAGTAACAAATCTGAAATATCTACTTCATTTCTTCCATTTGTATATGCAGCAACTTTTAATAATTTTGATATTTTTACAATTTTTCTGTCTGAAACTTTTTCAGATATTTTAACTTCATCTTTCTGATTTTTAAAATAATTTTCATAATTTTGGATTATCTTTATTATTATTCTTGAAATTTTATTAGGTATTATAATTTTTTCATATTCTCTCTGTATATTCTCAATTTCACTTATTGTCAATTTTAAATTATTTGGAATAGAAAAATGAAAACTATCTAAATTTAACAGCTTTACTCTTTGATTATTTTCAATATAGTCAACTTCTTTTTTTACCAAAAATCTGTCATACAATGCCGACAATTCTTCTTCCTTAGGAAATTCATTTGAAGCTCCAATTAATGAAATTAAAGGAACTTTTACTTCTACATTACCATTATGATATTTTTTTTCATTAATTATTGTTAATAACGAATTTAGAATTGAAGAATTTGCCTTAAAAACCTCATCTAAAAAAGCAACCTTTACTTCAGGCAAATACCCCTCTATTTTTCGTGAAAATACATCATTTTTTAAATTTTTAATTGATAAAGGTCCAAATAATTCTTCGGGAGTAGTAAATTTTGTTAGCAAATATTCAAAATAACTCCCTTCATCAATAACTTGAGATAGCCTTCTGGCAACTTCACTTTTTGCAGTTCCAGGAGGTCCTAATAAAACAATATTTTCCCCAGCCAGCAAAGTTAAAAGTCCAATTTTCATCACACTTTCCTTATCAACTAAACCCTCATTTAAAATATTTAACAATTTTAAAATTTTGTCCTTCACTCTTTTCCCTTTCATACTTTAAAATTCATAATTCAAAATAACTTCTTGCTTTTTTACTTCTTTCATTTTTATCATAAACTATGTCTACAATTAGATTAATAAATTTAGGATTATACTCTTGTTCTACTATAACTATACCTCCTGTATCCCAATCTCGGTAATCATAAATTATAGAAGTATACTCCTTAACTTCAAAAAATAAAATACCTTCTTCCTTATTTAGTTTAAACTTTACGTTTCTTCCTCTATCAGCTATTTTTTTTATTCCTAGATAACCAAGAGTGTATCCCTCTTCATCTCTACATTTTATTCCTATATTTGAAAATTGTTCTATATTCTCTTTATTTCTAAAAAGAATTTTACTTAAAGGCACTTCTCCTTCTGAAATTAACCTTATTTTTAATAATTTTTCCATATCTTCTTTTTCGTCTAATTGATACAATAACTCTAAAAACTTGTCTTCATTCTTTATATATTTTATTAAATCATCTTTATTTCTACCTGTCATATCTTCTATTATTACTTTATCATTTTTATTTAAACTTTCTAATTCCACGACATTATCCACAATAATTATATCATTTCCGCTCATTATTTATTTAGTTCCTCTCATAATTCTTATCATAAGTTTACATTTTTATTATTTGAAATTTTAAAATTTTTCTCAATTCGATTTTTTCAAGCTGTTTTTCAATATTTCCAAATTACTTTTCGCATGTTTATCTCCAAGCGCCGCAGCCTTTAAAAACCATTTCTCCGATTCCTTAAAATTTCCTTCATTTCCGAAAATCATTCCTAGATGGTTCATTGCATTAATATCGTCTTTCCACGCCATTTGCAAATAAATATCTTTTTCCTTTGCTGTCTGTCTAGTCGAATTATAAAATGTCAAAAGATTTTCCTTTGCGCCTTCACAGTTCTTTTCAATCGCCATAAGGTAATATTTCTCAGCTTCTTCATTCTTCCCATTCTGCTCATACAAAATTGCTAAATTATTCAAAGCATCATAGTCTTTATTTTCAATTGCAATCAAATAATACTTTTCAGCATTTTCAAAATCATGCTGACTGGCATAAAGATACCCCAGATTATTCGCAAACTCATAATCCCCTGCCTCAATAGCTTTCAAAAACCATTTTTTGGCATTTTCATTATCATAGCTGTTTTGAAAAATCAGACCAATTTCATTCATAGCCTTTGTATCCCCAGCCTGTATCCTTTTCATATATTTCTCAAGCAATTTATCCATACCATTTTTTTTCATATATCTTTCACCATCCCTTCTAAATTTCATATTTTTTATTCATATCTTTAAAACTTCTTGACAAAATTTTGCTTAACATTATATTTTATTTATATTGATTACCATAATTAAACTGATAAGCTCTTATTTAAATACCTCAAAATTAATTTTAATTTATAAACTAAATAATTTATCAAAGGCATTTTTGGATAATTCAATAAACTTCAATAGTTCTGCATGAGTAAAAGTTGCTTCTTCACCTGTGCCTTGCAGTTCAATAAATTCGCCTTTGTCGTTCATTACAATGTTCATATCCACATCGGCTCTTGAATCTTCTTCGTATTCTAAGTCGAGAAGCAATTCATTTCGGACCTTCCCGACGCTTATTGCCGCAACTTTTGATTTTATTGGGATATCTTTTAATTTTCCTTCGTCTATCAGTTTTTCAATTGCCAGTTCCAAAGCAAGATAAGCTCCTGTAATTGAGGCTGTTCTTGTACCGCCGTCTGCCTGAATTACATCACAGTCTATCATTATTGTTCTTTCTCCTAATTTCTCCAAGTCTATTGCAGCTCTTAGGGCTCTTCCGATTAGACGCTGGATTTCCATAGTTCTTCCAGAAAGTTTTCCTTTTGTTGATTCCCTTTGGACACGTGCATTTGTTGCTCTTGGAAGCATGCTGTATTCTGCTGTTACCCATCCTGAGCCTGTTCCTTTCAGCCATCTTGGTATTTTTTCCTCAACTGTTGCATTACAAATAACTTTTGTGTTCCCAAATTCCATTAAAACTGAACCTTCTGGATGAATAATGTAATTTTTTGTCACTTTTACTTCTCTCATTTCATCATTTTTTCTATTATTTTTTCTCACATTTTCTCCTAATTTATTTTCCATTTTATTTATTTTTATAAAGTGGAAATTTTTCCGTTAACTTTAAAACTTGCTCTTTTACCTGAGCAATTTTTTCACTGTCATTTATATTTCCTAAAACAGTTAATATAAATTTCGCTACCTGTCTTGTTTCTTCTTCCTTAAATCCACGAGCTGTGATTGCAGGTGTTCCCAGTCTTATTCCACTTGTAACAAATGGTTTTTCAGGATCATTTGGAATAGCGTTTTTATTACAAGTTATTCCAGCCTCTTCCAATTTTGCTTCGGCTAATTTCCCTGTAACTCCCATTGGACGTAAATCAACCAGCATTAAATGGTTGTCAGTACCGCCGCTTACAATTCTAAGCCCACCTTTTACCAATTCTTCTGACAGAATTTTAGCATTTTTTGCCACTTGTTCCTGATATTTTTTGTATTCTGGGCTAAGTGCCTCTTTAAATGCAACCGCTTTTGCCGCAATTATATGAACTAATGGTCCCCCTTGTATTCCTGGAAATATTGTCTTATCAATTTTTTTAGCAATTTCTTCATCATTTGTTAAAATTATTCCACCACGAGGCCCTCTTAAAGTTTTATGGGTTGTTGAAGTTACCACATCTGCATATTCTATTGGATTTGGATGGAGTCCTGCAGCTACAAGTCCAGCGATATGAGCCATATCTACCATTAAATATGCCCCAATCTCATCAGCGATTTCCCTAAACTTTTTAAAGTCAATTGTTCTTGAATAAGCGCTTGCTCCTGCAACTATCATTTTAGGCTTCTCTCTTAATGCAATTTCTCTGACTTCCTCATAATCAATCAGTTCTGTTTCAGGATTTAGACCGTATTCGAGTCCAATGTAATTTTTTCCTGAAAAATTGATTTTATAGCCATGTGTCAAATGTCCACCAGCACTAAGGCTCATTCCCAGAATTTTATCTCCAGCTTCAAGCAGTGCAACATAAACTCCCATATTTGCTTGGGATCCCGAATGTGGCTGCACATTTGCATATTTTGCCCCAAATATTTTTTTCAATCTTTCAATTGCAAGGCTTTCTACAACATCAGCATTTGCACATCCGCCGTAATATCTCTTTCCAGGGTAACCTTCTGCATATTTATTTGTAAATACAGAACCTGCCGCCTCCATCACAGCCTTTGAAACAAAATTTTCAGAAGCAATTAGCTCAATTCCTTCCTCCTGTCTTCTTTCCTCTTCCAAAATTGCATTGTATACTTCTAAATCCACATCTTTTATATAGCTCATCCTAGTTTCCTCCTAATTTTATTGAAAATCAAGCAGTTCTTCTGCCAGACAAAATATAGCTTTTAACTTTTTATCGTTTTTATTTTATAACCTGTATTTTTCTATAGTTATAATGAAGCGCTTTTACCAAGTCATATTCAAACGGCGAATTCAAATCTCCGTACTTCATGCTTAGCATAGAACGTGCATTCAGTCCTGTCACAGCAGGTCTTGTAAATCCATAAACATTTTTGTCAAATACGCCTGTATCAAAAAACAGTTTTTTTTCAGCAATACCACGTACCGCACCTTCTCCAGCAGAATCTATGGCAGTTCCAAAGGCATCCCTCAGGTTGCTTGGTCCAAACATGGGCAGCACTAAGTATGATCCTGTCCCCATTCCGTAATGTCCTAACGTGTCTCCCATAGTTTCGGGGTCTCTTTTCATTCCCATATTTTTAGCGACATCAGCTACTCCCAGGATACCAGCAGTAGAATTTACCACAAATCTTCCAAGCGCGTTTGCAGCCTTTCCAGGTTTTAACTGCAACAGTGAATTTACAAATGTCGGTATTTCACTGAAATTCTGATAGAAATTTGAAATTCCCTTTCTGATTGGTTTTGGCACTACTGCCGAATATACACGTGAAGCTGGATAAAGCACTTTTCTGTCAAGCTGCGTATTAAAGGCATACATCCTTCTATTTAAAGGCTCCAGCGAATCATTGATTCCTGTTAGCTGAAACACTTGGCTTGAAACAATGTAATCTTCATTCAGTTCTTCCAGATTTGCTGCAAGAACTCCGTATCCATCCTGCTCAAAGGCAATATATCTGTTAGTGTCCGCCTTATTTTTCTTTACAGCTATGTTTGTACGCGAAACTTTGTCAAGATTTTTTCCAGACGCTTCAGCGACCTTTCCATCTACAAATTCAATATAAATATCGTCATTTGCTTCTCTTTCAGTTTCTTCAGCAAACATCACTGTTTCCTCATTTTTCAGTTCACTTCCCTTTGAATAAGAAACTGCCGTGGCAGTAAGCAACGCCATCAGCAATATAAATTTATTTTTCCCTGCCATTTTTTATTTTTCCTCCAATTTATCTACCATTAATTTTGCCACGTCAGCATGCCACAAGACTCCAGTATGCCCTCCAAACGGTATTAAAACTTTGTTTGAAAACGTGTTCTTTATATAATCCAGGTCATCATTTGAATACAGAACGTCATTTGTTGATGTTATAAATATGATGTTTTTATTATTTCTGTTGATAAAATCCTGATTGCTTCTCAAATCAAATTCATTTATGAAATCATTAAAATCAAGATTAGGATTTTTATATTTTTTTAAATATGGATATAATATTTCCTTAGCATACTCATCAAATGAAACAGACAATCCTTCCCTAAATTCCTGAGTAACTGAATCAAATCTTTTATATGACTTTTTATCGGATAGCCTTCCAACAGCATTGTTTCCGCTAAAAACTTCCCCCGCAAAAGTCATGTTTGCTGAATAGAATCTAAATAGAAGTCCTGTCAGTACTTCAAAATCCTTTTCCCCAAGCCCCAGCTTTCCTAACGAGGATGTCAAGTTTGAAAACTCGATGTCCTTTATCTGAATTGACTTGTCATACATAAGTCTGCTAAATATTGTATCCAAATATTTTTCCAAGCTTCTTGCATCGTAAATTCCATTTTTTACTAAAAAGCCGTCCAAATTTTGTGTCGCAGTCAGAATGCTAACTGGCGAATTTAACATAAGCGACTTATTTATTCCTATTCTTCTATTTTTTTTGGAATCCAGCTCGTGAATTTGAAGTGACTGGAATCCACCTAGGCTGTAACCTCCGATATACACTCTTCCATTTAATTTCATGCCATCAGCCTTTTCCCTTGAAATAGCCTTTTCCACCAGATCGTACAGCTGTGCAGTTTCATCCTTTATGTAGCCTGCATACGCATTTTTACTCTGACTTACTATATAGGGCATTGTTGTTGGTGAGCTGAAGGCGATTACGTTGTATCCTCTGTCATAAAATACATTTGCCATGTAAAGTGACATTCCGCTGTTGTAAAGCGACCCTGTTCCCGAAATTATAATCATTAACGGCGCTTCCTTCTTTTGAGTCCAGACACCGTATTCATAGTCACTCCATTGTCTAAGTATTTCTGGAATTGTCTTTGTCGTCTTAAATTTCCTTACTTTAGGTCCTTTCGGATTTTTGAACTTGTAGTGCTGTTCTGAAGGCGTTCCAAGAACAGTCGCCATTATTGCGCTATCCTTATATGGATAATCACTTGCAATTTGTGATATATCTGTTTCAGCAACCCCAATAGCCGAAAACACAAGCATCATTATTAAACCTAATAATTTTTTTAACATAATTTCCAATTTATGTGAAAACTTTTTCACATTTCTCCTTTCCAATTTTCAAAAGTTATACTTTTTATTTATTTTACCTATATTCTATCAAAAATATCAAAAAATTTCCAGTAAAAAAGTTTATT
>ERZ773073.1602-NODE-1602-length-10580-cov-2.205891_pt1 | contig 10580 bp, 9 predicted proteins | sample MGYA00580616_ERZ773073 | MGnify/ENA primary metagenome ERZ773073 (study PRJEB29015, sample SAMEA2737960) | human oral metagenome | biome: human oral; feature: human-associated habitat; material: dental | place: China | collected 2131 ...
TACCGCTTTTCGGAGTATCACTTTGCGAGGAGACTCTCTTCCCTTTTCGCGCTTCTTTCCTCCCTCCTCTTCCTCTGGCTGATGGTTTCGATCGGAAGCTATGACGGGATCAAGGCGGAGCTTCTTTTTCTGCTTTCCTTTTATAAGCTTCTGGACGGCTTTTCCGATGTCTATGAATCGGAGCTCCAGCGCTGCGGCAGGCTCTACCTCGCCGGGCAGTCGCTTTTTTTCCGGACGGGACTTTCCATGCTGAGCCTGATATTGAGCCTCCTTGTAACGAGGAACATGCTTTTCTCCTGCATACTCATGGATCTCACACAGCTTTTGGGCCTTTATCTTTTTGCGCTTCTTCCTCTTAGGTCCCTGGGAGAGCTTCCCGGAAGCGAGGCCTTTTCGGGAGAGAAAAGGAGGGGAAGGAGCCTCCGGCTTTTGCGGAGTACCTCCTTTCTCTTTCTCTCCGCCTTTTTGGACTTCTACATCTTTTCCGCCTCGAAGTATGCGCTGGATCTCAGGCTCGGTTCGGAGAGCTCCGGCATCTTCAATGTCCTCTTCATGCCGACCTCCTTCATCTATCTTGTCGCGAATTTCCTGATCCGCCCGATGCTCACGCGCCTTGCGACAGAGCGGAGGGAGGGAAGGTATGAGGACTTTTCGCGAAGCTGCCGCTTTCTGATCCTCGCGGTCTTTCTCATGGCGCTCGGCATCTCTCTCACGAGTCTGTTCCTCGGCGAATTCGGGCTTCGGATCTTCGAGCTCCTTCTCGGAATGCGCTATCGCGGGGCACTGCTCCGGGAGATCCTGGCCTTCCTGATTCTGATTGCGGGGGGAGGCTTTTACGCGCTCGCGAATGTGCAGTACTATATCCTTGTGACGATGCGGCGCCAGGGGACGATCTTTTTCTCCTATGTCCTCGTATCCTTGCTCGCTCTCGTTTCCGCGGACCGCGCGGTGCAGTGCGCCGGGATCCTGGGAGGGGCAGTTTGCTATCTTTTCCTGATGGCCATCCTCTTCCTTTTCTTCAGCCTTTCTGTGCTCCGGGGGCTTTGGAGGATGCAGGATGACGGGAAAAACGGAACGCGGGAAGGGCAGGCGGAATAAGCGGGGGAGAAACGGCCGGATGACGGGGAGAGGACGGGAAGAGGCGGAGAAAGAGAAGAGAGAGCATCGCTGGGAGAGAGGACGGACAAGGAGAGGGAAGGGGAAGGCGGGCCGGAGGACGGAAAGCGAGGAGGAGAGAGAAACATGGCAGGGAGAGGGGCAGTAAAGCGGAAAGGGAAGGCAGGAAAGAGGAAGGGAAGAGAGAAATGAATCAGACGATGGATGCCATCATACCGAGCTACCGCCCGGGGGAGAAATTCTATCAGCTCCTCGCCATGCTGAAAAAGCAACGCCTTCCCCTTGGAAAGATCATTGTGGTGAATACGGAGAGACGCTTTTTCGATGAGAAGAGGGCGAGGGAAGCGGCCGGGGAGCGCCTGGAGCTCCACCACATTGAGAAGCGGGACTTCGACCACGGCGGGAGCAGAAATCTCGGCGTCTCCTTCTCGGATTCCGAGCTCTTTCTCATGCTGACAGACGATGCGGTGCCCCGGAGCACGGAGCTCACGGAGAAGCTCTCCGCGGCCTTCCTTCGCGGGGAGAGGATCGGAGCTGTCTATGGGAGACAGCTTGCGACGAAGGAGAGCTCCTTTGATGAGAGCTATGCGAGGCGCTTTAATTATCCGGAGCAGTCCTTTGTGAAGTCCATCGAGGATCTGCCGCGCCTTTCGATCAAGACCTACTTCATGTCCAATGTCTGCTGCGCTTACCGGAGAGATCTTTTCGACAGGCTGGGGGGCTTTCCCAGTCCGATGATCTTCAATGAAGACATGGTCTATGCGGCCCGCCTCCTTCGGCTCGGCTATCGGATCGCCTATGAGGCGGAGGCGGAGGTCTATCATGCGCACTGCTACTCGGGTCTCCAGCAGCTTAGGCGGAACTTCGACCTCGGCGTCTCACAGGCGGAGCACCCGGAGATTTTTTCCGATCTTCGGCCGGAGGGAGAGGGAAAACGGCTGATAAAGGGAAATCTCAGGGAGCTTCTGAGAGAGGGAAGAGCCTGGAAAATCCCCGCCCTCCTATGGAAGTCCGGCTGCAAGTATCTCGGCTACCTTCTCGGGAAAAATTACCGGAGACTCCCCGGGAGACTGCGCTCCGCCCTCAGTATGAACAAGGGATATTGGAGAAGAAGAGGAGGAAAATGATGACGACGTTCTTTCGAATGATCCTGATCCTTGTCTCGGGGGCGACCTTCTGGGTACTGAACCGAAAGATCCGAAAATCCAGGATCCGGATTGAGGAAACGGTGTTTTGGATCCTGCTCTCGCTGCTTTTTGTGCTTTTTGCGCTCTTTCCGGCACTCGCGGATCGGGCGGCAGCGGCGCTCGGCATCTACTCCACGCCGAACTTCCTCTTCCTCTTTATCATCTTCCTGCTCCTTCTCCGGCTCTTCCATGTCAATATGCAGCTTGGGAGGCTGGAGGAGAAGCTTCGGACCCTGGCGCAGGAGTTTGCGCTCTCTCAGAACAGGGAGAGGGAAGAGGAGAGCTTTAGGGGCATTCCCGGAGAGGAGACGCGATGAATCCGGAGCTGTCTTCCTTTCCCTTCCCCTGGTTTTTCTTCATTTTTATCCTGCTTTTGCTGCTCGCGGCTCTCCTTCTCCTCTTCCTTCGGAGGGAGAGGCTTAGCCTCCTCTCCTTTTCCCTGCTCTTTGGCCTTGGCTTTTTATATTCCCTTGTGCTGATGCCGCTCTCCGCTCCGGATGAGGTCGCGCATTATGTCGGTGTCTATGAACTCTCCAATGTGCTGATCGGAAAGCCGGAGCCCATGCGGGACGAGGAGGGGAGACTTTTGATCCGGACGGAGGATATCTTTTTGGATGACTGGCCGGAGGACGGGGACCCGGACAATGCGACCGTGATCGGCATGCATCTTATGGGGAGAAGCTATGAGGAGCTCTTCCAGAGGGGGATTTTCTCGACGGGAGAGAAGGGCTATCATTTTACCCTGCAGGAGCCGGTGCACACGAGTTTTTTTGCCTATCTCTTCCCCGCTCTTGGCTTTTCCCTTGCGAGGGTGCTGAGACTGGGCGGCTTCGGACTGGTCTTTTTCGGGAGGCTCTTTAACCTCCTCCTCTTCTCCATCCTCACGACGCTCGCCGTGCGGCGGCTGCCGTTTGGAAAGGAGGTCCTCCTCTCAGTCGCGCTTTTTCCCATGGTGCTGGAGCTCGCGGGCTCCCTTTCCTACGATGCCTTCATCCTGGGGCTTAGCTTCTATCTCACAGCGGCGCTCACGGACCTCGCGACCCGGGAGCAGGGGCCCGGGCTGAGTGATTTCCTGGAGATCGGCATCTTGGCCTTCCTGCTCTCCCCCTGTAAGATGGTCTATTCCCTCCTCTTCCTGGGCTGCTTCTCGGTGCCGGTTCGGAAGTGGAAGAATATCGGAAGCTACTTCCTCATGATTTTCGGGATCGCCTTTCTCATTGCGCTCTCCCTGCTCCTTATGAATTTTCAGGAGCTCTCCCGCTATCTTCACCCATCGGGAGGAGCGGTGAATTATGCGGATGCCGCCGCGACGGGAAGCGCCGCAGAGACCTATAATCTCATCGGGACCTTAAAAACACCTGTGATCTTTCTGAAGATCCTGAGAAACAGCTTTCAGATCAAGGGGGAGGAGTATCTCCTCACCATGGTGGGGCATCCGCTGGGCCACTTCGATCAGGGGCTCGGTGCTCCGATCTTCCTGGTGGGGCTTTTCTACCTCATTGTCCTATTGCAGGGGATTTTTACCCGGAGGGGAGAGAGGGGGCTTTCGCTCCTGCAAAGGCTTTGCTTCCTCCTCACCCCGGCGCTTCTCGTCGTGACGATCCTCGCGAGCATGCTGAGTGCCTACACTCCGAAGGGGACAGACTATGTCCTCGGTGTGCAGGGCAGGTATTTCCTTCCGGCGCTTCCGATGCTCCTCCTCTCCTTCTTTGGAGGGCGGAGTTTACGGAGAGCGAGAGGGAGGGTCGCGGCAGCCCCGGCCGCATTCTCCGGGAAGGAGAGCAAGACTTCCGCGGGATCCTCTGCACCCTCTCGGCTTTCCGGAAACGAAAAGATAGAAAAGGCAGAAAAGATAGAAAAGATAGAGCGGGGATGCGGGGAAGGCCCAAAGCCTGCGGAAGCTGCGCTCTTCCCCCCGCGGGAGGCAGGGGAGAAAAAGGCGGAAGCCGCTCCCGCTCTGACAGAGACTGAAACCGGAGAGAGCTTGCCCGCTTCCGATGAGAGGAAGGGGAAGGAAGCTGTCTCGGATAAGGGGAAGGCACTCGCCTCTAATGAGGAGGAGAAGGAGGAGAAGGAAGAGAGCTTCGGAAAGATGCGAAAGGGCCCGGAAGGAGGAGAGAAGGGGACGAAGGATCTCAAAGAGAAGGAGAGAGCGGCGCCTCTCCCGGGACAAAGCAGAGCCTTTTCCGGAATCTTTCGGAGGAGGGAGAGGAAGAGCCGGAAAAGAAAGGCAGGGTGGGGACTCAGTGCCCCGGCTCCTATCCTTCTCTTTCTCGAATTTCTTTTCAATGCGGGGCTCCTGCTTGCTCTCCTTTCGATCATAGCGGGGCGGAGCTAGGGCATCCATCGAGACGGGAACGCGCTCTTCTTTCGATCACAGCGGGGGGAAGAGATAAAACACAAGATAAAGAAATAAAACGCGGGATAAGGAGATAAAAGGCGGTATAAAGAGACAAAAAATGTAATAATGTCGAAAATATTCTGAAAAATTCATTGTTTTTTAATGGATGCCGCGGGAAGGCCCTGCGATTGTGTGATATCATGGTGGCATTGCCGACGCCCTTTTCGTTTCTTTCTGCCTGATCCTCTATCCGGCGCTTTACCGGCTTCCATCGCTTATATTTGCCGCGGAAGCGGGAGCGTTCTGCTTTGGGCGGAGAAAATCACAGGAAAACGCTGAGGCGGCCCGCAAATACTGACAGCGGCATGGAGAGGGAACGGGGAGGACGCATCAGGGCCCCGGATGGATACAGGGAAGGTTATGAGAACGGTACTGCAATTATTGAAAGATATTAAAGCGCGGAGGCGCATGATTTTAGAGCTTGCGGCGGCGGATTTTCGGAAGCGCTTTGTCGGCTCCTACTTCGGCATTATCTGGATGTTTGTCCAACCGATTGTGACCGTACTCATTTACTTCATGATCTTTCAGCTCGGCTTTAAGTCGGTGCCGCCGATTCCCGGCGTGCCCTATGTGCTCTGGCTGGTCCCCGGCATCGTGCCCTGGTTTTTCTTCTCGGAAGCGATGAATATGATCACCGGCATCCTTCAGGAATACAGTTATCTTGTGAAGAAGGTCGTCTTTCCGGTAGAGCTCCTCCCGATCATCAAGCTGATCAGCTGCAGCTTTGTCCACCTCTTCTTTTTCGCGGTCATGCTGGTTTTCTATCTCGTAAACGGCAGGATGCCGATGCTCTCCTGGATCCCGTGCTTTTATTACAGCTTTGCGGCGGCGATGTTTGCGCTGGGACTGGGCTATCTTACGAGCGCGGTCAATGTCTTTTTCAAGGATATGCAGCAGATCGTCGGCATCCTGCTCCAGTTTGGCATCTGGATGTGTCCGATCATGTACGATGAGAAGCTCTTTTTCTCGAAGGCACCCTGGGTTTCTGTTATATTGAAGCTGAACCCCTTTTATTATATTGTGGCGGGATACCGGGATTCCATGATCACCGGGAGCCCGTTTTGGATGCGGCCGAAGCTGGGCATTTACTTTTGGGGACTTACGATAGTGATCTTTTTCGCAGGGCTTCGCTTCTTCGGAAAACTGCGCCCGCATTTTTCAGACGTGCTCTGAGAGCCACGGCTTTTCTTATTCGTCAGATTTGTCTGCTGAGGGCGAAAGCCCGTCCGCATTTTCCGAAGGAGGACCCAAGATGCTTCATATGATAGCGGCGCTGTCCGTTATATTTCTTTTTCTGACATTCGGCTGCGTTTATTTCCTGAAGCTTGACAGGATGGAGGAGGGCAGGGAGAAGGATCTCTTCACGCTTCACCTTGTGCAGAGGAGGCTGAGACGGATACTCGCGGCCTCCGGCGTGAGCTATGAGATCGAGGGGGCCGAAAATATCCCGGAAAATGAGGCCGTGATGTTTGTGGGGAATCACCGCTCCTTCTTTGATATCGTGATCGGCTATACTCTGGTAAAGGGGCCGACCGGCTTTATCTCAAAGCGGGAGGTGGGAAAGGTCCCGCCCTTAAAGCGCTGGATGGAGGAGCTGCACTGCCTCTTCATGGACAGGGACAATATCCGGCAGAATCTGAAGGTGATCCTCGAGGCGATCAAGCTTGTGAAGGGCGGGGTCTCCATCTGGATCTACCCGGAGGGAAAGAGGAGCACGGGGAGCGATGTGAAGGAGCTTCTGCCCTTTAAGGAGGGATCCTTCAAAATCGCGGAGAAGAGCGGATGCAGGATCGTCCCGATCGCGATGTATCCGACGAGGAGGATCCTGGAGGAGCACTTCCCCCGCATCATTCCGACCCATGTGCTTGTGAAGGTGGGGGAGCCGATCCTCCTTTCGGAGCTTCCGGAGGAGAAGAGGAGAAGGATCGGGGAGTACACGAGGGAGAAGATTGTCGGATATCTCCGGGAAATGGAGGCTCGCTATGGGACTCGCTGAGCTCCGTGAGGAGCTGGACCGGGTGGACAGAGAGCTTGTGAAGCTCTATCGGGAGAGGGTGTCTTTGGTCTCGGAGGTCGCGAAAGAGAAGAGAAGGAGCGGGAGAGCGGTTCTTGACCCGGTCCGGGAGGAGGAAAAGCTGGACAGCGTCTCCGCCTTTCTGAAGACAGAGCTGCGGGAAAAGCTGCCGGGCGAAGGGATACAAAGAGAGGAAGGGACGGAAAAAGAGCAAAAAAGAGCGGCAGTGCCGGGGAAAGAGACACGGGGGGGAGAATCAGGCAGGGGAGTGCCTCTGAGCGGAGAGAGTGAGGAGGATTCCCGGCGGGCCGGGGTGGATATAGAATTTCACGAAAGGGCGGTCCGTGAGCTCTTCCGGCAGCTGATGTCTCTCTCCCGGAGATGGCAGCAGCGCCTCCTTGGGAGAGAGCCAAGCCCCGCATCGGGCTTCCGGGAGGTTTCTGAGATCCCCCGCAAAAAAAAACGCGTCGCCTATCAGGGCCTGCCCGGTGCCTATGCGGAGCTTGCGGCGAGGAGGAGCTTTCCCGATGACTGCCGCTTTCTCCCTTCGGAGAGCTTTCGGAGCACGGTGGAGAGCGTTCTCTCCGGGGAGGCGGACTTCGCTGTCCTCCCGATCGAGAACTCCTCCTATGGGGCAGTGGCGGATAATTTCGACCTCCTTCTCCAGTTTCCGGAGGCGGTGATCCTGGGGGAGTGCTTCCTCCCGGTGGAGCATGTCCTGATGGCCCTCCCCGGAGGGGCTCTCTCCGGGATCCGCAGGGTCTTTTCCCATCCGCAGGCCCTCGCCCAGTGCGAGAGCTTCTTCCGGGAGCATCCGAGGATCGAGGCCGTTCCTCTGAGAAACACGGCGGAGGCGGCCAGGAGAGTGAGGGAGAGCGGGGATAGGGAGCTCGCGGCCCTTGCCAGCGAGAATGCGGCGGAGATCTACGGTCTTTCGATCCTGCAAAGGGCCGTGAACCAGCAGAAAAGCAATACGACGCGCTTCCTCATCGTCGGGAAGGAGAAAATCTACGAGAGGGGGGCGGAGCGGCTGAGCCTGAGCTTTGAGCTGAGCCACAGGCCCGGGGCCCTCTATCATGTGCTGGGGAGCTTTCTCTTCAATGATCTGAATCTCAGCATGATCCAATCCCGGCCGGTGCCGGACAGGCCCTTTGAATACCGCTTTTTTGTGGATGTTATGGGAAATCTATCCGATCCCGATGTGAGAAACGCGCTGAGCGAGCTTCCGGGCTTTCGGATCCTCGGGAATTATTCGGATTTCTCGGATGCGTTTCCCCGAAAAGCCGCCTTCCCGGCGGAGAGGATAAAAGGAGGAATTTAGCCGTGAGAGACGACAACAACATGCCGCAGATCAATGTCTTGGTGGTGGATGATGAAAAGGAAATCGCGGAGCTTGTGGAGATCTACCTTGTGAGCGACGGCTACAAGGTGTTTAAGGCCTATAATGCGGATGAGGCGCTGCTCATTATGAAGCAGGAGGAGATTCATCTTGTGCTTTTGGATGTCATGATGCCCGGGATGAACGGCCTGGAGCTCTGCCGAAAGATCCGCGAGAGCTCCAACATTCCGATCATCATGCTCTCCGCAAAGTCCGCGGATCTCGATAAGATCGTGGGACTGACCGGCGGGGCGGACGACTATGTGACGAAGCCCTTTAATCCCCTGGAGCTCACCGCCAGGGTGAAGTCTCAGCTTCGCCGCTACACGCAGCTCAATCCGAATTCCACCAATGAGTTTGCCGGGAGCGGGATCAATATCCGGAATATGACGATCAACCGGGACAACCACAAGGTCGTGATCGAAGGGGAGGATGTGCGCCTGACCCCCATTGAGTTTGAGATTCTCTATCTTCTGGCCTCTCATCCGGGCAAGGTCTTTTCCACGGACGAGATCTTCGAGAAGGTCTGGAATGAGAAGGTCTACGAGGCGAACAACACCGTCATGGTGCATATCCGGAGACTCCGCGGGAAGATGAAGGAGGACCAGAGGGAGAATAAGATCATCACGACGGTCTGGGGTGTGGGCTATAAGATCGAGAAGTAAGAGGCGTATCCGTTCCGGGATCTTCTCTTTTTCCGGGACAAGGAGCGGGGATTTGACAAAGGAGGCGGGGAAGGGAGAGCTCAGTGCTTTCCCGCCCGGCTTTTGGCGGATTTTGACAGCGGGATCGGAAAGCATGAGAGAAAAGGCGAAAAAGGGGCGACGCCCCCATTCCAGGCAGGGCTACATGATGCAGCTTCTGATCAATGTGGGAATCTCCACGATCATTACCGCGATCCTGGAGATTTTCCTGGTGAGTAATGTCAGCGCCTTTGCCTCCTATCTCTACCAGAGGGGGGACAGCTCCCCGGCCGTGCAGCGCTTTGGCTTTGTGAGTACGGTGAGCATCCTTCTCTATGTGCTGAGCGGCATCGCCATCTTCTCCTTCATCTTTCTCCTCCTTCAGCAGAGGACGGCGAGGGATATCGGGAGGATCGCCCAGGCGGTGGAGCGGATCTCCGAGGGGGATCTCAGCGTCCAGCTGGAGATCGAAGGGGAGGGAGAGATCGCGCACATCGCGGAATCCATCAACCGGATGGAGAGAGACCTCATGGATCTTATGGAGCGGGAGCGGAGCGCGGAGCAGTCGAAGACGGATCTCATCACCAATGTCGCGCACGATCTTCGGACCCCTCTGACCTCCATCCTCGGCTATCTTGAGCTCCTGAGAGGCGGCTCCTCCCTTCCGAGAGAGACAGAGGAGCATTATATCGAGATCGTGTACAATAAGGCGGTGCGGCTCCAGAAGCTGATCGAGGAGCTCTTCGGCTTTACGAAGCTCTCCTACGGGAAGCAGAATCTGAAGATCGGCGACTCGATATCGTGAAGCTCCTCTCGCAGCTTGTGGAGGAGAGCTATCCGAACTTCGAAAAGCATGGTCTCAGCTATGAGTTCAGCTCCAATGTGCCCTCCCGCATGATACAGGCGGACGGGGACCTTCTCGCCAGGCTTTTTGACAATCTGATCACGAATGCGATCAAGTACGGCGCGGAGGGGAAGAGGATTCTGGTGCGCCTTCGTTCGGAGAAGAATGCGGTGGAGGTCCGGGTGATCAACTACGGCTATGTGATTCCGAAGAAGGAGCTTCCGATGATCTTCGATAAGTTTTACCGGGTGGAGCGCTCCCGTTCCAGCTCGACGGGCGGGACGGGTCTGGGCCTCGCTATCGTGAAGAATGTCGCGGAGATGCACCACGGCAGTGTAGAGGTGAGCTCGGACCTCTCCGGGACCTGCTTCACTGTGCGCCTTCCGATCCGCTATACGGCGGAGGAATGAGGGGCTGAGCCGTGCTTTCATGCGCTGCCCATCCGATATATGGAAAGTGGGGAGGAGATTTATGCGGGAGAAAAGGACAGAGGGGGAGAGAAGAGTACGGGGGAAGGGACTGCCTTCACCGCTCCCTTTTCTCTCCCTCCTTTTCCTTTTTCTTTTTCTGCCCTCTTTCTTTTCGTTTGCGGATGAGATCGAGCTGAATGTTACCTATGGCTATCAGAACACCGCGAAGGCGGGGCGTTTCCTTCCCCTGAAGATCGGGATTCGAAACTCCGGCTCGGAGACCTTCTCCGGGATGATCCACATTTATATGGCGGAATCCGGCAGCAGTATCTGCGAGTACCAGTATCCGAGCGCCGTGGAGGCGGAATCCGATACGGAGCTCAGCATGGCGGTGGCACTGAGCTCCGGGGTCAATCAGCTCCTGGTCACTGCGACGAATCAGGAGGGGAGGCTGGTCGGAAGCCGCAGAGTCGGACTCGATGTCGCAAGCTCCGACGCGGAGCTCATCATCGGCGTGCTCTCCGAGCAGGAGGATAAGCTCAGCTAT
>ERZ773073.1604-NODE-1604-length-10573-cov-24.184826_pt1 | contig 10573 bp, 10 predicted proteins | sample MGYA00580616_ERZ773073 | MGnify/ENA primary metagenome ERZ773073 (study PRJEB29015, sample SAMEA2737960) | human oral metagenome | biome: human oral; feature: human-associated habitat; material: dental | place: China | collected 2131 ...
AGCGCGAGTCGCCGCATCGCCAGGTGGTCGCGGATCAGCGCGCCCGCGTCCACGCGCCCCCGCGGCCCCCCGGAGGTGCCGTGGCCCGTGTGGTCGTAGAAGGCGATGTCGTAGCCCGCGCCGACCAGCGCTTCCTGCAGGGGCAGGTAGCGGCCCGAGTGCTCCCCGTACCCGTGGGAGATCAGGACCGTCCCCCGGGGGCTGCCGGTGTCGGCGAAGCGGCGGACGAGCCTGCGCGCGTCGGCGCTCATGACAGCAGCTCCTGGACGCGCCCGATGCCCTCGACCAGGTCGTCGTCGGCCAGGGCGTAGGAGAAGCGCAGGAACCCGGACCGGCCGAACGCCTCGCCGGGAACGGCGGCGACCTCCACCTCGTCCAGGATCAAGTCGGCCAGCTCCGAGGACGTGGTGGCGGTGCGGCCGCGGATCGGGCGGCCCAGCAGCGCCTCGACGCCGACGTAGGCGTAGAACGCGCCCTTGGGCGTGGGCACGTCCAGGCCGTCGATCTGGCGCAGCATGTCGATGATGGTGCGGCGGCGCCGGTCGAAGGCGGCGCGCATCTCGTGCACCGCGCCGAGGGGGCCCGAGACGGCCGCCTGGGCGGCGCACTGGGCGATGTTGTTGACGTTGCTGGTCAAGTGCGACTGGAACGAGGTGGCGGCTGCGACGACGTCGGCGGGCCCCATCATCCAGCCGACGCGCCACCCGGTCATCGCGTAGGTCTTCGCCACGCCGTTGAGGATGACGGCCTGGTCGGCCAGTTCGGGCACGAGGGCCACGATGTGGGCCGTCTGGGCGTCCTCGTACAGCAGGTGCTCGTAGATCTCGTCGGAGATCACCCAGATGCCGTGCTCGAGCGCCCACTGGCCGATCGCGGTCAGTTCGGCGGGGGTGTAGACGCTGCCCGTCGGGTTCGACGGCGAGCACATCAGGAGCACCTTGGTGCGTTCGGTGCGCGCCGCCTCGAGCTGGTCGACGGTGACCTTGTAGTCCTGGTCGGCGCCGGCGAACACCTCGATGGGCGTGGCCCCCGCCAGCTTGACGACCTCGGGGTAGGTCGTCCAGTAGGGGGTGGGCAGGATCGCCTCGTCGCCGGGCCCCAGCAGGGCGGCGAAGGCCTGGAACACCGCCTGCTTGCCGCCGTTGGTGACGACGACGTCGGCGGGGGAGACCTCGTAGCCGGAGTCGCGCAGGGTCTTGGCGGCGATGGCCTCGCGCAGTGCGGGCAGGCCCGCGGCGGGGGTGTAGCGGTGCATCGCGGGGTCGCGGGCGGCGCGGACCGCGGCCTCGACGATGTAGTCGGGCGTGGGGAAGTCGGGCTCGCCGGCCCCGAAGCCGATGACGGGCCGGCCGGCGGCTTTGAGCGCCTTGGCCTTCGCGTCGACGGCCAGGGTCGCCGAGGGCGTGATGGCGGTGAAACGGGCAGAGACACGGGATGCGGGCGTAGGAGTCATTTCCCCATCGTGCCACGAGGCGGCGCGCGGGAGTGGGCAGTGCGCAGAATGGACAGGTGAGCTACATCTCAACATGGGGTGCTTTGTCGGTATTCCAGTGGAAAGGGCGGCGCGCTGGCCGGGTCCGCTGGACAGTGCGAGCCCCGATCCCCTACACTCGCTCAGGCAGGTTCGCCTGCTTAGGGCAGTGGCGCAATTGGTAGCGCACCGGTCTCCAAAACCGGCGGTTGTGGGTTCGAGTCCCGCCTGCCCTGCCATACGGCTTCACCACAGGGAGGATTCAATGGCCAAGCACAGCGCCCCGAGCGCCGAGTCCTCGCGCAAGGACCGTGGGAAGGCGCGCGAGGGGAAGGGGGCGGCCCGCAAGGACCGCACCAAGACCGGGGCGACCCGCAAGCGCGACGAGGCCGTGGCCGTGAAGGAGAAGAAGCGCGGCCTCTTCGCCCGCATGTGGCTCTTCCTCACCCAGGTCGTGGCCGAGATGCGCAAGGTCACCTACCCCACACGTTCCGAGACGTGGACCTACTTCGTCGTGGTCGTCGTCTTTGTGACTGCAATCATGGCTTTCACTGGTCTCCTCGACTTCGGATTCGGTAAACTGAGTGCACTGATCTTCGGCTGAGACCGACGAACCCGCCCGCAGCTCCTGCAGGCGGGTTTCTTCTACGGTCCGGCCCGTGCCAACCGCCAGGAGGAACCATGAGCGACGAGAACGCCCCCGGGCCCGATGCCTTCGACGGCCCCATCGCCGACGAGGGCACCGCCCCCGCCCCCATCGACGTCGAAGCGACCGCGGCGCGCGCCCTTGATGAGAGCGCTGCGGCCGAGGCAGACGGCGCCGCGCAGGAAGTGGTGGACCCCGCCATCGACGAAACCGCGCAGGACGCGGCCGGAAGGGGGGCCGCCCCCGCCGCGGAGGATGGTGCTGACGGGGGGGCCGCCCCCGCCTCGAACGCCGGGGGCGGAGAACCTGCCCCGGCCGCGGAGGGTGATGCTGACGGGGAGGCCGCTCCCGCCGCGGAGGACGAGGGCGCGGAACCGGACTCCGCTGCGGAGGATGAGGGCGCGGAACCGGACCCCGCCCCGGAGGACGACCCCGTCGAGAAACTGCGCCAGCGCCTGTACATGTCCCCCGGGGACTGGTACGTCATCCACACCTACTCCGGCCACGAGCGCAAGGTGAAGGCGAACCTGGAGCAGCGCATCACCACCCAGAACATGGAGGACTCGATCTTCAGCGTCGAGGTGCCCGACGAGTACGTCATGGAGTACCGGGGCACCGCGAAGAAGCGCGTGCGCCGCGTGCGCATCCCCGGGTACGCGATCGTCTGCATGGACTTCAACGAGGAGTCCTACCGCGTCGTGAAGGAGACGCCCGCGGTCACCGGATTCGTCGGCGACCAGCACAATCCCGTTCCGCTGTCCATCGACGAGGTCGTCATGCTGCTGACGCCCAACGTCCTCGAGGAGGCCGCGGAGAAGAAGAAGGACAAGCCCGCCCCCGTGCAGGAGATCCGCACGGCCTTCGAGGTCGGGGAGACCGTCACCGTCATCGACGGCCCCTTCGAGACCATGTCGGCCACGATCTCCGAGATCATGCCCGAGGCCCAGAAGCTCAAGGTCCTCGTCACGATCTTCGAGCGCGAGACGCCGCTCGAGCTCGGCTTCGACCAGGTCGAGAAACTCGAGCAGTGATGTCGCGCACCCGGACTTGGGATCGTGTCCGGGTGCGCGTTACAATTCCCGTTTGTGTGCATTGGGCTCACTGTGCCCTCCTTGGGGAGGGCCGAGCGCCCCGCCGCCCCCTCGGCGGCGAGCCCGTTGGGGCGATGCGCCCCTGACCGGCGGCCGCCGGTGAGGAAAACCCGTAGAAAGACCCGTTTCAATGGCACCGAAGAAGAAGAAGGTTACCGGCCTGATCAAGCTTCAGATCGCAGCCGGCGCCGCCACCCCCGCTCCGCCCGTCGGCCCCGCTCTGGGCCAGCACGGCGTGAACATCGTCGAGTTCACCAAGGCCTACAACGCCGCGACCGAGTCGCAGCGCGGGAACATCGTCCCCGTCGAGATCACGGTTTACGAGGACCGCTCCTTCACGTTCGTCCTCAAGACCCCTCCCGCGGCGGAGATGATCAAGAAGGCCGCTGGCGTCCAGAAGGGCTCCGGCACGCCCAACACCGCCAAGGTCGGCTCGATCACCATGGACCAGGCCCGCGAGATCGGGCAGGCCAAGATGGCCGACCTCAACGCCAACGACGTCGAGGCCGCCGCCAGGATCATCGTCGGGACCGCCCGCTCCATGGGCATCACCGTCGAGGACTGACCCCGATTCCATTCCCCGTGGTAGGGCAGGCGCTGCCCGAAGCCCACGACTGCAAGGAGAAGAAGCAGAATGACGAAGCGCTCCAAGAGCTACCGCGCCGCGGCTGAGAAGGTCCACGCGGATGTGCTGTACACCCCCTTCGAGGCCATGAAGCTGGCCAAGGAGACCACCGTCACCAAGTTCGACTCGACCGTTGAGGTCGTGCTCCGACTCGGCGTCGACCCCCGCCAGGCGGACCAGATGGTCCGCGGTACCGTTTCCCTGCCGCACGGCACCGGCAAGACCGCCCGGGTCTTGGTCTTCGCCGTTGGTCCGCGCGCGCAGGCAGCCATCGACGCCGGGGCCGACGAGGTCGGCGGCGACGAGCTCATCGAGAAGGTCTCCAAGGGCTACACCGACTTCGATGTCGCCGTGGCCACTCCCGACCTCATGGGCAAGGTGGGCCGCCTCGGCCGTATCCTGGGCCCCCGCGGCCTCATGCCCAACCCGAAGACCGGCACCGTGACCATGGACGTGGCCAAGGCCGTCAAGGAGATCAAGGGCGGGCGGATCGAGTTCCGCGTCGACAAGCACGCCAACCTGGCCTTCGTCGTCGGCAAGGCGTCCTTCACCGCCGAGCAGCTCACCGAGAACTACGGCTCCGTCCTCGACGAGGTCCTGCGCCTCAAGCCGTCCAGCTCGAAGGGGCGTTACCTGCTCAAGGGCTCCGTGTCCACGACCATGGGCCCCGGCATCCCCCTCGATGTCACCAAGGTCAAGGACCTTCTGGAGGGCTGAGCCCCCCTTTCCGTCGGAAGCGCCGTGGGGCGCGGGCATTCGTGCCCGCGCCCCGCTCGCGTCTTCTTGGCGTGTCCGGGTTCTTGCGCCCGCGCCCTGCTCGTATCCTCCCGGTCCTCTTGGCGCACGGGCTGGGGGAGAACGTTGACGCGGCTTCCCAGCCATGCCGGGCCCTCCTGCTTCGCACGGGCCGTGTCCGGTTTCCGGCGCTGTGGTGGGGGAGCGGCCGTGGTGGTGTTTGTGCGGGCCCGTGTCCGGTTTCCGGTGCGGCTTCAGGTCGGGTCGCAGCGCATTGGGGTAGGTAACGGTGCATTGGGGCAGGCTATTTACCTGCCCCAATGCCTGGTTTCGTGCCCCGGTGCGGCTCGCCGGGGTCCGTTTTCACAGCGATACCTCCGCTTTCACAGTGATACCACGTTCTGCAAGCGTTATACCGCTTGCAAAGTGACGGTATCCCTTTGAAAACGTGGAATCGCTTGTGAAACTGCTCGCGTGCCACCTGGACAGGGCTGGTCGAGGGGTGCCCGCTGCCTCGGTGCTTGTGAAACTGTCCGCCTGCTGCCCTGACGGGGCTGTCGGACACGGCCGCCGAACCCGCGCCTGGGCCGGACCTTCTCGCCCTTGGGGAACCGCCGTCACGCTATGTGGGCTCCGCCCTCACCGGTGCGAACGACCCGGACGGCGGTCACTAGGCCAGGACATTGAGCATAAAGATAGGCTATCCTAACTGCGAAGCACATTCGATGTTAGTGGAGGCCGTCTCGTGACATCCGATCAACACCCAGCCGCGCCTGCGGATCCGGGCGCGAAGTACCGGGAGGGGCAGGCCGCCTTCAAACGCCTCACCCGCCCCATCGCCGTGCCGATGGCGATCAGCCGAGTCCTCGGAGTGGTGTACGGCGTGCTCGCCGTCGTCCCCTACGTCATCCTCGTCCACCTGGGCGGAGTGCTCCTCGAGGCGTGGGACCGCGGGGAGGGCCCCGACGCCGCGCGGGTCGGCGCCATCCTCGCCTGGCTGATCGGCGCGTTCTGCGCCCGCCTCGCCATCTACTACGTCGCGCTGCTCGTCACCCACATCGCGGACATCCGATTCGGGCACTACGTGCGCGAGCAGATCGTCCGCACGATGTCGCGGGCGCCGCTCGCGTGGTTCTCGGCCACGGCCTCGGGCAGGATCCGAAAAGCCGTCCAGGACGACACCCACGAGATCCACACGGTCATCGCCCATGCCCCCGTCGAGTCGACGGCGGCCGTTGCCAGCCCGCTGTCACTGGTGGTCTACGCCTTCGTCATCGACTGGCGCCTGGGACTGCTCTCCATCGCGACTCTGCCCGTCTACGCGCTCATCACATGGTGGATGACCAAGGACATGGGCCCCAAGACCGCCGAGATGGACCAGCACCTGGCCGAGGTCTCGGCCACCATGGTCGAGTTCGTGACCGGGATCACTGTCGTCAAAGCGTTCGGCCGCGTCGGCGACACCCACGGGCGCTTCCGCCGGGCCGCCGAGACGTTCTCCAGCTTCTACGTCGCCTGGTGCCAGCCCCTGCTGACGGGATCGGCGCTGGCCACCTCCGTGGTCTCCCCGGCGGTGCTGCTCCTGGTCAACCTGGGCGGGGGCGCCCTGCTGGTCGGCGCGGGATGCGTCACCCCCGTCCAAGTGATCGCGTGCTCGCTCATCGCCCTGGTCATCCCCCAGGCCATCGAGGTCCTCACCTCGACCACCTGGGCCTATCAACTGGCGGGAGCCGCCGCCCTGCGCCTCGTCGAGATCCTCGACATCCCCGCCCTGGAGGACGCGGGGAAGCAGGTGCCGGACGGCCACGACATCGTCCTCGACCACGTCTCCTTCTCCTACGGGGACCTGCTGGCACTCGACGATGTGAGCCTGACGATGCGCGAGGGCACGGTCACGGCCCTGGTCGGCCCCTCCGGTTCGGGCAAATCCACGCTGGCGACCCTGATCGCCCGCTTCGCCGATCCCGACTCCGGCAGCGTCGCCCTGGGCGGAGTGGACCTGCGCGACATCCCCGTCAAGGAGCTCTACCGCCACGTCGCCTTCGTGCTCCAGGACCCCCAACTGCTCGACATCCCGATCCGCGACAACATCGCACTCGGCAGGCCCGGCGCCACCGACGAGGAGATCATGCGCTGCGCGGCCCATGCGGGCATCGCCGACTTCATCGAGTCGCTCCCCGCGGGTCTGGACACCGTCGTGGGCGCCGACACGGACCTGTCGGGCGGACAGGCGCAGCGCGTGTCCATCGCCAGGGCGCTGCTGATGGACGCCCCGGTCCTGGTCCTCGACGAGGCGACGGCCTTCACGGACCCGGAGTCCGAGGCGGAGATCCAGGACGCCCTGTCCGAACTGGTCAAGGGCCGGACCGTCGTCGTCATCGCCCACAGGGCGGCCCCCGTGGCGGGGGCCGACCAGATCGTCGTACTCGAACGGGGCAGGATCACGGGGAAGGGGACCAGTGCCGAGCTGGCCGACCACCCCTACTACCGCGCCCTCGCGGGAACGCGCGCTGAAGGAAGGAAGTGACAGGCGCATGGGATCATTCGTCGCCAACCTCAAGGAGACGCTCTCAGAGAAGGGCAGGGAGTCCTTCCGGTGGGTCGTCGTCCTCTCCGTCGTCGTCGGCCTCATCCGGGGCGGGGCGCTCATCGCCTTCATCCCGGCCTCCAGTGCCCTCGTGTCCGGCCGGACCGTGTGGGGCCTGACCACTGGGGGCTGGGTCGGGGTCGTCGGCGCCTCCGCCGCCGCCGCTTTCGTCATCGAGTACGCGCTGTCCCTGAAGAACTACTCGGTCGCCTTCGACTTCCTGCGCTTCCTCCACATCGCGATCGGCCGCAAGGTCGCCGCCATGCCCCTGGGGGCCTTCACCCCGGACACCGCGGGCAAGACGTCCCGCCTTGTGAGCCGCGAACTCATGCTGCTCGGCGAGATCTTCGCGCATATGTTCTCCCCGGCCCTCATCGACGTCGTCACCTCGTTGACGATGCTGGTGGGGATCTGCGTGTGGAACCCGCCGCTGGGACTCGCTTGCCTCCTGGCGATCCCCTTCATGTGGGCGGCCATCTGGGCGTCGCGCCGGGCCGTGGCGCACGAGACGCGGCTGACCGAGCCCGCCGCCAACGAACTGGCCGGCCGCCTCGTCGAGTACGCCCAGAAGCAGGGCGCTTTGCGGGCGTGCGGGCGGGCTGACTCCTTCGACGCGCTCACCGCCGCTGAGGACGCCTACCAGCGGCGCGCCACCAAGGGCCTGTGGTGGGCCACCGCAGGGCAGGTCGTCAACGGCATGGCGGCCCAGGTCGTCGTCGTCTCCGTCGTCTACGCCATCGGGGTCGTCGCCGCAGGCGGATCCCTGTCGCCCCTGGAGGCGGTCGTCGCCATCGGCGTGCTTCTGCGCTTCATGCAGATCCTGGTCGATATCGGCGCCCTGGTCTCTTCCTTCGAGACCCGCAGGCCCGTCCTCGAGCTCGCCCACGAGGTCCTGTCGACACCCGAGCTCCCCGAACCCGCCGAGTCCGCGCCCGTGACCGTTCCCGGGGAGGTCGTCGTCGACTCGGTGGACTTCGGGTACGAGGCGGGGGCCGGCGTCCTCCACGACGTGTCCTTCAGGGCCGCCCCTGGCACGATGACCGCCATCGTCGGGCCGAGCGGTTGTGGGAAGACCACGATCGCGCGCCTCGTCTGCCGTTTCTACGACGTGGACTCCGGGGCGGTGAGGGTCGGGGGGAACGACGTGCGCGACTACTCCACCGAGGACCTCATGGAGCAGTTGTCCATGGTCTTCCAGGACGTCTACCTCTTCGACGACACCCTCATCGCCAACATCCGCGTCGGGCGCGAGGACGCCACCGACGAGCAGGTCATGGCCGCGGCGCGCATGGCGGGGGCCGAGGAGATCGCCGACCGCCTTCCCCTGGGGTGGAGCACTCCGGTCGGCGAGGGCGGGCGCGCCCTGTCCGGGGGCGAGCGCCAGCGCGTCTCCGTGGCCCGGGCCCTGCTCAAGGGGTCGCCCATCGTGCTCTTCGACGAGGCGACCAGCGCCCTCGACCCGGAGAACGAGTCGCATATCGTGGAGGCGATGGAGGAGCTGAGGCGCTCATCGACCCTGATAGTCATCGCGCACAAACTCGACACGATCGCCTCGGCCGACCAGATCGTCGTGCTGGACGAGAACGGGCGCGTCGTCCAGATCGGCGCGCACCAGGAGCTCTACGATGCAGGTGGGCCCTACAGGCGGTTCTGGCGGGCGCGCGAGCGCGCCAAGGGATGGCGCCTGGTCTGAGACGACGCGGAAAGGGGGAACCGATGGGGCGCAGGACTGGGCCCAAGCCCTCTTTCAACGCCGACGACGTCGTGGACGCCGCCTACGCCGGGGGGCTGCACGTCATGACGCTGGCGGGCGTCGCGCGCAGCCTCGGCGTCGCCCCCCAGACGCTCTACCGCGTCTACCCCTCGCGCGACGCCGTGGTGGTCGCCTGCCTCGAACGGGCCGCCGCCACGCTATCGGCCCCCGATCCCGCGCTGCCCTGGAGCGACCAGCTGCGCGACTGGGCGGAGTCGGCGTGGCGGGTGTGCGAGGAGTTCCCCGGACTGGACGTCACCATCCACTCCTTCCCCTACCCCCACATCGCGGTCCTGCCCGTCATCGCCGCGCTGCGCGGGGGACTGGCGGACGCGGGCTTCCCGGGCGACGCCGACCTCGCGATCGACATGGTCGGCGACATCGCGGTCCTGGCCCATATGGGCGTCACGACCCGGGCCTCGGCCGCGCCCTGGCGGCGCAGGGCGGCTGCCAGGCGGGTGGAGGAGGCCACCGGTTCCCTGGACGCCGGCTTCAACATGAACGCCGGATGGCCGCTCCTGCGGGCCAAGGCGGCCGCGAAGCAGTGGATGGAGCGGAAAGTCGAGGTCGTCATCGCCGGGTTCGCGGCGGGGCCGCTACCCCACGACAACAACCCCGCGCCCCGTAACGCCTAGGGCGCGTTCCTCGCGGAGTGAGGGCGCGGCGTTGCCGGTGCCACAAGCCCGGGTTGGCGCCTCCTTGGCCGGGGGTGCTACAGTATCCGGTGCCGAAGACCGTTGGTATCCGCTGCGCGGAGGGAAATCCAACGCAGGTACGTGACCACCTCGGTGGGGGGAATACCAGCCCGACACGCGCCTGCGTGCCGGGTTTCTCATTACCGGCGGCCACGTAACTGGAAGGAGGACCATGGCGAAGTCCGACAAGGTGGCAGCAGTCGCCGAGCTGGTGGAGCGTTTCCGCGCGGCCGACGCTGTTCTGCTGACCGAGTACCGCGGCCTGACCGTTGGCCAGCTCAAGCAGCTGCGCCGGGGCCTGGGCGAGAACGCGACCTACGCCGTGGCAAAGAACACGCTGGCGCGCCTGGCCGCCAAGGAGGTCGGGCTCGACTTCCTCGCTGAGGACCTCAAGGGTCCCACGGCCATCGCATTCGTCACCGGCGAGCCCGTCGAGGCCGCCAAGACGCTGCGTGATTTTGCCAAGGACAACCCCTCCCTCGTGCTGAAGTCCGGTGCGATGGAGGGCGCCCAGCTCACCGCTGAGGCCGTCAAGAAGCTCGCCGATCTGGAGTCCCGTGAGGTCCTGCTGGCCAAGGCCGCGGGCGCCCTCAAGGCGAAGATCGCGCAGGCGGCGTACGCGTTCAACGCTCTGCCCATCAAGGCTGTGCGCACCATCGATGCCCTGCGTGAGAAGCAGGGCGAAGCGGCCTGACGAGACAGGCCCCTTCCCGCCGCCGGGCGGTGGCGCGGGAGGAACTCACCACCAATCTGCTCTCGAGCAGGCCAAACAGGAAGGATGCCACTCATGGCTAAGCTCTCCAACGACGAGCTCATCGAAGCTTTCAAGGAAATGTCCCTCATCGAGCTCTCCGACTTCGTGAAGCTCTTCGAAGAGACCTTCGACGTCGAGGCCGCGGCCCCCGTGGCCGCCGTCGCCGCGGCCCCCGCCGCCGAGGAAGGGGAATGACCATGCGGACGATGTGGACGA
>ERZ773073.1605-NODE-1605-length-10569-cov-11.622503_pt1 | contig 10569 bp, 11 predicted proteins | sample MGYA00580616_ERZ773073 | MGnify/ENA primary metagenome ERZ773073 (study PRJEB29015, sample SAMEA2737960) | human oral metagenome | biome: human oral; feature: human-associated habitat; material: dental | place: China | collected 2131 ...
GAAGAATTATGGCAAAAGCAATTTACAATCCAGCACTCGCGAGCGTTGATGATATTTCCGCGACCAGTGCTACTTTTCTAATCGAACCGCTTCATCCGGGCTACGGTAATACTCTTGGCAACTCACTACGCCGCGTTCTGCTATCAAGTGTTCGTGGTGGTGCGATTGTCGCTTTCAAAATTGAGGGCGCAACTCACGAGTTTACCACTGTTGAAGGTATCAAAGAAGATGTTGTTGACATCATGCTTAACCTGAAAAACGTTCACTTGCGCGTATTTACTGACGAACCAGTTGAATTGCGTCTTGAAAAGTCTGGCGCTGGCGAAGTAACTGCCGCTGATATCAAGACAAACGCTGACGTTGAAATCGTTAACCCAGAGCAAGTAATTGCTACGATTGACGATCCAAACAAGCATTTGGTAATGGATTTGGTGGCAGAAGCAGGTTGCGGCTATCAGACAATTGAAGAGTCAAGCGAGAATCGTTTGCACAGCGACATGATTGCTATCGACGCAATGTACTCGCCAGTGCTGCGCGTCCGCTACAAAGTTGACTCAACCCGCGTCGGCCAAGAAACAAACTTGGACAAATTAGCAATCACCGTTGAGACTAACGGCGCAATTACTCCGCGCGAGGCGTTTGAGGAAGCAGCGGCAATCCTGGTTAACCAATACACGGCTTTGGCGGGCAACACCATGGTAACTGGCGCGCCAGCACTTGGCACAACCAAGGATGACGAAGAGTCAGAATTAGCCATGCCGATTGAAGAATTAAACCTAAGCGCCCGCACAACGAACGCGCTGATTAACAATGAAATCCGCACGATTCGCGACCTGGTGACGTTGACCGAGCAAGATTTGCGAGAATTGAAAGGCTTTGGCTCAAAGGCGCTGGATGAAGTACGTGACAAGATGGCGGAGTTGGAGTTTTAACTATGCATAGACACGGATATCAAGGGCGCAAGTTCGGCCGTGAGCGTGATCAACGGCGAGCCTTGCTGAGGGGCCTGGCAACTAGCCTGGTCGAGCACGGCAAAATCGAGACCACCTTGCCAAAAGCCAAAGAGCTGAAGCGCCACATTGAAAAAATCATTACCAAGGCGAAGAAGGGCGATCTAGCCAGCCGCCGCCAGGTGATCGCAGCACTCAGCACCCGTGCTGCTGCTTACAAACTGGTTGATGAAATTGCCCCACAACTCGGCGGCCGAAACAGTGGACACGTTCGCGTTGAGCGCACCCGCCTACGTGTTGGCGACGGCGCACAAATGGCAATCATCGAGTTTGTCGACGACATCAAACCAATGCCAAAGAAGGAGAAATAAGATGAAGACTTATTCACAAAAACCATCTGAAGTTTCTCGCCGCTGGGTATTGTTTGACGCGAGCGAATTACCACTCGGTCGTTTGGCAACTGAAATTGCCAAGCACTTGACTGGTAAATACAAGCCAACTTACACGCCGCATGTTGACGGCGGCGACTACGTCGTGGTTATCAACGCTGCAAACACCGTCGTTACTGGCTACAAGGAAACCGACAAGTACTACTACCGTCACAGTGGTTTTCCAGGCGGCATCAAGGAAACGCAGTTCAAAGAAATGCGCGAACGCCACCCAGAACGAATTATTGAAGAAGCTGTTAAAGGCATGTTGCCAAAGAACAAATTGCAAGCAGAGCGCCTCAAGCGCCTGCGCGTATTTGCCGGCAGCGAGCATGCTCACACAGCACAAACCCCAGAGAAAGTTGAGGTAAAGTAATATGGCTACTGATACCTATTTCTACGGCTTGGGACGACGCAAAAGCGCTTCAGCAAGTGTTCGCTTGCTTCCTGGCAAAGGCACCATCACCATCAACGGCAAAGCAGCCGCTGAGTACTTGGATGGCAATAAAACCTTGCTAGCCGAAGTGACCGACCCACTGGCTATCGTCAGCAAGCAAAAGGAATACGACGTTACCATCTTGGTTAAAGGCGGCGGCCTCGCCGGTCAAGTTGACGCCATCAAGCTTGGTATCGCCAAAGCATTGACGGCTGCTCACGCTGATCTACGTCCAGTCTTGAAGAAGGCTGAGCTGCTCAAGCGCGACCCACGTGAGAAAGAGCGCAAGAAATACGGTCTGCGTTCTGCCCGCAAGCGCGAACAGTTCTCCAAGCGTTAAAACAGGGGAGAGACCAACTATCAAAAATACTCCGTCTCATGTGCAGGCGGAGTGTTTTCATAGTATACTAAGACTATGTTCGACCGACTCATCCACCGCTGGCTGCGCGTCCCGTACACCCTGAATGTGCATTATTTTTGTCGCCCAGATAACCCAAAATCTACCATTCTACTTATCCATGGGCTGGGCACATCGTGGCGTACCTGGAAACCGCTAAAGCCATATTTGCCCAAAGATACGCAAGTTATCGCCATTGACATGCTAGGATTTGGCAATTCACCAAAACCCGACTGGAAATCATACAACGCTCACGACCAGGCCACCAGCATCGCCGCTACGCTACGTCACGAATCAATCACTCATCTTGACATCGTCATTGGCCACTCTATGGGGTCGCTGGCCGCCGTAGAGCTCGCTAAAAAATATCCAAAATTAGCTCAGTCACTAATCCTATGCAGCCCGCCAATATATCACCCTAAGATTGATGAGAAAATCCATCATCCAGAAAAAATATTACGGGCCCTATATAGCCTTATCAACAAGCATCCGAGGAGCTCAAAGCGTCTATTGCAGTTCGCTGACCGACATAATATATGGCCCGACGCGGGATTTAAGGCTGATAAAATTACTGCTAAATCCTTCCTGACCGCTCTAAATACTGCAATAATCAATCAAACCACGATGACTGATATATCACAATTGAAACTGCCAATCACTATTCTGTCGGGCAAACTCGACCCACTGATCGTCGAACGGAATTTGAAGAAACTAGCCAAAGAGCATAAGAATATCGCCCATCGCTCGATGACCATGCAAGGGCACGAAATAACGGATACATACGCTGAGCGCTTGTCCGGACTAATCAGGCAGCACTTTGCGGGCGAGTATCCGTCAAAATCTACAAGTCGCACAAAAAGATTAAGAAAATGATCTATAATTGAGATCGGGTCCAAGCCCAGACTATCGTATCAATGAATCTGTATAGCGATGCCAAGTAGCGTATACTAACAAATATAACCATCCCCATAAAATCAAAGGAGACCGCATGACAGCAGTAAAACAAACTATCGGCGTTATCGGTTCGCTGGGCGATTTGGGTTCGCAACTGGTGCGGCGCGCTAAGAAGTACGGCTTTCTAGTCCGCGAATTTGACATAGCCGACCGCCACACTAGCGTAGAAGAATTATCCGATTGTGAAATTATCCATGTGTGCGCGCCCCTGGAAAATTTTACCTTACCGCCCGTAAGGGGTCTGATAATTTTGCATGATAGCGTCATGGACACCAGCCGCCGATTTAACGATCAGCTTGACCAGAAAGCTGCCGTTGTCCATTTGCTAATGAATAGCGCTCAGCGAGCGGTTGTCGCCAGCGATCAGCCAAACGCCGAGGCGGCAGCCAGCCATTTGCAGCAATTAGGATTTAACCCAATTTCTATGCCGGTCGATGAACATGATCGAATCATTGCCCGGTCGCAAGCACCGCTGGCACTGCTTTGCGACGCGCTGCTGCCTGAATTGTTTCAATTGGATAAAGAAGGCCTGCTGACACCGTCGGGCGAAACGCTGGCAGAAACCTTACGTTCCCGCACGCTCATTTGGACGCCAGCCACCCGGCGGGCAATCTTGCGCAATCCTCAACTGCGCGAGCTTATTAGCGAACTGTCAAAAATCCTAGACCAAGCACAGCCGCCAGATAAATAATTTTAAAACCAAAGGAGTGTTATAATGAATACAATGAAAGCATCCAAACCCGTCATCCTCACTGGCGTGCGCGCCAACAACGATATTCACATTGGCAATTATTTCGGCGCGATTTTGCCGATTGTCGATATGGCGAAGCGCCGCTCGACTGATTTTGATATTAATCTGTTTATCCCCGATCTTCACAGCTTCACCACGCCGATTGACCACAGCAAGTTGTATGACAGTATCCTGAACAACGCTCGGATCTACACGGCCGCGGGACTGCCGCTGGATAACCAGGCCATTCATTTGTACCGCCAAAGCCGCATCCCAGCCCACAGCGAGCTGGCGTGGATTTTGGACTGCTTCACCGGGTTTGGTGAAATGAGTAGAATGACGCAGTTTAAGGATAAGTCTGACAAGCTTCACGGCGACCAGATTTCCGTCGGCCTGTTCAACTACCCAGTCCTGATGGCCGCCGACATCTTGCTCTACGGCGCCACCTACGTGCCGGTTGGCGACGACCAGATGCAGCATCTGGAATTTACCCGCGATATCGCCGAGCGGATGAACCGCAAATTTGGCGATCTGTTCGTCGTACCCAAACCAGTTGCCCGGCAGCATCAGTTCTTCGGCAATGACCAAGGCCTGAGGATCAAAGATCTGATGAACCCAACCAAAAAGATGAGTAAATCCGACGACAGCGGTAAGGGCGTTATTTTCCTTGGCGACGATCCAGGGGCAGCACACAAAAAAATCATGAGCGCCACCACCGACTCACTGGGCACGGTGCAGTACGACCGTGAAAACCAACCGGGAATTTCTAATCTGCTGGAGATCTTGACCCTGGTACGCCAGGACACCGGAAAAGACGTCAGCTTGGAGCAAACCATCAGCCAGTACGCTGGCATGGAGCGCTACGGCGATTTCAAGCGAATCGTGGCTGATGAAGTAGCTGAATTCTTGGCGAATTTCCAGGCGCGTCTGGCGGCAGTTGACGAGCGGGCAATTGAGGACAAACTAGAGTCCAGCGAGCGCGATATGAACCTCGTCGCTAATGCAACCTTGCACCGCGTCCAGGCAGCTGTGGGGCTGCGGAGATAGGAACACTCGCGTGAAAATTTCGCCGCGCACCGTCCTCAAGATCGCCAGATTATACCAACTGGCGGACGACAACACGCCCGTCAAGGCCTTGCGTCACTTGAAGGTTCAGACGGACGAATCGCACATCGTGGCGGAATTTATCTTAAACAAGCAGCATTTCGCCGTACTCTACGGCTCAATTGTTGATGAAGAATCAATTGACGAATTGTGGCCTAACAAGCCAGCCAATGCTGAGATTTTGCCAAACCCGCTTGATGCGAGCTGTATCGAAACGCCGTTTCAAGGCAAGTTTGTCATCATGCTCCACATCGTGCCGACCAAGCAGCGCCTGGACATTCACTTGTCCACGGCATTTGACCCGTCAATTTCACGCAGTCTCTGGCAAAAATACATCAAAGCCGGCTACATTTCGGTCAACCAGCGCGTAGTAACGGCGCCGAAGTTTGAGGTTGACGAGACTGATGAAATTGCCGTCAAGCTGCCAGAGCAGGAGCAGGCCAGTGCAGAGCTGCCAGTGTTGTATGAAGACGATGACGTGATGGTAGTAAATAAACCCAGCGGACTCCTGACACACGCCAAAGGCGGACTATCGACCGAGCCGACGGTGGCGGAAATTATTCGTCCCAAAACTTCGTTTGCCTCGGACACCGACCGGCCGGGCATCGTCCATCGGCTCGACCGCGACACTTCGGGCGTACTCATCATCGCTAAAACTGCTGACGCTGCCGCCCACTTACAGCGGCAATTTGCTCAGCGCGCCGCCAAAAAAACCTACCTAGCGGTGACCGACGGCGTGCCGAAACTAGCCGCCGCAAAGATTGACCTGCCGATTGGCCGCAATCCGTCCGCACCCAGCACCTTCCGCGTTGACCCGAATGGCAAACCCGCCCAGACGACCTACCGCGTACTGACGTCAACTGACACCCGGACGCTAATTGAACTTAAGCCCACCACCGGTCGCACCCATCAGCTGCGCGTCCATATGACATACCTAAACACACCAATTCTCGGCGACCGCGTCTACGGCAAACCGAACGCCAGCCGCTTGATGCTCCACGCCCACAAACTAGAAATCACGCTGCCATCTGGTGAGCGAAAGACGTTTGAGGCGGCTATCCCAGAGGAGTTTCGACAATTATTTCCGAAAATTGCCGCAACCCCGAATGAGCCCGGCGAGGCCACTCATGACTAGCACCCGCTCGCCGCGCACACCAGTGGTGGCGCATCGCGACCGCGCTACACTGCGCCAACTCGCCGAGCGACTGCCGCAGGCGGTGATCATCAACGCCGAGCGTGGACTGGACGGCACGGGCACCGCCGAATATCTGGCGAAGCTCACACCATCAGAGGTGCTTCGGCTGCAGCCGCTGGAGGCAAAAACCACAATTACGACTGAGCAAGTCCGCACCATGATCGCTATGCTGCGCACGCACGCCACGGTTCGCCACGTCATCATTATCAATCCAGCCGACCACATGAGCGAGGCAGCCCAGAACGCACTCCTCAAATCCCTAGAGGAGCCAAACGCCAACACGCATTTTTTACTCGTGGCTGAGAACGAACAGCAACTACTAGCCACTATTCGTTCGCGCTGTCAAGCACTGACCCTGCACCGTACCTCGCCAGTACAGGACGAGACGCTACTTGACGCCACTTCACTCACCGCCAGCGAGCGGCGCCAAATCCTGTTCCTGGCAGCTGGACGGCCGCTGCTTATCCGCCAATTAGCACGCACACCGAAACTACTGTCAGAATATCAAGCTATCGCCACTGACGCCAAATGCATCCTCTCTACACCGGGCTCATACGAAGCACTACGCACGCTGCCATCCTATTTCACCGACCGCACCAAAGCCCTCCAGCTGATCGACATCCTCCTCACCATGGTGGCGTTTCAGATGAAGACTCAGCCGAGTCCCACACACCAGTCCCTCCTTGATCGGATCATCACTGCCGAAGCCCGACTGACGCACAATGGCAACGTGCGGCTGGCACTGATCAATATTGTGGTATAATGGATGCATATGTCTGGATTATTAGTTATCCTGCTGGTTATGGTGTGGGCAGTTTGGTATCAGCCGTCAGTCGGCGAAGCACAAAACTTACCAGTTAAATTGTCAGAGAAACTTGACAAGCTCTGGGCCATCGCTCAAGAGTCGCTGCGTGAAAACAAGTATCTACGCGCCGAAAAAGCGCTCCTAACCATCCTGCGCGTCGATGAAAAGAACGCCACGGCCTATAACCGCCTGGGGATTTTGTATGCCAAGCAGCGTGCCTACAAGGACGCCATCGAGTGCTTTGAAATCGCCCAGAGCCTCGAGCCGAGCGCCTCGAGCCTGCACAATGTCGGCCTCATTTACTACGAGACGCAAGATTATGTCAAGGCAGCGCTGGCGTTTGAGCAGGCGCTTGATATGGAGGCCAGTCATGCCGCCCGGCACATCGCCTACGCCAAGGTTCAGGAGAAATTAGGCAACACCAAGAAGATGCTGGCGGCGCTAGAAAAGGCCGCTGAGCTTGAACCGACGCCGCACACACTGAATACGCTCGCCCAAGCTTACGACAGCGCCAAGCAGCCCGAACAAGCCGCCAAACTTCGCGAGCGCGCCACGGCCATGCTCACACCCGACAAGCCAGCCGCCGCCCCGCGCCGTTCGCAGCACCCAGCCCACCCTCAGCAGCCACGCCAGCCGCGGCAACCACGAAAAGTAATTATGTAGACCTTGTCTTGGGCTGCAAAACTTGCTACAATCATTCAAGATGCCGATTTAGCTCAGCTGGTTAGAGCAGCTGTTTTGTAAACAGCAGGTCCTGGGTTCGAATCCCTGAATCGGCTCCATTTGCATCGGCCTCGCACCAAGCACGTAAAAACATGCGGGCGCCGCGATGCAGCAAGTTCCATGCCGGAATCGTGTAGTGGCAATCACAGGAGACTGTAAATCTCCCGCCGTCAGGCTTCGTAGGTTCGAGTCCTACTTCCGGCACCAAGATCTGAAAAACTTCGGAATTGTCGTCTAAAATGGCGACTTTTTTCATTTGCATCCCTTAATTTCTACCACAGGTAAAAACCACTTTTCACCCCCTTTTGGAGAGTGGTTTTTGAGCTTGCACTTGTAAGGGTTTGGGTAATGGTTTTGTTATGGTATAATAAAAATATGATACGGCTATAATAAACTTTCTGTTTATCAAATTTGATTCTTTTCCAGGAGTTTATTATGGTCAATCTACAGAATATATGTTTATCGTATAACGAAAATTTAATCTTAAATAATATCAATTTTTCTATCAATCACGGCGAGGTCGTGGCGCTGATCGGCGAGAACGGCGTTGGTAAAACGACACTACTAAAGGTAATTACGGGCGAGATTCCGCCAGATAGTGGTACGGTTCATTTGCATAATGAAACTGTTGGCTATGTGCCTCAAAGTATTTCCGCTGAAGGAACAGTCAGACAATTTTTCGACGCGTCCTTCGAACCGTGGCGTATTGAGATGGCGCTAGAGCAAGTTGAGCTTGGTGATATTCCTCGTAACACAAATATCAATGATTTAAGCGGCGGGCAGAAAGCACGCCTAATGTTAGCGAAAGTTTTGGCGAATGAGTTTACGCCAACAATATTGCTATTTGATGAACCGACAAATAACCTTGATCAAGCAGGTCTTAATTGGCTAGGGAACTACATCCGACAATTTCGTAGTGGCGTGCTGATAGTTAGCCACGACCGCGCATTCATCAATCGAGTAGCAACTAAAGTTGTCGAACTGAGTCCAGCTGGACTAAAACAATACGGAGGCAATTATGATTTTTACAAAACCCAGAAAGCTACCGAGCAGAAATCACAACTTGCGGAATACGAAAAATATCTGGATGAAAAAAATCGCCTATTAAAATCGCGCGCGGCGAGGGATGATCGAGTACAACAAGTCTCAAGTCAGAGATACAATAAGCTAAAGGATGAAAACAGGATGACTTTCAGGACTAAGAAAAGTGCCACGCAGAAAAATACTGGCAAGCAGCTCAAAGCGCTGGATACACGGATTGCACACTTGGAAAGGCCCGAGCGCCTGAAAGCAACGAAACATTATAAAGCTTCAATTAATGGGCATATTGACGGTCATAAATTGTTGTTACAATTCACTGGTGTTAGCAAATCCTACAAAAAACCAATTCTGAATTCGCTTGATTTGGAGATTCGGGGTAGTGAGCGTGTCAGTATCGAAGGTAAAAATGGTAGCGGCAAAACTACTCTACTAAAGTTGGCAGCTAACTTAATTTTACCGGATGACGGCGAAGTAAATCGTGGCGAAAATATTAAAATCGGCTATTTTTCACAAGATATTGACGAACTAGATCACGAATTGACCGGCTTTGACAATCTTGCCCAGACTGGTACTGAGACAACCCTGATTTACACCAAAGCACGCAGCTTAGGGCTAACTGAATCTGACATAAAAAAGAAGGTTGCCGAACTATCGCGCGGACAACAGGCGAAATTAAGTTTTATTAAATTACTACTGAATAATAATCACATACTAATTCTTGATGAGCCGACCAACCACCTCGACATTCCAACCAGGGAAAATATCGAATCCGCCCTGCAGCAATACAAAGGCGCCATTATCGTCACCTCGCACGATAGGTATTTTTTGGATGCCATAAAAATTCGGCGCAGTGTTAAACTGTAGTTATTTGAGTGAGAAGAGCAGTTAGAATTAAATAAACTTTTTCTGTAAGAAGCATAGGGTTATTTCGGTGGGTCGGGGGTGACCTGCCGAACAGGATTTTACTCTGGCTATTCAGATTTGTGACTTTGCGCTAAAGCGGATTCTAGCGTGGACGTAAAATCTCACTATATGGCTATTTTACAGAGAGCGTTAGCCAACGCTCTTTTTTATTGAATTATGTGAGCAACATAGACCTTTTGATATACTGAAACTATGGAAAAGAAAAGGGCAACGCCAGAGGAAAGGAAAACGCCTATTGGTACACTTGGATACATTATTATAAATGCAACAGATAGTGAAAAATTGGCAAAGTTCTGGAGCGTCGTAACCGGTAGAGAACTGGGTGATATCTCACCGCCATACATTGATCTACCGTCAACTAATAATGAGGATGAGGTAACAATTAGTATCCAACAGGTTCCTGATAAAGGGTCTCTCGGGATGCATATCGATATTGTGGTCGATGATATTGACGAGGCTATTCAACAAATAATCGACCTTGGCGGAAAGCTCGTAGAAGAAAAGGCAGAAGGCAACTGGCGCTGAGCAATTATGCAAGACCCCGATGGAAATACATTTTGCCTAGTGGCTGACTAGCAACTATAGGTAACGTTGACTTTACTCATAAACAATGCTATAATTTCCACCATGTTAGAACTTATCAAGCGAGGTCTGATCACCTGGAACGAGCAGAAAAATCAGCGCCTTAAGTTACAGCAAGCCTACGTCGCCCTAGCCATCATCAGCCTGACTGTCGGTGGCGGGTTAGTCCTGATCAGCAGTTCCGCTGCACACCTAGCTGCCTCAATCGCCGGTATCGTCGGCGTGGTCTTCTTGGTCAATAGCATCGCCTGGACAGTGCTGGACGCCATCATCGCACCGCGCTTGCCACGGCCAGTCAAG
>ERZ773073.1606-NODE-1606-length-10565-cov-35.741009_pt1 | contig 10565 bp, 13 predicted proteins | sample MGYA00580616_ERZ773073 | MGnify/ENA primary metagenome ERZ773073 (study PRJEB29015, sample SAMEA2737960) | human oral metagenome | biome: human oral; feature: human-associated habitat; material: dental | place: China | collected 2131 ...
TCACTTAACCCGCGAGAACGTACCTCTAGCAGACGTTCTCGCGGGTTAAGTGACGATCTCGAGGGTTACCCGGCGATCTCGCGGACCGCCACGCCGATCCCCGGACGCCCCCGTCCGTGAGCGCCGCCCGGTGCTCCACACGTAGTCCACGCGCGCTCCTCCCGAAGGAGGACCCGTCCCGCCTCTTGGCCCGGCGCCCGGACTGCGCGGCCGGCCGAAGAGAGGAGGGGATCGCGCCCTCGTGCAGGAGCCCCGGGCGGGTCCGCCCCCGCGATGCTTCTCCTGTCACCAACAGGATGCGGGAACGGCGGATGGCCGATCCCGCCATTGATCAGGAGGGATCATGACTGAGACCGCACGATGGCGTCACCGCCCGTGCCGGGGCACGATGCTCGCCGGTTCCCCGCGGGGGACCCGCTCCCGGGGCTTCGCCTCGGGCAGGAGCTGATCATGTACGCGAGCGATCTCAAGGAGCCCAGCCCGGCCGGCCTGCGCCGCGCCCGCCGGCTCCAGTCCCCCTGCGGGCTGGTCTCGGATTCCGTCCGCCTTCCCAATGGTGAGGGCGAACCGCCCTTCTCGATCTTCACCTCCCTGCTCGACAACCCGTCCGCGGTTCTGCGCACCCAGCGCAACTGGAGCCATTCCAATGCGCAGGGCAATTTCGACGGCGCCGGAGGGGCCATCGACCCAATCCGCGCCAGGGACATCTCCATAGTCGAGTCTTTGGAGAGGTACTCGTCGTGCACGTGGAACGACGCCGATATCGTCATGGCGACCGAGGCCGAGCTCGGCGCCGCCGCCGTGGGTCCGCACCGCTTCCCCCGGTGCTCGGAGCGCGAGCTCGCCGCCGAGGGGGCCACCCTGGTCCGCTACGACCCCCGGCTGCCCATCCGGTGGCAGCGCGCCTGGTCGCTGACGCACGGGCGGGAGGTCTTCGTCCCCGCCAATCTGGTGTACCTGCGATTCCCGATCTACTCCCGGGCCGAGCTCTTCACGCACTCCGTGTCCACCGGCGCCGCGGCGCACTCCGACATGAAGGAGGCCCTCCTGGGCGGGCTGCTCGAGGTCGTCGAGCGCGACTCGATCTCCCTGACCTGGCTCCAGCGTCTGCGTCTGCCGAGCATCGAGGTCGATGAGGCCCTCCTGCGCCCCGAGACCCGGGAGTACCACCGGATGGGGATGTCCTCGGACATCGAGGTGCGCCTGTTCAATGCGACGACGGACTTCGACATTCCCGTGATCTACGGGATCCAGCTCAGCGAGGACCCCGTGCTCTCGCAGGTGGTCGCCGCCACCTGCGATCTGGACCCCGAGCGGGCGCTGGCCAAGATCCACCGGGAGTTCTCCTCGCTGAGGATCGCCCTGCGGGCCCACGCCGGCAGTCCGGACCCCCTGGCCATGCTGGGGACCTCGGTCATCGGGGGCGCCGTCCTGCACGCCCGGGCCTCCCACCGGCGAGTCTTCGACTTCCTCCTCGACGGCGAGCGTCCCGCGGTGCCCCTCCACGAGATCGGCTCGGCCCCCGGGCCCGACGACGACCCGCTGGCCTGGACGGTCGACAAGCTGGCGCAGCGCGACGCCGAGGTCATCGCCGTGGATATCACCACCGACGAGGCGCGCCAGGTGGGCATGCACGTGGTCAAGGTCCTCGTGCCCGAGGCCATGCCGCTCTCCTTCGTCCACTCCGCCCGCTACCTGGGCACGCCCCGGCTCTACCAGGCCCCCTCGGCCATGGGCCTGGCAGTCCACGACGAGGCCTCCATCAATCCCGAGTTCCAGCCCTTCGCCTGACGGCAGCCGGGCGGCGCACGACAACCACGAACGACAAGGAGCACCCATGCTCATCCCACTTCCACGCGACACCCTCATCATCCACGCCGGAGAGTTCGGCCGGCGGGTGGCGGACCTGCTAGACACGTCCCAGGCCCACCTGCTCGAGGCGACCGGCCCCGTCTTCCCCGCCACCGTGCCCTACGCCTCGAGGATCGTCTCGGTGTGGTCGGGCCATCGCCCCGATGACCGGGACCGGATCGACTCGGTCGCCTTCGCCCGGGCGATCCCCGCCGTCGGCGTCGAGCTCCTGCCGACGTCCCTGGAATGCGGTCCCACGGTCGTCCCGGGACGCACCGCCTGCTACGGCTGCTACCGGCGGCGCCTCCACCAGCACCAGGAGCGCACCGTCTCGCTCATGCGGGCCGGCGCGGAGCTTCCGGCGGGCTTCGGCGGGGGCGAGGCGGCCATCGCCGCCGGTTTCATCGGCCAGGCCCTGGCCGATATGGACCGGCGCGACGCGGGGACGTCCCTGGGGGGCGAGGTCAGGGTGTTCGACCTCGTCCAGGGCGGCCTACGCAAGTACGAGACGGTCGCCGTCGACCGGTGTGAGCGCTGCGGCTCGCGCTACGACCGGCTCCGCCACCCCACCGCCGCGATCGCGCACCTGGTCTGAGGAAGAGGAGGAGAATCATCATGGCCTCATCGATGTCCGCCGAGATCATCGGCACCGCCGCCCGCTACGACCAGCAGTTCCAGGTCCCCGACCTGCCCGTCGTCCGACTGGGCGCGGCGGTCGTCGAGGACGAGGACGGCGCCACCCTGTGCGGCGTCCCCAAGCCCCAGATCCTGTCGGGCGAGTTCGCCCGCACCCACCTGCCCGGGCTGCTCGCCAAGTGCGACGGAACCCGCTCCCACGCCCGGCTCGCCGAGGAGCTCTCGCTGAGCGAGGACGCCGTCTTCAAAGCGGTGGCCTTCCTGTGGTCCTGCGGCGCCGTCGAGGACCGGGCGGCGGCCCTGCCGCACGAGGATGTCCCCGAGGAGCTGGCGACACTGCTGTCCCGCCTGGGCGACTGCACCGGGGTCGCGCGCCACTGGACCGAGGGCCTGGACAGGCTCCGGGCCACGCGCATCGCCGTCGTCGGGGATCAGCGCGGGGCAGGCGCACTGGCTGATCTTCTGAGCGCCTCGTCCTGCGTCGTCGTGGACGCCCCCGACGACGCCGGTCTCGTGGTCTTCGTCGACACCCCGGACTCGCACCCCGACGTCAGCGAGTGGGGGATGCGGGCCTGGGACCGGGGGACCCCGTTCCTCAGGATGGCCCTGCGGCGGGATCTGTTCCAGGTGGGCCCCTACATCGACCCGGACTTCACCCCGTGCATCGACTGCGCCCTCGCCGGCCTTCCGGTGCCCGGCGATGAGCCGGCCGACGCCGCCGCCACTGCCCTCGGCCTGGGGATCGCCTGCCGCACCGTGGTCGCCCTGCTCTCCCGCTGCATGGTGACCCACCTGCCGATCGACACCAGAATCATGAGCCCGGTCACGCTCCGCGCCCTGCACGCCCCCGCGGCGACCCGGGCCGCCTGCCCGACCTGCGGCGACGCGGAGGGGCCGATGTCCGACGTGCCCGGGCTCGCCGCCCGCTACGAGCAGTCCGTCGCCATTCCGCCCCGCGGGTTCGTGGACATCAAGGGGCACCAGGCCCACTACAAGCCCTCCAATCTCAAACTGCAGTTCGAGTTCCGCCGGTACTCGGGGACGGACACGGTGGTCCTGCCCGAGCCGCGACCCGAACTCCTGGACGGCCCGGGGGAGGGTCTTGGCCTCGAGACGCTCGGCCTGATCCTCAACTACGCCGCGGGTCTGCGCCCGCAGGCCGAGCAGGGCGGCAAGCTGCGCCGCTGGACGGCCGCCGGCGGCAATATCGGCTCGGTCGGAGCGCGGGTCGTCGTCAACGACCCGGACATCCTCCCCGTGGGCACCTACGCCTACAGCGAGTCCGAGCACACGCTGGTCAGGCTGGGCCCGGCGGCCCCGGGGCTCGACGCCCCGGTCGTCCTCATCCTCACGGCCAACGTCGGAAAGGTGGCCAGGAAGTACGGCTCCTTCGCCCTGCGGGTGTCCATCCAGGACGGCGGCTGCTCGGCCATGACCGCGCGCAGGGTCAGCCAGGCCCTCGCCATCCCCTGGAGACCCGTCGCCCGGTGGGACGAGCGCGCCCTGTGCGCCGCCTGCCACGCCGACCCCAATCGGGAGCCCATCACCACCGTGACCTACCTGGGAGACACCCATGCGCACTGAGTTCACCCTGATGCAGAAGATGATCGCCGGCTTCTCGACCGCGGCCCCCACGGCCGACGGCGGCGGAGGAGACCGCATCCTCCGGGGCTTCCCCCAGGAGCGGCCGGTCCCGCTGCCTGAGTCCGCCGGCCCGGGACTCGGCCTGCGGGAGACCCTCGACCGGCGCTCCTCCTCCCTGACCTACGGCACCGACGGCCTGTTCCTCGCCGAACGGCTGGCGTCCCTGCGGGAGGCCCTGCGCCGGGACCGGGAGGACTGGGGGGACGCCGCCGAGGCGGTCCCGCTCGAGGGCTTCGTCTTCGCCCTGCGATGCATCGACCTGGCCCCCGGCGTCTACCGCGTCGACGACGACGGCGCCGCGCACATCGCCCAGCTGCCTCCCCCCGAGCACTGGGAGGACCTCGGGGTCCAGAGAGAGTTCGCCAGGGCCGGTGCGATCGTCTCGGTCGCCGCGGACCTCGACCGGGCGGACTCGTGGGGCGGGACGCACGGCTACCGCGTCGCCATGGCCCGGGCCGCCGCCGTCGTCTACGACTTCCATCTGGCCTGCACGGGCCACGGGCTCGTCGGAACGGTCTTCGCCGGCTTCATCCCCGCCTCCGTGCGCCACATCCTGAAGTCCGACGGCGCCTCGCGCCACCAGATGTTCGCCACGACGCTCGCCCCGCCGCCGACCCGCGGCGCCGGGCCCCACGGCCACTCACCGTCGAACGCGCTCATGGCGCAGCCGGTCCCCGCCGGGGCGGGATCCTGACTCCCCGTCCCCGAAAACACGCCGATCTGACGACCCGAACGGAAAGCACACCCATGAACCAGCCGATTATCGATCTCATTGCAGAGGACCTCGACCTCGAGAGTCTGCCCGACGGCGACTCCCTGGCCATGTGGAGCGGATTCTCCTGTCTGAGCAGCGCCTCCTGCCCATTCTCCAGTTATTCCAGCCTGTCGCCGTTCGGCGCATGAGCCGCCGCCCGGAACGACCCGGGGTTCCCGACGGGCCAAAAGACCTCGGAAGGAGGTGACAACAGATGGACAACGACATTGACCTCACCGGCGACGACGTCGAGGTCGAGACCCTCGCGGACGGGAGCGCCCTGGGCTGCTTCGCCTGCGCCACGAGCGGCAGCTCGGCCTCGTGCCCGGCCTCGTCCGCCTCGTCCCTCACGACGGCGTCGAGCTACTCCTGACCACCACCCTCACAACTCCACTCTGAAAGCGAGAACATCCATGAACGACGACATCGACCTGCTCGGCCAGGACGCCGAGCAGGATGTCGAGAGCCTGCCCGAGGGCAACGCGCTCGGCTCCTTCAGCACTACCTCGTCCACCTCCACCGCCTCGTGTCCCGCGTCGACCGCTGGGTGCGCGACCACCTATGCCTGCCTCGGCTGACACGGAAAGTAGGAACATCATGACTGACGACATCGACCTCTCGGCTCTGGACGACTCCGACCTGGAGGTCCTGCCCGAGGGCAACGCGCTGGGGTGCACCTTCTGCGCCTCGTGCGCCTCGACGGGCTCCTGCCCGACCAGTACGACGGCCACGGTGGGCACGGCTTCCAGTATGGGCTGACACCACCTTCGTGTGGCAGGCGGGCGGCGTCGGCCTCCAGCTACGGGTGAGCCAGCCTGTGACATTACACCGACCACACCACAACCATCTCTCAAGAAAGCGAGAACATCCATGAACGACGACGACATCGACCTGCTCGGCCAGAACGCCGAGCAGGACGTCGAGGGCCTGCCCGAGGGCAACGCGCTCGGGAGTTTCAGCACCTTCAGCACCGCTAGCACGAGCGGGTCGACCTACGGGTGCGCCTCGACCGCGGCCTGCGCCGGCTGACTCAGAAAGGAGATCAGAAATGACTGACCACATTGACCTGAACGCCATCGAGGACCTCGAACCGGAGCCCATGTCGGAGGGCGATGCTCTCGGGTGCTGCTTCTCCGCCTCGAGTTACTCGACCTCCTCGTGCCCCGGGGGCACGGTCGCCTCTCTGGGCTCGGCCTCCACGCTGGGCTGACACCACCTTCGTGCGGCGGGCGGGCGGCGCCCGCGCCGCCCGCCCGCCACACGAACCGAACCTCCTTGGAGTCCCGCATGACCACCACCACTACCACATCACCACCCGCCCCCATGCTCCGCGATGGCGTGGAGAAGATCGTGGGCATGGAGGGGCTGACCCTCCTCCACGACACCGCCAACGGCACCTACCACCGCGTGGGCCATCTCGCCTCGGCAATGATCGACCTCTTCGACGGGCACCGCACATCGGAGCAGATCGCCTCCGCAGTGAATGCGCAGAAGGTGACGCCGGTCGTGGTCCGGGCCACCCACGTCGACGCCCTCACCCGGGGCCTGGCCGGCCGGCAGCTCCTCGTCGGAGGAACCCCCGGCAGGCGCCGCCGCACCGGCCTGGACCGGATGATGCCCCGCTTCATCATCGCCAGGGGCTTCGCCCGGGTCCTGGCGCCCGTCGTCAGGATCGTCCGGCCCCTGTACCGCCGCGGCCCACTCACCGCCGCCGTCCTCGTGGCCCTGGTCGGCTACGTCGCCGGACTCGCCCGGATCATCACGGCGGGAACCCGTCCGGCGGCCGGTACGACGCCGCTCCAGCTCGCCACCGCCGCGCTCATCGCCCTGCCCATCCAACTGGCCGCCATCCTTCTGCACGAGTCGTGGCACGGAATCGTGTGCGGCGTGCACGGGCAGCCGGCGCGCGGCCTGGGAGTCGCCATGCTCTTCTGGGTCATGCCCGTGGCCTACGTCGACCGCACCGACGCCTACCGCATCCGCGACCGGGGCCCCCGGGTGGCGATCGCCCTGGCCGGAATGGTCAACGACGGCTGGATCATGGGGGCCACGACCATTGTCGCATCGGCCTCCACCGGCACGACCCATCTGGTGGCGGCGACGCTCATGGGCTACCAGCTCATCCTCCTCATCGCCAACCTCAACCCCCTCGCGCCGTCGGACACCGTCAGCGCCCTGGAGGCGGCGACCGGGGAGATCGACCTGCGAGGGCGCTCGCGGACCCTGCTCGTGTCGACCATCAGGCGTCGTCGACTTCCGGGCTACCTCTGCGGCCTTCCGGCCACCAGGCGTATCGCCTACATGGTCTACGGAGTCCTGTCCTACCTCTTCGCCACCTGGGTCGTCCTGTTCGTGGTGTGGAGCCTCTGGCGCTCCATCGCGATGACTGTGCAGGGAGTCCCCTCATGAGCGCCGCCGCGACCGCCCCGCGGGCGGTGGTGGGCCCCACCGTATTCGCGCGGATCGGCGGACTGCCCGTGGACGCCGTGCCGGGCGCCTCGCCCGAGGTCGTCGACTGCCTGGACCGGCTCCACGACGTCGAGGAGCGCCTGGACTCACTCACCCAGCCGCTGATCGACCGCATCTTCGAGCTGGTGCCCGGGATCGAGGACAATAAGGTCCGGCGCCTCGTCCTCCAGGCCAAGCGCGAGGTCTTCGCCGGACGGGCCGTGGCCGCCCGGGCCGAGCGGGCCCTGCGCGCGACGGCCCCGTCCGGACTCCTGTCCGCCTTCGAGGAGTGGAGCGAGCAGCTCGACCGGCGCGAGGCCCTCGACGCCGCGCTCCGCGAGGCCCTGGCGGCCGACGACGCCGAGATGCTCCGGGCCCTGGACCGCACAGTGACCGACCCCGGCTACCTGGCCAGCCTGGCGCTGGCCACGCCCGAGCTCGTCGCCCGCCTCCTGGCCCGCCGGTCCTCCAGGGCCCCCTCCGAGCGCCTCGTGCGCAGCCTGTACAACTACGCCACCCGCACGGCCCTCAAGACCAGTCCGTTCTCCGGTCTGACCACGGTCAATATCGCCGGCGCCGACGGGCGGGGGCGCTCCACGCGCACCGTGGCCGTGCACCTGGCCTCCGGGCTGCTGCGCCGGGCGGCGTACGACGGCTCCCTCCACCCCGGACTCGTCCTCGAGTCCTCGCCGGTGGGGAGCGTCCCGGCCGAGGAGCACGACAGACTCGTCATGCTCGCCCAGTACGTGCACCAGGACGGCATTATCTTCCGCGAGGAGTTCGTCACCGGGGCCGAGTGGGCCCCGACCGACTACCCCGACTCGTTCGCGCCGGGCACCCCCACCGGGCGGATGCGCCGGCACGTCGAGGCCGGACTCCTGCGCGAGCGGGTGCCCTGGAGGCGCGGACAGGCCCCGCTGGAGGTCCTGAGCTCGGTGTTCCCCGAGGGCATCGGCGGCGTCGGCGCGGACGACATGCTCGAGGCCGGACAGACGGGACGGGACTGCGCGAGCACCGACGCCGCCGGTCGCGTGCGCGCCATGCGGCGGCTCGCGGAGTTCTCCTCCCGGGTCTTCGACCGCGGTGAGCTGGGCCAGCGGCCCGGGGGCCTGCTCTACGAGGACCGGGAGGCCCCGTGGGCGGTTCCGGACGTGCTGTCGGCACCGGGCTTCCGCGAGGACCTCGAGGACCTCTCGGAGCTCATGTCCCCGTGGGTCTTCCGGTCCTACGCCTACGACCTCATGGTCGAGCGCTTCGTCGCCCGCTACGGAGTCGGCGGCCGGTGCGACTCCCCGCTGTCCTTCTGCATGGCCCTCGCGGTCGACAACGACGGCGACCGCGAGCTGTCGGCGGCCTTCGTCAGGAACCAGCAGTCCGACGTCGAACAGGCCGCGGCCCGCTCGACGCTGGCCTGCGGCGCCACCGCCGCCCCGCGCCACCTGGGCGTCATGCTCCAGATCCTCGCCCCGAGCTGGGAGGGCCTGAACGGCTGCGACCACCTGGTGGTCCTCAACAACACGGGCAGCGGCGTCGGCGCCTACCAGGCCCGGTTCCACCGCCTGTTCGGGGAGTCCTTCCGCCAGGATCTCGAGGCCGAGATCAACGGCCTGTGGCCCACTCGCACGGTGCTGGAGCTCACCGCCTGGGCCGACTGCAACACCGGTCAGGCCGTGTGCACGGGCGTGCTGCCCGAGCTCCAGCTGCCCGGCGAACCGAGGTCGCCGCGCGGCGTCCCCCTGGAGTCCCTCACCCTGATCCACGACCCCGTCACCGACTCCCTGGAGTTGTGGGACGACGACGGACCGGTCGGTCTGGCGTATCTGGGGCTGACTCCGCAGCACCTGCTCAACACCTACCTGCGCTGGGTGGCCCTCCTGGCCGACCCCTGGGTCCGCTTCCCCCCGCACACCGAGGCCTACGCGGCACTGATGTCGGGATACAAGCGCCTTGCGGAGGGCGCCATCGAGCACGAGCCGAGGCGAATGGCGGGGCGGCGACTGGTCACTAGCCGCGAGTCCTGGCTGATGAGTGCGTCGACCCTCCTCGATGCCGCCGGCGACGGGGACGGTCTGTCGGTTCGGCGCGTCTACGAGTTGCGCCGCCGCCACCACCTGCCCCCACGGGTCTTCGTCCAGCAGCTCGCCGCCGGGGGCGGAACCACTAACGACCGGCGCAAGCCCCAGTTCGTGGACCTGGCCTCGCGCACCTCACTGGCCTCGCTGGGGCACTGGCTCGATCCGGCAACGCGCGTCGTGAGGATCACGGAGGCCCTCCCCGGCGCCGGGGAGCACCCCCACCACGACCCGTCCGGGCGCCCCCGAGTCAGCGAACTCGCCGTCTCGCTGCGCTGGCCGCGACAGGAGGCACGATGAACCCGCACGAACGCGACTGGCTCTACGTCAAGGTCTACTCCGGACAGGGCGACGACGTCGGCGCGCTGCTGCCCGCCGTGCTCGAGTGGAAGGCCTCCCTCCACGGCGCGGACCGCTGGCACTTCCTGCGCTACATGGACTCCTCCGGTCACCACCTGCGGGTGAGACTGCGGGGGCGCGCCGAGGACGTGGACGACTGGTACCGCGACCTGCCCCGCCTCGAGCAGCTCGCCCGGCGCGAGTCTGGTCGGACCATGACCCGGATCATCCACGATCCCATGGTCGAGCGGGCCGGACGCCGCAGCGGCGTGAGCGTCTGCCTCTACTCCCCCGAGCTCGCCAAGTACGGCGGTCCCGAGGGCATGGAGGACACGGAGATCCTCTTCCAGAAGAGCTCCCAGGCGTGCGCGGACAACCGGGTGTGGACCTGGTCCCCGCTGGAGCGGCTCATGGCCGCCATCGACTACATCGGCGCCGTGGAGCGCGAGGGCGGCTTCGAACCGGGCGCCCTGTCCGCGCGGATCGCGGACCGGTGGGCCGACCGGCTCCGCTACGGCGGGTTCGACCCGGACAAGGTCCGCCACCGGTCGCCCACCCTCAATGAGCGCGTCCGCGCCCAGGCCCGGCCCCCCGCCGACTGGACCGAACTGGCGCTGCTCACCAGCGGGGTCCTGGCGGCGCGCGCGGCCTCGGCCGCCCCGGAATTCCCACTCGACCTCATACATATGCACATCAATAGGATTGGACTCAACCCGCTCGAGGAGTGCCTGGCGGCACACCTCTGCGCACCATCACCCACCACCTAAGGAGACACCCACCATGACCGACCAGAGCCCCGCTCTTGAGCTGCGGGACGTCCG
>ERZ773073.1611-NODE-1611-length-10555-cov-15.677714_pt1 | contig 10555 bp, 9 predicted proteins | sample MGYA00580616_ERZ773073 | MGnify/ENA primary metagenome ERZ773073 (study PRJEB29015, sample SAMEA2737960) | human oral metagenome | biome: human oral; feature: human-associated habitat; material: dental | place: China | collected 2131 ...
CCTCCTGGACGATCTTCTACTGGGCCTGGTGGATCTCCTGGACGCCCTTCGTGGGAATGTTCATCGCCCGCATCTCGCGCGGCCGCACCATCCGGCAGTTCGTCACCGGGGTCATGCTCGTCCCCTCGGTCGTCTCCCTCATCTGGTTCGCCATCTTCGGTGGCGGCGCCATCGGGCTCCAGGAACGCGCCGAGCGCGCCGGCCAGGCGGCGCACGCCCTCGTCCATCTCAAGGCCGATGGCACGCCCGACCTGAACTTCGACACGATCCTGTTCGACCTGCTCAACGCCATGCCCGTGCACAAGGTGGTCCTCATCGTCCTCATGGTGCTGGCAGTCGTCCTGGTAGCGATCTTCTTCGTCACCGGTGCCGACTCGGCCTCCATCGTCATGGGAGGGCTCTCGGAGAACGGTGCAACCGATCCGAGCCGCTTCACGGTCGTCTTCTGGGGCGTGGCCACAGGCGGCGTGGCCTCAGCCATGCTGCTCGCCGGTGGGGATGATCCGCGCGAGGTTCTCACCGGTCTGCGGGACATCACGATCGTCTCGGCGCTGCCCTTCGTCTTCGTCATGCTGCTGCTGTGCGTCTCGCTCTACAAGGATCTCAACAACGACCCCATGCTGCTGCGGCACTCGCTGGCCAACCAGGTCCTGGTCGACTCGGTCACCACCGCGGTCACGACGGCCAACGAGCCGCATGAGGTTGAGACCATCGAGCTGCACACCAGCCTGTCATCGACCACTGACGGCGACGACGCAGGCGGTGAGGGTTGCCAGGACAGCACTGACGAGGCCGCACAGGACCTGAGTGCCGACATTCGCGCCGTCGACGGTGCCGAGAACGCACCGACGGGATCGGAGCGGAGGCAGGAGGGCTAAGTCGGCCGACTGCTCCTGGTGCTGGGGGCCGGGCTCATTGCTCGGTCCCCAGCTGCTCAACGGTGGCGCCCACCTGGCCGGCGGGGTGATCGACGACGACGACGTCACCATCAGCCAGGTGGTGCCCGCGACGTGTCTCCACGACGCCGTTGACAGTGACGTCTCCGGACTGGATGGCGATGCGCGCCTGTGCGCCGTCCTCCACCAGGCCCGCCAGCTTGAGGAACTGGCCGAGCCGGATGCTTCCGGACACTGAGATGAGTGGGTACCGGGATGGGCGCTGAGATGTTGCATGCGTCATAGGTGGATCCTCGCAGACAGGGCACGAGATGCGCATGTCGGAGCAGGTAGCGCCCCGGCAGAGCGGCCGGCGACGAGGCGAGTGAGAGAAGCGTCTCTCAGAAGTATGCGGATATAACGGATGCCAAACAAAATTTATCACGGTAGGGTAACGGCGTTCTGATAACACTACGGAGACGGAGACACCATGAAGCGTCGAATCGTCGCCCAGATGGCGATACTCGCTCTATCGCTGTCGGCGCCTGTTCTGGCCGTGACTCATGCACCACAAGCCGCCGCCGACGGCAACATCATTCATGTCTCGGCCGAGGGAGGCTCGGACGCGGGAGACGGAACCGCTGCCAAGCCCCTTCAGACCATTGGAGCCGCCCTGAAGAAGGCCGGCGGCGGAGACACCATCGAGCTGGCCAACGGCACCTACCGTGAGGGCGAGCTCGCCGTCGACAAGGGCGTGACCATCAAGGCGGCCGAGGGTGCCAAGCCGGTCCTCACCGGTGCCGAGGTCCCCAAGAGCTGGAGTGCCGGCGGTGACGGGAAGTGGTCCACGGGCAAGGACATGGTCCGCTTCTGCACGGTCTGCACCATCAATGCCGACCCCGCCAAGGAGGGGATCGCCGCCCACCCCGAGCAGGTGTTCGTGGACGGTAAGCCCCTGACCCAGGTGCTCAGCCGCGCCGAGGTCACCGAGTCCACCTTCTACGTGGAGGACCCCGACCCGGTCACCCTGAAGAACCCGAAGAACAACCAGGCCGGCTACAACGTCAAGCCGCACCGGGGCACCTCCTACGTCATCGGTGTCGACCCCAACCAGCACCAGGTCGAGGTGGTCCAGCACTCCCGCGCCCTGTCCTTCAACACCGACAACATCACCCTGTCGGGGCTGACGGTGGAGAAGTACTCCGCGGTGCAGCGCTGGGACTACGAGGACCCCGAGATCGGCACCATCTCCGGTGGTGGAATGGTCGTGGCCGCTCACGGTGCTCCTCGCATTGAGAACTCCACCTTCCGCTACTCCTCGACGGCCGGTGCGCTGCAGGTCATCGACTCGACCAACGCGGTCGTGTCGAACAACCTGTTCGAGAACAACGGCTCCAACGCCTTCGGCATCAACGACTCCAGCGGTGCCAAGGTGGAGAACAACATGTGGAGGAACAACAACACCTCCGGCTTCATCACGAAGGACTGCGGCGCCTACTGCACCCTGGCCGACACCAAGATCACCCACTCCAAGAACATCCGCTTCGCCAACAACACCGTGGACTACTCGGCCACCGGCACGGACATCTCCGACCCCTCGGCCTATGACCAGAACCGGGCCGCGGGAGTCTGGTTCGACGAGGGCGTGATCGACTCCGAGATCGTTGGCAACTACTTCGTCAACGTCCCGGTGGCGATCTTCAACGAGGTCTCCGCCAACAACCTCATCGCCTCCAACATCGTGGCCGGGGCCGGCATTGGCATCCACGTCTCCGGCTCCAACGACACCCGGGTGTGGAACAACACCGTCTCCCACGCGCTCACCAGCCTGTGGATCCAGGAGGACACCCGGTCCGACGGCTGCAACGCCCGTAACGCCCAGGGTGCGTGCACCCAGGTGCAGAAGTGGAGCGCCGAGCACGGACTGAGCTGGGACACCACCAACACCAAGGTGATGAACAACATCTTCTCCTCCGAGCAGACCACCCCCATGCCCGGGGACCCGTGGCGCTACTCCGCCATGGTCCAGGTCCTGGGTGGGGCCAACCAGGACGGCTCCGGCGCGGTCTACGCCAATGAGATGGTCACCGGCATCGACAACAACGCCTACTACCGGGCACCTGCGCAGGCGAACGTGCCCAGCACCACCGTGCTGTGGAACTGGGGACCGAACAAGCCGGGAGACAGCGTCAACGCGGAAACCCTCGCCGATTTCACCAACAGTGAACACGTGACCGCCGCCGGTCGCGAGGCCAATGGCCTGGATCTGCGGGGCAGTCGCGAGGAGAACCCCCTCTTCGTGAAGGAAGCTGCGGACCCGACGGCATGGAAGACCTCCGACTTCCATCCCAAGCCCGGTGGACCCGCGGTCGGTTCGGGCCAGCCGCTGCCTGACGACGTCGCCAAGGCGATCGGTGTTGAGGCGGGCAAGCCCGTGGATCGCGGCGCCCTGGTCAACGCGGCCTGGCAGGCGTAAAGGTTGCCATCACATCGGTGAATCTGTGCCGGTGGGTGGGACAGGACTTCCTGTCCTACCCACCGGCACGTTCTGGCCGCACCTGCGGGCGGTGCCGTCTGCGGGTGTGGGGCGATTGAGGTGAAGGATGTCGCCGGGGACTCATTCCTCGTGGAAGAGCTTGCCTCCGAAGCGTTTCGCGATCTCCTTGCCGTCCTGGTTGGCGGACTTCAGCATGCCGACGACCGCCCACGCGAGGGCGTTCTCGGTGAGGTTGTCGGCCAGGAGGGTGTGGCGGAACATCAAAACGGCGGAGTCGTCGATGGGTTCGAGGTAGATGTGTCCGAAGGTGTAGGAGTTGTCGAGGGCGACGAACTCCAGCAGTTCGGGGGTGAGGGTGAGCTCCTTGACCATGAGGATCTCGATGGTGACGAACGAGGTGGAGTCCTCCTCGTCGACCCGGATGAACGCCCGAGCCGATTCGTGGCGCAGCGTGAAGGTGTTCTCGTCGGCCTTCTGCAGGTTACTGCTGATCTTAAGCAGCAGCTTCTGCACCTTGGCGAGGGCGGGGTGGTCGGATTTCATGGCAATCCTTACATCATGGGCCGGGGGGACACGTCCGGATCGTTCAGGGGCATGGTCCAACATACTTGCCGATCGGTTGTCGCGACACCCGGACCAGGGAGTTCGTCGGGCACGGTGAAGGAAGTCAGTACTCGTACTTGGATGGGAAAATCTTCATGAGAAAGTCCCAGACTTCCTGCGGCAGAATGACGTCTAGCACGAGCACCACTGTCGTGACGATCACGAGTACCAGGAAGGTTTTCACCCAATCGGGCATTTCTGATCCCCCCTCCTGATTCTGCCCGCCGGGCGCTATCTGCCATGACGGTGGCTGACCGGGTGGGGCCATGTTCGGGTAGCGCGTAGCTGCCGCGTCGTCATACTTGGGCGTCCCTCCAGTCGTAGATCGGGGTGGACTCACGCGCCGGTGGCGTTGGCCGTCGCCGGAAAGTTCCGACGCCACTGTAGAACCTCAGGAGGTCTTTGAAGTCTTCACTTCCTGTCCAGATCCTTCAGGATGGTGAGAATGTTCGGGGTGATCCGATCCGGGGCCTGGCCGCCGATCCTGTCGGCTGCGTGGTGGAACGCCGTCGCCCGCGACAGACCTCCGGCGCGCAGATGCCGGTAGACGGCGACGAGCTGTTTGCCGAGCACCACATCGGTGAGGTCGATGTCGGTGGCGGTGTGCTCTTCTCTCAGTTCCTCGAACGCTCCGTTGCTGATGAGCGGGATCGTCAGGTTCTCGTAAACCCATCGCGGCCCCAGGATGTGTGTCGAGGTGTCCGTGACGAACGCGATGTCCTTCCGGATTTCTTCCCGGGTGGGGGTGTGGCCGTCGGGAAGTTTGGCGCGTTCCTCGATGAGTCCGTCAATAGGCCAGCGTCCGGGGACGTGGGTGGTGCTGAAAGGGTATGACCGCATGATCCGGAACAATCTGGTCAGCCACTCTCCCCGGAGACCACCGATGGCCTCGAAGTGCGCCATCACGCGGCCCGCGGCGCCGTCGCTGCGGGTGGGTTTGGCCTGGGCGCCGATCCGGACCCGTTCGGCGCGTTTCTGTTCCGAGAGTTGGCTCCTGGCCACTCGGGTCAGGTAGGCGGGGAGGTTCTTGACGATGCGGTTCGGGTGACGTCTGTTGTCGCGGGCGAGCTGGTTCACCATGCGTTCGATGAGGTCGTGGTGGAGGTCCAGGCATCCGGTTTCCTGGCAGGAGGGAAGCAGGCCTGTTCCTTCGGGATCCTTGTGACCGTAGGGTGCCGTCCGGGTGGGGCAGCTCGCGAGGTGGTGGAACCGAGCTGATCGTTCGGCGCGGGCGATGTGCCAGGCCGCCTCGGCCACGGGGGCGATGTCGATGCCGCGCCATCGTGCCTCCCTGGCTGTTCCGGCTGCGGCTTCCCCCGTCATGGCCAGCAGTTTTTCTCACCCTTGTGACAGAAGACGGGGACGGAACGAAATTGACACAGAAATGGCACAGGCGGCGCCACGCCGGGATGCCGGATACCGCATCCCGGTGTAGCCGGTGGCTGTCCGTCATGATGATCTGAAAGGAGGGAACTCGGTGGAATCATCACGAGACCAACTGCGCGGACCCCTCCGTCGGGCATGGAGGATGCGGTGGGGTACCAGGAGTTGAGGGTGGGTGCGTGATGCGAACCGAACGGTCGTCGATCCGTCACATCGGCCTGGGAACGGTGCTGATTGGACGTGAACCTGTCGCGCCCGCCGGGGCGGTCGTGATCAACCTGCCCGGTGCCGTGATGGACGTCGATCCAGCACGTCCCGATCTCGTGCCGTCGTGTCTGGTGGGGGACATCGACCTGGCCATCTCTGGGGTGAAACAGATTTTCGGAAGGGCGGTCGCCAAGGGACTGCTGGACGTGGTCTCCGAGGAGGGGACCGAGTCCGGGATCTACCAGGTGCGCGGGGGCGAGGTGCTGGGGTTGCTGCGCGGGTTGGCGGAGATCCGCTGGTGTCGCGACAACTCTGACCTGCTGCTCGATTCCCTGCTGCTGGAGCTGGAGGAGCTGACCCTCCTAGGCCGCCTTTCCGGTCGGATCGAGGTGGACCGGGAGTGGCGGAAACCGTTGCTGGCCCTGCTTGGTTGCCTGACGCAGAGCCCGGAGAGGCTGTCGCGCATCCACGGGCATCCGGTGGCGATGAATCTGCTGCTGGAAGCCTCCGATGTTCTGGCGGGACCGGCAATCCTAGATCCCGCGCCTGTGGGGCGCCCGGAGGTGCTCCGGTACGCGCTGGCCGCGGGTGGGGTCGAACCCGAGGACGAGGAGAGCGAGGACATCGAACCCTGCCCGCCACCGGGTTCCAGCGGAGAGCGTGCCTCGGAGGATGCGCGGTGCCTGACCGCCCAGGGGGTGTTCGACTTGCGGCTGTACGTCATCACCGGCGAGCGGGGGCTCTTGGAGACGGGGCTTTCCGCGCTGGATGCCGCGACGGAGACCTGGCGGGCCAGCGGGGCCCGGGCGGAGGCCGCGGCGGTACGGGACCTGCTCGATCTGGCCCGGGAGCCCGATTTTCTCGCGAACTGGCCCGTGCGTCCCAGCGTCGCGGAACAGGTGCATGCGTGTCCTGGTGCGGAACCGGGGAGAAGATCGTCGGTTCGCTGGCCTTAAGTCTGGTTCGCTGGCCGTAATCCTGTTGTGCTGGGCTTACTGAAGTTTGCTGGCCTCACAGCGCAGGCAAACGTGAACAAGGCCAGCAAACCAGTGATAGGGCCAGCAAACCGGGACTGGGCGGGAGGGGAATGGGGCGGTCGGTGGTCGACGGTGCCGCGCGGGCGTCGTCCCCGAGCGGGTGTTCTCACGAAGTTCGTGGGGCGGATTCCGGGTGGAGCAATGCGCGCATCCGACGGTACTTGGAGGTCAGACGCTCCCGGGTGGTCTCGTCCAGCAGGGCCATGCGTGCCGGGTCGCAGTTGTCCGCCAGATCGGCTTCCTTGACCTGGAGTCCCAGGGCCGAGGCCCGGATGCGTGCCGCGTAGTCCTCGGTGGGTTCGCCGGGGCGTTTGGTGACCGCGATGACGGCATCGATCACTTCCGTGGGAATGCCGACGGCTGCCAGGTCGACTGCGGTCGTCGGGGTGTCCTCCAGGACGTCGTGCAGCCAGCCGGCGGCCACGGCCTGGGCTGAGGCCCCAGCGGTCTCCAGGCGCTCGGCGACCCGTCGGGGATGATCGATGTAGGGATTGCCGGCCTTGTCCTTCTGTGCCCCGTGTGCGTGGGTCGCCAGCTCGCGGGCTGTTTCCACCAGGGCCGGGCCAATGACCGGGCGACGTACGTGTCCCTCCAGTGACTCGTCCGGACCCCGGGTGGCGTCGAAGTACACCTTCTCATCTTGCATCTCGTCCCAACCTCCTCGCCTCGACCACGCGACGTGATGTGTCCACACCATTCTCCGCAGGCTCGGGGCGGAGTGCCGACAAGGTGGCCATGCTCACACGGTACCGCCTCAGTCGGCGATCCCGTGGATGATCTCGATGCCCTCGGAGGCCAGGAACGAACCCATGGTGTTGATGATGTTCTCGTCCAGCGATTGTTGGCCTGTTGTGAGTTCGTCCCACGGTTTGTTGAAGTAGTGGCCCTCGCGACCGTTGCGGCGCTGGAAGTGGCTCCAGCGACGATGTTCGGCGACGCTGAGGGTGGATTTCTGCTCGTCGGTCAGTTCCAGTTCGGGGGCGGGGGTCGGGGCTGTGCTGCGACGCCAGTCGAGGCCGATGGAGGCCAGCTTCACCGGGTAGTCCAGTACCACCGCCCGGTTGCTGCTCTTGTTGAACTCGGAGAGCTCCTCCCACGGGGTTTCCACTAGTCGCGAGCCCGTCGGGTTGCCCTCCGCCAACGCCTGTTGCCGGTAGCTTTCGTGCACCCGTTTCGCCAGGCGTTCGATGCTCTCGGAGTCCAGCAGCGGCGGGGTGTCGCTGGTGATCGTCCAGCCGGAACGCTGCATCATCTCCGGCAGGCGGGAGGCCAGGTCGAGGGCCCACTGCCGCACGTCGTGGATGTCGGCGTTGCCGGGCAGCGCGTCGGCGAGGAATTTCCGCAATATGAGCTGCATGGAGCGCAGTTGCGACGGTCCCGCCAGCGGAGCGGGCTCCAGGGGGATTCCGGTTTCCGCTTTCATGCCGCCCGCCTCCAGCACCTCGCGGGCCGCCCTCGCGTCGTCCCGGGTGAGCAGGTCGACGCCCAGTTCCAGCCGGCGCGTATCGGGCGTGACGTCGACGATGTCGCCGCCGTTCTCGTCCCGCACGATGTCCGTGCTGAACAAGCTCGGGGAGTCCGGTGGCCAGCTCTCGGCGTCGCGACGAAGCTCGGCGCGGAGCAGGTCGGCCTCGTTGCGTTCCAGGACCTTCGGGTCGGCCAGCAGCGCGTCCCGGGAGATCAACCGCACCCGGTCGGAGACGTCCTTGAACAGGTCCTCCCAGTGGGTGTTCTGGTCCACGACCAGGCCGATGTGGGTGGTGGGGTCCTCCAGCAGCTCCCTGGCGATGGTCACCGCTTTGCTGGATTCCGTCAGCGCCAGGTAGACCCGGATGCCGCCGACCGTTCCCCTGCCCTTCTCCGGCGGCACCCAGGTGTCGCGGAACTCGTTGACCCTCGCCTCGACGCACGCGGGAAGCGGGGTCATCTGCTCCACCTGCATGGCGCCGCCGAATTTCTGGACCAGGTCGCCGGCCCAGCCGGTTCGTTCGCTCAGGCAGAGGACGTGGGGCCGCCAGCCGTCGTGCTGCCAGCCGAGGATAATGAGACGCGTCAGCTCGGCTGCCAGGGGGCCGTCGCCTACGACCACGGGGTCGGGGACGGCGGCGTCGCTGGGGAAGGGCGGGCACAGCCGCAGGGTTTCCAGCGCCAGCTGGGTCACGCGACACACCGTGCGGGCGGCGTCCGAGGAGCTGCGCGTCCACTGCCGGGCCAGGGTGGGGGAGTCGAACAGCGCCAACGGTTGGGCCTTCGGGGCGGTCGAGGCGACGCGGCAGACCAGGTTCGCGGTCTCGTTGTCGTCGCCGCCAACTATCACCACGTCCTCGGCGCCGCGAAGCACCCGCGTCAGGTGGGGGTCGCTGAGGTCCGGGAGAACCGAGACGCCCCTGCCCGCCAGCCAGGCCTGGTCGGAGGGGGCGAGGTCGCCGATCACCACGACCTGCGTCCCTGCCTTGTGGTAGGTGTCGTTTCCGGCCAGCGACGCCGCCTCCGGTCCGTTGCCGATCACGACGACGTGGTTCGTGCGCAGTCTGGCGTCGAGGAGCTGTTTCTGCTGTGTGAAAACGGTCCGGAGGACTTCCGCCACCGCGTAGAACGCGATGATCAGGGCCAGCCAGCGTGCCACGTTCAGGGCCGGCGGGGGGTTCTGCTCCGACATGTCCAGGACGAACAGCTGGATCGCGCGGTAGAGGGCGTCGCACCACTGGAGAGCAGGGTCGGCCTCCAGCCAGCCGCACGTGCCAAATAGCAGTACCGCGACGACCAGCGTCCCGAGCAGGCACCACCGACCCGAGCCCCAGTCCCAGCCCTTGTGATTTTCCATGGCCACATCAACCTCCAGGAATCGACCTCACGATTCCTTGACGGACAGAATGCGGTCGGAGCCGAATTGGGGTGGCGTATGGTCGAGGCATGGACGCCACTACCCGGTTTCGCCGGTCGGGTCGGGTCAGGCTGCTCCGGGTGGCTGAGCGGGCCGAGACCTGGACCTCCGACTCCGGCAGCCCCATGAGCGTTGAGCCCGGTGACATGATCGTCAGCTCTGGGGAGCGCACCTGGAGCATCACACCCGACTCCTTCGCCGCCACCTACGTGCAGATCGAGGGGGATGTGTACGAACGCGCCGGCGAGGTGTGGGCGCGACCCGCAGAACCGGGGGAGTGGGTGGCGACCCAGGAGGGCGAGGATGTCGCGGGGGAGGGCCAGTGGTGGGTCACCGACGATGACGGCAACTCGTGGTTCGTCCCGGGGGACGTCTTCACAGCGAACTACCGCCCCGTGCCCGAAGCCGGTTGAGTCGAAACCATTGCGCGCATGTCCGAGGATTTGTGGTCAGGTTCTGGCTACCGGGCGTCAGATGTGGTTTCGACACAGCCGTTCGCTGACGCTCACGTCCTGGCTCAACCAGCTTGTGGAGACGGCCCCGCACCCGTGCTCACGAAACGCGGAAGAAAAACGGTTCGCCGTCGAACCGTCGAACCTCCGCGATTCGTGCACGGGAGGAGGGGCGACGACCCCGACCCGGCTTAGCCGGCGTCGGGCGGGGCGGTTGCCAGTTCCATGTGTGCGGCGGCCAGGATGCGGGGCAGGTGGCGCATGATCGCGATGTCGTAGTGCTGGACATCTTTGATGTCGTTCCAGGGTTTGGCCCATGTGTGGTCCCCGCGACCGTTGCGGCGTTCGTGAATGGCCCAGCGACGGTGCTCCAGCCGACCGAGTTCCTCAAGCAGCGCCTCGTCCAGCGTCACCCCTCCTTCCGGTGTGGGGCGACGCCACGTCAGGCCCGCCGCAGCGTGGGTCACCGCGCTGCCCGTGATGGCCGCCCGGTTGCTGGCCTTGGTGAAATCGTCCAGGTTCTCCCACAGTTCCAGCGCCAGCGGCGAACCCGTCGCGTTGCCCGTCTCCTCGCTGATCCTCTGGTAGGCCAGGTGCACCTGCGGGGCCAGCAGCTC
>ERZ773073.1613-NODE-1613-length-10554-cov-7.138585_pt1 | contig 10554 bp, 9 predicted proteins | sample MGYA00580616_ERZ773073 | MGnify/ENA primary metagenome ERZ773073 (study PRJEB29015, sample SAMEA2737960) | human oral metagenome | biome: human oral; feature: human-associated habitat; material: dental | place: China | collected 2131 ...
CCTATTTCTTATAATTTTTCTCAAAATCTTCCACTGCCGCATCAAATCCTTTTTTCAGACCCTTTGTTGTTATTGTGGCACCACTGATTCCATCTATTTCATCTGTAACAGGTTTGTCTTTAAACTGTCCTTTAAACTTAGGTTCATCCATTTTTGTCCCAAATCCAGGAGTTTCATTATGTTCAAGTGAATCAAAAGCTATGTATTTCCCATCACTGCTTATTGCCACAAGAAATTTAATTTTTCCTCCATAACCTTTTGTAACTACATTGTACACATATCCTGTTACCTTCCCATCTTCTTCCGCTTTGAAAACCTTTTCTATTGCAGGATTATCATGAGAAGTTCCTTCTTCTGTAAATTTTGTTTTATCATTAAACATTGCCTGCAGTTTTTTATTCTGCTTTGCTATATTTGCATTTTTTATTGTTTCTGAAGTCAGCGAATTTGTCATTGACAGAATAAAAGCCGAGATAATGCTTATTACCGCCAAAAAGAAACTTAAGTACAATGATTTTTTCATATTTTACGCCCCCTTCCATACTAATGCTATAAGTAAAGAACATACAAGCATTGCTGCTATAACTATTATCAGTTTTCTACTTTCATCTTTATTTGTAGGTTTTACAGTATACTTATCAATCATAGGAGTAAGCATGTTCATTATCAATATAGAATAAAGAACTCCTTCAGGCATATTTGATCTGAATCTTAAAAGCATTGTGAAGAATGCCGCTCCTACTGCAAATAATATTTTTCCAAATGGATCTACAGGTGAAGTTACCGGATCTGTAAGCATGAATATTCCTCCAAATACAAGTCCTCCAATTCCTATATGAACCAATGCAAAGTGTAATGGAGATAATCCATGTGTTATTCCTGCGATAAATGCTATTACAAAAGCCGTTCCTATATAGAATACAGGAAGTCTCCAGTCAAGAACTTTCTTCATAGCAAGGAATACTCCTGCAATAATGATTACAACTGCAAAAGTTTCTCCGATTGATCCTTTATAAAATCCTAAATATAAGTTTGCAAGAGATATGTTCGAGTCTCCCATCCAGCTTCCCATTGACATAATAGTTGTAGGAGTTGCTGAAGCTACACCATCTACAGCTTTTCCAGGAAGTACCGCTGTAAGTTTATCTCCATAAGACATCATTACAAATACCCTTCCTATCAGTGCAGGGTTAAATATATTCTGTCCAAATCCTCCAAATAGTAATTTTCCTATTAAAATTGAGAAAATACTACCGAAAATTACAACATAATATGGTGTTCCTATTGGCAGTATTAATGCAAATAATATTGCCGTCACATATGGAAAAGAATTATTAACCGCTTTTTTTATATCTTTTTCCTTAAGCAGATAGAAATATCCGGCTTCACATAAATAAGCCGCAACTACTGATGCTATTATCATTAATAAAGCTTTAATACCATAATCTGCTCCCAAAGTAAAGTAATACCCGACAGAAAACAAACTTACTACTACCAGAGTTGCTGTTAAATATAACATTACCTGCTGAGTAGTCAGCTGATTTCTATATGTAGGTGTTGTTCTTTTAAAAATTATCTTCATACTTATTTCCCCGCCTTTCGTGCATTAGCTACTCTTGTTTTAGCTTTTCCGACCCAGTCAGTAACTTCTATTTTAGAAGGACAGATATATGTACACAATCCACATGTGATACATCTGTCAGCACAGGCTGCTATTACACCCTCTGTATTTTTCTGTTTTTCAAGATTCATAATTTGTACAGGCTGTATTTTTGCCGGGCAATGTTCAACACAAAGTCCGCATCTCAGACAAGGAAGTTCCTCTTCAACTACTTTAGGCAGTACAGTTATCGAGTTACTGTAAGTAGTCACTACAAAAGTATCGTTTGCAATGGATTTACCCATCATAGGCCCTCCACCTAATACAAACATTTCATTTATATTTTCAGTATATCCACCTATTTTTTCTATTATATAATCTACTGATGTACCTATTGGAACATATACATTTTCAGGATTTTTTACTCCTTCTCCTGATATTGTAACTATTCTATGAGTTATAGGCTTTTTATCTCTCAGTGCTTCTGAAAGATAGATTGCTGTAGTGGCATTATTTACTATTATTCCAATTTCTCCTGGGAATCTGTCATATTCTTTCTTGAAAAGTTCCCTTATAAGAACTCTTTCCCATCCCATCGGATAAGCATCAGGTACTGTCACCACTTCTATATTCTGGTATCCTTCTGTTGCTTCCTGAAGTTTCTTTGCAAGTTTGTCATTTACAACTTTTATTGCAATTACTCCTTTTTTAGCATGACCGGCCTTCATTAAAAAATGAGTACCGTCTATAAGTTCTTTAGCATGTTTTTCCATTATTTTATAATCTGAAGTAAGATAAGGTTCACATTCTACTGCATTTATCAATACAGTATCGATATTTTTTGCATTTTCATACTTAATATATGTAGGAAATCCCGAACCTCCTAATCCCAGTACTCCAATTTCCTTTATTGCAGCTACCAGTTCTTCTGCTGAAAGTTCATCTGGATTTTCATAAGAAAATGGCACAACTTCTTCATTTTTAAAATCATTTTCGATTAAAAGATGATTTTGTACCTTTCCTGATATATGCATTCTTTTTTCTATTCCCTTTACTGTTCCTGAAACAGGACTGTAAATGGGTACATACATGTCTGTTCTCGTAGCAAGCTTTGTTCCCTTACAGACATGATCTCCTTCCTGCACATGTACATCAAATGCAGTTGAAGAACCAATGATTAGAGGTATATAAATCATTGGTGGCTCAGGTATAGTGACAATCTCTTTATTCTTTGTCAATCCCTTTTTTCCATTGAGCCTGATTTTACCAATTCCACTTATCAAGTTCATAATTCTCTCTCTCCTCCTAAAACGATGTAACAAATTCTATTTCGAATTTTTTATTTCATTGTTAAAATTATACCACAAAATTCTAAAAATAGAACAGAAAAATATAAAATATAACAAATAAAATCACAAAAATTATATAAAATGTATCTTTTAAACTCCATTTTAACGCCTTAAATTCAATTATTTCTCCATTTATAATAAAATTTTTTACTGTCATTATTTCTGCAGTCCTATTTACTTTTTCAATAGTCAGTCTAAATAAAGGAACTATAATAAGAAAAAATTCCTTAAAATTTTTCACTGATATTTTTGAAAAATTTCCTCTACTCTTCTGTATTTTTATTATTTTTCTAAATTCTTCATATACAATAGGAAGAAAATAAACAGAAAAAGTATAAACTAGGCTCATTTCGGTATTTTTCCCCTTTTTCCCTGTCAGATAGTTTAATCCCTTCATTATTTCATTTGTACTTGTAGTTGATGTGAAAATTTCGACTATTAATGTAAGAAGAAATATCTGGCACATTACATTCATTGAAATCAGTACAGGAGTATCATAAATTTTTAAAATTTTTAAATCTAACAGAAGCAATCCGCTTTTCATAAAAAAAATATTAAAAATCATCAGGATAAATCCCATACTCAAATATATTTTTATTTTTTTTATAATTCCTGTAAAACTTATTTTTGATATAATCATTTCCACAAAAAGGAATACAGAAATTAAAAAATATCCTTTAAATGAAGCTTCGAATGAAAAAAAAGAACCTGACAGTACTGAAATTATCAGCATTAAAGAGCCTATTATTTTACTCCTCGGATCCAGTTTATGTAAAAAGGAATCTGAAGGATTATAAATTCCCTGTGTAAATGATATATTGCCCATTTTCTTCTCCAATTCAGTATTATTTTTAATAAATCTTTTTTATCACTACTCTTTAAACTACAACTTTAAAATATAGTCTGAATACTGTTTTACTATATTTTCATCATGTGTTACAAGAATTACGGTTGTTCCATTTTTTTTCGTTTTTTCCACTATTTGCATAAATTTTATTGTCATATTGTAGTCAAGCGCTCCTGTTGGTTCATCCAATATAAGTATTTCAGGCTCCAGACATACTGCAAGCGCTAATCCCAGCATCTTTTTCTCTCCTCCTGAAAGTACAAATGGCGACTTCATAAGAAACTTTTCATCATATCCGAACAATTCTGCTATTTCATTTATTCTGTCACTTAATTCCTTTGATTTTCTATTTTTTATTTTATATTTTTTTGTTATGTTATATTCCAGTTCTTCCAAAACTGTTCCTGAAAAAAACTGTTCACCAGTATTCTGAAATACTATTCCCATTCTTTTTCTTATTTCATACAGTTCTCTTTCTGAAATATTTTTATATAGAAGTAATTTTTCATCTTCCTTTTCTTTATTTTCATTCCTGAAATTATACCCAATTTCTCCTGAAAAATTTTCTCCCAAAAATGCCAATCCCGATATTATCTCTATTAATGTTGTTTTTCCAGTTCCTGATTTTCCTGTAATTGCAGTTATACTATCTTTTGGAATATTAACTGAAAAACTGTCTATTATTTTTCTTTCCTTTTCATAATAATAACTTATATCCTTAATTTTTACCTTAATTTCTTCTTCCTTTAAGGATATTTTTGTCAAATCAGCAGAATATTCCGATATCACTTCATGGTTTATTTCTGTATTTTCTTTTTTTTCAATTATCTTATTTACTTCTTCTGATTTTCCCGTTACGATTTTTCCTTCTTCAGTTATAAAGACAATATTATCGCTTCTCTTTATCTCCTCCAGATTATGAGTTACTGAAACTACTGTTTTCCCATCTTTCAGAAACTCTTCTATAATTCCGTTCATTTTGTCCTTCGTTGCCTTATCCCACATTTCTGTAACTTCATCAAGCAGTATAATCTCAGGCTCCGTTATAACTGCTCCTGCAAGGGCTACCTTCTGTTTTTCCCCTCCAGAAAGATTTACAGTTTTTTTATCTATTATATTCTCAAGCTGAAATAATTTTATGTATTTATCCATATTTTCCTTCATTTTCTCAAAAGGAATCCTATTATTTTCCATACCAAAAATTAAACTCTCAGCTACTGTTTCCCCGATTATATGTTCATTTGACTCCTGAAAAACAATCCCTGTCTTTTTCCTGATTTTATAAAGCTCATCCCTTTTATAAACAAGTTCCTCATTATCTATAAAAATCTGTCCTCCACTTATTTTTTCAAGCCCTACAATCAGTTTTAAAATTGTGGATTTCCCACTTCCATTTTTTCCAATAATAACGTTATATTTATTTTTTTTCAGGAAAAAGGATATATTTTCCAGTATCATATTATTATTTTTTGAATAACTCACATTTCTGAATTCAATAACTCCGGAAATTACAACCACTCTCCCTTCTATCAGTTTTTATAATTTTTTTACTTTTTGCCATGACAGCTTACTATCTCCATTATTAAAAGCTCAACTCCTGTTTCCATTGCCATTTTTCCAGTTTTTATATCCTTCTCAATTTCCCAGCATCGAAAAACAAGCTTTTTTAAATTTCTGTTGGAATACTTTCTTAATTTTTCTATTTTCTTAAAAACAGAGTAGTAGTTAGGTATTCTGCCATTTGACTTAAAAACTTCCTTTATTTCTTCAAACTGAGCTTTAAATGCATTATACTGGCTTGAAATGTTTCTTCCTGATCCCTTTAAGCTGCTAAGTTTGTACATCATTTCAAGTTCATTGTAAAGCTGATAAAGTATCCCCATATATTCCTTCGTTGTTTCAAGATAATCAATAACTTCCTGAGCTTTTCCTGAAAATATATTTTCTGTCATTTCATATATTCTGTATTCCTTTTGAACTGACACTATATTTCTAATTTTACCAATTTCAAATTTTTCTCCATTAAGGTAAACCTTTATTTTATCGACTTCATTTCTCACCTTAAAAGGATTTTTCCCTATCATTTCCAGTAGAGTATCTGCTTCAGATGGTGAAATTTCAAGTTCTTCCTGAATATATTTTTTTATATCCTTGTCATCTTCCTTTAAAAACAGAAAAACTTCCAGTTTCTTTTCTTTTTTTAATGACTCCAGCTTTTTATTTAATTTAGCAGGGATTTTTCCATCTTCCCTTCCATAGTCAATCACTACTTCCTTTTTATTCAAGTCAAGTTCCGTTATATAGGAAAGTGTTTTCTCTAAATCCTTCAGTTTTTCCGCTCTTTTTAGCACAACAAGCTCTTCTGCTGAAAAAATCGAATTAAAACTTATCTTTTCAAGGAATTTTTCTTCCTCTTTTATATCTGCATCAAAAAAACTCTCTGTAATTCCAGGATTTTCCTCCCTTATTTTCTTTAACGTATCAAAGTATTTAAATTCCCTATTTTGCAATCCACCGATAAAATATATCATATTTCTCCTTTTTTATCGCTTTTTTTATTTTCTTATAGTAACAGTATACTCTCTTTAGCCATTTATTTCAATTTGATTTTTTACTTTTTTTGTGATAAAATTTAAAAAATAAATCATATAGAATCGGAGGTTATGGAATATGAACTCAAATATTAAAGAACAAAGATCTATCGCAGGATTAAGAGCCAATGCGGCTGCATTTTTAATTAATCTTTCTTATTTCCTGCCAGGAATAAATCTTATAGTACCAATAGTAGCATTAATTTTAGAAGGTGAAAATGATTTTGTAAGAAATTACGCAAAACAGACTTTGGCACTTAGTGTAGTTACTGTTATTGCATTTGCATTAAACATTGTAGTTATTCTAGGGACTTTTGTATTTTTTATTCTTACTGCTATATTTATAGTTTTTCAAGTAATTGCAGCTATATCTGCTCTTGTAGAAAAAGAATTTAAAATACCTTATCTTGAAAAAGTTGTAAATTTATTATTCGTAGACTAAAAAGTTTATTAATTATAACATTTAAAAATTAAGATCTGAATATTAGAAAAAACACAGTCTGAATTTGAGTCAGTACTGTGTTTTTTAGTCTATCTCTAAAAATTTATTATCTTTCATTTTAAAATACTCATTAATTCACTTTTCCATCTTCATTATAGGAAAAAGCCAGTATAAAAAGAAGAACTGTCTGTATCCAGAAAATAGTGAAATCTGCAGAATTGTGTACTACTGTTCCTATAAGCAGAGCTACTTTCAATGTGTTTCTTTTATTTCCCTTCATTACTTCATATAAATATTTCAAAAATACTCCTGATAATGCGGCTGTTCCTAATAATCCATAACTTAAAAGTGATTCCATAAGAACATTATGCGAATGAGGATATACATAATTAGTATATTTGTAGTAATAAAAATTCCCATGTCCATATAATAGATTTGTCTTTTTAAAGATTCCGAGGGCTATTTTAATTATATCTTTTCTCAACTTAAAATATTCCCCCAAACTGTCAAGTCTTAAAAATGGCACCCTTCCAAAATATACTCCTGTAATATATCCTATAAATAAACAGATACATCCAATAAAATATTTCTTTTTTAGATAAAAATAAAATAATACGAGTATTCCTGCCACTACTGCCGCCAAAGCCGTTCTTGAGCCTGATAAAAGCAATGTTACTATATTTAAAATAAATATTGCAAAGCTTTCTTTTGATTTTTTTTCAAAAAAGAAGTACAGATTTATTATTGCCGCAAGCATCATTATACTTCCAAGATAATTTGGGTTCAGATAGGCAAAATATCCTGCTCTGCTTTTTGTTACAAAATATTCCACTATACTTATTAAAAATGCCACTGCTGAAAATTTGGCAATAAGTTCCAAATTATTTTTTTTAAAGTTATCATCAATTATAAGGGTATAATATCTTCCAACCATAAGGCAAAGTAAAATTGGAACTGCCATCAGTCCATAATAATTTTTGTATATTATTGACATTATTATTGAAAATCCTAAAACTGCTTCCACAATCATCAAAGATTTGTTTTTTAAAATTTTCTTATACTCTCCAGATACAAAAATCTCTGTCAGTATTACAAGAGATACAACCACTAATAAAGCATAATGAATAAAAATTGATGCTCCAAGCAGTACATACAGCTTTTCCACATATCCTTTATTTTTTATAGTTTCCAATTCATATAACCTCTTTTCATGTATTAGAATACTCCTCTTTCAAATGAATAAGGATTATAATTTCCTTTTTTTGTTTTCAGACTTCCTATAATTTTCTTTACCTCCTGAGGGGTTTCAAATGTAAAATCCATTCTCAGTTCATCAAAATTAAATTCCCTAATTAAATCCAGTTTTGGAATCAGGTTCATAGGTTTATCCAGATAAAGTTCAATATTATCCAGATCATTTTTCAGCACTTTATATCTATCATAATGATCCCCCTTGAGCTCCTTATACTCTTTATCAAATATTTTATGCTCAATGTACATTCCCTTCAAATATCCGTATATTACCATTCCTTTTTTTATTTTATCAGACTTTATATTTTTAAACTGCTTATAATTCAGTTCAGGCGACAAAAATACAGTTTCAAGATTATCAAATTCTGAAAACAGATCTAATGTATAGTTATTGTATACATTCAGATTCCAGTCAAGTGACTGACCTTTTAATCCATTTTTTTCCCCCATCACAACCTGATACAGATTTGATGCAAGGTTTGTATCTAGTTTTATTTTATCTGTTTTATCCAAATTTTTTTCCTTTGCCACATCATACTGCTTATAATAAATTTTAGTTATCCCTGCTTCACGGCATGCCTTTTCCTGTTCCTTATTTGAAACAAGTGCTGAAAACAGGGGTTCTTTTTCTATTTTTTCATTACTAAATGAATATGTCTTTTTTGGACTTCCTGTTCTTTTATATGATTCCAGAAGTTCCATTTCAAGCTGCTTTATACATTCCCTCTTTAGATTTTTCAGCTCACTGAAAGGAATAAAAGAAGTTCCGTCATAATCTATTTTTACATTTCCCAGTTCAAATGCTGTTTCTCCTAATTCTCCCAGTTTTTCCGCAATCTGTTCCTTCGTAATTTCTTTTCTGGCATCTTCAGTTATTACATTTCCTTTTTTTATTGCTGATATTCTTTCTCCCTTTAAGTTATTTAGAGAAAACTTCAGCAACATTTCTTTTCCTTTTTCTGCATATAATTCTGCATCAACAGATGAAAATCTTTTAGAAACTTTTAAATTATGAATTATCCTGTCATTTATTTCCTTTGAATAATTTTTATAAATATATTTTGTACCTTCAGGTAATTTTCCAATTGAAACAATATCATTTCTTTCAGCCTTCTGAACTTTTTCTCCTCTTATTGTTATTCTGCTTACATATTCTCCTGAAATTTTTTCAAAATCTTCATCTACAAACTGAACTCCATCCCCTAAAATAAGTTCATCATCTATTTTAAAGTTATTGCTGTTTTCAATTCTCGCTCCCAAAAAATATCCAAAATTTGATGAATATTTAAAATTCATAAGTTTATTATCTAAATAAAAATATCCTTTTGAATATCCTCTGTTAAATAATTTATAACTTTCAGTCGGTCTAGGTTTCCCCTTCAGTATATTGTCATAATAGCTTACTGTTTCGTAGACATACTCATTTGATTTTTTTCTTCCTTCAACTTTTATCGCATCAATTCCTATTTCTTTCAGTTTATTAATTTCCTCTGTTTGTAGCAGCTGATCATTCGGACTCAAGAAATATGCCTTATTTCCTTCTTCATCCTGAAACTTCTTTCTACATGAATATGCACAAAGTCCACGATTTCCACTTCTTCCTCCTATAAAGCTACTTATATAGCAGTTTCCAGAATAGGCAATACATAATGACCCTGAAACAAATATTTCAAGCTCTATATCAGTTTTTTCTCTTATACTTTTTATTTCTTCAAATGACAGTTCCCTTGCAAGTACTACCCTGCTAAGTCCCAACTCTTTCAGTTTGTTTGCTTCCACGTGGTTTGCCACCGTCATTTGTGTACTTCCATGTATTGTCAGTTTAGGAAAATTTTCCTTAAGAAATTTTACAAAGCCTAAATCCTGTACTATTACAGCATCTATTCCATGTTCATATATTCTGCTTATATTATAATATGCCGAATCAATTTCAACATCCTTCATTATTGTATTTAAAGTCAGTAATGTTTTTACCCCTCTTAAATGTGCATAATCTATTCCATCAAGTATTTCCTTTATATTAAGGTTCTGATTATTTCTTCTCGCCCCAAAACCTTTAAGACCAAAATATACTTCATTTGCCCCCGCCTTTATTGCCGCCTCTAACTTTTCATAATTTCCTGCTGGTGCGACTATATTCATTTTTTTCTCCTATCTGCGGCATCATCATGCAGATATGTTTAAGTTTCTACAAAATCAGACTGTTTCAAAATGAAGCAATTCCAGAATTTAAATAAAATAGCTATAATTTTCAAGTCTGATTTCAAAACAATGTTTCTATTTAACTGCCGCTTTTTCTTTCTGTACATTATTATATAAAAAAGACTGGTGAAAGTCCAGTCTAATTTACATGATTTTTAATTAATTTCATTAAGCCATTATCATTACAGAAGTTGCCTTTATGATGACTGAAGCTTCCTTTCCTTCTGCCAGTTTTAACTCTTCTACAGCTTCCTTTGAAATAGTTGCTGAAA
>ERZ773073.1617-NODE-1617-length-10535-cov-17.280153_pt1 | contig 10535 bp, 8 predicted proteins | sample MGYA00580616_ERZ773073 | MGnify/ENA primary metagenome ERZ773073 (study PRJEB29015, sample SAMEA2737960) | human oral metagenome | biome: human oral; feature: human-associated habitat; material: dental | place: China | collected 2131 ...
ACATGGTGCGGCCGTATTTTGAGCCGAGGCGGAAGTGGTCAGACTTGAGCTCGAGGCTGCTCGGAGCGATAAAGTCGCGCAAGGTTCTCACGCCAGTGAGAAAGGCCTGCTCAACCTCGGCCTGCTCGCGGGCCCGCTGTTGGGCGGCGATATCAATGGCGTCTAGCTTCTTTTTCCTAGCCATGTCGTGCTCCTCCATATCCATGTGGCGACTCGCCCTGCCCCTTGCGGACATAGGTTGTCGCCAGTTCATCGGCACCAACACTGAGTGGCTGCTGTGGCGCCACGTCGGGGTTGTATGAACTATAGAATAATTCGCCCAGCTGTTTGGTATTAAGCTGCGCGCTCTTTACGCCCATCTGAAACAGTCCGCTCATTACCGAATCAACTCGGTTCTTAATTTCATCCTTGGCCTTCTCGTAGGCGGTTTGTTCAATCTTGGTGACGGTGTTGTCTTTCTTGCCGCCGAAGAAGCTGTCGAACAGACCCTTGGCCTGCTGTTTAATAACTTGCATGTCGCCGCTCTGATAATACGGCACCACGATATAAAAATCCTTATCCATAATATTGGCTTCTTGGGCGAGGACGTCGATAAAGTTGATGTAGTCATCCATCAGCACGTTTAGGAGCATATTGTCTTGGTTGCGGCGAATGTCAATCAGGCGGTCGATATACGGCCCGATGTCAACGCGCCGTGAGCGAATGAGTACTTGAACCGGAAAATATAACGAGTTAAGGAAGTTTTGGTAGCTAAATTCAATTCCCTCGCGCTCGCGGCCACTCATCAGGTCAAAGTTAATTGACTGACATTGAACAATCGCCCGAAAGCTGCCGTCATTCATGATGATCATGTTCTCGCGCATCTCAGAAAATAGCAGCGTGTTCTGGGTGCTGGTCGGACCTTTTTGTTGAGGTTTTGCCTGGTTAGTTGGCTGCTTGGCGGGCTGTTGCGGGGCTGGCTGTGGCTGGTTGGGCTCGGGTGTGGACGGTGGGTTGGGGGCTGGTTGTGCCGTGGGTTGTGCGCTTGGCATCGGCTGTGGCTGGGCTGGCGCCTGCGGTAATTGCTGTGGCAGCGGGCTGAATTGATCAGGATACTGAGCGTACGGTGAGGTTGGTTCTGTGGAGACTGGATCGGGCCCAGAGGCAATAACCCCCGGCATAGTTGGCGGATTTGACGGTGCACCAAACGGTGGTGCAGCGGCTGCATCTGGTGGATAGTGATATGGTTGCTGTTGCTGATCTGGTTGCATAGACATCCCACCTAGTGAAGCGAAATCACGACTTCCTTATCATGTTCTTTTTGGATGCGACCAGCCTCTCGTTGGAGCGAGGCGACCGACAGATCGCTGTGATTACGCGCTAGATCCATTATAGCAGGCGAGACGGGTGCTGTGCTAGGGGGCGGCGCCTGGTCGGTGTGGGCTGTCGCGGTCGTCTGCTCGCTGATGGGCGTGATGATAGACTGCTGCATGGTTGGATAGGGGTTGAAGGTCGAGGTCTGTAGCGAGTAGACTTGGTCGTCTTGGCTGTCTTGGGTGGTCTGGGTGGTTGGGGCGGTTTGGGCTCGCTGCATTTGCTGGACAATTTCATCATGGCGTCTTTCGTCGGCTCGCTCAATGAGTGTTTCAAAGGCGCGGGCTGTCTTGCTACTTGGGTCGAGCGGGTCTTGGGCGGTTTGGGCCTCATTGTACCAATCCGCTTGCATGGAGCTATTCATCACCGAGCTGTTTGGATTATCGACGCCGCGCACCGACCAGCCGTGCGTGTCCACCAGCGTCGCCAGATACGATAGCCGGCGATTGACCTCGGCCTGGTCATACCCCTTGCCGTATTGCTTTTCCTCAATCCGCGGGGCGATCACCTCGACCATTCGCTCAATGCCATCGGCTCGCCACAGTCGTTGTTTGGGTTTGAGGATGAACGAAATAACCGCTGCGAGGTAAACCTCCATCGGCTGATCCTTGCGCAGTGGCAAGGCTAATGCCCCGAAAAACAGCGCAACCGGCACCGGAATAATCGCCAGTGGCGGCAGCACCGAGAACAGTCCCCACGCCAGCGCAATCATGCCGATCGCGACGATCAAGAAAATAAACTGCTTGAAGCTAAACGGCCCGAGCAGCTTGTCTTCAGCTTCCACATCTTGGGGAACTTTGTAGACGGCCATTGGGTATTATTATAGCAGATTCTGAATACCTTTGAGGGCGTCTTCTTGCTCACCGCTATATCGCCCCGCGTAGTTTCGATGGGTGAGGAGGGTGGTGATATTCTTGTTAAGCTTTTTCTTTGCCTCAGGGGTTAATTGCGCAGCAATATTGTACTTCTGCATCATATCAAGTGTATCCTCGAGGAATACTGCATCGCTTGCCAGGGCCTTATCAGCACTCAACTTACCCTTCTCAAAGGCCTTTATCATATTGCGCACCTTGAAGGCATCACCAGTATCCTTGATGGCATTGGCCTGTATATCAACACACTCCGATCCACCCAGCCACCATGGTCGTGCACTATTGTTTTTCAGCGCAACACCAAGCTCCTGAGCGAGGTCGTCTGTCAAATTGTTCATCTGCACCTTGCTGAGCATATCAAGTAGCGGTTTAGCACCACGACTACTTGCGATCTTGCGACCAGCCGCATTTCTGATGTCGTCGGTTGCTGGGATATTGCCAACAGCATTGCCACCGATGAGACTTACTGTATCGGCATCGCTCACATTGCTGCCGTTAAGGATAGCAGTGGCGTTCTTGACCGATTCTTCATAGGCGGCACTCACCGTTTGAGCGGCAGCAGCGGCGGCGCGCCGCGACCCAAGGTCATCACTCATACCTGGAATTGATGCATAGTAAGCGTCCTCAATACCACCAGCGGCCGATCGAAGGGCTGCACCGGTATCATCATTACGCATGGCACGAGCGAACTGATCGTTGAGGACACGATCGATACCACTCTTGCGCAAACCTTGAACCGCCAGAGTTTGATGTGAATCACGTGCTTGTTGTATAGCCTCTTGGACTGCGGTGTTATTGGCAACATTTTCCGGCAATTCTTCATGTCCAGTCTGAAGCGCTGTAAAGCGATTGTCGAGCACCTGCTTTTCAGCATCAACCATTTGACGAATGGACCGTGATTGGAAATCCTGAATGATGGCTGCCTGGTTGGTGCTTTGATGTGCGTTCCACGCTGACTGCAGCCTTCCTTCGGCAATGTTTTTATCCTCTCCAACAGAGCGCCTGAACTGGTCAAGCTTTCTGTAGTTAGCAGTCTCAGTACGCTGTACGTTTGACTGATTGCGCAGCTCCTCTAGCATATCCTTACGATTCTGAGACGACTGCGCCAGTCTGCGTCGCCATGCCGTTGGGGTAAACTTGCTGTCTGGACGTTTATTGAGTTTTTTACGCTTAGTAATCTCGCTCCGCTCTTTTGCCCAGTTTTTAGATCGGTCGAATAATCCCTTGCTGCGGTCATTGACGAGGCCGGTGAATTTGCCGAGGAGTCCGCCACCCAACTTGATCATCAACGGCGTTAGAGCGAGTGGCGCAATCTGAACTGCCATACCGAGGATGTACATCACCGCCCCGTTCGGTCCCGCGGCGTTTTGCATAATGACTGAGCCTGCGAGCTGTGCCCCACCAAAGGCTGCCGCAAAACCCGGGAAGAATATCAGCATCGTCAAGAAGACATCTTTCCATTTATCAAACCACTTCTCCGTACCCGGTAACAAATAAGCCACAAAAGCCAGTGGCGAGATGATAATCAAAATAACGATCAACGCCTGACGGGCGGCCATAATGATAACAACGAGAAGAATAACGAGTCCAATGCCGCACAAAAGCGGCACAATAAAAGGAAGTAGCTCGGCCCGCATGACGATTCCGGCAGCCAGTGCCGCACCGCCGGCAGCGCCTCCCAAAATCTGGAAAGTGACCTCTTGCCAGGTCATTGGTTCAGATGCTGGCGCCGATCCGCCTAGGGTGGCGACTGTGTTACGAATATTCATGAACATGTCTTGGAGCGCACTTCCGGCGATATTTGATAAGTCGAGGAGGATGGCGCAGACGTGGAATGATAGATTAACTAGTATCGCCGCGACAATTAATCGAGGCAGCATCTTTTTGATGCCATAATTGGAGATGCCCATAGAAGTAACTTGTGAATAAATAATGACTATGAACATGACGATAAAAATGCTGTTGGCGATGTTGCGAACGATATTCCAGGCCAGAAAGATACCGCTAGTCTGATTACCCGTCTGAAGCGGCGGCACCACGAGGAAGCTTTTGAGCACCCCAAACATCCAGTCGATGGAGCTAGCTAACCACGCCGAAACAGGACAAAGGATCCAGCCGATACCGCCAGCAACCTCACACGAAGACGCAGAGTTTTGGCTCGGTGGGTCAATTGATAATGTGGTCGATTCTTTCTTCGTGTAAGTGTTTGGCGCAGTGTACGTGAATGTCGTTAGGGACACCGAGGTCATCGATCCGAGGTCGCCTGTTGACGGAAAGTGAATGACGCGAACGTCTTGATTATTGGCTACAGTTTTCTTTGACATGTAGACCACCTGGTCAGACCCTAAGTTGAGGGCCTTTAGTTTGTCGACGTCGGAAACTCGCTCAAATGTCTCGTTGTCGTAGGATATTTTGCTACTATCCCACTTTGCGTCCGCCGCCAACGCCTGGCCTGAGGTTACGACCGTACTCAAAAAAACACTGACTAGGAGGCCCACCGCCAGCAATATAAACCATTGCAACCATCGCATCGACGATCGCCCTTGTGAACGTAACCACTCCATTACCAGCAATGGTAGCATTTTTATAGAGAAAAGTCAATAGTTTTTAGCTGGTGGCAGGTGGATTATTGTTTCGATTATTGCGATTATTTTGATTATTTGGCGGTGCTGAAGGTGGGGATTGCGGTGGAGCTGGCCCTCTCCCTGTTCCGGCAACGAATGTTCTCCCCGTCGGGGTGTCTGACGAGACCGCCTCGGTGATATTGTTAATTTCTACCGTAGAATTAATCGCATTTTTGACATCATCTGCTGTTACGCCACTCATATCATGTGGCACTCGTAGCTCCTGAGGTTCGGCTACTCTATCGCTGTTTCGTATATTTTCAAGCTCTTTGCGCGCACTACCTGATATCGAGGTATTGATACGTTTATTGTCAAGCACTGAGGCTGCCCTCTCGGCGGAGACACCGACCATTTTCTGGCCGCCCTTGGTGAATTCAGTTTCACCAGCGACCTTAATTGCACTGGATGTCTGTCGTGCCAATTTTTCATCACTTAATCCGCTGACTCCCTTGGCGGTCAGTTCGGCCATTTGTTGCTGGCTAAAGCTGACCGAGGTTGCCCCGTTCTGTTCCATTTGGTCAATGGCCGTTCTACCCATTTCAAACAGGCCGGCATGGTCATCTTTCATTCTGGTGAGGGTTTCCGCCATGCGGCGGTTGCTGATAGTTCCACCACCCTGGAGATACTCGTACATTTGTTCGGCACCGTGCTTACCAGTTGACTCTAATTTTTTAAAGGCAATGTGTTTAAGTATCTCATTGTCTCCGGCGCCCCTCAGTGCAGCGGCTGCATCGCCGTTGTACCGATAATCAAGCATACGCTCTGCTGTCTTGCGCTCTTCGTCGTCCACGGCATCTTGACCCTCGGCAGCACTGCGAATACCATAATCTCCTCCGAGGAAGCGGTTATTTGCTAGAGCGCTCTCGTTAAATCTTTTGCTGAACCGAGATTTTCGATTTCTCCAGAATTTATCTAGGGCTCCGGTACCCTCCCATGCCCCGGCTCGCATGAGGGCTTTGCGGCGCTGTCGTCGCTGCTTGCGAAACTTTTGCATCTCGCCAAGCCGTGAACTATCATAAGTATCTTTTGCCCAGTTTCTGGCGCTGCCACCGAGACTACCGCCAGCGTTGTTGATGTGCTGACCGATCGCCCCGGCAACGTCGATAGCTTTCTTGAGGACACTCCACACGGCGATGAGTGGCAGGACTTTGATTAGCTCACCGACAATCTGCATGACCATGTTATCGGCATCTGTAGCTCCCGCTTTAACAATTGATCCTGCCAAGATACCACCACCGAATAGCAACCCAACGATTGGAAAGACCATGAGTAGTCCCATAAAGGTTGAGCGCCATTTACTAAAGAATTTTTCGGTGTTTGGTAGCAGAAAGGCAACAAAAGCCAGCGGTGATATAACGATAAGGATGACGATGAGAGCCTTGCGGGCGATTAATAGGGCGGCAATAGTCACCATTACGACCAGTCCGGAAACAAGCGCTCCGATTAGAACCGCAAGAGCGAGAACTGCGGCCGTAGCCCCAGCGAGGACGGTTAATGCTATGCCTCCCCAAGTTTCGCCTCCCTGTCCTGACTTTAGGACACTATTAGCAGCACTAATACCGTCACCGATACCACCCAGGCCTGCTCGCAGGCCGTAGCCAAGTATATTAGATAAGTCAACGGCAATTTGACAGATGTAAATTGATAAGTTCACCAAGATCGCGGCGATAATGAGCCGTGGCAGCATCTTTTTGATGCCGTAGTTTGAGATACCAAAGCCGGTGAGCTGAGAGATGATGATTGCTAAGAACATAATGATGAACGCACCATTGGCAATGTTACGCATAATTCCCCAGGCCGCCTGCACTTCGCCCCCAGAGGCAAGGCCCGGCTCAATCTTTAGGAAGTTGTCGGCGATCATAGCAAAAGCTGCGTCTGCTATGCGTGCCATAAAATTAATCACCGGGCAAACGAGCCAGCCGAGCTCCTTAACGGCGCAGTCGGGTCTGTCGCCACTGCTATTCTCACTCTGACCGGATGGGGGGTCGGCGGTTATATTAGAAAGAGAGCTTTTTATATCATCTTCAGAATACCCTGATTGTTTTTTCAGACAATCAACATATTCACTAGAGTTTGCCACGTTGCCATTCGATGGCATCTTATCCTTACAGGCGTTCATCCAGCTGTCAACCTGTTGTTTACATATTTGCTCCGCTGGCCCTCCGGCGCCTCCGCCGTTTTTCTCGATACATTTTTTTAGGAGAGCGTCATAGATCGCCTTGCTGGTGTTCCTAGTGGCTTCAGTTTTTGCTGATTTTGCGGCTACTTCAGCGTTGTTTGATGCCCACTGTGCAATTTGCCCACATGACATCATTGAGCTTGCGCCTCGTGGTGCATTGTAGGGTGATGCGATATCTTGGAACATTGGAATATTTTTATTAGCATCAGGGATATAGTAATACCCATAGGCTGTTGAGCCATCGGTTAGGGCAACGGCTATTTTTTTATTACGCTGGTCGGCTTTAATATCGTTACTTGCGGCATCATCTCCGCTGTCATACCCCCTCCACTCCGCCTTGCATCCAGCGTTTTGCTTTGTTAATAGTGTTGCCATCGCCATAGAGTAGTTGACTGACGCTGAATCAAACTTAAGACTCCTGCCGGCCTTTTTCTCAAGAACCTCAACCGCATACTTGTCTCTGTCAGTTGGTATATTCCACTTACTACCGCTATATTCTGGCTTAACGATATTGCTAATACAGTCAAGGTTAGCGTCGTCTCGCCATTCCCCTTTTAACGCACAGAACATGTCGGTAAAAGAACTGTAGCCAAAGGCGTCTCGTGCGGCTGCAACCGTTTGCTTACAATCAAACTTCGCATCTCCGTCTGGATCAAGAACCGGACTGACGTGTGGAACATGTATACCCCCCCAGTCGCCACTGGCAACATTTCCGGCGCTGAGATTATCCCCAAAACCGAGATTATTGCTAATGCAACTACCCATAGCAAGAGCAAGTGTGCGCTGCTTCACCTGGGGGAGGTATGGAGAATAATCAAGCCGCGCCCGAGCCGCGTTAGCGGCCGGCGACAGCGCAAAAAACGTCATGAGCATCGGAACGACTAATAGTGCGGCAAGTCCGATTAGAATGGGGCGAATACGTTTATGCGGGGTTTTCTTTTGAGCAAGCATTATGTATAGTATAGTATCACGCTTATACTATGATTTCAAAAGAGAGGCTCCGAGTGGCCTCTCTTTTGAGGTGTTATTTATATTGTGGCGATACGGCCATGCCTTTTAATTAATCGAGAGTAGACTTAAGATCGCTAACCTCGTTATCAACGATTCGCCACAATCCATTGTCTATTACAACCCTCCAGGCCATACCAAGAATTGTGCCGGTGGTTTCTGCCTCGGTAAAAATCTGGAGCCCTTCTGTTGGTAGTGCTTCGCCAGTCTTTGTATCCACAACGGGTTTGGCACTACAAAACCTTGGCTTAAGAATCGGAAACATATTTGAGCCGGGCACTTTATGTTTGTAGCCCAATTTTTCTTTCTCGTCTTTAGCCGCTAGAAGCGTCGCTATGGCCTTTTTGCCGTCGTACTCTGGGCCTGGTATCTTTCCATTGCGCAACATATCGTTCAGGACGGATATTCTTAACTCGGGATTGCCATAGATTGCCGCGGATGCTACATATCTTGCAAAGTTAGGGTCCCACGGGCCAACATCAAAAGCCGCGACCACAGGAAGAAATAGCTTGCCCGCGACTTCTTCGGGGGAATCTGTTGGTGATGCGGGTTTTCCGTAAAATTCACCAGGTTTAATCCCCGTTGATGGATTATATAAACTATTGTTTGGGTTATGTATGATTCCCCACGCCTCTGCAAGAAGAAGTTCTTCCCTACACGGTGACAAGCGCCCTTCGTTCGTAAGTCCAGCAAACTCTTTGGGGGTCATGTTTGCATACTTTTCTCTAACCTGCTTATATCTTTTTTCAGCCAAGTCTTTTGGATCAATAGTCTCAGACGGTGATGGTGAGGCGGATGGTGACTCTGATGGTGAGGCGCTCTGTGTAGAGTAATCTGGGGGAACGGCTATTCGATCTCCTTTACCACAACCGGCAAGCAGCATAGCTGCTCCAGCTGCTCCGCCAACCAGTCCGGCCAACACTCCGCGACGAGATAAGTCTTTTGTTTCTAATGAACTACTTGGGTCATAGCTTTCACATGAACGTGCCATAACGCTTGGAGTCCTTTCTCTGGCCGGTGGCCAGTCATAGAGTAGTTTTAATCCACCTCAGAGTAGATAAGTTAAACTCTGAATAGTATCATTGTAACACATTCTGTAAATTTAGCAATACCCTAACGGCAATAAAGTAAATAAAAACAGCCCTTGCTCTACAAAGATGGGCTGCTCGGGTAGTAACATTCTCATTCTGGCGCGCCCGACCGGATTCGAACCGGCGATCTCCTCCGTGACAGGGAGGCGTGATAGGCCAACTTCACTACGGGCGCATAACTTTCCGTATGATAGCAAACTTTTATGGCTTTTTCAAGAAATCGTTTGCATTTTTCCTGCCACTATTTTACAATTTAGGGTAAGAGATCCGTTATGACAAAAAGAAATATTTTCATCACCGCTATCTTTCTCGCAACCATTATCTGCGGCGTCGTGCTGTCTGGTATGCCTGCGTTCGCTGATACTGAATGCGGCGGCGCAAAGACCTCGATCATTAATTGTAGCGGTGCGACTGGTGATGCTGCTATTCTCGGTATCATCAAAATGGTTATCCAGATCATGACTGCTGGTATCGGTATCTTGGCGGTCGGTACGGTGATATATGGCGGTATTCTCTACTCTGCGTCTGGCGGTAGCCCAGACAATATCAAAAAGGCCAAAGAGCTCTGGGTCAACACCGCCATCGGCCTCATCATATTCGCGTTTTTTGTGGCTATCACTAACTTCCTGATCCCTGGGGGGGTGTTCTGATGAAGCATATTGTGATCGCGCTGGGGCTGATGATCGCAGGGTCGCTGATGTTGTCGGTGGTTCAGGCAACGCCGGCCAGCGCGGCCTGTGGCGGCAACATCTTGACACTCAAGCCGTGGTACGACGGGCTGACCAAGTCGGATTGTAATCTCAAGGCGATCGTCGACAATAACGATAAGCGCGCCCAAAACGACCCGGGTAATTACGCCACGCTCAACGGCTTTATCTGGCGGGCGATATTGAATGTTGTCGAGGATCTGTTGCAGCTGGCGGGCTTTGTGACGGTCGGCTTTGTGATATATGGTGGCTTTTTGTACTTGACGAGCAATGGCGAACCAGGACAGATGGCCAATGGCATGAAGACGGTGATTAATGCGGCGATCGGCCTAGTGATTGCTATCGCCTCAGTGGCCCTGGTGAATGTCGTGGCTGACGGATTGGGGTTGCCACGGTCATGATGCGATTCGTAGCCGGTGTATTGGGGTCGCCAGATTCGCTGGGCATTCCGACGAACAGTGCTTCGGCGGATGCACTGGGTAACATTCTCAATACGGTGTATTTCTTTGCCGGGGCGATCGCGATTTTGATGTTGGTGCTGGCCGGTATCAATTACGCCAATTCGGGCGGCGACACTAACAAACTTACCAAGGCGAAAAACACCATTCTCGGTACCGTTATCGGCATCATTATCATTCTCTCCGCATTTCTCATAACTAACTTTGTCATTAGTGGCATGAAAGGATCGGCAATATGAAAAA
>ERZ773073.1618-NODE-1618-length-10533-cov-27.111281_pt1 | contig 10533 bp, 10 predicted proteins | sample MGYA00580616_ERZ773073 | MGnify/ENA primary metagenome ERZ773073 (study PRJEB29015, sample SAMEA2737960) | human oral metagenome | biome: human oral; feature: human-associated habitat; material: dental | place: China | collected 2131 ...
TGAAGAAGGCCTCGAGCTCCTGGATGATCTTGCCGTTGCCGCGCACCGGCCCGTCCAGGCGCTGCAGGTTGCAGTTGATGACGAAGGTGAGGTTGTCCAGCTGCTGGTTGGCGGCCAGCTGGAGCATGCCGCGCGACTCGGGCTCGTCCATCTCGCCGTCGCCCAGGAACGCCCAGGTGCGCTGGGCGGAGGTGTCCTTGATGCCGGCGCCGGCGAGGTACCTGTCGAACCAGGCCTGGTAGATGGCCTCCGACGGCCCCAGGCCCATGGAGACGGTGGGGTACTCCCAGAAGTCCTCCATGCGGCGCGGGTGCGGGTAGGAGGGCAGGCCGCGCCCGCCGGTGGCGGCGGGGTGGGAGTACTCCTGGCGGAAGCCGTCCAGGTCCTCCTCGCTCAGGCGGCCCTCGAGGAAGGCGCGGGCGTAGTTGCCCGGCGAGGCGTGGCCCTGGAAGAAGACGTGGTCGCCGCCGCCGGGGTGGTCCTTGCCGCGGAAGAAGTGGTTGAAGCCGACCTCGTAGAGGGTGGCGGTGGAGGCGTAGGAGGAGATGTGCCCGCCCACGCCCACGCCGGGGCGCTGGGCACGGGTGACCATGACGGCGGCGTTCCAGCGCAGCCAGCGGCGGTAGGTGCGCTCGGCGTCCTCATCGCCGGGGAAGTAGGGCTCGTCCTCGACCGCGATGGTGTTGACGTAGGGGGTGGTGGTCTGAGTCGGAAGGCTGACGTTCTTCTTACGGGCCTCGGCCAGCATCGACAGCAGGATGTAGCGGGCGCGCGGGCCGCCCTTGTCCTGGATGAGGGCCTCGAGGGACTCGAGCCACTCCCTGGTCTCCTCGGGGTCGTTATCGGTGACCTTGGTCAGGAGGCCGTCGATCAGCGGCGTGGCGTCACTGGTGGGGCTCACGGAATCCTCTTTCCTCGCGTCTGTGCGGTCGGTGGTGGGCCGACGGCGGTGGCTCCGGACGGCTCTTGGACGGCTGGTGGTCGATCGAGCCGGTGGGCTCATGCCGGGTCCGCCTGAGTCTGTACGATCCTAAACCTAGGGCCTCTGAGCCTCTGTAGCCGTTCCTCGGAGGGAAGAAAGTCCCAAGTCACGTGTGATGTGGGCCATGTTATTTCTGGTGGAAGGCGTGGAGCCGCCCCATGCGCGGGCATTCGTCGGGTTCTCGTGTGCGTGTTCGCTTGCGCAGTCCCGCCCTCGTGCGATGGGCTAGTCCTCGCGGCCTCGACGGCGGGGCCGATGAAGGGGCGCAACGCCCGGGAAGGGAGCAGACAATAGTGACGAGCACAGCGGGTGGGGCCTTCGGCTTCGCCTCGGGCCTCATCATCCAGGAGTTCGGGTACGACGACGACGTCGACGAGGCGCTCCGGCGGGCTGCGGAGGCCGAGACCGGGACCGGGCTCGTGGATGAGGACTACGAGGACGTAGCCGACTCTGCGCTCATCTGGTGGCGCCACGACGACGGCGATGTGGACGACCTGACCGACCTGCTCGTGGATGCGCAGGCCAACCTCGACGGCGATGGGCTGCTGTGGCTGCTGACGCCCAAGGCGCGCACTACGGGGGCGGTCCCCGCCTCTGAGATCGAGGAGGCGGCCGGGACCGCCGGCATGCACGCGACGTCGGCGGCCTCAATGGGGGAGCACTGGAGCGGTATCCGCATCTCCAGCCGCCGGCGCTGACCGGTCAGGGGCGGCGGCCGCGCCTGGTACCGTTCTTCCACGGCCCCTCACGGGCTGCGGACCTGTAGCTCAGCTGGTAGAGCAGCGCGTTTACACCGCGGAGGTCGTCGGTTCGAGTCCGGCCGGGTCCACTAGGCCGTGGCCCCGCAGAAAGGGCCCGGCGCCAACGTCCCGGCCTCGGACCCGGGGCCTGCGCCCCGACCTGGTCGAGCGGGACCTCACCGCCAGTGAGCCGGGAAGGCAGATGGGTGGGCGATATCACCCGTGTCCGCACCCGGGGAGGGGCTCGTGCACCTTCCTCCCCACCCTCGGGCCGCGGCACCGTTGAGCGCGAGCTGACAAGCAGTAATAAAGCCGTCTGAGTCACACAGTCAACCACAGTCCGAGACAGGCCCGACAGTCCAATGAGACAGATAGACCACACTGTAATTGAGCCGTCCAATCGAGTCGCCTTGGAGCGGCGGATACAAGCCATGCCGCTGTCCAGCCTGGAACTCCATCTGCTAGTGGTTGAGCGCCTCGACGAGCTATCGATTCGCCGCCACAGAAAAAACAACAATGAGCCGTCGGTCCCGTTGGTGTATGAAGCGGAGATCTTAGAGGCAGCCGGCAAGTATCCCGGCAGGCTTAAGTGGGTGTCACTCAGCCCGAGTGAAATCTATAAGCATGGCGGACCCATGATTATCGGTTCGGCAGTCCTTTACACCATCGCCCATCACGATGCACCGTCCGCCGAGCGGATGACGGCCTTTTTGCAGGTTGAGCGTGACGGCAGCCTGACCCTCAAAGCCGTGGAGAGTGACGCGACGGAAGATGATTCTGAGGAATGGCCGTCATTTGAGTAGCGGCAAATCGTGGAGTACTGCTTCATGAGTGCTCGTCCGTGACGAGCGCTACCGGCTCGCTGTGGTAAGCCGGGGGATGGCGCAGCAGGCCTGACCACGGCCACGCCCTAGCCCATAACCCATGTGGCCGTAGCCCTCCTGATCGACGAGGCCCGGCAGTTCAGAGCCATGAGTTGACAGACCGTCACCCTCCTGGAGCACCCTCTGCGCCTGGACCTGGTCGAGACCACGGTGAGCTCTTCGGCTCCATGGGCTGGCCCCAGCCCAAGAGCACCAAGGGCAGCCGCACCAGCATCAACGTCACCGACCCGCCTGCCTCGCCCGACAGCACCCAACCACACCCGCCCCAGAAGCCACGACACCGAACTGTCTCAGAAGTGAGGAAACACCACAGCACATCTGGTCAATGATGGCTTCGGCTCGCCATATGCGGTTCTGTCGCCCGCAACTGCCGATCTGCTGGTCAAAATGTTCACGCAGGAGACCGATTCAGAGTGTTGGTTCGCCATGTGGCGAGGCTATGCGAACCCGTCGACGGAGCAGGAGGATGCCGAGAATCCGCCATCGACATTATATCGTCTTCTGTCGATCGGAGTTAGGTGTTTTGTCACGTCAGCTAGCGCCACTGACGATGCAGTCTTATCGCCAAGTTTCTGTCGTCGGGTGCTGACGTATTTACAACCGATCTTCACGATGCTGTTCCGGGATCTGGAGAGATATTGGACTGAGGGTTGCGCATGTGGCGGCCTCGGGTGTCGGGGCCGCGTGGAGGCACTGCCATGTATCGCACCCCAAAATCCTCCCGCACCTGCTTCCACTCACCATCGATCCAGGCCTGCAGCTCCTGGCCGGGCCGGCCGGGGAAGTGCGGCAGCAGGAGCTCGGCCTGGTCGAGCAGGAACGCGCCCTGCTCCAGGGTGTCCAGCCAGTCCGTCGCTGCGCCGATCAGGTTGTAGATCTTGCCGTGCCGATGCAGCGTTCCGTATAGCATGTCCAAGATGGCTCGGGTGTGGTTGGCCACGTAGGCCTCGGTCATGCCGTCGGGCAGCTCCAGCCCCCGCTGCAGCAAGTTGCCCAGCCCCTCATAGATACCCAGGCTGCCATAGATGGGCACAGTGTTGATCTCCTCGGTATCACCGCCCACCAGGATGACCCGCTCCGGCTGATATCCCTCGATCCAGGTGAAGACGTCGTGCCAATCGCCGCTGGTGCCCTCCGGCGCCTGGATGTTCAGTGCGTAGATGCCGGTGACATAGCGCGTCGGTGTGGTCCAGGGGATGACCGCTTTGCGACCCGGACGAACCAGGTCCGTACGCTGCCACCACATGAGGGGGCGGGAGACGTCTGCGGATGCGACGACGCTGGCAGCGGGGGTCGAGACGGTGGAGTCCGGTGATGCGGCGCCGGGCGAGCTGGCGTGGTTCGGCAGGCTGTTGCTGGGCATGGCGAGGTCCGATTCGTCTGGGTATGAGGAAAGGGTAGAGGGCGGGGTTGAGAGCCGTCTATTGGGGCAGGTGATCGAGCCTCTCCTCACCTCGCGCCCACTCGCGGTGCGCCGTACCAGCAGTGCAGGAGGAAACTGATCAGCCGCCACGAAGTGGTCGATCAACGCGGCAATGGTTTGCTTGTGGGTATCTGTGACTTTTAGGCAATGCTGGACCGGGTGAATATCGTCGTCGTGAACGGGGCTGTCTGAGACACGCCCGGCAGTTCACCCGGCAGTCCAGCGACTTTGGTTCCTCGGGGTTGGCTGTAACGACTTACGGTGTGGGCTGCTGTGTTGACTGTACGGGGCGGGGCTGTTGCGGCTTCAAGCTGTTATTGCTGGCTAGGAGTGTCATGGCGAGAACAAGCGACGTCACAAGGGTGAGTGCTGAGATCACGACAGCCGCCCAGGCCAGGGGTTTGCCTTGGCGGGTGGTGCGCAGGTGTGCGATGCCTGTGACGAGGGCGATGAGGGTCAGTGGTGCGCCGATGAACGGCAGTGGCACCAGGAGGAGCATGCCTGCGGCCGCGGCGATGAGGGCGCTGATCGCCAGCCCATCGATGCCGGGTCGCCCAGGCGTTGAGGTGGATTGAGTTGTGCTGGCGGCGATTGTCTCCACCGGGCCGAGCTCATCGAGTGCGTGGCGCACCTGCTCGGCCGTGGCGTCCGGGGCTATGGCGTCAGCCAGGTGCTCGCGGATCGCAGACATTGTCTCGGCGTGCTCTCGGGGGTCACTGCCGCTGAGGGCGCGGTCGAGGTCGGCCAGGTAGGCCTCGACCATCGGATGGTGGTCCATGGCCGCTCCTCTCGGTTCGTCATTGGTCTTCATCGTTCCCCCTCGTCCAGTACGTCACGCACGTCCTGGCTGAACAGTTCCCATGCCGTGGCGAAGGTGGCCAGGGCGGCGCGGCCGTCGTCGGTGAGCTGGTAGTAGCGGCGCGGCGGGCCACTGGTTGACTCCTGCCAGCTCGACTCCACCCACCCCTGACGCCGCAGCCGCGACAGCAGTGGGTACAGCGTCCCTTCGCTGGCGAACAGCGCTGTGTGCTGCCCGAGCCGCTTGGCGAGGTCTATCCCGTAGTTGGGCCCATGCTGCAGCAGGGCCAGCACGCAGTACTCCAGGACGCCCTTGCGCAGCTGGGTCAACACGCTCTTGGGCTCATTCGCCACGGCATTGAGCGTAGCATGGATCCTTGGACAGCAAGATAGCGATAACATGCACTGCAAGGTAATGAACGGCAGAGGCGGGCAACCTCGTCGCACTCGGCATCGGTGAGACGGCGCTGATGCCGCACCAGGTGGCAGAACGGCGCGGATATGGGCTGCGCCTTACCGCCGGCGTCCCCGCCGCCGACATCAAGGGCAGAACGGCGCGGATGTGGACTGCGCAGGTGACCGACCTGGGGGTAGTGGGGGGGAATCGTCGTGAGGATCCGCTGGGGTTGCCCGACCTGCCGGCTGCCCTTTCCGCAGGGAAGTGCTGAGCCGCAGAGGCTCCTCCCAGCTCTTGGTCTGATCGGAGCATGCCGGCGGTGCCCGGGGCCACTGGCACGCTCCGAGTGCTCCTACCGATCGAGGATCGGGAAGCAGACGTCGGTGACCCAGCTGCTGGGATCGGAGCTCTGCGCCGGACTGACCCGGTAGATGTTGAACATCGGACCGGTGCGGAGGCCGTGCTCGGCGATGTAGGCGCCGATGGCCGTGGTCGCCGCGGGCATCTGGGAGTAGTCCCCCCGCACGGTGGCGGTCACGATCCGTTGGGTGGGCAGGGTGCGGCACTCCAGGGGCGGGGCCGCGTCGAACGGCGCGCAGACCTGGAGCCAGACCTCGACGTCGACGTCGGCCTCGCGGTAGTCGGCGTCGTGGTAGGTGGCGCCGCCGATGCCGCCGTCGGGAAGGCGCGTGCCGGACTTCTCCAGCAGAGGCATGATCTCCTGCCACAGGACGCCCTCCGCGTTGTAGTCGGAGATGATGCGGCGAAGGCCGGCCACGGTCATCTGGGGCAGCGTGGCGATGGTGACGTCGGTCATGATGAGGGTTCCTCTCAGTGTGGTGCTGACGCGGTCCAGGGCGAGAAGCTGTCCGCGCAGGGCGTCCTGCCGGCGCAGGAGCTCGGCGCGCTGCGCGGCAATCGCAGCCTCGACCCCGGTCGGATCGGTGGAGGCCACGATCTGTGCGATTGACGCAACTGGGAAGCCCGCGTCACGCAGCTGCACGACCAGATGCGCATCGACCAGCTGGTCGGCCCTGTAGTAGCGGTAGCCGCTGAAAGGGTCGGTCCTGGCCGGAGCGAGCACGTCGTGGGCCTGGTAGTAGCGCAGCATGCGCACGCTGATTCTCGACAGCGTCGAGAACGTTCCGATGCGCAGGAGGCGGCCGCCGTGATCCATGGAATGAGCACACACCCTCGCATCGTGGCAGACGCAAGGGTGTCCGGGCGCGGCCCGCTCGGCGCCGGGGCGGATGCGGTTCCCGCGACGGGCCGGCTGAGACAAGGGTCATATATTAATAACTCGAACAACGAGTATATTGGTGCGCATGGAATCAGCTCGAGCATTCGGCAGATGTGCTGCTGTGCAGGCGCCCGGCGGGCGCGGCCCGGGCGGGAGTGAGCTCGGCCAGCAGGCTTCCTGGCGGGCAAGGACGTCATGAGCGCTCCCCGTGCGTCCGCCGGCCCGTATCGCCGCACTCGTCTGACATGGGTGGCCTTCGGCGCGCTGCTTGCGTTCGGCATCCTCAATGCCGCGCTCGGCCCCGTGCTCCCGTACCTGCGCGCAGCCCAGGGCAGCTCCTACATCGTCGTCTCACTCCATCAGGTCGCGTTCGCCGCCGGTGTCGTCGCCGCCGGCATCCAGGCGAATCGGTCACGGGCCCCGCGCAAGCCCGTCATCGTCGTCGGACTCGGCACGGCTGCCGGTGCGGGCATCCTGCTCGGGTTCGGACGCGCACTGCCCGCGACCATCACCGCGGCTCTCCTCATCGGCGGTTTCGCCACAGCGGCACTGATCCGCACCTGGGCGGTCCTCGCCGATGCGCACGACCGGTACCGCGCGGTCGCCATGGCCGAGGGCGAGGTCTGCGTCAGCATCGCCGGGATTGCGACCCCGCTCATGATCAGCATGTGCGCCGCCTCGGTCCTCGGCTGGCGCTTCGCGTTCATCGCCGCCGCAGCGATCGCCGGCGTCGCGATCATGGCCGTCTGGGCGACGCGCCTTCCTCCGGCTCTGGAACGCCGAGTCGGCCAGACGGGATCGACGCCGGAGCGCGAGTCCGCCCGCCTCAGCACCCGTCGCACCCTCGTGCTGATCGTCGCCGTGGTCGGCGCCGAGTGGACGCTGAGCTTCTGGGCCGCCACCTTCCTCGAAGAATCGGTTGGCATCGATAAGGACATGGCGGTCGCCCTCGTCAGCGTGCTATTCGCCTCCAGCCTCCTGGGTCGGTTCCTCGCGAGTCGTCTCGCTCTGAGGCTCCCGACGCTCAGGGTGCTTCACCTCGCCCTGGCCTGCGCGCTACTTGGCGCGCCGGTCCTCCTTCTCGCGCGCAGCACGGCGGTTGCCGTACTCGGGCTGACAATGACGGGCGTCGGGATCGGTGCGACCTTCCCGCTGGCCTCCTCGCTTCATGTCGGAGCCAGCCGTCGCTCGTCTGATCAGTCCATGGGGCAGGTCCTCGTTGTTGCGGGACTCGGTCAGGTCACTCCTTTGCTCACCGGGACGCTTGCGGGGGTTGTCGGTCTGCGCGCGGGCCTCTTCGTCCTGCCGGCGCTCCTCGTCCTCGCGGCCCTGAGCTCGCGTCCTCAAGACCGTGTGACAAGTCCTTAGCTGCTACTCAGAAGGAGATACTCATGGCAGTCGCTGCGAATTCATCGGGCAACGGGACCCGTGTCTCGCAATCCGCAACCTTCATGCCGTGCAGCGCGGTGATATTCGACTGCGACGGCGTTCTCGTCGACTCCATCGAGATCGAGGACGCCTCCGCGGTCAGGCCGATCCCCGGCGCCGGCGGACTGGTCGATCCGATCCCCGAGGACAGATGGGCCGTCGTGACCTCCGGCTCTCGAGCACTGGTGCGTGCGCGCCTGACCGCGGCGGGCCTTCCGCTCCCGAGGGTTCTGATCACCGGCCAGGACGTCGTCCGGGGCAAGCCCGATCCTCTGGGCTACCTGGCCGCGGCGAAGGCGCTCGGGGTGGAGCCGAGGAGCTGCGTGGTGCTGGAGGACTCTCTGCCCGGGATCCGGGCCGCCCGGGCCGCGGGGGTCCGCGCCGTGCTGGGCGTCGGCGGCCTCGACGTCGGCGATGAGAGGCCCAGAGTCACCGTTCCCGACCTGCGCTGCGTGCGCTGGAGGCGTGCCGGGCTCGAGGTCCTTCACCCCGCGCTCGGGTGAACGACGCCCTCGAGGTCCCCTGGGACCTCATGTCGGCCTTTTCGGAGCCCTGACTCAGCGCCGTCGCAGGGTGCCGAAGATGGAGCGGGTGATCTCCCGGGTGATCTGGCGACCCACAGAACCGATGGTCTTCTCCACCTCGCGCTGGCGGCGCTCGGCGGCCCTCTCGGCCTCCCGCCGGCGGCGCTCGGCCTCCTTGATGGCCTCGCGCTCCAGACGCTCGGCCTCCTTCTCCCGCTTGGCAGCCTCTCTGGCCGCCTCCTTCTCGGCCGCCTTGGCGGCAGCGGCCTCGGCCCTGGCCCGCTCCTTGGCGGCCTCCTCCGCCGCGCGCGCCTCCTCGGCGGCCTGAGCGTCGGCCTGCACCCTGGCGACCAGCATCTCGTAGGCGGACTCGTTGTCCACGGCGTCGGCGTACTCGGGCCTCAGGGGCGAGGAGCTCAGGACCTGGGAGACCGTGGACTCCGACGCCGGCCCCATGACGGCCGCGGGAGCGTTGACCACCACCGGTGCCACCGGCGCGGGGCGGCCCTTCTCATCCAGGACGCTCACTACGGCCTGCCCCGTCCCGAGCGAGGTCAGCACCCGGCTCAGGTCCAGGGGGCTTACCGGGAAGGTGGAGACCGCCTTCCTCAGGTTCGCGGCGTCGGCCGGGGTGTGGGCGCGCAGGGCGTGCTGGACGCGGCTGCCCAGCTGGGCCAGGACCTCGTCGGGCACATCCGTGGGCGACTGGGTGATGAAGACGATGCCGACGCCCTTGGAGCGGATGAGGCGGACGGTGCGCACCACGGCCTCCAGGAAGGCCTTGGAGGCGCCGGAGAACAGCAGGTGGGCCTCGTCGAAGAAGAACACCATGGTGGGCCTGGCCGGGTCGCCCACCTCGGGCAGGGTCTCGAAGAGCTCGGCCAGCAGCCACATGAGGAAGGTGGAGAACAGCGTCCCCTGGGACTGGATGTCGGCCAGCTCGAGCGCGGAGATGATGCCCTTGCCATCGGGGGAGGTGCGCATGAGGTCGCGCACGTCCAGGGCGGGCTCCCCGAAGAAGGCCTCGCCTCCGGCCGCCTCCAGGGCGGCGATCTCGCGCAGGATGACACCGGCCGAGGCGGCCGAGACACCGCCGATGGTCTTGAGCTCCTTCTTACCGGCGTCGGAGCCGGTCAGGTAGTCGACGACGGCGCGCAGGTCCTTCAGGTCCAGCAGGGCCAGCCCCTGGCCGTCCGCCCAGTGGAAGACGAGCTGGAGGGCGGAGGCCTGCGTGTCGTTCAGGCCCAGGACTCGCGAGAGCAGGATCGGCCCGAACTCGGTGACCGTGGTGCGGATGGGGGTGCCGCTGATGGCGCCCGCGCCCGACTGCGGCCCGCCGCCCAGGCTGAACAGCTCGATCGGGAAGGAGCGGCCCTCCCAGGTCTGCCCGGTGCCGGCCAGGCGGGCGGCCAGCTTCTCACTGGTGGCGCCGGGCTCGGCCAGCCCGGTCAGGTCGCCCTTGACGTCGGCCAGGAAGACCGGGACGCCCTCGTTGGACAGGCCCTCGGCGAGCAGCTGGAGGGTGCGGGTCTTACCGGTTCCGGTGGCGCCGGCCACCAAGGCGTGGCGGTTGAGCAGTCCCAGCGGGATGCCGACCTTCAGCCCCGGCACCGGGGCCGGGTCTCCGTCAGCGAGCATGTCCAGGTAGGTGCCCACCGGCAGGGTGGGGGAGGAGAAGCCGTAGCCGGAGCGCACCTGGGCGGTGTAGGCGGAATCCTGGATGTCCGCAGAGCCCTCTGCGTCGGCCGTCGGGCCTGGCTCGCTGTTCGCCGGCGCTGTCGGCTCCGTGCTCGACGGCGGAAGCCCGGCTGCGCCCGACGGCGGGGCAGCGGGTGGCCCATCCGGTCCGGTCCGCCCATCATCCGGCTCGGCGGGTGCGCTCTGCGCAGACTCCTTGGCAGGAGACGCGGAGCCGTCGACGACGTTCTCCGCGAGAGCGGCATCCAGGGCGGCCTGGGCGGCAACTGCCTTGGCCGCGGCGGCCTCGGCGGCGGCCTGCGCGGCCTCGGCCTTGAGGCGTGCGATCTCAGCGGCGTCAGTCATGATGCCATGGTAGACGCCGGTTGGGGGTGGCGGGTTTCACAGGGTTGTCGGTACAGTTGTTGTTGTGGTGCTGG
>ERZ773073.1626-NODE-1626-length-10505-cov-74.781435_pt1 | contig 10505 bp, 7 predicted proteins | sample MGYA00580616_ERZ773073 | MGnify/ENA primary metagenome ERZ773073 (study PRJEB29015, sample SAMEA2737960) | human oral metagenome | biome: human oral; feature: human-associated habitat; material: dental | place: China | collected 2131 ...
GGGCGCGGCGCGGGGCGTCGTGCAGGCTGAAGCACTCCACCCGGTAGCCCAGGCGCCCCAGGGTCGCGGCCGCGCCGGCACCGGCCAGTCCGGCGCCCACGACGATGACGGTCAGCTTGCGGCGATTGGCGGGATTGACCAGGCGGTACTCGTCGCGCCGGCGCTCCCAGGCCTGCTCGGGCGGACAGTCCGGAAGGTGCGCATCAAGGTCCTCGCCGACGTCGTACAGGCCACCGACGGCCCGCGGCGCACCCGCGCTCATCCGATCACCCCCGTGCAGATCAGCACCGGCAGCAGGCCGTTGACGACGGCGACGGTCAGGGCCACGGCCAGGGCGACGGCGCGGCACACCTTTCGCAGCCTGGGGCCGGTGCCGCCCAGGTCGATGACCACGTTCCACAGGCCCTGGGCCAGGTGGAGGGAGAGCGCCAGCATGACCAGGCTGTAGAAGACCGCCATGCCGGGGCGCGACAGGCTCGCCACGAGGTTGTGGTAGGCGCTGACCTGCAGCTCACCGTTCGACGTCGTCGGCGCCTGGAAGCCCTCAGGGGCGATGAGACGGCCGATGGTCAGGTCGAGAATGTGGATGAGGACGAAGACCCCGATGAGGACGCCGGTCACCAGCATGGAGCGGGCGCCGATGGTGCGGGCGGGCAGAGCCCGGCGCCGGAAGGCCCCGCGAGCGCTCCTCGCACGTTGCCACAGCATGATCCCCGCTGCCATGTGCAGCACGATGCAGACTCCCAGGGCCAGTCGCATCGCCCACAGGAGCCCCTCGTGCGGCAGGAGCGGGTAGGCGACCTGCCGCAGCCAGACGGCGTAGCCGTTGAACGCCTCCGGGCCCGCGAGAACCTTGAGGTTGCCGACCATGTGGACCACGACGAACAGGGCCATGACCGTGCCGGTGATCGCCATCGTCGCCTTGAGGACGCGCTGCGATGCCCACACGGGGGTGCGGCGCCTGCGCCGGGGAGGAAGCGCGTCACCAGCGGGCTGAGCAGCCTCAGGAGTGTGGACGACCGTGGACGTCGCAGCCATCTGGCCTCCCCTCCTTTGCGTAGAACAACCCATAATTATGATAACGAACACTGTGATACTGGCATAGAGTGTGAACCCTGTGTTTCGTCGGGCCGGCCCGAGGGTGGGCCTCTCGTGCTCGCGGAGCTCCCGTGGGGCGTGGCGGTCATCGCCTCCGTTACCGGTACCGGGATGAACGAACCTGCCACGCGATAACCTCGCCCAGGAAGTAGGAGTTCCATCGACGAAAGGACCAGCCGTGCCCGTTGAGGTCTCATCGGTCTTACCGGGCACGCAGGCCTCGCCGAGGTCGCTGCGCAACCCCGGCCCCTCCCGCCGTCAGGTCCTGACTGGAGGCGCCACCGGTGCCCTTGCCGTCCTCCTGGCCGCCTCCGGCTGCTCCAGAAAGGCCGACGGCCAGCGCCTGCTGACAATCCCGCGCGAGGACATGGGCACCTTCACCCGCAACTTCAACCCCTTCACCACCAACAGCGCTCCCATGACCGGGCAGGCCATCTACGAGCCCCTCCTCATCGTCAACCCCCTCAATGGCGAGATCACCCCTTGGCTCGCCGAGTCCTGGGCGATGTCCGAGGGCGCCACCGCCCTCACCTTCCACCTGCGACCCGGCGTCACCTGGTCCGACGGCAGGCCGTTGGTGGCCAAGGACGTCGTCACCACCTTCGCGGTCCACCGCGCCGTCGCCGGCGGCTACGACTACCTCGACTCCGTCACCGCCAACAACGCCACCGCCGTCACCCTCATCTTCACCCGTCCCAACTCCGTCGCCCTGCAGGAGCTCGGCAGCCAGCTCATCGCCCCCGACCACGTGTGGTCCGCCATCTCCGAGCCCGCCAAGTTCCCCAACCCCGACCCCGTTGCCACCGGCCCCTTCACCCGGGTCGCCGGCTTCCAGACCCAGTCCTTCGACCTCATGCCCAACCCCACCTACTGGGGCAACAACCACCAGAGCGACGATGCCGGCGCCCCCAGCACAGGCGTCTCCGCGGGAACCTCTGCGAGTCCCTCCGCCGGTGAGGCCGCGAGCCGCACCGCTCGTCAGACGTCGGTTCCCGGCATCCGCATGCTGGCCTTCGCCGGCAACGACAGCGCCAACCTGGCCGCCGTCAACGGCGACGTCGACTGGGCTCCCCAGTACATGGCCGACATCCAGACCGCCTACATCGACAAGGACCCCGCCCACCGCCACTACTGGTTCCCCGGCGCTGACTCCACCATCCAGTGGACCCTCAACACCACCAAGGCCCCCTACAACGACGCCGCCTTCCGCAAGGCTCTCAGCCGGGCCATCGACCGCAAGACCATCTGTGCCACCGGCATGTCCGGCTATGCCCATCCCGCCGACCCCACCGGCCTGGGGGAGAGCTTCCAGGCCTGGAAGGACCCGGCCGTGGCCGCCCTTCCCCTGTGCACCTTCGACAAGGCCGCCGCGGCCGCCGCCCTCGACGCCGCCGGCTACAGGCTCGGGGCCGACTCCAAGCGCCACGGCCTGGACGGCAAACCGCTCGCCCTGACGATCCAGGTGGGCTCGACGTCGTCGGACTGGCTCAGCGTGGCCCAGATCATCGTGCAGAACCTCGCCGACGTCGGCATCAGCGCCACCATCGACTCACCTGACTGGACCGAGGTCACCGCCGCCCTGGAGACCGGAACCTTCGAGACCGCCGTGTGCTGGTCCACGCTGGGCGCCACGCCGTACACCTACTACGAGGCGACCATGAGCACCCAGAAGGTCAAGCCGATCGGCACCCACGCCCTGGAGAACTACCACCGTTTCGGCGACCAGCGGGCCACCGAGCTGCTCAGCCAGTTCGCCGCCACCACTGACCGAGCCCGCCAGATCGAGATCTGCCATGAGATCCAGCAGCGCTACGCCGACCAGCTGCCCGTCATCCCCCTGTTCCCCGGGCCGGTCTGGGGCGCCTACACCGACGAGCACTTCACCGGCTGGCCCAGCCAGGACCACCCCTACGCCTCACTGAGCACCCGCTCCGCCACTACCGTCCTGGTCCTCAACTCCCTCAGGCCCCGCGCCTGAGCCCTCACCTCAGGGCGACTGCCCCACACCGATGGGGCCTCGCGAGACTACCGGCCACCCGGCCGGAACGGGGACACTGTTCCGGGCGGCGCAGCGGGCCGCCCGCAGCAGCTTGCCGCTCGATGCTCGGGAAGGAGGCGCGCGCCGGTGGCCTACATCCTCAAGCGCCTGGGCTACTACCTCCTGGCCTTCTGGGCCTCGGTCACCCTCAACTTCCTCCTGCCGCGGCTCATGCCCGGCGACCCCGTCTCACGCATGTTCGCCCGCTCCGGCGCCCGCCTCACCCAGACGCAGGCCCTCCAGCTGCGCCGGCTGTTCGGGCTCGACGACGCACCCCTGTGGCAGCAGTACCTCCGCTACCTCAAGTCCATCCTCACCGGGGACCTGGGCGTATCCATCTCCCGCTTCCCGGCGCCGGTCAGCGAGGTCATCGGCAGCCAGATCGGCTGGACCGTCCTGCTGGGCGGCGTCGCCCTGGTCATCGCGGCAGGCGCCGGAAGCCTGCTGGGGATCCTGGCGGCATGGCGGCGTGGGGGAGTGGCCGACTCGGTCCTCGTGCCCCTCCTGGTCTTCCTCGGCTCCTTCCCCTACTTCTGGCTGGCCATGGGCGCCCTCTACCTTCTGGGGATGGGCCTGGGCTGGTTCCCGCTGCGCCACGCCTACACCGCCGGGAGCATCGTGGACTGGTCCAGCCCCGTCTTCCTGGCCGACGTCGCCCAGCACCTCGCGCTTCCGGCCCTCACCATTGTGGCGGTCTCCCTGGGCGGCTGGGCCCTGGGGATGCGTAACACGATGATCGCCACAGCCTCCCAGGACTACATCCTCCTGGCCGAGGCCAAGGGGCTCACGCGCTCATGGATCATGCTGCGCTACGCCGCCCGCAACGCCATGCTGCCCACAGTGACCAGTATCGGCATGTCGCTGGGCTTCATCGTCGGCGGCTCGATGCTCACCGAGGTCGTCTTCGCCTACCCCGGCATCGGTTACCAGCTCTTCAGCGCCGTGGGGTCCCTGGACTACCCGCTCATGCAGGGCATCTTCCTGACCATCACCGTCGCCGTCCTGGCCGCGAACCTCCTGGTGGACCTCGTCTACGTCCGCCTCGACCCCCGCGTGCGCGCCGGCGGACAGGGGGAGTCATGAGCCCGGCCCGACGGCGCAGCAGCCCCCTGACCGGCCTGCTCGCCTCCCTGACCCGCTCCCGCCGAGCCAGGGCCGGGTCGGCGGTCCTCGCCCTGCTCATCATCGCCGCGCTCCTGGCCCCCGTCATCAGCCCCGGCGACCCCGCCCGCATCACGGGCGCACCGGCCGCCGCCCCCGCCCCCGCCCACTGGCTCGGCGTGACTCCCAAGGGGCAGGACGTGCTCGCCTTGACCCTGTGGGGTGCCCGCTCCTCCCTGGCCGTGGGCCTGGGTGCCGGACTCCTGGCGACGCTCGTGGCCCTCGTCGTCGGCCTGGCCTCGGCCTACCTGGGGCGGGCGGTCGACGGTGCCCTGTCCGTGGTCACCAACGTCTTCCTCCTGCTACCGGGCCTACCACTGCTCGTCGTCCTGGCCGCCTACATGCCGCCGGGGTGGGGCAGCACCCTCATCGTCCTCGTCGTCACCGGCTGGGCCGGGGCCGCCCGCGTCCTGCGCTCCCAGGCCATGAGCCTGCGCGTCACGGACTTCGTGGAGGCCGCCGTCGTCAGCGGGGAACGGCCGGTGCGGATCGTGGTGGGGGAGATGCTGCCCAACATGGCCTCGGTCGTCATGTCCACGCTGCTGGGCTGCGTCAACGCCGCCATCGGCGCCCAGGCCGGGCTCGAGTTCCTGGGGCTGGGCCGCTCCGGCTCCGTGTCCTGGGGCACCAACCTCTACTGGGCCGCCTCCGACGGCGCGCTCATGACCGGCCGCTGGTGGACCTTCGTGCCCTCGGGCCTCGCCATTGCGCTGGTCGCCTACGCCCTGGCCCTCATCAACGCCGGCGTCGACGAGGCCACCAACCCCCGCCTGCGCCGCGCGGCCTCAGGGGCGCCTGACACGCGCCGGCCCCAGGCTCCACTTGTCGAGCCGGACAGCGGTGAGCGGGCCGTCCCTGAGCCTGTCCTACGTATCGAGGACCTGAGCGTGGAGTACGACGCCGGCGAGCACTCCGGCGGAAGTCGCCGCGTCGTCGGCGCCGACCGGTTCAGCCTCAGCGTCGGCCGCGGCGAGGTGGTGGGGCTGGCTGGCCCCTCCGGCTGCGGCAAGACGACGGTCGCAGCCGCCATCATGCGCCTGCTGGGTCCTACGGCGCGCGTCACCGGCGGCCACATCACGGTGGACGGGCGCGACGTCCTGGCCCTGGAGAGGGACGAGCTGCGTCGCCTGCGCTGGCGGGAGGTCGCCGTCGTCCCCCAAGCCGCCATGAACGCCCTCAACCCCGTCATGACGATCGGCGAGCAGATCGCCGATGTCCTCACCAGCCACGAGGGCCTGCGACACCGCCCGGCTCTGGAGCGCGCCGCCGAGCTACTCGACGCCGTCGGCATCCCGGCCGGCCGCCTGCGCGCCTACCCCCACCAGCTCTCCGGAGGACAGCGCCAGCGAGTCATCATCGCCATGGCCCTGGCCCTCAGACCCCGCCTGCTCGTCCTGGACGAGCCGACCACGGCCCTCGACGTCGTCGTCCAGCGCGAGATCATGGAGCTGGTCCTCGACCTCAAGGCGCGGTTTGGCTTCTCCGTCCTGCTCATCACCCACGACCTGTCCCTCATGTCGGGCACGTGCGACCGTATCGGCGTCATGGAGGCGGGCCGCCTCGTGGAGGAGGGGCCGGCCGCCGGCATCCTCACCTCACCCGCCCACGCCGCGACGCGGGCCCTTGTCGCGGGGCTGCCGGACCGTCCGAGTGCCGAGTCCCCGCATCCGACTTTTACGGAACCGGTCCTGGAGGTACGAGGCCTGCGCAAGGACTTCCCCGCCGGAGGGCTGCTCTCGCGGCGCACTGTCCGTGCGCTGGACGGCGTCGACCTGACTCTGCACCGCGGTGAGATCCTCGCCCTGGTGGGGCGGACCGGATCGGGCAAGTCGACGCTCGCCCGCATCATCGCGCGCCTGGAGACCCCCACCGCCGGGCGCCTCCTCCTGGACGGGCGTGACGTCCTGGCCCGTGAGCCGCGCCGCGCCTCCCGTAGTTACCGCAGCCGGGTGCAGATAGTCCTCCAGGACCCCTTCGCCTCCCTCAACCCCGCCCACAGCGTCGGGCACACGCTGGGGCGCGCCCTCGCCCTGCACTGGAGCACCGTGGAACCCGGCCGAGGCCCCGCCGAGCTGCTCGACGCCGTCGGCCTGGAGCCCGAGCTCCTGGGGGTGCGTCCCCACGAGCTCTCCGGCGGGCAGCGCCAGCGCGTGGCCATCGCCCGGGCCCTGGCCTGCGAGCCCGAGGTGCTGGTCGCCGATGAACCCACCTCGATGCTGGACGCCCCGCTGCGCGCCGGCATCCTCGACCTGCTGCTGGGGCTGCGCGAAGAACGCGGCCTGTCCATCCTCTACATCACCCACGACCTGGCCTCGGCCCGCTACCTCGCCGACACGATGGCGGTGCTCCAGGCCGGTCGTCTCGTGGAGACCGGCCCCACGGCCGAGCTCATGAAGCACCCCGCCCATCCCTACACCCGGCTCCTCATGAGCAGTGCGTTGGAAAGCCGGCGTGAAGCCGAGGGCTATGACGGTGCTCCGGGTGTATGAGCATGATACCGACGGCAGCGTGATGCTGTGCTTCGGCGGCATCAAGGAGTCCAAGCGTCTCTGGAGCAAGGTTCCTCAGGGACGTCGATTATCTCTTGACGGGGATGTCGGTGAGGCGGAAGGGGTTGTTGGGGCTGGGAGTGGAGTGTTCGGCGGGTTGGAGGTCGAGGGTGACGGTGTCCTGTCCGGTGTCGGGCCACACCACTGTCAGTGTCGTGGCGTCACCGGCACCTAGTTGGTTGTCGGCGGTGATCTCGCTCAGAGGGCAGTGACTGCCCCGAGCGGTGGTGTAGTCGGCCGGGTAGTAGCGCGTCTGGGGTGTCAGCAGGCTCAGCCCCGTCACCGCACTCGTCAGCCTGTTGTCCTCCTCGCCGCGGGCGCTTCCGGCCAGCTGGGTCGGCTGCAACCAGTCCGCTGGGCCGGTTTGAGTGCCTCCGGGGCCTCCGGTGGCCTTGACCTCGCCGACGAGGTACTTCCCGCGGCGGGTGACCTCGGTGAGCACGAAGGTCAACTCGTCCTGTCTCCCATCCCGTTTGACCGTGACCCCCTCACTGCCCTTGGCGACTGGCCCCTCGGCCTTAGGCAGGTCACCACTGCCATGACCCGTGCCCTTGCTCGCGTCGGGGCTCGACGTGGAGGAGGCGGCCTGGGTGGGTACCAGGGTGATCTCCACGCGGCGGTTGAGCTGACGGTTGCCGTCGGAGTCGTTGGGAGCTCGCGGGCTGCTCTCCCCCTTACCGTCAGTGGACACCGAGAAGGCCGACATGTTGGTCAGCCGCCCCAGCCTGTCGGAGACGGACGTCGCCCGACGCTTCGACAGGTCCAGGTTGTGGGCGTCATCGGCGACGTCATCGGTGTGCCCCACGATCGAGACCTCGCCACCGGGATAGGTGGCCAGCTGCTCGGCCGCCTTATTCAACGTGGCGTCCGCCTGGGCGCTCAGGTCGGCCGAGTCCGAGGCGAACAGCACGTCGGAGGCCAGGTTGATGACCACCGACTTGCCCGTCACCCGCGTGTCCGAGGCCCCGTCCACCGAGGCGGTGAAGGTCTCCAACGCCACCGGATCAGGACTGCTCTCGGTGTCGTAGACGTCCTCCAGCGCTTTCTTGGCCTCATCGGACAGCTTGCCGTCGCGCACCACCGGCACGCCCTCGAACAAGCCGGACTCGGGCACCAGGATGTTGATGGTTTTGGCACTGACCGGCTTGAACAGGGCGTGCAACGTGGTGTCGGGCTCCTCCTTCGTCAGCCCAGTGCTCTCGGAAGAGGCCTTGAAGGTCTCCTGCACCGTACCGGCGTCGAAGTCCACCAAGCGCACGCCATCAGCACCAGTGAAGTTTCCCGTACCGCTCCAGGCCAGATGCACGTCGAACTTCTTGCCGTCAGATGACAGACCGCCGGAGCCCATCTTGTTCAGGTGCACGGCCAGGGGCACCACCATGACGTCGTCGGAGACCACAGCCAGCCCCACCGTGACCTTCAAGGTCGCCCCCACAGTCGTCACCGTCCGGGTCACGCCCTGACCCGAACCACCCGAGGCGCCAGCAGAGCCCGAGCCTCCCGACGAACCGTCTTTCTTCTTCCCTCGGCCCAGGCAAGCGGCCAGGAGCGGCACCCCCAGGATCGACCAACCACCCACCAGCAACGCACGCCGAGACACACGCCCCAACACCATCACCCCCTCTCCAACGCTGCACCAGCATCCCCAGGCCCTACCCAGCCGCAGAAACACAGTCGAACAAGACGGTCATCTCATTAGATCACGATTTCATATAGCGTATAGGAATATTACCGAACCCCTGAGTGCCGATTGGACCAGGGGCTCGTGATTTCGGAAGAGGCTCTCAGTGGTGTCAGACGTGCAGGCGGTGAGGTTCCGGCTCAGCGGCTCACTGGCCGGCGTGCGGTGTGGCGCTCAGCTCGATGCTCTTGCCGCCGCGGGCCAGCGCCTCGACGGCACCGGACTGGGAGTTGCGGCGGAACAGGACGTTGGAGGCGCCGGCCAGCTCGCGGGCCGAGACCACCCGCGGCTCCTTGAACAGGCCGTGGCTACCGGGCACCACGCCGCCCTGCGGCATGAGGGAGACCTTCGTGCCGGCCGTCAGGTACAGGCCCGCCTCGACGACGCAGTCGTCGCCCAGCGGGATCCCGAGCCCCGAGTTCGCACCCAGCAGGCAGCGCTCTCCCAGGGCCACGCGCTGACGGCCGCCGCCCGAGAGCATGCCCATCGTGGAGGCGCCGCCTCCGACGTCGGAGCCGTCACCGATGACGACGCCCTGCGAGATGCGGCCCTCGACCATGGAGCGTCCCAGCGTCCCGGCGTTGTAGTTGACGAAACCGGCGTGCATGACCGTGGTGCCCTCGGACAGGTAGGCGCCCAGGCGCACGTTCGCGGCGTTTCCGATCCGCACGCCCGAGGGCAGGACGTAGTCGGTCATGCGTGGGAACTTGTCCACGGAGTTCACCTGGACCGGGCGGCCCAGGGCGGCGCGCAGGCGGGTGCGGGTGGTCTCGAAGTCCTCGGCGTGGCAGGGACCGGCCGAGGTCCACACCACGTTGGGCAGGCGGGAGAAGACTCCGTCGAGGTTGACGGTGTTGGGCGTGGCCAGTCGGTGGGACAGGACATGCAGTCGCAGGTAGGCGCCGGCCACGGTCTGGGGGGCGTCGTCGAGGTCGGCCCAGGTGCGTACCACGGTGGTGTGCACGCCGCGGGCCTCGTCGCGACGCTCCATCGCGCTCAGGGTCCCCAGTAGATCGGCGTGTCCGTCCTCGGGCTCGTCGCCGAGGACCGGGCGGGGGTACCACACGTCAAGGGTGTTACCGTCGTCGGTCACGGTCGCCAGACCGAGACCCCATGCGCTGCGAGTCGTCATGAAGAACACCCTACGGGACCTGGAGGCTGACCGGCGCCGGTGGGCGTGCGAGAATCACCGCATGGCGCGCACGACGATCCACCTCATGCGGCACGGCGAGGTGCACAACCCCGGGGGCATCCTCTACGGCCGCCTGCCCGGCTACCACCTCTCGACCCTGGGACACCAGATGGCCCAGCAGGTCGCCGACGTCCTGTCCGCCTCCGGGCACGACATCACCCGGGTCATCACCTCACCCCTGGAGCGGGCCCGGGAGACCGGCGCCCCCACCGCCGCCGCCTTCGGCCTGGCGCCGACGACGGACGCTCGGCTCATCGAGGCCGGCAACTCCTTCGAGGGCGTGGCCGTCAACCGCAACCGCTGGATCCTGGCCCACCCCGCCTACTGGGGCAGCTACGTCAACCCGCTGCGCCCCTCCTGGGGTGAGCCCTACCGCGAGATCGTCGAACGGATGCGTGGCGCCGTCGTCGCCGCGCTCGGCGTCGCCGAGGGCCACGAGGCGCTCCTCGTCTCCCACCAGCTTCCCATCTGGTCGCTGCGCCTCTTCCTGGAGGGGCGCTCCCTCGCCCACGACCCGCGTCGGCGCCAGTGCGCCCTGGCCTCCCTGACCTCCTTGACCTTCGAGGGCCGCACCCTGGTGGGGCTGGCCTACTGGGAGCCCGCCGGGGACCTGCTGCGCCAGGCCCGTGACATGGTGCCCGGCACCTCCGCCGCCCGGGCCGCCACCGGCCGCCCTGCCCACTTAGAGCGCTCCGCCGAGGTCGACAGCGCCGAGGCGACGCAGTGACCCAGCAGCCGCCCTCGCGCCCGCTCGGCGGCGAGGCCGTGCGCCCCGGCCCGACCGGT
>ERZ773073.1627-NODE-1627-length-10495-cov-26.080939_pt1 | contig 10495 bp, 10 predicted proteins | sample MGYA00580616_ERZ773073 | MGnify/ENA primary metagenome ERZ773073 (study PRJEB29015, sample SAMEA2737960) | human oral metagenome | biome: human oral; feature: human-associated habitat; material: dental | place: China | collected 2131 ...
CATGCCGACGAGGCCGGGCGCAGAGGCATGCAGGTAGGCCAGGGCGTGCGGCATCGTCGCAGCGTCTGCCCCCAACCAGGTGAGCAGGGGAGAGGCGAAGATGGCCAGAAGAATCGCTGCGAGGGCGCCGAGGCCTCCCGCTAGCCACATGGCCTCGACCCCCGAGCGGATCGCACGGTCGCGCCGCCCGGCCCCCAGGTGGCGGCCCGCCAGGGACGTCGGGGAGTAGGCCAGGAAGATGAAGAGCCCGACCGCCGTGTTCAGCACGGTCGACGCGATGCCCAGGCCCGCCAGCTGCGGGGTGCCCAGATGGCCGACCATCGTGGAGTCGATGACGGTGAACAGCGGCTCCGCGATGAGCGCGCCCAGGGAGGGCAGCGCGAGGGAGAGGATCATCCGCGTGGTGATCGTCGGGGTCGACGAGGCCGGGGCATCCCCACGCTTCGTGGGTGAGGTCGGGTCGCTGGGTCCCTGTGTGCTCGTCATGACACTCCGATTCTTTTCCACAATGTGTGCACAGGCCTGTGGAAAGCCGTGCATGAGGAAATTCTAGATGGCCCAATGAATGACAATGATGTGACTGTGATGAGGATATCTGCCCTGACAGATCGGTTGTTTCGCGTTGTGCACAGGCGTCGTCGGCGTTGTGCACAGGTTATCCACAATATGTGCACATGCCCGTGCACAGCGTCGTTCGCGCAATCCCCTACAACGCGTTAGTCTTCGCCTGAAGGCTCTCTATCCACAGGGCTTCAGGCCACGCTTGCGGCACTCAGCCCAGCCCCGGCCTCGTCCCTACACACCCGCGTACCCGAGAGGATCACGATGTCCGACGACCAGTTCGACCGCGTCCCCCCGCAGGACATCGACGCGGAGATGAGCGTCCTTGGATCGATGATGCTGACGACCGAGGCCGCCAACATCGTCTCCGAGATGCTGCGCGGGCAGGACTTCTACCAGCCCAGCCATGAGACCATCTTCGACACGATCGTCGAGCTCACCGGGCGCGCCGAGCCCGCTGACGCCATCACCGTCGCAGGGGAGCTCAAACGCCAGGGCCTGCTGTCCAAAGTCGGCGGCGCCGCCTACCTGCACAGCCTCATCGCCTCCGTGCCCACGGCCGCCAACGCCGGCTACTACGCGCGCATCGTGAGGGAGCGGGCCATCATGCGCCGCCTCGTCTCAGCGGGCACCCGCGTCGTCCAACTGGGCTACGCCGACGCCGGCGGCGACGTCGACGAGATCGTCGACCAGGCCCAGGCCGAGGTCTTCGCCGTCTCCGACGGCCGCGACACCAGCGACTACGTCTCCATGAACCAGATGAGCTCCGACATCCTGGGAGCCCTGGAGGACATCGAGCGCAACCAGGGGAAACTGCGGGGCGTGCCCACCGGCTTCATCGACCTCGACGAGCTCACCCAGGGCCTCCACGGCGGGCAGATGATCATCGTCGCCGCCCGCCCCGCCATGGGAAAATCCACGCTCGCCCTGGACTTCTGCCGGTCGGCGTCGATCAAGCACGGCATCACCTCCCTGATCTTCTCCCTGGAGATGAGCAGCCAGGAGATCGCCATGCGCATGCTCTCCGCCGAGTCCGGCGTCTTCCTGTCCAAGATGCAGGCCGGGAAGATGAACGACCGGGACTGGCAGAACGTGTCGGCCACCACCTCGCGGATCTCCGAGGCCCCCCTGTACGTCGACGACTCGGCGAACATCACGATCGCCGAGATCCGCTCGAAGTGCCGGCGCCTCAAGCAGCAGGAGAACCTGGGGCTGGTCGTCGTCGACTACCTGCAGCTCATGACCATCGGGCGCCAGGTGGAGTCGCGCCAGCAGGAGGTCTCCGCCATGTCCCGTAACCTCAAACTGCTGGCCAAGGACCTGGACATCCCCGTCGTCGCGGTCGCCCAGCTCAACCGCAACTCCGAGGGCCGCACCGACCGCAAGCCCATGATGAGCGACCTGCGCGAGTCCGGGTCCCTGGAGCAGGACGCCGACATCATCATCCTGCTGCACAGGCCCGACTACTACGACGAGAACACCGAGCGCAAGGGCGAGGCGGACATCATCGTCGCCAAGCACCGCGCAGGCCCGACGGCCACGATCGGCGTCCTCTTCCAGGGCGATGTCGCGCGCTTCGCCAACCGCACCGACCGCCCCGAGCCGGGGCAGGGCTAGAGCGCGGCCGCGCCCCCGTCCCGCTCCTTTCTACGCACACAAGGACCGGAATTACGCAACATGCGACTGCGCACAGGGGCGGAATCAAGCCGTTGTGTGCGCAGCGTGTTTCGTAAACCAGCCCCCTTGTGTGCGTGACCGGGTTAGGGGCGGGCACGGCGACGCGGGGGCGGGTGCCGCGGGCCTTGGAAGCGGTGGGCCAGGGGTTCCGGAGGCGCTGCTGGGCGCTCTTCCAGTCGGGCGGATTCGTCTGATGAGAACGGGTTCCGGCGGCGCCGGCCCGCGCCCCCGTCCCACTCCGACCACGATATGGTCACGGCTCTGGCGTGTCCTTGCCGAACGGTCAAAAAAGTGGCATAGTCGGCTACGCATCTTCCATAACGGCGAGAGAATAAACCGATGGTCGACCCAGCTAGTTGCACGCCGCAGATGGCGGCGAATCCAATGACTTCCGCTGAGGTGCTCGCCGATGCCGCGAGGCACCGGCCGGACCTGCACGCCTTCCTGGCCATCAATCCCGCTCTGCCGCCCGAGCTGCGCGCGTGGCTCGCCCTCGGCGCCGACCCCGGCGTCCGCGTGGAACTCGGGCCCCATCCCGCTCCCCCTGTCGTCGCCCTGGTGTGCGCGCGGGAGATGGGCCTCTTCGACGACGGCGGAGAGGAATGGGAGGAGCCCTTCGAGATGGGGGTGATCGAGGTCGAGCCCCTCGACATGTCGCTATTGGGGCTGGCCGCAGCCCCGGCCAAACCGAAGGGCAAGCGCAACGTCCTGATCACCGGGAACCTGGTCGCGGTCGGCTGAGGGCCGCCGCCCTGTTGTACGGGGGCGGCCGGTCGAGCGACGATAGGCGGTCGGGCGAGGATGCTCGGTCGAGCGGGGCCGCCCAGTCGGTCGGGGCCGCTTGCTTGTCCGGGGAGCGGGCGGTCGAGCGGGGACGGGGCCCGGGCCTCACACCGTCGTCCACTTCGCGTCGGACACGAACCAACTGCCGCCCTCGCCGCGCGTCAAGGTGATCCAGCCCACGCCTCGTTGGGTGTTGAAACGCCCGTCCGGGTACTCCCGGGCGTAGAAGATGTTGCGTTGCCACGTCCCGTTGGGGCGCTGCGGATTGGTGTCCGCTCCCTCGGTGGTGACACGCTCGACGGTGGCCGTCGTCCGCGCGCCGTCGGTCTTCAACGGCAGGAACTCCTTCGACGCCTGGGCGGACTGGGGGTCGAGGGCCTGCGTGCGTGAGAAGTCCCCGGTCTCGTAGATCGCCGCGCGCACGGCCGCGTACTCCTGGTTCTCGTCCTTCGAGGCGTCCCACGTGTGGTAGGTGATGACGTAGGCCTTCGCCACCTCGTCGGCGTCCTGCCAGTCCAGGGCAGAGGGGTCGGGAAGGCCGGGCAGCCACGACACGGAGGCCGATGACAGGCACCTCCCGTTCGGCGCGGTCGCGCTGGCGGAGCACTGGGAGGGCGCGGAGGGGGCGACTGCGGTCGCCAGAACGGCCGGGGAGGGGCTGGTGGTGGAGGTGGTGGTGGAGGACTGGGGGGCGCTCTGGGGGAGTTGGGTCGTGCGCAGCGCGGCCGGCGTCTGCCCGCTCTGGGGGGTGGCGGAGGAACAGCCTGCCAATGCGACGATCAGGAGAGGCCCGGCTGCCCAGGCCATGGAACGGGATGTCATCTTCGCCTCCGGTGACTCGTGCGCGTTGTGGGCGCCGCGCCCGGGGCGCCGCGCCTTTCGGGTTCCGATACTAGGTGGGGCGCGGGTCCGTGTGAAGACTTAATGCGCAAAGGTCGGGTGTATCCGCGCTCGTGCGGGTGGTGCTTCGATCCGTCACCAACAGACTCGCCCAGCCGCGGCTCATCCGGGTGCGCGGGTGGAGCCGTGAGGCGCCGGCGGCGCGAGTGGCGTCCCGCATTGGGGTAGGAAACGGTGCATTGGGGTAGGCAAACGCTGGCCCGCATTGGGGTAGGAAACGGTGCATTGGGGTAGGTTAATAGCCTGCCCCAATGCGGGCTAACCTGCCCCGATGCGACTCGCGGCGCCCGGAAGGGCGCGGTGCGGCCGGCGGTCGAATGGGGACCGGTTCCCCCGCGCGGAACCGGATGCGGGCACGGCGGAACTGGATGCGGGCGTGACGGGACTGGGTGCGGGCGTGATGGGGCTGGGTTCGGGCGCGGCGGGGCCGGGTGTGGGCGTGATGGAACCGGGTGCGGGTATGAGAAAAGCGTGACCACTGGTCACGCTGCAGTTCCCTTGCGGGGGCGGGGGCGCGCTCCAGTGCGCGCCCCGGTTCGTGTCAGGCGGCCTTGCGCGTCAGGGAGAACAGGGCCGGCGCGGTGATGAGTGCGGTGAGGGCGATGACGACCGCGAGGACCACCGAGGCGGTGGAACCGGCCTGGGCGGCGGCGAACATGCCGAGCGCGGCCAGGACTACGATCATCGAAACCAGCACGGATGCGGTGACCCGTGCCTGCGCCATGGTGGGGGCGGTTTCGGACTTGACGATGTGCTCCATGGGATTCTCCTTGTCAGTGCGGAGCAACTGACAAGCCCCGCACGGCAGCGTGTCAATTTTGCGGGGGCTGGCGGGGGGCCAACCCCCTTTGGTGCACGACCAATGATATGCCCGATAGACCGGGTGGTCTATGCGGCTCCGACCCCCTGTAGCACAATGCACAGTGACCGGGTAACAGTTGTGCGAGGGGCAGCTTCCGGACCGTGCGACTGCGAGCGGCGGCTTCCGGGCCGCACGACCGCGAGCGGCGCAGTGCGCGGCTGAGAGCCGCGTCAACCGTGTCAGCTGGGTCGACCGCGAGTGGTGCCCACCGCCTGCCCCCCGCCTGGCCCCGCGCAGCAGTGCGCCCGGGCACTTGCCCGGGCGCGCGCTCATCGGCTCTCAGACGACTCTCGACACTTCCTCCGCGTGGAGGCCGCGGGGCCCCTCGACCGCCACGTAATCGACCTTGTCCCCCTCTTGGAGGGTGCGGCGCCCGCTTTGGCCGACAATGCTGGAGAAGTGAACGAAGACGTCGCCCGTTTGGTCGTCGGGAATGATGAACCCGAATCCTTTGGCGTCGTTGAACCACTTGACGTGCCCACTTGCCATGGGCGTCTCCTTCCGTTGCCCCGTTCCCGGGGCGCGTACCCTGTCCGGCGGTGGACCGGGCCCGCGCCCGCGCACCGGGAACGGTCCGGGCGCGGACGTGGAACTCCACGGTACACCAGATCCGCCGGAATTGCCTCTGACCTGCGTGAATATGAATCATATCCGTCGGTCGGCGGGCATCTGGGCCGGGCGGGTCCCGCACTGACTCAGCCGCCCTGGCCCGCGCAGCGCACCCGGCGCCGACGGGCCGCCTCCAGTCCCCGGCCGCGAGGGCGCGGCGCGCCCTACTCCGACGGCGGAGCCCACTTCGCGGACAGGGCAACCGGGACCACGGTCTCCACAGTGGTGCCGTTGTGCTCCAACTCGGCGATGCGCACATCCACGCCGAACACCTCCGCCAGGGTCCGCTCGTTCATGACTTCGGCCGTCGGACCGACCACGGCCCGGTGCGCCGCGCTGATCATGAGGACCTGGTCGGCGACGCGCAGGGCGTGCGCCGGGTAGTGCGTGTTCATGATGACGGTGAGGCCGCGCTCGGCGACCAGGCGCTCGAGCAGCCGCAGGACGATGAGCTGGTTGCGGAAGTCCAAGCCCGTCTCCGGCTCGTCGAGCACCAGCACCGACGGCTCGGCTACCAGGGCGCGCGCGATCAGCACCATCTGGAACTGCCCGCCCGACATGGCGCGGCAGGGCATCCGCGCCAAGGCGGCCGCGCCGATGTCCTCCAGGGCGCGCAGCGCCATCTGCTCCTCCGCGCGCCCCGGCTGGGCGAGGACGCGCATGTGCGGGGCGCGCCCCACCATCACCATCTCCGCGCCGCTCAGCCCGATGGCCGAGGCGTTGCGGGCCTGCGGCACGTACGAGAGCGCCCGCCCCAGCGCCCGCGGCGTCATGTCCGCGATGTCGCGCCCGTCGATCAACGAGCGGCCCCGGTCCCACTTCTGCAGGCCGATCATCGTGCGCAGCAACGTGGTCTTCCCGGCGCCGTTGGGGCCCAGGACGGCCATGAGGGAGCGCCCCGGGACCGTGAAGCCCACGTCGTCGAGGATGGGCGCCGGCGCGCCCGGGTAGGCGAAGGTCCCGCCTCGGAGCTCGAAAGTCATGACGCGCCCCCCGTCCGGCGCAGCAGCACGATGAAGAAGGGCGCCCCGATGATCGCGGTGAGTATCGAGATCGGGATCTCCGAGGCCGTCAACGTGCGGGCCAGAGTGTCGATCACGATCATCAGCGCCGACCCGAGCAGCAGGGACACGGGGATCAGCGCGCGGTTGTTCGACCCGCACAGCATCCGCGCGATGTGCGGCACCAGCAGGCCCACCCACCCCACTTGGCCGCACATGGAGACGACCGACGCCGTGATCGCCGTCGAGGCGACGACCAGGAGCGCCCGCAGCAGGGGGACGTTGACGCCCGCCGCGCGCGCCTCGTCGTCCGACAGAGCGAGGATGTTGAGCTGCCAGCGCAACGCGAGGACCACGATGGCGCCCCCGATGATGAAAGGCGCGCCGAGCGCGATCTGGCCGTAGCTGACCGCCGCCAGGGATCCCATCAGCCAGTATGTGATCTCCGGCAACTGGCTGGTCGGATCCGCCGTGAGCTTGAGCAGCGACAGCACGGCGTTGGCCAGCGCCGACACGATGACGCCGCCCAGCACCAGGGTGATGACGTTGAAACCGCCCGTCCGCGACCGCGCGATGGATGTCGTGAACAGGACGGTCCCCAGCCCCGCCGCCAGCGCCATCGCCTGCACGCCCAGCAGGTTCCAGTCGAGCAGCAGCGCCGCCACCGCTCCCACGCAGGTGCCCGCGGCGACGCCCAGGGTGTCCGGGGTGGCCAGGGGGTTGGAGAAAAGGGATTGGAACGAGGCGCCGGCGACCGACAGCCCCGCTCCGATCAGCACCGCGACGATGACGCGCGGCACGCGCAGGTTGAAGACCACGGAGTCGATGCGGGGCGCCACTGCGGGGCCGGCGCCCAGGCGCGCGCGGAAGGCGGCGACGATGTCGGCCAGTGAGACCTCGTAGCGCCCCACCATGATCGCGCCCGTCGCGCAGGCGACGATGACGACCACGAGTGCGGGCACCACCCAGCGGCGCAGACGGCCGGAGACGACCAGGAGATGGTGCATTGCGGGCTTTCGGCAGCGGCCCCCGCCCCGCCAGCCGACGGCCGGCGGCGCGGGGGCAGGGGGTCAGGAGGCGGAATCGGGGTCGATGATGGCCAGGGCCTGGGCGTCGGTGAGGGTGAAGGAGTACATCCGCTGGTAGTAGTCCTTCGTGATCGACACCAGGTCCACGTCGGCGAACTGGTCGGGGTACAAGGACTTGCCCAGCCAGTTCGCCACGACCGGGGAGTCCGGGTTCGGCGTGAACCAGTTCCACATGCCCAGGCCCGTGGAGTACACCCGCCCGGAGCGCACGGACGACAGCGTGGAGAAGTCGACGCCCTCGACGGTGTTGTCGAGCACGGACTTCGCCGTCATATTCGACATGCCCTTGCCCGTCACCAGCAGCACCTGCGGATCCCAGGCGAGCACCTGCTCGAAGGTGACCGGCGTGTGCGAGGTATCGGTGTCGGCGGTGACGTTCGTGTAGTTGAGGGATTCGGCCCACGAGTCCGTGAACCATCCGTCGCGGCCGCCCGCGACCGCGAGCTGCCCGTCCGCGGCCCCCATGAGGACCATCGTCGACTGGCGGTCGGCCTCCGCGACGCGCGAGGCGCGCTCCCTGGCGCCGGCGACCAGGTCCTTGCCCAGGGCGATCTTGTCGGCCATGTGCCCGTCCTGGTCGAAGACGTCCTCCAGGAGCTCCATCCAGTCAGCGTAGGTGTCGGACGGGTTGCCGGTGGTGGTGAAGCCCACGGCGGGGATCCCCGCCTTGCGGAACATCTCGCCGTGCTCCTTGTTGAACGCGTTGTACAGGACCACGTCGACGCCGATACTGGCCAGGGACTCGGCGTTGAGCTCGCCGTTGTCGTAGTAGTCGGTCTGGACTTGGAGCATCTCGGGGGCCATCTGGGCGGCGATCGTGTCCGACATGGCTTTGACGCGCGCGGCCGACATGGCGACCAGGTAGGGGGCCTTCCCGTCGAAGTACGCCAGGTAGGTCGATTCGATGGGGATCTGGTCGATGGCCACGCGGGTGATCTGGGCGGGCAGTTCCACCTGGTTGCCGGCGTGGTCGACGATGGTGCGGGTGCCCGGCGCGGACTGGGGGCCGGTGGACTGCGTGGACGCGGTGCCGCCGCATCCGGCCAGGAACAGGGCGCCTGCGGCGGTGAGCGCGCCGAGGGCCTTGAGGGGGCTCTTCATGGTTGCCTCTCGTATGGGGAATTACGAGGGACAGGGTAGTAAGAATTAGGGGTTCCTCACAAGAGTAAGGGGTCATGTTCTTGTGGGCCGCGGGTGCTGGGCACCCAACCCAGCTCCGGGGCGATGCAGCGCGCGAAGTTCTCAATGATCGACAGGTTCGCGTCGACTCCCAGCTGGTTCGGGATCGTCAGCAGCAGTGTGTCCGCCGAGGCGACGGCGGCGTCCTGCTGGAGCTGGCGGACCAGTGCGTCCGGGTCGGCGGCGTAGGCGCGCCCGAAAGTCGTGGGGGACTGGTCGAGCTCGCCGACCTGGTCTCCCGAGGCCGCCAGGCCGTAGAGGCGGCGGTCGCGCTCGCTCATCAGTGGGAAGACCGAGCGGGACACCGACACGCGGGGGGTCCACGAGTGCCCGGCCTCCTTCCAGGCCCGGCGGTAGGCGGCGATCTGCGCGGCCTGGAGGTCGGCGAAGGAGCCCTGGCCGGTCTCGAGAACCAGGGTGGAGCTCATGAGGTTGACGCCGTCGCGTGCCGCCCGTTGGGCCGAGGCGGTGGTGCCCGATCCCCACCAAATGCGCTGCCTCAACCCCTCGGAATGGGGGAGGATCCGCAGGGGCGTGCCCGGTGCGCACGATGTCGGGTACTGCTCGCCCAGGGGCGCTGCCTGGGCCATGGGCGCGCCCTCGATGGCTGCGAGGAAGCGCTCGAAGTTGGCGCGCGCCAAATCGGCCCCACGCGGATCCTCGGCGCGGTACCCGAAGGCCTCCCAGCCGCGCTGGGCGATCTCGGGCGCGCCCCGGGACATCCCCAGGGCGACGCGGCCGTCGGCGATCTGGTCGAGGGCGGCGGCCTCCTCCGCCAGGTGGAGGGGGTTCTCGTAGCGCAGGTCGATGACGCCGGTGCCGACCTCGATGCGCCGGGTCCTGGCGGCCACGGCGGCCAGCAGCGGCATGGGGGCGGCCGCCTGGTTGGCGAAGTGGTGGACGCGGAAGTAGGCGCCGTTGACGCCGAGCTCGTCGGCCGCGACCGACAACTCGATGGCTTGGTGGAGGGCGTCGCGACCCGAGGGGCCCCTGCGCCCGGCGGGGGCGTAGTGGCCGAAACTGAGGAATCCGAATGACTTCATGGCATGGACACTAAAGGGGTTCGGGCGGGGGATCGAGCGCTCCCGCGGAGGGCAAGTCCACAGCGGGAGAGGGGAATGAAGCGCGCGCCGCCCATATTAGGTGAAATTTCAATTATTTGGGGCGGGAGTGGACCCGGGCCGTCGATGGCGCTGTGGGAGATGCCATAGTGCGGAGCCGTGCCAGTGGTTCCCGAGCGGCCCGGCGTGTTCGCGCCCGCGCTGGCCCCGCACCTCCGGGTACACGAAAACCGCAGGTCGTACGACCTGCGGTCTCATCGTGCGCGAGGGGGGAGTTGAACCCCCACTCCATCACTGGAACACGGACCTGAACCGTGCGCGTCTGCCTATTCCGCCACTCGCGCGTACCCAGAAAGAATAGGGGCACCACACCCCCCGCGTCAAATCAGCATCAGTGACCCAGAACACGCATCGCCTGTTGATTCGTTGGTTCGAGGCATCGAGCCAGCGAGACGCCCACTCCTACAGCAAGAACCTGCACGCGAGGATCCCACCGATGCTCAGCAGGGTTGCTGCGCTCACTCCCGCGTCGACCCATCCGAGGCGCACGCGACCGGCGCCCCGGTCATGCGCTCGATGTTCCTGGGGTTCCCCGACGACCGTGGGGCCCGGGACGTCGACACTCAGTACATGCTCGGCGACGTCCTCCTCGAACTCGGGGGGCACCACGAGGGTGCCTCCGGCCATCGCGGCGATCTCGCGCAGGGTACGGGTGATCATGTGAGCGCTCCCCACTTTTCCTCGACGGCCTCGCGCATGACGGGGGCGTCGTTG
>ERZ773073.1635-NODE-1635-length-10472-cov-3.712873_pt1 | contig 10472 bp, 21 predicted proteins | sample MGYA00580616_ERZ773073 | MGnify/ENA primary metagenome ERZ773073 (study PRJEB29015, sample SAMEA2737960) | human oral metagenome | biome: human oral; feature: human-associated habitat; material: dental | place: China | collected 2131 ...
TATCAAAATCGTATATATTTTTATGGTTTGAATCTACATATGTTTTGCCAACACAGCCAACTGTTAATATAATTTTTGTTTTCATATTTGTTACCTTTTATTCTATTTTTTAATATTCCTAACAAATATCTAAGCCTTTTTAGTTATACATTTCTTAGTAGTTATTGTTACTATTATAACAAATCTTTAATTCATTATCAATTGGAAATAGACTGAAAGTTATATAACTAAAATTTTTACAAAAAGAAAAAGAGCTATATAGCTATAGCTCAGTAAGAGGGTTGGTCAATCACCAACAATTGATAGAGTTTATCGTTATGGGAGAATTGTTGGTTAGAAATAACTAAGTCTGGTCGTTTAAAATCTTCATCATAGACGATTTTGAGTTTTTCTTTGTAGCCATATTCATCTCGCCAAATAACAATCATATAATCATCATAGTTAGTAATTTTGAGTTGGTTAGGTGTAATATTAAAAGAAGTGTGGATTTCTTGTAGTGTAGCTATAATAATTTCTTTTGGAATGTTCATAGTTAAGCCTTTTTGTTTTTACCTTCTAGTTCCCATCGAATTGTTCTCATTTCGTTCCAATCTAGCTTTGATGTAGCATATAATAAAACATTAACATCGTTGAGCAATCCCATATAAATTTCGTGCATTTGTTTGTTATCAAATTCAGGTTTAGCATAAATGCTAACATCAAATCCTTTTTCTAATCCCATAAGAATACAAGTCATTTGGAAATGGTTAAGTTCTGGCTTAGCATAAATAGAAACATCGAAGTTTCTTTCTAGTCCTAAGCGAATCGCTCGCATTTGTTGCCAATTAAAATATGGCTTAGAATAAATAGAAACATCTAAATTATTTGACAAGCCTATGCGGATTTGTTCCATTTGTGTATAATCTAATTTGGGGTCAAGATATACTTTATAATTGATTTTTGCTTTATAGCCCATATAAAGTTCTTTCATTTGTTTTTTATCAAAAGATTTTAAACAACTATCAAAAGTTTCAGCATCTTTTAAGTTATCAAATTCCAAATTATTTACTTTATAAAAAGTTTTAATTGTCATGTTTATTTCCTCTTATTTAACTTATTATATTAAAATAATTTTATAATCGTCCAGTCATTACTTTCATAAGTTGAAGTTTATCTTCATCTGAGCAATTAAGTGAATTAATAGCGTTTTTCAATTCTGACAAAGCTTTTTCATCTTTTTTAGGCATGTAGAAAGTTTTTAATTTATAATCATTCAATGGTAAGTCAGATTTATTTAGAGCATCAATAGCTACATCAATTAGTTCTGGTGTAATATTATTTGGGTCTTTTTCAATTCCAATAAAGTAAATATTAGGTTCATCATAGAAGTGTTTAAATGCTTCGCAATAGAAGTCAAGTTTAGATTTATCAGTATCAACAAACACAAATACAGTAGCATCAGCTTTATGTAAATTATCATAGATAACGTGGTAAATGTTTTTATTATTTGTAGTAATTTGTGAGAAAATCAATTGGAAAGTTTTAGTCATAGTAAGTAAGTCCTTTCTAGTTTTATTTATTGTTTTTTACCAAGATGAGTTGTAAAGGTATACTTCTTTTTCAAAGTCAGCATTTTCAAGAATTTTCGTTACAATTTCTAAAGTATCTTTCACCTTAAGGAAGTAAGACATAGCATAGTCAATGTGTCCGAAGAAAAAACCTGCTCTAGTAGGTAGGATTTTATTTAATTCTGTTTCTAGTTTAGTATAATGTTCTTTTGTAATAATACCATTATCAATTAAAGCATCAGCACTATAATGTAACAAATAAGAGTCTTTGTCTAATTGATAAGGATTAAGTGTTAATACTTTTTCACAAAGCTCTTTCAACTCAAGAAAGTCGTCTTCAGTTACGAAATAATAAAAGCGATTATCAATGCCATCTTGAATATTATTAACAAACCAATTGTGGATATGATTAGCTTTCGTCCAAGAAGCGACAGTTTCAAAGATAGTTGAATGTTTTGAGTAAATATTTTGTAGTGGTTTAATTTTTTCTTCAGTCATAGTTTCGAGAATATCCCAATCAGACAATGAAAAAGGAAAGTTATCATGATTAGCCTTAGCTAATTCTTTTTCTTCGTAGTAACCGAAAGCTTCGTTTGCAAAGTAATAATCCATAGCAGAAAAATCATTCATCTTTCGGCATTTGTAAATGTACATATCCAAGCCCATTTTTAAGCCTCCTTTTTATCTGTTATATTTTTCATCAAGCTCTTTCATATAGTCAAGTAGTTCTTGAGTAGGTGAGTAGAAATAAACACCATCAAAGAAGTCAAGTAGTTCTGGGCCGCGTTCAATCAATCCATATTCAACGAGCATATGAGCTACATCTGAGTCTTCGGCTGGGATAGCAACAAGTTCAGTTTTGATTTCATTTTCGATTATTTCTTCTTCATCAGGCAAAGCACTTACAGTAAGAAGTTCGGCATAATCTTCATCAATTTCTTGGATAGAGATAGCGATTGTTTTAGTATCTTGGTAGCGATTAAGTAGTAAGTTAAATTGTGCATCGTTGAAAGTAATATTTTGTAGTTGCATTGTTTTTTATCCTCTTTATTTCGTTTGATTATAGTTATATTATACAATAAGTTATGATAGTCGTCAACGGTTTTTGTAAAAATTTTTAAAATTTGTTAAAAGTAAAAAGAGCTATTAAGTTATATAGCTCTTTTTTGATTTAGTTTCAGGTGGTGTAAAGTTAAAATCTTCTAGTATAGTTTTAGCTTCTTCAATAGTAGTTGTCTTTTCAATTCTTTTTATGAGTTCTTGAATAGCTTTTTTAGTTTTATTTCTTTTAAATTCAACAGTTAGTAAGCTATCTTTTTCCTCATCTGTTTTAGCTGGATAGAATTTATAGTACCAATTGATAGCATTATCTATGTTAGTAAAGATTTCTTGTTCAATCTTTTTAGCTTTATCAATCTTTAATTCAGCAAGACATTGTAATAATTCAGGCATTTTCAGCTCCATGCTATTGAAATAATTTTCAATTTCTTTAGGAGCTCTTTGTTGCCTGATTAAGTTATCATAGTAAGGTTTTTCATAGCTTCTATTTATATTTTCATGGACTTCATTAAAGAAGTTTTTGAGTTTTGTTATAACTAGCATAGTTTTATCTTTCTTTAATTTATTTAATAAGGTTTAATTCCTTTAGAGTTTGTTTAGCGTCATTAACTGTAGTTTTAGTTGAGATTAGTTTTCTTACTTTTTGCATTTCTTTATAAGTATTGTCTATACCAATATGGTATTTTACTAAATAGGGTAAACCTTTTGCACTTGACAAATACTTACGAGTTAAGCTAAGTGCAGAAATACTATTCTCATAATAGCCTAGTTCATTTTTCTTAGCATTTTCAATTCTTAGATTAGATAGGTTTTCCAAAAACTCTTGATAATGTTTCTGTGCTTCATTTTGAAATTGTGTTATTTTTTCTTCTGGTTTTACTTTTGTTTCTGTCATAGTTATTTTCCTTTACTTATTATATAGATTAAATAATACCCGCTTCTTTAAGTGTTGCTCTTGCTTCATCAACAGTAGCGGTATCTTCTAATAATTTGATAATAACATCAAAAAAGGATAGTGTTTCATTTTTTAATTTTTCAAGTGCTGGAATTTTATCTTTATATCCGTTATTTGAACTCCATTCAATCACTTCAGTAAAAATATTAGAGATTTCTTTGTTCTTTTCTTTAGCTTTTTCGAGTTCCATATCTTCAACGTGTTTTTGGCATTCATTCATAAGTGATTCCATTTTATCAAAATATGTTTGAATTTCTGCTGGCATAGTCATAGTTATTCCTCATTTCAGTTATAGTTTTAGATAATTCCAAGTTCTACGAATTTAAATTTAGTTTCTTGGATTGATTTTTCATTTTCAACTAATTTTCTTAATTCTTCCAATCGGTAAATGTTGATTGCTAAAACTTCTTTAACTTCATTTAGTCGTTCTGGGTTAGGATTTTGAGAGTAATGCCATTTAATTAGTTCAATAACACTATCACGATAAGCTTTTTCGTTTTCCTTAGCTTCTTTTATTCGATTTTTGGATAGATTATCGAAGTATTTTAGCATATGCTTTTCCATTTCATCAGTAAAGATTTTGATTTCAACAGGTAGTGGTTCGTTCATAGTTAGGTTTCCTCGTTTCATATTCCTTTATAGTTAAATTATATAATAACTTGTATTGCTTGTCAAAGATTGAGTATAGTTGTTTGTGGAAAAAGAAAAAGAGCTATATAGTAATAGCTCTTTTAGTCTTATTATAGGTTTGGGTACAAGATTTTGAATCCTTGAATGTAAGCTTCAATGTCATTTTCAGGTAAATCTTTGATTAGTTTAGTAGCATCTTCAATTGTGAATGTTGCCTCTTTAAAAGATGATGGTGTTGTTTCAAAGTTTACAATTGGTTCTTCATCAATTGGAGTATCTTCATATCTTGTTACAACCCATTCATAAGTCCTAAATGGAGTTTGAATAAGCTTTACATAAATTCTTTGGTGATGGTCATCTTTTTCTAAGTGAAAATAAATATGGGAACTTGAAATGTCTGAGGCTGTAAAAATATATCCATTTGAAACTGGAAATTTACCATAAAATTTACCTCTTTGGTTTACATGATGAGTAACATATTTAGCAAGTTCTTTAATATTTGGCATAGTTGAGCCCCTCTGTTGTTCTATTCTAGTTATAGTTGTTCCTTTTTGTTAATTTTTTCTTTAAATTCTTTTAGGACAGCATTATTCAAACCTTTAATATTTTTAGCTGTTTTAAATTTCTCAGGAATTGGAATGTTGACCAATCTAGCTTTAATAACTTCGTCATTTTCCAAAAGTTTTTTATATAAGTCTTTTTCTGTTGTCATAGGTATAATCAATCCTTTATTAGTTTTTCTTATTTAGTTCAGTTAATTGCTTAGCAGTTTCGTAATTAACTTCATCTAAGTTAGGAACAAATCCTTTTTCTTTAGCTAGTGCTACAAATTTTTCAAATAGTTCTTTATTCATAGTAGTTATTCCTTATCATTTTGAAGTACGTTGTCATATTCATCTAGCACAATAGTATCAATGTACATATTTTCAAACTTATTATTTTGTGCATTGTGAATTAAGCCAAATATTTTATGTTTTTCATTTGGATTTAGCCAAAGTTCTTGTTTATCCATTAACCATTTATGAACTTCATGTTGGTTAGTTGAAGTAAAGCATTTTTTATTATTGATAAATACTTGATAAATCTTCAAGTTATTCTTATAATGTTTACTCTTTTCAGATAAATAGATTTTTATATGAGTGCTTGATTCCCTCCATTCATAATCTACATAACTAACAGTATCAATCATAGTAATAAATCTATTGTGGTATTGCCCGATGATTTTATTAGCTTCTTTATCGAAAGGATAAGTTTTCCATTCAAAAAGTCTTTTAGCTTTTTTCTCTTTAGCATCGCCACTGTCATAAAGGGAAAATTTTATCATTTTATTTCGACCACGTTTTCCAAGTCGAAGTGTCCGCATATATTCTGCAAGTGTAAATGGTTTCATTAAAACCTCTTTCTAGTTATAGTTTTCAAGTAAGAATTTAAAAGTTTCTTCTAGTTCTTTTTCATCTTTTGGTTTATATTCAAAATCTATCCAATGTTCATGGTAATAAAACAGAGAATGAGCTATATTATTTAGAAACTCACATTCTTCTTGACTATAGTTAAGTTTTCGCCTAATTCTAATTACACACAAGTCCAATAAACTATCTTTAAAAGTTAGCAGGATTTGACTATTATGAGTACGCTCTCTAATGGAGTTTACTTTTTTTTTCGTCAGATTGAAATTCATAGCCAGATTCAGCAAGTTTTTCAACAACGTTTAAAATTTGTTCTTTATTCATAGCAGTAATTATTTCTATTTAGCTATAGTTATCAATAATTTCTTCAAGTACTGATTTCATTTCTTCTTCATTGTTTGGAATATAAATAAATTCAATATGAGCTACTTGATACCCTAATTGAACATAAGGTTCTTTAAATTTATTTAAAGAACTAAGCAAAGAATTGGCTTTAGCTGGTGTTGGAGAAGTTATAGGAACATCAGTCTTAAAGATAAATTCTAATTTCTTCAGTTCAAAATCACACAAAAATGTTAATGAGCCATATTTAATAAAAATAGAATCATTATTCACTTTCTTGACACGTAGTTTTTCTTTTCCTTTTGTTAATTCATCAATAATTTTTTCAGCTGTTTGTAGATTCATAGTAATTCTCTTTCTATTTTGAAATTAAGATTTAACATTTTCCTTAATATAATTAGCAAATTCTTCAGTAGGAGCGAAAAACATGATTCCAATATATCCTTGAGCCATAATGAAGTTTGGCTCTTCCTCAATCAATCCATTTTCAACAAGCAATTTCACATACTCAGGATTATCAGTTCGGATTTGAACATATTCAGTATCATTATTTTCACTTTTTTCCAAAGCTGAGTTATTAGTTGTGATAACATCCGGATATTCATCATTTTGTTTCCCCATTAAGATAGCAATAAAATTGCTAGAAGAATAGCGAGAGAAAGTTAAATTATAAAGCTTGTCATGAAATTTAATATTTTCTAGTTTCATTGTTTAAGCTCTCTTTCTGATTGATTTATTTTATATTACTATTATATAATTTATTTTTCAAATTGTCAAATTTTTATCAAGATTTTTGTAAAGTAATTATCTGTTTCTAAAAAGCAAAATTTTGAATTGTTTTGTATGGCTCAAAATGATTTTGAACCATGTTATATCGTCACTAGTGGAACACTAAAACAGTTTAAACTGTATTTCGATAAATGTATCGACTTTACGAAAAACAGCTTAAAATCAGTTTTAAGCTGTCTTATATGATTGTATTTTTAGTGGATAAATTTAGCATCTTCACCTTGGCCTACATAATATTCAGTCAAGCTCCAATTGTAAATGAATTTCAATGGGCAAGATTTTTCAAATAAAGTTTTCAACTCATCTAATTCATGGATTTTGTAACCATATTCTTTTGCTTCTGCCAAATCTTCATCATTTTCACAAATGTAGATTTTATGACAGCCATCAAATGCAATCTTGTGATTTGGATTTAGTGAGTAGCTCTTGTTAGTTTCTTTGTTAATGATTACCATTGTTTAATTCCTCTTTTCATATTTCCTTTATAGTTATATTATATAATTATAATCTTGAAATAGCAACAAATTTGACAAAACAAAAAGGTGATATGGAATCACCTTTTTAATCTTCTGTAATTGTAATCTTTTTATTATGGAATAACGATAACGGCAGTAACTTTAACCAATTCTCCATATTCCATTGGGTCATTGATTATGTCGATACCTACATTAAGGCCGTAAGAGTCTTGTTCAAATTCAAGAAATTCTGCAAGGTAAGATTTTAGTTCTTCATGAATAAGGTTTCCGTCATTTTTATTGAGTGTGTTAATAAAATCAGAATAACTGAATTTGTCAAATTCTTCTAGTTCAAAGATGAAGTGTAGTCGAATGCCATTGACTCCATTATTTAGTTTAGTTAGCACATAGTTCTGAAGTGATTCTTTAATAGTTTCTTTTTTGTAGTTATTAGTATAAACTACTTCTTCTGCTGTTACATCCCAAAATGGAGTTCCAGTGATTGCAGATGAAACTACTCTTTCAAGAGTGTCAGTATCATCTTCTGGCCAATTTTCAAAAGATTCTTTTAAGTTCTTCATAATTGTTGTTGATTTCGTTTGGAATTGTTCATTAAGTTTAATCATTGTTATTTCCTCTTTTCATATTTCCTTTATGGTTATATTATATAATAAAGATTTTATTTTGTCAATAACAAAATTAAAATTTTTTAAAATATTTTAAATAAAAAAGCATTATCAATAAAAGATAATGCTTTTTATTTTTAATTTTTAATGAGGGCATTGAAGATTAGGTTACCAAATTCAACAATCTTATCAATATCTGCGTAGATGTCGTAAGTTTCTTTAGTAATACCTCGTTTAAGTTTCGTTTGGGCAATGAGCTCAATAAGTTCTTTTGGTTCATTTGTAACTTTAGAAAGAACTTGTTCAAGTTGACCCATAACAAAATCATGGAATGTTAGTTCTGGTGCAGGTGTCATAAGCTCTTCATATTGTGCTTTTGCTTCTTTTACAGTAAGACTTTTATTTTGAAGTACAAATTGCTTAAATGTAATATTTGGAATTTCTTTTCGCACTTCCTTGCGAGCTCTAATCCATTTAGTCATATTAGTTACATTTTTTACTTCGCCCCAAATTTTCTCATTTTTTCTTACTGTATTGTCATTAACATTCACAAGAATGATAAATGTATCAAGGAAATTAGAAAGTTCATAAAAATCATCAATAGCGCCATTAAAGCGTTTGAAAGTTTTTAGTGAAAAATCAGTGCCACGAGATTTGTTGTAAGAATCACAAAGTTCCTTGAGTTCCTGAGCTTTGATTTCTGCTAGTCGTTTTTGGAAGCGTACTTCTGGGTTAGAAATAAAATGATTAGCACGTTCTTGAGAATCTTTAATCATTTGCATGATTTCTTCAATAGTTTTATCTTCGTTTTTCTTTTTGTTGATTTCTGTTTCAAATTTTAGGACACGTGGTCGTTTTTCTGCTTCAATTTCTTTTCTGATTTTAGCTTTTTGCTTTTCTGTTAGTTTCATTGTTTTTACCTCATTTCTTATTACGATTTAATTATACAACAAAAATTTTAGGTTGTCAACACTTTTTTACAAAAAAATAAAAACTTTAGAAATTTATCTAAAGTCTTTTTATTTCTTAATAAGTATCAAATTCAATTGATGTAATTATACCATTTTCATCTTTAGTAATAGAAAGTTCATAAACTTTTCTAGTAATTGCTGTAATGATTTCATTATCTTTATTAGTAAAGGAACTTAAATCTAAAGAATTAAGTGAAGCAAGTTTTGATGATTTCTCATTACTTACTCTAACAATATTATCAGAATTATTTATTGAAAAAGCGAAATGGTCGGGGCAATTAGGGAATCTTCGATTAACATTTAAAGCAAACCAATAATTCTCCATGAATTGTTTGAGTATTCTTTTACAAGATGGTTGTTCAATATAAATCAATAAAGAATGAACAAAATCTTTTACTTCTTTATTTGGAATAGTTAAAGAATCAATATAGTCTTTCAGTTCAAAGTACAAACAATCTAATTCTTTTTCTTTTTTAGCAATTTTATTAAGTAGCATAGCTCTCATGAGTAATTCCTTTTCTATTTGTCTAAGTACTCAAAAGCTGCAAGAGCTTTATCTTGGTAAGAACCTTTTGTATGATAAGCAATTTGTAAAGCTTCTTCTACTCTATATTGCATAAAAGTAGAATAGAATGGAGCTAGTGAAAAATACAAATCATGATAAAAGTTTGCTAATCTAAGTTGTTTAAATCTTTTATAAGAAGTGTTTTCAGCTTGCCAAAGTTCTCTAACAACTTCAACTTCTTCCTTACCTTGAAAAAGTGCATTTGAAAAATGAAGGAAGCTGTCAATCGTATAGTTTCGTGTGAGTTCTTTGAATCGTTGATAATCTTCTTTCTTAATATTATAAGTGTTTCTTTGGATTTTTTCTAAGAGCTTATTATAGCTTTTTTTATGTTCTTGTTTCATTCTTATCAATCCTTTTATTCAAAAATAATTTTTTCTTTAATGATTGTAGGGTCAGCATTATGTTCTTTTAGCAATTCAAATATAATTTTATATAAATCTTTTTCAGCTCTCACTCTAGAAATTTTTTTGTAAAGAGTGCAATCATTAAAGAATTTTCTATGTACATGATAGAGTATAATAATTTCATCTAGTTCATCGTCATATACAGCACTAATGTAAACATCATTAAATTTATCCAGTTTAGAAATTACTTCCAAATTCAAACTTTTCAATTTGCTGTCATAGGATAAATTTTCATAAATTTTCAAGTTGTCACCCTCAAGAGTTTTCTCTAATGGGGAAAGAGCACGTTTTAGTTTAATTCTTTCTACATTTGATTCATTTAATTCGTTTTTCATTCATAATCGACTCCTTTGTGTTTTATTCAAAATTCCACTCTTCTATAATAGTAGAATACAATGAGTCAGTTGAAAAGTCAAATTTTATTTTAAATGCTTTATTATTAAAGAAATAATTTACTTAATCAATATTCATTAAGTTATAGTTTCCTTTGCTTTCTTTTCAATAATATTTTCAATAAAAGCTCTATTTACTTCTTTTTTGTTAAGTCTGTTACACAAAATATACTTAAACGTACATTTCATGACCTTTCTAAATTATTTTTTAGAAATTTTCTTGCTTCATCCTGTCTGATTTTGTCTTTATACTCTGAGTTATAAAATCTACTCTCATTTGATATAACAGTCCACAAGCTTAACTTCCCGTGTAACCCACGGTAGTGAC
>ERZ773073.1653-NODE-1653-length-10355-cov-2.697573_pt1 | contig 10355 bp, 7 predicted proteins | sample MGYA00580616_ERZ773073 | MGnify/ENA primary metagenome ERZ773073 (study PRJEB29015, sample SAMEA2737960) | human oral metagenome | biome: human oral; feature: human-associated habitat; material: dental | place: China | collected 2131 ...
TCCCGTGACAAAATCTGCCGGCATTCGCACAGGGTAAGCATAATTGAGTAATTTTTCTACTCCGGCTAAATTCACCATATATGCTGTTGCTTTCATAATTGAACGGCGAGAATTTGGGGATGGATAGCGATAACGTACTAATTTATAGCCTTCAGGTAAGTTTTTTTTAATTAACGGATAAGACTTAGCTTTGCCATGATCAAAAAATAGAATCTCATAGCGAGAAGGTAATTTTTCAAGTGTTGATTGTAAAATAGCTTTGAAATGGGTAGAAACAATTGCATCGTCTTCCAAGATAATTGCTTCGGGAATATGATTTTTTTTGATATGTTCATATACTCGAATGTGGCTTAAAGAACAGCCTATCTCGCCAAGAGTTAAGCGTTTTTTATCAAAATCCTGGTAATATTGATAATCTACTTTAGCTAATTCAACCTCAGAGAGTTCTTTTCCATAAACCGCATCAAAAAACTCAAATTGCAATCCAAGCCCGCTGAGACGTTTTGCCATAAATTCACGGCGGGGAGAGTTTTTTAAACTGATAACAAAGATTGGGGGAAGATTATATGCTGTGTCCATAACATATCACCTTAGGTCAATAGAAATAACCCCCGCAATTGCGAGGGTTAAGATTCAGATTACTTCGTACCTGGAATTTTGAAACGGCTGTTAAAGCGTTCAACACGACCACCGGTATCAACAACACGTTGTTTACCTGTGTAGAATGGGTGGCATTTACCGCACACATCAAGGTTGATGTCTTTGCCTAAGGTAGAACGAGTTTTGATCACGTTACCGCAAGAGCAAGTTGCAGTAATTTCTTTATATTCAGGATGAATACCTTGTTTCATAGAAAACCTCAAATTTGAAGCCATGCCGCTATCAAGCCAACTGCAAAAGCAATCCCTGACACCGCATGAGATTAATATTACGCCATTTAAAATGGCACGCTTGTGTGTAAGGATGCGAATTTTACAGAAAAAGAAAATGACATTCAACCCATCCGCCCCTAAATAGACAATAATCCCCCAAAATGCTATATTCCGAGCCCATTTTAGTTCACTGAATTTCCACTCATGCCATTTGCCCGAATCGCACTTCCGGTGCCGTTACATCACTATTTTGACTATGTCCTCCCTACGTCGATGAAGGTTGTCGTTGGGGCGCGGGTGCTTGTGCCCTTTGGGACACAGAAACGGGTTGGCGTTGTCGTTGACGTTGTGGAACAGAGCGACGTGCCTAAAGAACAGATGAAGCCTGTGCTAGCCTGTCTTGATGATACTTCACTGTTTTCTCCGGAAAGTTGGCAGTTCTTAAATTGGGCGGCAAATTATTATCATGCCCCATTGGGAGAAGTGTTGTCGCAAGCCTTGCCGGTGAAATTGCGCCAAGGTGAAAGTGCGGTGGAAAAACAAAAAATTTTTTGGAAACCGACCGCACTTGGCGAGCAAGCATTGGCGCAAGGCTTGTTAAAACGCTCGAAAAAACAGCTTGAAGCGTTGCAGGCGGCAAAGGCGGGGATGGAAAAAGGTAACAATCCCTTTGGCAGTGGCATTTGGTCGGCGTTGAAAGCCAAAGAATACATTACCGAAATAGCTAAAGAACCGGAAATTCAAACCTGGCAACAGCAATTAGTTGATAAACCTATCGTCAATAAAGCCGATCGATTAACACTCAATACACAACAAGCGTTGGTATTCAGCCAATTGAAATTTACCCAAGGGTTTGTCGCCTGGTTGTTGGACGGCGTGACAGGTTCCGGCAAAACAGAAATCTATCTGCAATTTATTGAAGAGATTTTAAATCAAGGCAAACGAGTGTTGGTCTTGGTGCCGGAAATCGGGCTAACGCCACAAACAGTAAGCCGTTTCCAAGCCCGTTTTAACGTGGTGATTGACGTGTTGCATTCCAATTTAAATGACACGCAACGCTTGCAGGTGTGGCAGCGTGCACGTAGCGGACAAAGTGCAGCCATTATTGGCACGCGATCGGCGTTGTTTACGCAATTTGCCGATTTAGGCGCGATTATTATTGATGAAGAACATGATGCGTCTTTTAAGCAACAAGACGGTTGGCGTTATCATGCTCGCGATTTGGCGGTGGTGTATGCAAAGCAACTCAATATTCCTATTTTAATGGGATCGGCAACCCCTTGTTTGGAAAGCTTGAATAATGTGCAACAGGGGAAATATCAGCATTTATGCCTATCAGAAAAAGCCAATCAGTCCACCGCACTTCAACAACACGTCATTGATTTAAAACATCAGTCAATGCGCAACGGTTTATCGGAAATCCTGATAAAACGCATGCAGGCGCATTTAGAAAAAGGCAATCAGGTGTTGTTGTTTCTGAATCGACGCGGTTTTGCGCCGGTGTTGTTGTGCCATGAATGTGGTTGGATGGCGGAATGTCGCCATTGCAATAAACCTTATACCTATCACCAACAACACAATGTGTTGCGTTGTCATCATTGCAGCGCACAAAAACCGATTCCGCGCCAATGCGGCAATTGCGGTTCTACCCAATTAATCACCACGGGCTTAGGTACGGAACAGCTAGAAGATACCTTAAAAGCCATTTTCCCCAATTACGGCATTGCCCGAATTGACCGTGACACGACGGCGCGCAAAGGCAAACTGGAAGGTTATTTAGCGGATATTCAACAGGGCAAAAGCCAAATTCTTATCGGCACCCAAATGTTGGCAAAAGGACATCATTTCCCGAATGTTACCTTAGTGGCGTTAGTCAATGTGGATAGTGCGTTGTATTCACTGGATTTTCGTGCAGAAGAACGGCTGGCTCAACTTTATATGCAGGTGGCGGGGCGAGCAGGGCGTGGCACCAAACAGGGCGAAGTGCTTTTACAAACCCATTATCCGGAACATCCTTTGTTACAAAGCCTGTTGCAACAAGGCTACAACCAATTTGCCCTCAATGCCTTGGCGTTGCGTAAAGCGATGGGATTGCCGCCTTTCAGCTCACAAGCGTTGTTCAAAGCGCAAAGTCGCCATAGCGAAGACGCAGAGCATTTGTTGGCGAAGTTTGCGGAATATTTACAGCAGGTGAAACGAGATATGGCGCCGGAATTACAAATATTAGGACCGATGCCGGCGCCATTCAGCAAAAAAGCAGGGCAATATCGTTGGCAGTTATTGTTGCAACATCCTTCTCGAACCGCGTTACATCAGGTCTTGACGGCATTTGGGCGTGACCAAGGCGATCAAACAACAAAAGTGCGGTGGATTTTAGATGTGGATCCGTTGGATTTAAGCTAGTTTCGGCTTTTTTGTAGTCAATAAAGCAATTTTTCAGTAGAATTAGCGAAATTTTTTATTGTCATATAGTTAGTGATTATTTTAGTTAGATTAAACAGGTTTTATCGTGGCTCAACGTGATTACGCCGCCCGTAGCGGCGCAAAGAAAAAGAAGAAGCAGCGCAAAAGTAATAAGTCGGTGTTGTTAATGCTTGCCATCATGATTGTGGCGGCATTTGCATTCGGGTTGTATTTATTGAAGGAAAAGGCACCGGAAAATGTAGTACAACCGCAAGAAACTGTCGAAAAAACACAGCCGAAAAGTGTTTTACCGAATCGCCCGGAAGAAGTGTGGAGTTATATCAAAGCATTGGAAACTCGTACAGTGCCGATTGACGATAATCCAAAATCGTTGGATAAAAATATGCGTTTAACCGAAGAACAACGCAAAATTTTGGCTGCAATGGAAGAAGAGCAAAAACAAGCTGAATTGGCTAAAACGAAAGCGGCAGAAGCGCAACAAACTGCACAAGCAGCTGCGCAACAAGCAGCTCAACCTGCTACTACACAAGCAACGCAACAGCCTCAAGCACAATCGAAGCCGCAACCTCAAGTTGTAGAGGCGAAGAAGGCGACCGCACCAAAAGAAGAGAAAAAAGCTGAGCAAACAGTGAAGACTGAACCTCAGAAAAAAACGGAGTCGGCGCAACAAACAGCGACAAGCAGTAGTGGTGAGCGTAAATACGGTTTACAGTGTGGTGCTTTTAAAAATAAAGCACAGGCAGAAGGTTTGCAGGCGCGTTTAAGCTTACTCGGATTGCCGGCGAGAGTGAAAGAAAGTGCGGATTGGAACCGTGTTGTGGTTGGTCCGGCAGGCGATCGCAACGCCGCAGTGAAGATGCAGGAAAAAGCCAAGAGCGTCATTAACTGTGTTGTGATTGCGATGTAATGAATGAAACAACAAAAAAGTGCGGTGAAAAATCACCGCACTTTTTTTATTTTTAACTTGCTAAAAAACAAAAAATCAATAAAATGAACGAACGTTCATTCAGTGGTAATGTATTGACTGTATGTAACCTACCCCATGTGCGAGGTGAAAATATTTTTCACCGCACTTCTTAACGATTTACTCAATGTTTACGAATGACTATGAATCAATCTGAAATGGATATGATTGAGCGGATTTTTTCTGCAACGGACAACTTGATGGCAGAGGAAGGTTTGCTGAATTTGTCGATGCATAAAATCGCAAAGGCTGCAAAAATTTCGCCGGGGACCATTTATATTTATTTTAAAAATAAAGAAGAATTGTTGGCCCAATTCGCTCGTCATATTTTCCTCTCGTTTCAACGTGCGATGGAAAAAGATCACGATGAAACACAATCTTTTGCCGAGCAGTATCGGAAAATGTGGTGGAATATTTGGACGTTTTTGCAAAGCGATCCGACAATCATGAGTAATATGCACCAATATGAATCTTTACCGGGATTTACTGATATTTGTCGGGAATGGGAGCAAGATAGCCTGTGGCATAAGTTTTGTAATAAAGCAAAAGAGGCCGGTGAAGTGGCAGATTTGCCAACCCATATTTTATTTGCCATCTCGTTGGAAAGTGCGATTAATATCGCATTTAAATGGCAACATTTTATCAAAGATGTTTCAACAGAAATGCTGGAGTCTGTGATTGAACGGACTTGGCGGGCTGTTAAAAATCAATAATCACTCAAGAGATATTTACGGAGTTTGTATGACCGAAACCATCAAGCCAAAGCGTTCACATGCTTTTTTGCTAAAAATGACTTTGGGTATTTTTGTCCTTATTTTCATCGCAATGATTGTGATGAATTATATGAAATCAAAAGGCATTGCCGAGTATCTTGCTAATCAAGGTGAAAGGGCTGTTCCGGTGACGGCAATGACCGTTTCTGCGCAGCAATGGACGCCGGTGATTGAGACCACCGGTTTGGTTCGTCCGAATCAAGGGGCGATGCTCAGTGCGCAAAGTGCGGGGACGATTTCAAAAGTGTTAGTCACTAACGGACAAAGCGTGAAAAAAGGCGATTTGTTAGTGGAATTAGACAGTTCGGTGGAGCGTGCAAGTTTGCAAGCGGCGGAAGCGCAAGTGATTTCTTTGCGTCAAACTTACCAACGCTACGCGAATTTGGCGAAGAGCGGTGGTGTTTCCCGTCAAGAATTGGATAACGCAAAAGCCGCCTACGATGCGCAAGCGGCTAACGTGGAATCCTTAAAAGCGACTATTGCACGTCGCCAAATTGTTGCTCCGTTTGATGGCAAAGCCGGTATCGTGAAAGTTAATGTAGGTCAGTATGTATCGAACGGCACAGAAATCGTGCGTGTGGAAGATCGCAGTTCCATGAAAGTGGATTTTTCCATTGCGCAGAATTTATTGGATGAATTGCGTATCGGTCAAAAAGTGACAGCTACGGCAGATGCGCGTTTAGGCGAAACCTTTGCTGCACGCGTCACAGCAATTGAGCCGGCAATTAATTCATCTACCGGTTTGATTGATGTGCAAGCGACCTTTGAGCCGGAAGATGGCGCAAAATTGCTATCCGGCATGTTCACCCGTTTAAACGTGGCATTGGCAACGGAGTATGACCAAATTGTCGTGCCGCAAGTGGCGGTGAGTTACAACATGTATGGCGAATCGCTTTATATTTTGACCGCACTTTCTGATGAGGAAAAAGAGAAATTTGCTAACCAAGGCGATGTGAACAAAATGTATCGCGCCAAACAAATTACGGTATTTACGAAAGATCGTCAGGGTATCTATGCTCAGTTAAAAGGCGATGAAGTGAAAATCGGCGATAAAATCATTACCGGTGGTCAACAAAATTTAAGTAACGGTGCGTTAGTGCTTGTAGCAGATAAAGAAGGCGTAGGCACCACACAACCGGCATCGAAAACCAATCTTTAATTAGGAAATACGAATGAAATTTACCGATATATTTATTCGTCGCCCGGTGCTTGCGGTTTCGATTAGTCTGTTAATCATTATTTTGGGATTACAGGCAATTTCGAAACTGGCGGTGCGTGAATATCCTAAAATGACAACCACAGTGATCACCGTGACAACCGCCTATCCCGGCGCAGATGCGAACTTGATTCAGGCGTTTGTGACCTCGAAAATTGAAGAAGCGGTCGCGCAGGCGGATAACGTGGACTATATGTCTTCTTCCAGTAGACCGAGCAGTTCTTCGATCACGGTGAAAATGAAATTAAACACCGACCCGAATGCGGCGCTTGCCGATGTGTTGGCGAAGGTGAATTCTGTGCGTTCAGAGTTACCAAGCGGGATTGAGGATCCAACGGTGACTTCTTCTACCGGTGGTTCGGGCATTATGTATATTAGTTTCCGTTCCAATAAGTTAGATGCAAGCCAAGTGACGGACTATATTCAACGTGTTGTGAAACCGCAGTTCTTTACGGTTGAAGGGGTGGCAAGTGTCGATATTTTCGGCGCGTCCGAATATGCCCTACGCATTTGGTTGGATCCGCAAAAAATGGCTGCCCAGAATCTTTCTGCGACGCAAGTGATGTCTGCCTTATCCTCAAACAACGTGCAAACGGCTGCGGGTAACGACAACGGTTTTTATGTGGTGTACAAAAACAAAGTGGATACCACCACCAAATCCGTTGATGAGTTAAGCAAGCTGATTGTGTATTCCAACGGCGATAAACTCGTCCGCTTACGCGATATTGCAGATATTGAATTGAATAAATCCAGCGATAACGCCCGTGCGGTGGCGAACGGTTCTGATTCCGTGGTGTTGGCGGTGAACCCGACGTCTTCAGCGAACCCGTTAACGGTGGCAGAAAAAATCCTGCCGCTGTATGAAAGCATTAAAAATAATTTGCCGGATGCGATTCAAACAGACATTTTATATGACCGCACTGTTGCTATTAACAACTCCATTGAAGAAGTGGTAAAAACCATCATTGAAGCGACAATTATCGTATTGGTGGTGATTACCATGTTTATCGGGTCCTTCCGTGCGATTTTAATTCCGGTCATTACCATTCCGATTTCCCTTATCGGGGTGATCATGATGCTGCAAACGTTGGATTTCTCCATCAACCTGATGACATTGCTGGCTTTAATTTTAGCGATCGGTTTGGTGGTGGATGATGCCATTGTGGTGTTGGAAAACGTTGACCGTCATATTAAGCTCGGTGAAACGCCATTCCGTGCGGCAATTATCGGTACACGTGAAATTGCAGTGCCGGTCATTTCCATGACGATTGCGTTGATTGCGGTATATTCGCCAATGGCATTAATGGGCGGCATTACCGGAACATTGTTTAAAGAGTTCGCCTTAACCCTTGCCGGTGCGGTATTTATTTCCGGTATCGTGGCATTGACGCTTTCTCCGATGATGACCAGTAAATTACTGAAAGATCATTCAGCACCAAGCAAATTGGAAGAGCGTGTTAACCGCACTTTAACCAAAGTGAACAACGCTTACGCTTATGTCTTGGATTTAGTGATGGCAAATCGTAAATGCATGGTGTTTTTCGCTGCGATTATTTTTGCGACCTTGCCGATTATGTTCAAATCCCTTTCCAGTGAATTGACGCCGACGGAAGATAAAGGCGCATTCTTGGCGATTGGTTCGGCGCCCTCCAATGTAAACGTCGATTATGTACAAGCCGCGATGGCACCGTATCAAAAAATGTTAACGGATACGGACGAAGTGCAATTTGCGATGACCATTTCCGGCGTGCCAAGCACCAACCAATCTTTGAATGTTGTAACCTTGAAAGACTGGAAAGATCGTTCCAGAAGTCAGGCACAGGTTTTGGCAGAATTGAACGCCAAAGCCAAAGGCATTCCTGAAGTGTCTGTCAGTGGTTTTGCCTTCCCTGAAATTGAAACCGGGGAACAAGGACCACCAATCGGTTTTGTGATCAGTACTTCTCAAGGCTATGCAGATTTGGCGAATGTGGCAGGCAAATTCTTGGAAGCGATGCAGAAATCCGGCAAGTTCGTTTACTCAAGCTTAGACTTGAAATTCGACACGGCACAAATGCACATCAAAATTGACCGTGAAAAAGCCGGTACTTACGGTATTACGATGAAACAAATCAGTGCAACGTTAGGCAGCTTCTTATCTGCCGCTACCGTTGAACGTGTGGATATTGATGGTCGTGCGTATAAAATTATTTCACAGGTGAAACGCGAAAACCGTTTATCCCCACAAAGCTGGAATAACTATTATGTATCGGCTGCGAATGGCGAATCAGTTCCGTTAAGCAGTTTGATCAGCGTGTCATTAGAACCACAACCAAGCTCTTTGCCGCGTTTCAGCCAGCTGAACTCAGCGGTGATCAGCGCGGTGCCGATGCCGGGTTCTTCCATTGGAGATGCGATTCAATGGCTTGAAGACAGTTCAAAAGAATTGTTACCACAAGGCTACAACTACGACTTCAAAGGTGAAGCCCGTCAGTTAGTACAAGAAGGTAATGCGTTAGCGGTCACATTCGTGTTGGCGGTCATTATTATTTTCTTGGTGTTGGCGATTCAGTTTGAGTCCATTCGTGACCCAATGGTGATCATGATTTCCGTACCGTTGGCGATCAGTGGTGCATTGCTTGCCTTGAACTTCTTTGGCTTTATTGGCACAGCAGGGGCAACGCTGAATATTTACTCTCAAGTCGGCTTAATTACGCTGGTCGGTTTGATCACCAAGCACGGTATTTTGATGTGCGAAGTGGCAAAAGAAGAGCAGTTGAACCACGGACGTTCTCGAATTGATGCGATTACGCATGCGGCAAAAGTACGTTTACGTCCAATTCTGATGACCACTGCGGCGATGATTGCCGGCTTGGTTCCATTGCTTTATGCGACCGGTGCCGGCGCAGTCTCCCGTTTCAGTATGGGGATTGTGATTGTTTCAGGCTTGGCGGTTGGTACGTTGTTTACCCTGTTCGTATTGCCGGTGATTTATTCTTACGTGGCAAGTGAACATAAACCGCTTCCGGAATTTGATGAAAATATCAAACCGATTGAGGGTGAGATTAATCACTAATTCACATCACCTGTAAAACAAACCGCACTGTTGAGCAATCAAAGTGCGGTTTATTTTTGCGTTAAATCTTGCATGCGTTATATTTTAAAGAATATAGCAATGCGGTAAAATCTATCGCCAAAATCCACCGCACTTTAGGAAAATATAATGACTTTCTATGATATTGATTTTAACGCCCTCTACAAACAGCATCTTATTGCTTGCAACCATTACAATTTGCCACCGGAGAAATGGGACAAGAAAGCCGTCAAAATGGCGGAAAATCTGGTGGGAAAAGCGAGCCGTTATAACCAACAATTACTGGAAGCCATGCAAGTGCAGCCTGATGAAAGCGTTCTCGATATCGGTTGTGGCCCGGGTACCTTTGCCATTCCTTTGGCACAGCAAGGCAGTCAGGTGTACGCCTTAGATTACAGCACGGGGATGTTGGATGTGTTGGCGGAATATAAACAAAAATTGCAGCTGGAAAATTTAAATCTGATTCGTCGTTCTTGGTTGGAGAATTGGGACGATGTGCCACAAGTGGATGTGATTTTGGCATCGCGTTCTACCTTAGTGGATGATTTAGATGACATGATCGAGAAACTCTGCGCTAAAGCGAAAAAACGGGTGTATCTCACTTCCGTGACGCAGCGCCACTTCTTAGATGAAGGCGTATTTTCCGCCATTGGGCGTGATGATATTGGTTTCCCGACCTATATTTACCTGCTCAATCGGCTTTACCAAAAAGGTATTCAAGCCAACCTCAGTTTCATTGAAACGGAATCCGGCCGTTTTATGGGCGAAACCTATGAAGATTTGTTGAATTCGGTGGAATTTTCCCTTGGTCCGTTGAACGACAAAGAGAAGCAAGGTTTATCCGCATTTTATCGTCAAAAACAACAGAACAACGAAGCCATCGAACACGGGCAACGCAACACCGTATGAGGCTTTCGGGGGATGGCTATAACATTGCGCCCGCAACATCTGACGCCCGCCATTGCCAGTGGTACAAACACCCGAAAATACCCCGGTTTCCACGCCGAAACAGGAAGCTCCGCTACCCGAGACC
>ERZ773073.1655-NODE-1655-length-10349-cov-7.976685_pt1 | contig 10349 bp, 12 predicted proteins | sample MGYA00580616_ERZ773073 | MGnify/ENA primary metagenome ERZ773073 (study PRJEB29015, sample SAMEA2737960) | human oral metagenome | biome: human oral; feature: human-associated habitat; material: dental | place: China | collected 2131 ...
AAAGAAGTAAAAGAAAAGGCAAAAAAGTAGTTAGAAACTAGGAGGAAATATGATAACAATAAATTTAGAGTTAATTTTAAAAGTTCTTCTAGGTATTTCACTTGCAATACTTCTTATATTGCTCTTTGTAATATTAATAAGGGTTATTTCTATTGTCTCAAAAATAAATTCTCTATTAGAAAAGAATAAAGAACAATTAGAAAATAGTATTAGTCAAATTCCTAATTTGGTAAAAAATAGTGAAAAAATATTAGAAAATACGAATGCCAATTTAGAAAAAGTAAATATATTAGTAGAAGATGTGACTGATATATTAAAAGCTTCTAAAAGAAATATTGTTAATAGTTCTACTAGTGTATCAACTACTTTAGAAAATATTAAAAATCTCTCTAGCAATGTTGCTGAATCTAGTAAGTATATTGCTCATAACTTTATTGGAAAAACTAGTGAAAATACTAATAGTGGTGGAATCTTGAGTACAATTGATACTATTTTAGATTGCTGGGATATATTTAAAACATTACTTAAAAAGAAAAAATAAAAATATTAATTAGAATAGAAAATAGGCATATTGTGCCTATTTTTTATTTGATTTTATTCAAAAATATAAATTGGAAAATTTATTAAAAATAAATTTATTAATTGTCTTAAAGTTTTTATTGACAAAAGCGAAGCAATAGTATAAAATTTTCTGTATTTAAGATAAAAGATGACGGGAGGAATGATAGGTGAAAAGGAAAAATTGGGAATTTCCGACAGCATATACAGTATTATTTTTAATTTTAATTTTGGTAACAGTGCTAACGCATATTATACCAGCAGGAAAATACAATAGACTCTCTTATCAAGAGAATAGTAAAGAGTTTGTGATAGAGAGCTATGGAAAAGATGATGAAAAATTACCAGCTACCCAAGAAACTTTGGATAAGTTAAATATAAATATAGATGTAGAGAAATTTACAAATGGAACTATTAAAAAACCTATGGCTATTCCTAATACTTACACTAAAGTAAGTGGACAGGCTCAAGGTGTAGATGATTTAATTTTAGCACCAATTTCTGGCTTAGCTGATTCTATAGATATAATAATTTTTGTTTTAATACTAAGTGGTATAGTGGGAATAGTAAATAAAACAGGAACATTTTCTCTTGCCATGAAGGCTATATCTCAAAAAACTAAGGGAAAAGAATTTTTGCTTGTTGTGATAAGTTTTATCTTCTTTGCAGCAGGTGGAACAATTTTTGGAGCTTGGGAGGAAACAATACCTTTTTACTCAATACTGATACCTTTATTTTTAGTAAATGGTTTTGATCCACTAGTTCCAATGGCAACTATATTTTTAGGATCTGCTGTGGGTTGTATGTTCTCTACAGTAAACCCTTTTTCTACTATAATTGCATCAAATGCAGCAGGAATTTCTTTTAATGAAGGCTTAAAATTTAGATTTGGAGCTTTCATAGTATTTTCAATAATAACTTTAATGTATCTTTATAGATATATTAAGAAAGTTAAAGCAAATCCTGAAAAATCTATTGCTTTTGAAGAAAAAGATGAAATTAATGAAAGATATTTAAAAGACTATCAAGAAGAAACAGGTATAAAATTTAACTGGAGTAAAAAATTAATATTGTTTTTATTTGTAGTTCAATTTGCTATTATGATATGGGGAGTAGCTTCACAAGGTTGGTGGTTCCAAGAAGCAGCAGCTCTATTCTTCTTTGTATCAATAATAATTATGCTTATATCAGGTCTTGGTGAAAAAGAAGCTGTTAATGGTTTTATTGCAGGTGCTTCTGAAGTTGTTGGAGTTGCTTTAATCATAGGTTTAGCTAGAGCAATTAACATTGTTATGGAAAATGGAATGATTTCAGATACTTTACTTTTCTATTCTTCAAATCTAGTTTCAGAAATGGGTAAAGGATTATTTGCAGTAGTCTTGCTATTTATATTTGTATTTTTAGGAATTTTTATTCCATCAACATCAGGATTAGCAGTATTATCTATGCCAATACTTGCTCCTCTTGCTGATACTTTAGGACTATCGAGAGCTATTGTTGTAGATGCTTTTTCTTGGGGACAAGGTTTAATTCTATTCATTGCTCCAACAGGATTGATATTCGTTGTCTTACAAATAGTGGGAATACCTTATAATAAATGGCTAAAATTTGTAATGCCACTTCTAATAGTTATTACAATATTAACAACTATTATGATATACATTTTATCAGTATTCTTTAGATAAAAAATAAAAAGTAAAAAATAAATGATGATAATGCTACTGCGCCGCCCTATAATGGTGAAAGAGCCTTTGTGGAGCTCTAGAACCATTTATAGGCTGGCAAGTAGCGAATACAAATTATTTTTTACTTTTTTTAATTTTTTTCTGTGAAAGTATATTGTTCATTTTTCTTGTCAAAAGAATAGATGTAAGTTTTTTCAGCTTCTACTTCAACTTCTTGAGTTGTAGGCTCATATTCAGTTATAACTCTTTTAGATAGAATACCAGGTCTAGATTTTTGAAATGATGAAGTTATTGTATGTTTTCCTGGTGTAAGATAGAAAACTTGTTTAGTACCTTCCATAGTAAAAGTTTTAGGCTTTTCATTATCAATAGCGATAAGACTTATACTACTAGGAGTAAGTATATAGCTAAGTAAGTTTGAAGAAGTACTTCCAATATAGACTTTTGCAGCCTTAGGATTTTGTTCTAACCATTCTTGTACGTCTTTTTTTCTTTTCTTTGTCATTGTCAATAAAACTATTGAATATCCAGCCATAACAACAGCCATTACAGCAATGTAGATATAAAAACCTTTCATAAATTTTTCTCTCCTTTTAATTATTTATTTTTTGTTGTTTTTATTTTATTAACTTGTTCACCACCAGTTAATTTTAAATCAGCTAATAGACATTTAAACTGTCCAATACCGATTAACTCACAATCTATATGAGTTCTATTTTCATTTTCATCAATAGCATAGAGAGTACATTCTGTATCTCCTCTTGAAGAAACAGTTCTTGCCCGAAAATAATATTTACTGAATTCGTATACATCTTCTTTTTTTCCATTTTTAACTATGAGTTCTTTATCAGTCACAATTATAGTAATGAAATTTCCCCAGATTACTAACCAGATATATAATAAAAAAATAAGAATAGCTATAATAATTGAAGTTAGTTGACTTAACCAGATTTGTGCAATGAAGAAAATAAAAAATGAGAGAACTGCTCCACATAGAAAATTAAAAATTATTCTATGGATTCTACTTTTATAAACTTTTTCCAATTATATTTCACCCCCCTTATATTTGGTAAAAATATCCATAAAAAGTATAGCACAATTTTATAAGTTGTCAATAAAATCAATGTATTATATAGCTAGTTTATACAAAAATTCTTATTTTATAGTTGCATCTTTAGTGTCAATAATAATTGTTACTGGTCCATCATTTAAAAGTTCAACCTTCATATCAGCACCAAATTCACCTTCTTGAGTTTCTATACCAAAACTTTTAAATTCTTCGATAAATTTTAAGTATAAATCTTTAGCATAATCAGGCTTAGCTGCATCAATAAAAGAAGGTCTATTTCCTTTTATAGAATTTCCATAAAGAGTAAATTGAGAAATTATTAAAACTTTTCCTTTTACATCTTCTAAAGAAAGATTCATTCTTTCTTCCTCATCTTCAAAAATTCTTAAATTTTTAGTTTTGTTAGCAAGCCATTTGACTTCTTTTATAGTATCCTCATGAGTAATACCCAAAAGAACTAGAAGTCCCTTATCAATTTCTCCTATTGTTTTTCCATCAACGTTTACCTTTGCATACTTAACTCTTTGTATAACTGTTCTCATAAAAATCACCTCGTTTATTTTTAGATATATAAAGTTCATATATAATGTTTAATTAGTACTTTGTAAAAAAACAAAAGTATGATATAATTAATCAAATAATTTTTTAAGGTAGGTTAATAAAATGAATAATGATATTATTTTAACAGAATTTGCAAGAGTTATCAACTCTGATAGATATCAATATACAGAAAGTGATATTTTTCTTATGGAAAACATGCAAAATAAGATTGCAGTTTTTGATATGTTTTTTAGAAAAACAGAAGATGGAGGATTTGCTGTTGTATCAGGAATACAAGAGGTTATCCATCTAATAGAAGTTTTAAATACTACTTCTGAAGAAGAAAAAAGAAAATATTTTTCTAAAGTTTTAGAAGAAGAACATCTAGTAGATTTCTTATCTAAGATGAAATTTACAGGAGATTTATATGCAATACAAGATGGAGAAATAGTTTATCCTAATGAGCCAATAATAACTATAAAGGCTCCATTGATACAAGCTAAAATTTTAGAAACTCCTATACTAAATATAATGAATATGAACTTAGGAATTGCAACTAAGGCATCTATGATAACAAGAGCAGCAGATCCTGTAAAAGTTCTTGCTTTTGGAAGTAGAAGAGCACATGGTTTTGATAGTGCTGTTCAAGGAAATAAGGCAGCTGTTATTGGTGGATGTTTTGGACATTCAAACTTAATTACAGAATATAAATATGGACTTCCTTCTAATGGAACTATGTCTCACTCATATATTCAAGCTTTTGGAGTTGGAGCTGAAGCAGAAAAAGAAGCCTTTGTTACTTTTATTAAACATAGAAGACAAAGAAAAAGAAATTCTTTAATACTTTTAATTGATACTTATGACACTATCCATATAGGAATTGAAAATGCTATAAAGGCTTTTAAAGAATGTGGAATAGATGATAATTATGAAGGAATCTATGGAGTAAGATTGGACTCAGGTGACTTGGCATATCAATCTAAAAAATGCCGTAAGAGATTTGATGAAGAAGGATTTACTAAGGCAAAAATTACTTTGACAAATTCTTTAGATGAACAGTTGATAAGATCACTTCGTGAACAAGGGGCTTGTGTAGATATGTATGGTGTTGGAGATGCCATAGCAGTAAGTAAATCATATCCTTGTTTTGGAGGAGTGTATAAGATAGTTGAATTAGACGAAGAACCATTAATAAAAATTTCAGGAGATGTTATAAAAATATCAAACCCTGGATTTAAAGAAGTATATAGAATATTTGATAAAGATGGTTATGCATATGCAGATTTAATAAGTTTAGTTAAAAATGACAAAGATAAAGAAAAATTATTAAATAATGAGGACTTTACAATAAGAGATGAAAAATATGATTTCAAATCAAGTCTTATTGAAAAAGATAAATATACATACACAAAATTAACTAAACAATATATAAAAGATGGTAAGATTGAACAAGATTTATATGATGAATTATTTGATATTATGAAATCTCAAAAACATTATTTCGATTCTTTAGCTAAGGTTTCTGAAGAAAGAAAAAGACTTGAAAACCCACATAGCTATAAGGTGGACTTATCGTCTGACTTAATAGAATTAAAATATGGTTTAATTAATAAGATAAAAAATGTCTAAGAAAAAAATATTAATTTTTTTACTTATACTATTTTTTATAATAATATATTGTAAGGAAAATACGATGAAATTTGAACAAATAAAATATATTGAAAGAAAGACAGGAGAAATAAAAACAGAAAAGGTTATGGGAGAAGGAGCATTAAAGTTCCTGTACTATAATCCTTTTGGGAAATTAGCTTTAAATGCTGTTGTAAAAAGAAAATTTGTTTCTGATTGGTATGGAAGCAAGATGTCTAAACCTGAGTCTAAAGAGAAAATAAAAGGCTTTGTAGAAGAAATGGGTATAGATATGAGCGAGTACAAGAGATCAGTAGATGAATACACAAGTTTTAACGATTTCTTCTATCGTGAATTAAAAGAAGGAGCTAGAGAGGTTGACTACGATGAAAAGGCAATAGTTTCTCCAGCAGATGGGAAGATTTTAGCCTATCAAAATATAAAAGAAGTCGATAAATTCTTTGTCAAAGGCTCTGAATTTACTTTAGAAGAGTTTTTTAATGACAAAGATTTAGCAAAAAAATATGAAGATGGAACTTTTGTAATAATCAGACTGGCACCAGCTGATTATCATAGATTTCATTTTCCAACAGATGGTGAAATATCAGAAGTTAAAAAGATTTCTGGAGTTTATTATTCTGTATCAACCCATGCAATAAAGACTAATTTTAGAATATTCTGTGAAAACAAAAGAGAATATGCAATACTTAAAACTAAAAACTTTGGAGATATTGCAATGTTTGATGTCGGAGCAACCATGGTTGGTGGAATAGTTCAAACATATAAGGCGAATAGCTTTGTAAAAAAAGCTGATGAAAAAGGATATTTTCTTTTTGGAGGTTCAACTTGTATCCTAGTTTTTGAAAAAGGTAAGGTTGAAATAGATAAAGATATATTAGAAAACACTCAGAATAAGATAGAAACAAGAATTTATATGGGAGAAAAATTTGGAAATGAAAAAAACTAAATACTTTAAAATTGGAGATTTAGTTATTTATGGCTTCTTAATAATATTCTTTTCAATACTTACATTGAAAATAGGTAGTTTTAAAGATGTTAAAGGAGCAAAAGCAGAAATATGGGTAGATGGAGAATTAAAATATGTCTATCCTTTACAAGAAGAAGAAAAGAATGTTTTTGTTGAGACTAATTTAGGTGGTTGTAATATTCAATTTAAAGATAATATGGTAAGGGTTACAACTTCCAATTCTCCACTTAAAATAGCAGTTAAACAGGGATTTATTAAATCGCCAGGAGAAGTTATAATAGGTATACCAGATAGATTGGTGGTTAAGGTAGTAGGTGATTCTGAAGATGACTCAGAATTAGATTTTGTAGCAAGATAGATTAAGAGGATAAAAAATTAGATGAATTTAAAAAATTTAATGAAAATTGTGGGAATAATTTTAATTTTCGTAATTTTACAGTCATATTTTACAAATCCAGATGCTTTCTCAACTGTAATTGCAAGATGGACAGGATATTTTATGACTTTGATTATGGCTATTTTTATAGCCATTCTTTTAGAACCAATAGAAAAATATTTAAAAAAGAAAAGTAAGATAAATGATGTTTTGGCAATAAGCCTATCAATAGTTTTTGTAGTTTTAATAGTTATAATTATGTCTTTGATAGTGATACCAGAAATTATTTCATCTTTAAAAGTTCTTAATGATATGTATCCAGCTATTTCAGAGAAAGTATTAACATTAGGAAAAAATGTAACAGATTATTTAGCAGAGAAGAATATATATACAGTGGATACACAAGAATTGAATGATTCTTTTACTAATTTTATTAGTAATAATACAAGTAATATAAAAGAATTTGTATTTGCCTTTGTTGGAGGACTTGTTGGTTGGACTGTAGGTTTTACAAATTTAATTGTAGCATTTACTTTGGCATTTTTAATTTTATTAGATAAAAAAAATCTTATAAAAACATTAGAAAATCTTATAAAAATAATTTTTGGAGTGAAAAATACTCCTTATGTCATGAATAAATTAAAATTGTCAAAAGATATCTTTATAAGTTATATCTCAGGAAAAATAATAGTATCTTTTATAGTTGGACTATGTGTATATATAATTTTACTTATAACAGGAACACCTTATGCAGCCTTAAGTGCTATCTTATTAGGTGTTGGAAATATGATACCTTATGTTGGTTCAATTCTTGGAGGAATAGTAGCATTTTTCTTGATTCTACTAGTTGCTCCAATAAAAACTTTGATATTATTGATAGCAATAATCATATCTCAATTGGTAGATGGCTTTATAGTAGGACCTAAAATAATAGGTAATAAAGTTGGTTTAAGTACTTTTTGGGTTATGGTTTCTATGATAATTTTTGGAAACTTATTTGGTATAATGGGAATGTTTTTAGGAACACCTATATTATCAATAATAAAATTATTCTATGTAGATTTATTAAATAGAGCTGAGCAAGGAGGCAAGGAATGATATTTATAGCAAGTGCAACAATGGGCTTGGAAAGTGTTATAAAAGAAGAATGCCTTGCTCTAGGCTTTAAAAATATAAAAGTATTTGATGGTAGAGTTGAGTTTGAAGGAGATTTTAAAGATTTAGTTAAGGCCAATATATATTTGAGATGTTCTGACAGAGTTTTTATAAAAATGGCAGAGTTCAAAGCCTTATCTTATGAAGAATTATTTCAAAATGTAAAGGCTATTGAATGGCAAGATTTTATAGATGAAAATGGAGAATTTCCAATTTCTTGGGTTAGTTCAGTAAAATCTAAATTATACTCAAAGTCAGATATTCAAAGAATAAGTAAAAAGGCTATAGTTGAAAAACTAAAAGAAAAATATAAAAGAGAAATATTTTTAGAAAATGGAGCACTGTACTCTATAAAAATTCAATGTCACAAAGATATTTTTATAGTTATGTTAGATAGTTCAGGTGAAGCTTTAACAAAAAGAGGTTATAGAGCAGTAAAAAGATTAGCTCCTATAAAGGAAACTTTAGCTGCAGCTCTAGTGTACTTATCAAAATGGAAGCCTGATGAAGTTTTACTTGATGCTATGTGTGGGACAGGTACCATTGCAATAGAGGCAGCTATGATAGCTAGAAATATTGCACCAGGAGCAAATAGAAACTTTGCTGCTGAAAAATGGTCTGTGATTGATGAAAAACTTTGGACAGATATAAGAGATGAAGCTTTCTCTAATGAAGATTTATCAAAAGAGTTAAAAATATATGCTTCTGATATAGATGAAAAAAGTATAGAAGTAGCAAAGGAAAATGCTGAGAAAGCAGGAGTTGAAGAAGATATTACTTTTGAAGTAAAAGACTTTAAAGATATTGAAAGTCCTGCAAAATATGGAGCAGTAATAGTTAATCCTCCTTATGGGGAAAGACTTATGAACGATGAAGATATAGAAGAATTATATAGAGATTTTGGTAAGTTTTGTAAAAAGAATTTAGCTAAATGGTCTTACTACATAATAACTTCTTATGAAGACTTTGAAAAAGCTTTTGGAAAGCCAGCTACTAAAAATCGTAAGCTATATAATGGTGGAATAAAGTGTTATTATTATCAATATTTTGGAGATAGAAAAAATGGATATAGAAACTAAAATAAAAAACTTTATAGACTATGCTAGAGAAGTTTGTCTTCAAAGTTTACTTTTGGCAGATAATATTAAAGTGGACTTAAAAAGTCAAGATAATCTATATGAAGTTGAAAGAATAGATAATGAAGTTATTTCAAAATATGAAAATATATATCTTTTATTAGATGAAACTACACTTTTAGATATTTATAAAAAAGATGAAAAAGTATTTGAAAAAATAGAAGAAGCTATCAAAAAAATGGCAGAAGATAACAGAATAAAAGATGAGTATATAAAGTCACAAATAAAGAAGAGAAAAGAATTAAAAGGTAATTCTGGCTCAGAAGTAGTAGAAAGATTTTTTAAATATAAGATAAAAGAGCTAAAGAAAATAAAAGGTGATTTAATCCAAAAAATAAATAAGGTTTTGGATAAAGAAGAAAAACTAAACTTAGATTTATCTAATGCTATTCAGGAAGTAGAGCAAATGGAAATAATTGAAAAACTACAACCTGTGAGAGCAGAGTTTAGAAGTTTATCTTTACAGTTTGATAGATATCAAAAAGAATTAGAAGAGACAGAAAATAAACTTTCAAAAAAATGGTACTATGAAATCTATGGTACAACTGATAAAGAAACTCTTCTAGAAGCATATAACACGAAGTAGAAATTAATTAAAAATTAATTTATATAAAAATTTAAAAGGGAAAGGAGGAGAGATGAGTTTACAAGCAATCATCAAGACAAACAAGGGGGAGATAAACCTAAATTTATTTTCAGATGTTGCACCTGTAACTGTGCTTAACTTTGTAACTCTTGCTAAAAGTGGATACTATAATGGTTTAAAATTCCATAGAGTTATTGAAGATTTCATGATACAGGGAGGGGATCCAACTGGAACTGGTGCAGGTGGTCCAGGATATCAATTTGGAGATGAATTTAAAAGAGGAGTAGAATTTACTAAAAAAGGCCTACTTGCTATGGCAAATGCTGGGCCAAATACAAATGGTTCACAATTTTTTATCACTCATGTTCCAACAGAGTGGTTAAACTACAAACATACTATCTTTGGAGAAGTTGTTTCACAAAAAGATCAAGATGTTGTAGATAATATTAAGCAAGGCGATACAATGAATGAAGTTATTATAGTAGGAAACACAGATAGATTAATAGAAGATAACAAGGAATTTTATACTCAATTAAAGAATTTTCTAAAAATCTAAAAATCAAAATGTATTAATATATGTGGAGGTAGTTTTATGATTTTATTAAATCCAGTTGTTCTTTCAGTTAT
>ERZ773073.1660-NODE-1660-length-10334-cov-33.444693_pt1 | contig 10334 bp, 8 predicted proteins | sample MGYA00580616_ERZ773073 | MGnify/ENA primary metagenome ERZ773073 (study PRJEB29015, sample SAMEA2737960) | human oral metagenome | biome: human oral; feature: human-associated habitat; material: dental | place: China | collected 2131 ...
AGCGTTTCCGACACGAGGTTCCTCACCCCATCGGGCAGGGTCACGGGCTTCTCGCTGCTCCCAATGCCGTTGAGAATCCCTGAAATGGCTGTCGCCGAGGCGTAATCCTGGTAGGACCTCTCCTCCTGACTCATCGCCGCCGGGTCCGATGAAACCCAGCCCTGGGAGTCGATCTCATAGGCCATCGTCGCCCAGTCGGTGGCCCATCCTTTCTCCTTCAGGGAGCCCCAGCCGACCAGATCCTGCACGCGTCGAACGGTCTCCTTCGTTTGCCTTAGCGAAGCGGGATCCGGCGCCCCCTGCCCGTCAGGGCGGGCGACCAGCCATTTCTGCGCCGCCTGAGGATTGCCGGTCATAGCATGGACGACGCCCGCGAGCGGATTACCGGAGTAAAGGTTCTCCGGGAGGAAGGGGGAGTCATTCGGAGGGTTGCTCAGGCGGTTCAACCAATCCCTTGGGCTGGTGTTATCCCACTTCTGCGGCGAGTAGTTCTCCATGCGCTGGGCCAGGGTGGCCAGCATCGAGTCACTGTAATCCAGGCCCACAGACTCAGCCGTCCTGTCTCCATTGCCGCTCCGCGAGGCCATCAGCATGCCGTTGAGAGCCTTGAGGCGTTCGGACTTGCCCTTCTCCTCGGTGGCGTCCACAAGTTTGTTAGTATAGTCGGCCACCTGATTGTCCGGCCAGGTGTACGACGCGGTCGCCAGATTATGGCCGAGCGCGCTGGTCAGATCCTGGGCGGCCTCAGGGCGCAAAGACCAGTCCGTCTGGTCCTTCGCGTCCCTGGCCGTCATCTTATTCTGAATGTCCGCGGGCAGATCGAGAAGTCGTTCCGGGTCGATATCGGCCAGCAGAGCATTGGCGTAGGCCGGATCGTCCTGACCGGCCTGCACCCGGGCCAGAAGAGCATCCCAATCGTCAGGAGCGCAACCGCCCTTCGCATAGTTGGAGAGCGAAGCAGCATCCTCCCGAGCCTGGCTGTCGGTATCAACATTGTTGGACGCCGTCGCATTCTCCGCGCCAGCCTCTCTGCCGTCCCAAACGATATAGGAAATGGATCCGTTCGCGCCGGTGGTGGTTAGCCCGCTCTCAACAGCCGCATCCAGCCGCCTTCGCGGACTCGCGTCCTCGTCCTCCAGGTCAACGAAGGACAGACCGACAATGCTCGAAAGATCCGCTGAGGACGTTGATGATTCTTCATCATCACTGACATCGACGACATCATCCTCATTGTCGATCAAGGTGGTCTCGTAGCCTTTAAGGCCGTCGATCAGCGTCTGCAGCGCGTCAGGACTACGCAGACCGTCAGGATCAAAGAACACGTACGTCACCATGCACTCCACTTGGTCCTCGAGTCGATGACCTCAACGTACGTCGGCTCACGACTCCACTCATCCTCGACCGCGGTGGCGGCGTCGGCTGACCCACGATGGGGACCTACTTCCTGTGCGGGGACACACGTCAGTCTCAACACACCCTACTACCCGGACCCCGTCGTCAATCAACCCCTCCCCCTCGGAGCATCGCACCCCACCGCGCGGCATGGTGGGAACCGCACGCGCCCCGAGCCGCCGCACCGTCGTTCAGTCGGTGAGACGCAGGCCGCCCGAGCACGTCGAGCGGCGGCTGGTGCGGTCGGGGCGGGGCCGGGGCCGGCGGCGACACCCTCCACATCTACACCACCACCCCAACAAATGAACAACCATTGCACTCAACAGACGCCGCGACCGACGCACATACCACCATCCAGATGAAGAAGACCAGCGGCACGCTCTCACGGACCCATTCTCCACCACCAGGACACGACAATCCGGACCACCATCCACGGTGGACCCACAGTGTTGAACGTGATAAACTAGTAAGTGCGAACAAGAGCTACTGACCTTGGAGTATCTCGTGCCTAACCTAAAACACAATGCTTACCGGGACAGCCTGGTCGCACACCAGACAACCGCGAACGAGTACTACATGGACATGTGCGGGGACGACGGGATGTCCAACCCCTGCTCCAGCACGACCAAGACCATCAGCGATGGGGCGTGGGTCTCACCGTCCGCGGACAAATGGTGCACCCATATGGAGACACTGGGTAAATACATCAAAGACTCCTTCGATCTGTACTCCGTCGATGTCTCGGACGCCGTGGCAGCGGAGCCGGAGGACATAGATGTCGATACTGATACTGACAACACGTGGAAAGTAGATTGGGTTGACCCCGCCACCTGGTGACCGGTCTGGTGAGCCGCTCCGTAGCATTCGACGAGAACTAAGCGAAAAGGACCGTCCGTGACAGAAATCAAAGCGAATCTGGACGATCTCCGTGCGACCGCCGCCAGTCTAAAGACCACGGCGACGTCCGTGGAGGACAGATACAACGACCTGTACTCAACAGCGAAGACGCTGGATTTACCCAGAACACGTCTTCTGGGTCTGCCGGGTTACGTCGAGAGTCTGCGTGATGAGGCCTCGTTCCTGAGCGCCAAGGCCGACTGGCTGGAGATCGTCAACACTGGCGACGACGGCACCGCTCCCACCGGGACCGTCACCTACGAGATCCCTTCCGGCCTCAAAGATCCGACGAATCTGGCAAGCATGGAGCACTGGCTGGGGCAGGCCATCGCTGATACCGCCGAGGACCTGACTGCCTCCGACTACAAGGAGAACGATCCTCGCATGGAAGCCCTCCATCGTCAGATGGAGCGATGGAAGGACGACGAGAACGTCATGTCCTCGATGTACACCGACCTGGGCCCTGAGGGAGTCCTCGCCCTCACCCGGGCCGTCGGTGTGCATGCGACCAATCAGGCAAGCGAAGAAGAGTCGGAAACAGCGAAGACGCTACTCACAGACATCAAGGGAGGGCTGGCCGCGGCAACCAACAGCTGGCCCTCTTCCCAGGCCCAAGAGTTCGGTCGGCGACTCGTAAACTCCGCCAGAGAACCCGACCAGAACGAAGACTCTGATATTTTCGGATCAACCTCTCAAACAGACGCGCTCAACTGGCTTCTGTACAACAACACCGACGCCAGCAATGCCTTCATTCTCGGCGTCGCCGAGAAAATGGACGAGATCCAGCAGCAGGACAACGCTCAAGGAATCAGTGACGGTTGGTCCTGCGAACCACTCAGTTTCCTTTCCTCCGTGGTCGACGAGGCGGACAGGATCTGGATGTTCGACACCCCCTCGGTCGTCCTTCACGCCCTAGGTGACCATGGGCAGGCCGCTTACCAATTCTTCAATGGAAACGAGTATCGGTTGACTTACTGGCCCGCTGAGCACGACTACACCAGAGGAGATTACTCAGGTATTGCAGCCGCGCTGGACGCGGCCTCCACTACCCCGGCCGTCATGAGCAATGATCCGGCAGGCGCCGGCACAATTGCCTCCTACGGAGTCAACGGTCTCATGGGCCGCGACGACATAGGACCATACCTGGACAAAGATCCCAGCGGTCATTTCAAATTTTCTGGCGTACAAGGTACAGAAACCACGTCATCCATGGAACATATCCTTGAAAATTATTTGTTTTCCGTTGGAAATTCATACGCAAATAATGGAGGAGATAGAGAGACCCCTAAATCTGATGATGACGAAGATGGCGTACCCGACCAACTCTGCACAATCTACGGACCTGCCGGAGAGGCGACGCCAAACGCTCCATGGTTCGGCACCGATGCTCTCAACAAAGCTCTCGGTCTCATCGGCCGTGATCCGCAATCCATGCTCAATATGCGTACGAGCGTGTCCAATGCCGAGACACAAGGAATCACTCCAGGAATGAACGATGAAAGTTTTGGAAGCACGATAACCTACTGGGCTGGGGTTGAGGGCGCCTTCTCGAATGCCATTGGGACAGGCGCCATCGATGATGCCGAGGCCAGAGACGAGTGCGCTCGGGCCTGGATCGAGCTCGGATCAACCGGCGCTGATCAGCTGACTGACATGGCACAAGGTAAGGGAGCCCCTAATGTAGCGGGGCTGGCTGCTGACGAGTTCATTGATTTACTCGCCAACAAGGCAAAGGATAGCTGGGCGAGTAACACGTCAGACGAAACAAAACGGCAGACCGAGCTGGCTGACCGAGCCTTGTTCGACTACCGGCTGAGGATGCTGTTCGCTTGCGATCAGGCCGGTATGAACGGTTACCAGGAGCGCGACGCGGACGGCAATCTGACACAGCCCTTAGACGAGGCCGCCGGCGCCGCCGCCGTCGAGCAATCAGACGGCAGTTATCGACTCATTACGGAGGATGAGTTCAACGCCCTGCCCGAGGATGAACGCTCCACGGTGGCGCAGACGCTCAACAGCCTGGCGAACAGCCCGAAGGGTCTGGCTGCTCATATGCTGTCCAGCGACATCGAGGACGCTTTCAACACCGAGTTTCTGAAGAAGTTCTGATGCGTTCGCGATGGTGGCGAGTGGTCGTGGTCGTTCTCGTAGTGGCCGTGGCCGTGGGCGTGTACGCGCACAAGACGAGCACGCGAAAGAACGAGACGGAGAAGGACACCTCCCCCCTGCGTTCGCTGATGCTGACCCGTCAAGACATCCCCGACGCCACCGACGTCACCTGGCCCACGGGGACGGAGCAGATGAGCATCTGCTACGCCGACTCCACGCTCGACGCCACCATCTCCCAGACGCCCAAGACCTCCTCCATCGAGCGCATCGAAACCGGCAGCGCCTCCGTCACCGAAGCCCTCGTGCTCAACGTCATCGAGTCTTCGCCGGGCGATCGGGTCCGATGGCTGCGCGACGCCGTCGCTGAGTGCGAAGGCACCACCGATACTGTGCATCCATGGCCCGACCAGCCCACACCCGCCCCGGGCCAGGACACGATCGTGACCATCACGTCCCTGAACCCGGCCGGTCTGCCCGACGGCGCTTTCGGCCTTCACCAGACCGCCACCGCACAGGTCGAAACCGGACCCGCAACAACGGCCATCGACACGGTGTACGCCCCCGTGATGCACGACGACCAACGGGGCATCATCATGGTGCGCACCGCCGGCCCCGACGACGGCACCCCCGCCCCCGACATCACCGACCTGCTCACCACCGCCCTCCACCGCGCCGACGCCACCCTCGACCCCGCTCAACTCACACCCCCGGCACCATCTCCGACCACCAGCCCGACGCCATGAGAAGAATCCGGGCATCCCGCCGACGGCCCCGCTGACACGACCGCCGCCACCAACCTGCCGGCAACCGCCTCAACCAGCGCCCTGCCCGGCCCGGGCGCCACCATCGCCCCGAGATCCATACGCCAAAAGGTGGCCCGAAGACACGGCGCGCGTCTACTCTGACGCTACTAGATGAGAGGAGGGCCACTCGTGGCCACGACCGACGATGAGACCGCTGAGCTTCTGAACCAACTCAAGCGCGCCTCCGGCGTCAACGACGAATGGTTGGCGCGCTGGGATTACGAAGCGTGGCGGCAGTGGGGCCGGGCGATGACAGCAGACCCCGACGGCCCCTGCCCGGGCGCCCCGGACTGGATGCAGTCGTTCATACCCCACTGGCATGACGTGGACTTTTTCTGCCCCCTGCCCTGCGTGGGCCGCGTCGCCTACTCCGAGGCGAACTGGCCCGCCCTGGCCGTCGAGCACGACGACCTGACCCTGTCCGCCGAGCTCATGGGCGATACGGCGCCCGATGTCAACGCGGTCAGCCGGGCCTGGGCCGTAGCCAGGCGCAACGGCGGACGGCCGGCGCTGACCGTGAGCCTCCTGCCGGCCGCGCCCTGGGGCCGCGCGGTCACCGGGGCGATTGAAGCCCTGTACGTGACGGACGTCGACGAGGACCAGGCCGGACTCATCACCGCGATCCTGGACCGCCGACCGGCCGCGCCCCTGCTCGTACCACCCGACGGCTGGGCCACCGGCCCCGTGCACGCGTGGGAGTGGTTCATCACCTGATTCGACGCGCCCGTCCTCCAACGGTTCCGCTTGATCGCGCCGTCGTCCCCGCCCCACTCGACCGGACGGGAACGACGGCGCACGTGATGTTCGTCCCTTCATGTGCTGAGGGTTGCCCTGTCCCATCGGCACCGCATAGCGTGTCCCCGACCATCTAGAGCAACTGAGAGACCTGGCTCGCGGACGTTGCAGCAACCCCCGCTTGCGGTGCGGGTGCTTCCGCCAGGACCGATGGAGGACTACGTGAGCGACGAAGAATCCTTGACGGGCGGGACCCTCGAAGGGTCGGCCGACACCCCGGGCCGAGTCGAGGACTCGGCCCGGGCCGACGCCGACAATGCCGCCGAGTCGACCGACTCCGCCGATGACTCCGGCCCCGCCGGGGACACACCCATGATCGTGCTACGCGACGTCCACAAGGTCTACCGCCTGCGCGACGGCTCGCAGGTCCACGCCCTGGACGGGCTGACCCTCGACGTCCCCGCGGGCTCCATCCACGGCGTCGTCGGCACCTCCGGCGCCGGCAAGTCCACGCTCGTGCGCTGCCTGACCGCCCTCGAACAGCCCACCAGCGGCGAGGTGCGCGTCGCCGGTCAGGACCTGACGTCGCTGAGCGCCCGCGGACTGCGTGAGGCCCGCCGCGCCATCGGCATGGTCTTCCAGCACGCCAACCTCCTCGACTCGCGCACGACCGCCCAGAACATCGCCTGCCCCCTGGCACTGGCCGGCGTGAAGGCGGGCGGGCGCCACGAAACCGTCGAACGGATGCTCCAGCTCGTGGGTCTAGCCGACCGCGGATCCTCCTACCCCGCCCAGCTCTCCGGCGGCCAGAAGCAGCGGGTCGGCATCGCCCGCGCCCTGGCCGACCAGCCCGCCGTCCTCCTGTGCGACGAGCCCACCAGCGCCCTCGACCCCGAGACCACCCGCTCCATCCTCGAGCTCATCCGCGACGTGCGCGACCGCCTGGGCGTCACCGTCGTCATCATCACCCACGAGATGAGCGTGGTGCGCGCCGTGTGCGACTCCGTGAGCCTGCTCGAGGCGGGCCGCGTCGTCGAGTCCGGGCCCATCGAGGACGTCGTGGCCGACGTCGCCTCCCGTCTGTCCCGCGAGCTCGTCCCCGCCCCCGCCGTCCCCGCCGGGTCGGTGGGGCCCGGCGACACCGTTATCGACGTCGCCCTGACCGCCCACCCCGGTCAGCCCGCCGCCGCCCAGGTCCTCGCCCTCGCCGCGGATCAGGGAGCCGACGTCGCCGGGGGCGTCTTCGAGACGCTCGGCGCCGCCCAGGTCGGGCGGCTCGCCCTCACCATTCCCGCCGATCGCGCCGCCACCGCAACCGGGGTGCTGCGCGAGGCGGGCGTCACCGCGGAGGTCCGCGCATGAGTACCCTGCTGACAGTCCTGCCTGATATGCACGTCGCCGCCGGCCATATCGGCGACCTCGCATCCGCCCTGCCCGCCGCCGGCAAGGGGCGCTGGATGGAGAACCGGGACCTGACCGAGAAGCTGTGGCCGGCCACCTTGGAGACCTTCGCCATGACCGGGGTATCGGGAATCCTGACCATCGCCCTCGGCCTGCCCCTGGGACTGGCCCTGATCACCACAGGGCCGCGGGGTCAGCACCGCAACCGGATCGTCTACGAGATCGTCTCGCAGATCGTCAACATCGGGCGCTCAATGCCCTTCATCATCCTCATGGTCGCCATCATGTCGCTCACGCGCTTCCTCGTGGGCAGCTCCATCGGCTGGCAGGCGGCCTGCGTGCCGCTGACCATCGGGGCCATCCCCTTCTACGCCCGTCTGGTCGAGACGGCGATCAACGACGTCGACCAGGGCAAGGTAGAAGCCGCACTCATGATGGGCGCCTCCGGGGCCCAGATCACATGGGGAGTCCTCGTGCGCGAGGCGCTGCCGACCCTCATCCAGTCAGCCACCGTCACAATCATCACCCTCATCGGCTACTCGGCCATGGCGGGAACCGTCGGCGGCGGCGGGCTCGGCGACATGGCCATCCAATACGGCTACAAGGGCAACGAGAGCGACGTCATGATCGTCACCGTCGTGCTCATCGTCATCGTCGTCGGCATCATCCAAGTCTGCGGCGACATGCTCAGCCGGCTGGTCGACCACCGCTGAGCCTCGGACCAGCCGGAGAACACGCCCGCCGACGCGGCACCCTCCCGCTCAGTGCTGGGTCTTCCGGCCCGTCACGCCGGACCCGCCCCACCACCCCGCTTCTTCTCGCGAACAGGAACATCATGACCACCAGCATCTCCCGCCGTGCAGTCCTCGCCGGAGGCCTCGTCTCCGCCGCCGCCCTGACTCTGGCCGCCTGCGGCAAGAGCGCCAGCGGCAGCGAGGTCGACGGCATCACGGTCAAGGACGGCGTCGCCACCATCTCCATCGGCGCCACCCCGCAGCCCCACGTCGTCATCCTCCAGTGGATCCAGGACAATCTGGCCGCCGACGCCGGCCTCAACCTGGACATCATGAGCATCGACGACTACCAGGTGCCGAATGCGTCACTGAACGACGGCTCCCTGGCCGCGAACTACTTCCAAACGCCCAATTTCCTCAAGCAGCAGATCGACGACAAGAACTACGACCTGGTCTCCATCGCCGACGTGCACGTCGAGCCGCTGGGCATCTACACCTCCAAGGGGTACACCTCCGTGGACCAGGCGGCGGACGGGGGCAAAGTTCTGCTCAACAACGACCCGGCCAATATGACGCGCGGTTACCGGCTCCTCGAAACCGCGGGCCTCATCACCCTCGACGACTCCAGCTCCGAAACGCTGACCGACACCGACGTCACGGGCAACCCCAAGAACCTGCAGTTCTACCCCCTGGACGCGGGACAGATCCCCGCCTCGATGCCCGACGCGGAACTCGCGATCATCAACGGCAACTACGCTCTCGGCGCCGGACTCAAGCCGAGCGAGGACGCACTCGTCCTCGAGCAGGGCGGAGCTGACTCGCCGTACGCCAACGAGCTCGTCGTGCGCACCAAGGACAAGGACAACGAGTACCTCGTCAAACTCGCCGAACTCATGAACTCCGACGATCTTAAGAACTACATCGAGCAGACCTGGACCGACGGCTCCGTGGTCCCCGCGTTCTGACCGTCGACCCCATCGGCCTCGCGCCGCCCGCCGCCGACGCATGCGAAGATGCCCCCGTGACGCAGCCTCCTACTGAGACACCCGCCGATCGTACGCCGGCCCCGACGCCGCCCCCGGCCCCCTCCCTCACCACCGACATCCTGGGGGAGCCGTGGGTGGCCCGGCGGATCGCCGTCACCCCCGACGAGGCCGCCGCACCCGGCGCCGACCACGCCGTTCTGGTCCACCAGCGCGGGGCGGTACCACCTGCGGGCGGGGCCCCGCGCCACGAGCGGGCCGTGCTCTACCTCCACGGCCGCAATGACTTCTTCTTCCAAACCCACCTGGCCGACGCTCTCCTCACCGCCGGCTACGAGTTCTACGCCCTGGACCTGCGCGCCTGCGGGCGAGCCGGCGTCGACCACCCCTCCCCGCACGACGTGCGCGACCTGCGCGTCCATGACGAGGAGATCACCGAGGCGCTGCGGATCATCCGCACCGAGCACGCCCACAGCGGCGACGTCGTTCTCAACGGCCACTCCACGGGCGGGCTGCTGGCGGCCATCTGGGCGGCCGACCACCCGGGAAGCGTGTCGGCGCTCGTCCTCAATTCGCCGTGGCTGCAGCTGAACTCCTCCGGGCTCGCACGCTCTTACGGGTCGGCCTACGTCGACCTGATCTCGCGGCGCGACCCGGAGAAGATCATCGACGATCCGGCGCAGGCGCGGGCGCGCAAGCGGGCGCGTCGGGCCGCCGACGCCGCGACCGCCGTCCCGGTGGACGCCGACCCGGGGCCGATCGGCGAGGATCTGTACGTGCGGTCCCTGCACCGGCACTGGGGCGGGGAGTGGGATTGGGACCTGCGGCTCAAGCCATCGCCGTCATTCCCGGTGCGGGCGGGCTTCCTCGCGGGCATCCGCAGGCTCCAACGGGAGGTGCGCCACGGGCTGGGGCTGAGGATTCCCGTGCTCGTGTGCTGCTCGACGACGACGGGCGGGCCCGGAACCGACGCCCGGGAGGCGCGCCGCAGCGACGTCGTGCTGTCGGTCGAGCAGATCGTCGAGCGCGCCGGCTTCCTCGGGTCGGATGTCACCATCCGCCAGATCCCGAACGGAGTGCACGACCTGGCTCTTTCGCCGTCCCCTGCCCGTGAGGAGTATCTGACGACGGTGACCGAATGGCTGACCGCGCGCCTGGGATAGCTGCAATCCGACATCGGTGATGGGGCGCAGCGGGACCACTCGCCAGCCCTGCGGGCATCCCCGCGCGCATGCCGGCCCGACGCACTCGCCGCGCCCGCCCCCGTCAGCCGCGCGGGG
>ERZ773073.1661-NODE-1661-length-10334-cov-2.839089_pt1 | contig 10334 bp, 8 predicted proteins | sample MGYA00580616_ERZ773073 | MGnify/ENA primary metagenome ERZ773073 (study PRJEB29015, sample SAMEA2737960) | human oral metagenome | biome: human oral; feature: human-associated habitat; material: dental | place: China | collected 2131 ...
CCCATTTGTGTACACTATTGCGATCCCAAGGCCACCCACAACCCAAGCCCACAGCCCAACAGTGTACACAAATGCCCCAAAACGGCTCCGAGGGGCCATTTTGGCCAATCTGTGTACACTCCTGCGTCACCGCCCGGCGGTGAGGGCCACGCCACCGGGGCGGTGACGCAGCCACCAACCCACACGAGCTCACGAAGCCTCAGGTATCTGCGCATTTACATTGTTCGGGACCGAGGGGCCGCCGACTCGAACCCAGTCGTCCCAACCATGAACGTGCACGCCAGAGGCTGAGGTCCCCTGGCCCCTCTCCCATGGTCTATCCTGAGGCCGCAGAATTCTCTAGAGATTTTTGCCAGCATGTGAGTAGCAATTTCGGGGATGGGGTATAGGAAGGACAACGTAAGGCATAGCCGGGGTCACTTCGATGGACCATCGGTTCAAAAGGACAAAGGAGATAGAGCAATGAAGAAGGAACTCGTTCAGCAAGTCAATTCCTACGTCGCCAATCTTGGCGTGGTGTACATCAAGACCCACAACCTCCACTGGAACGTCTTTGGTCTGCAGTTCAAGGCAGTCCACGAGTACCTCGAGGCGCTCTACGACGCCTACACCGACAACATGGACGAGGTTGCCGAGCTGCTCGCCCAGAACGGCGAGACCCCCGCCGCGAGCTACAAGGAGTTCCTGGAGCTTGCAACCATCGATGACGTTCCCGCCAAGGCCTGGGCCGTCAAGGATGCCATCCAAACCGCTCTCGACGACATGGCCGCGCTCAAGAAGCAGGCCCTTGAGATTCGTGACGCCTGCGAGGACGAGGACTTTGCTGTTGCCAACACCATGGAAGACCAGGTTGCTGCCTACAACAAGGAGATCTGGTTCATGAAGTCCATGCTTAAGTAGGCATAGCAGAGCCTTTAAGGTAACAGAGTCCCCAAGCAAAGTTCCGCAAGCTCCTCATAGAAGGGGCCATGCGGGCAGAAACCCACAAGTGAGGAGCTCACCATGTTCGAGCAGATCAAGCTTCCCTACGCCTATGACGCCCTTGAGCCCTACGTCGACGCGTTGACGATGGAGACCCACTACTCCAAACACCACGCCACCTACACCAACGCCCTCAACGCCGCTGCCGAGAAGGCCGGTGTCGCTGGCCAACCCATCGAGCAAGTCCTTTCCTCCCTGGACAGCATCGACGAGTCCCTGCGTAGCGCCCTCCGCAATAACGGCGGCGGATTCTATAACCACAACCGGTACTTTTCCATCATGTCCCCCACTCCCGCCGCTGAGCCTACGGGTGTGTTAAGGGAGAGGATCGAGCAGACCTTCGGCAACGTCGACGAGCTCAAGGCGCAGCTCAAGAACGCCGCCGTCGGACGCTTTGGCTCTGGCTGGGCGTGGCTTAACGCCGCCAATGACGGAACCCTGAGTGTCGCGTCAAGCCCCAACCAGGACAACCCCCTTAGCGAGGGCCTTGGTGTCACCCCGATCCTGGGCATTGACGTTTGGGAGCACGCCTACTACCTGAAGTACAAGAACCTGCGCGGCGACTATGTTGACGCGTTCTTCTCGGTTCTTGACTGGGATGCCGTTGCCGCCAACTACACGCAGCTCTCTTAGACACAGCTTCCCTTATCATTAGGTATGGACCGGGGCAGGGATGGGGAACCTCACCTCGAGTGGCAAACCTAGGGCCTCAAACGGTTTCCTGCTGGTTCCTGTGAGACGAGCAGACAAGGAGATCGGACGCCAACAGGGCGGACATTCTGTCGAGCCAAGCGGCAACGGGGGGGCTACAACCACACGCGGCTCGCCCCGCGAGGAAGCCGCAGCCACTCTGGTCCTACTGGGAGGAGAGGCTGGACATGCCGATGGTGGTCCAGCAGAGAAAATAGTTTTAAATGAAAGGAGTTATAGTTATGTCAATGGAAGACAAAATCGCCCAAGCTAAAGGTGCAGTAGAAGAAGGTGTAGGTAAATTAACCGGTGACAAAAAAGTAGAGAAAGAAGGGGCTGCCGAAAAAGCAGCTGCAAAAGTTAAAGAATTCGCTAAAGATACTAAAGATGCTATAGAAGGAACTATTGATGGTATCAAAAAAAGCACTGTAGATAAAGATAAGGAGTAACTCTAAGGGAACTGCAATGGGAGTCATAGACCATGCCCCTTTCTCCGCAGTAGGCCCTGCAATCGAGTGAGTTTTGGGAGGCTTCGTAAGCTCGTGTGGGTAGAAATCACGAAGCCTCCCATAAGAACGGTGAGTTGCAGCGTGCCCTGCTGGAACTACCGATGAGGACCCCTACCACCTACGATGCCCTGGCTGGCGCCCTGGGGGTCTCTCGCAGCACGCTCGGTCGCGACCCGCGCGCACTCGAGCTGGCGGGACCACATCGCTCGGGCGAGGTCAGATAAATCTCACAGACCTTTCCAAGACGGGTTTCTCGTCTGCGCAGCAATGTCGCAAGCTCTCCAAAGGCCATTCGGTAAGCATCGGGCGTATTGGAAAGCTGGAATGCGACTTCTTCGCAAGGTGGGGCGACAGCTACGCCTCCGTGCAGGTATCGATGACGACCGCCAGCCCTGAGGCGGAGCGACGCGAGTACGCGCCATTCGGGAGGATTCGCGATGGATGGCCACGCTTCTTGTTCACACTTGACCCACTAAGGGGCCGACGCGACGGAGTGCGCCACCTGAACCTTATGGAGTTCCTTAAGGCAGACTCGGACCTCTTCTGATGTCACCCCAGTCGCCACGCATGTATTCGTATGCAATTGAGGGGAAGCCCCGGTACCACCCCTCCTCACGTCACCTGGAGGATGAGTCGAGCGACTCGAACAAACTGTATGGGAACGGGGCCCGCAGGAAATCTTTGAGCCAGGTGCCGGCGTACGCTGCCTACGGGTTCCAGACAAAGCCGCTGACTATCACAAGTACCTGCTCGCTCCCGTCTCCTTCAGAGCGATTGCGGAACCTCTCCTGCCATGAACTGAGGACGTCATCGAGCTCCGCCCGTAGGACGTCGAGCTCTGACGGGGTGAGCCTGAGGATCGAGTCGAATCCGATCTCGCTATCATGCCACTCTTTGGGAATCGTCCCATAGTTACCAAGGTAACGTCCGTACGCGTCAGCATATGATTGCGCCGACGCCCTTCTGATGGCAACCTCGGTCTCTAGGCCAGACGTTTCGCCCTTGTCCAAATCAGGCTCTATCACGGCCGGCGACGTCTCCCACCAGCTCTGCCTGTGGTCGCCCTTGCCACGGTCCGCGCGCCTTACCAGCCCCACTTCCTCAAGCTTTTGGAGGTGGTAGCTGGCGCTGCCCGGGGCGATACCAGTCTGTGCTGATATCTGCCCTACAGTCCTCTTGCCCCCGTTCCTCAAGAGCCCAAGGATCCTCATGCGGACGGGGTTGGACAAGGCCTTGAGCGTCGCAATGTCCGAAACCTTCAGAATTTTCCGCCCCATTCACGCCTCCAAGTCACTCAGTTGCTAAGACGATTATGCCAATGAGGGAGGCTCTTGACTCAGAGTCTGGCAAATGACAAAATAGTTTGTACAATACTTCTTGTTGGTTTTCGAGTTGGAAGGAGTCGACAGCGTTTGAAAAGCCATTCTCCCCAGGGCAAACGTCGAGATTCGCCCCTATCGCCAAGCGAGCTCCTGTATCTGTGTGGCCATGGCATCGGGGTGGCAGGAGACCAACTTTTCTATATTGCGCTTGCGTGGTATTGCATTGAGGTTTCTGGCCTGGAGTCAACCGCCGGGCTCGTCGCGTTCCTCGGGGCCCTTCCAAGAACCTTGCTGCTACTTCCGGGGGGTGTGGTAGCCGACAGAAGAGGCTGCAAGCATGTCGCCGTGCGTGCAGCCTCCATACGAACCGCATTGCTCTCCCTTGCTGTTGCGGGAACGTTCCTTCAGGGCATGTCTCTTGGGCTTCTCGTTGCTGCGGCCACCATGTTCGGCGTGACCGAAGCGTTCTATCTTCCAAGCTCTCAGAGCATGGTCGCGACCGTCGGCAAGCCGGGTAGCGAGGAGAGGCTTCAGCCTCTGTTTTCCGGCGTCGAGAAGGTGGCCCTGTCCGTAGGTTCCGCGTTTGGGGGGATTTGCATAGGTGCGCTCCGGCCCCCTGGCGCATTCCTTATCATGGCGGCAGCATCTGCGATCTCTGCGGCCATGCTTGCCCTCGTCAAGGAAGGGCGACCTGCTCCGGCGGGCACTGACGTGACCGTGGCGTCCATCTTCGCTGGTGTGACCACTGGATTGAGAAAGGTGCTGACCCGCCCGTCGCTAAGGTCGACCTTGATCCTGATGACTGTCGCCGAATTCGCGGCGTCGGGCCTGACGGGGGTGGGCTACGCGATGCTCTCATCGGAGCAGGGCTGGGGAAGCGAGCGGATGGGGGCCATCCTTTCGTACTTTGGAGCAGGCGCGGCCATGGCTTCCTTTCTCGTGGCGCTCTTTGGCACGAGACGGGGGGCGGAGCTGGTGGGGCCTTCGATGTCCATCGTCGGCCTGGCATTTGCCGCATCGGGCGCATGCAAATCTCCTCTTCTCTGCGCCCTCCTTGCAGGTGTCGCTGGGCTTGGGAGCGGCGTATCCTCGACGATGCTCTTGACGCACTTCGTCACCCAGGCTGAGGGAGGCCAGCTGGGCGTCTCTATGTCCCTGCTCAGCATCGCAGTCTTTGCAGCCGCGCCCCTTTCCTACCTGTACTGCTCGCTCGTGGCTGGCCTCGTTTCAGTCGTGGGCGTGTTCTGCTCCCTGGGCGCACTTTTGGTTTTAACGAGCTTGCGTTGCCGATGCATGGGCGTGCAAGAGACAGACGGCTGACGCTCACGGCGCAGCTGGAGAAGCACCTCCGCCCTCCCGGGGCGATACCAGTCTGCGCTGATATTTGCCCTGCAGTCCTTTTGCCTCCACTTCTCAAGAGTCCACGAACCCTCATGCGTGGCGCCTATGACCCGGCGTTCTCCCTCACCGATGGGACGGCCGCCGAGCTCTCGCGACTCTGCCAGGCCGACATCACGCGCCTCTGCGAGGATGCGGTGAAGGAGTCCCTGCTGACCGACTCTTCGCTGTGCGACGAGCTTTTCCAGCGTCTCTGCGCGGACAGGCTGTCCGTATACAACAGCGAGGATAAGGTCGGCTAAGCAGCATGGAGAGACCGAATCTCATCCTCACAAATACGTGCCACCAAGAGCCTTATACAGCCCCTCAGAGCGGTCGGGGTAAACCACCGATTGCGCGCAACCCCACATTGCATGCAGCGAAGCTCAACAAGGAGTTGCAAGACGCATTTGCTGCGGATGATGATAGAAGAGCACATGCTGTTGCTGACAGGCATGGAATCTATCTTGAGTTTACAGGCCCTCAAAACGGCGATTTGGCCACAAAGAGCTTGGAGGATGTACGGCAGGGTGTGCGCCTTCTCAATGTTCGCGAAGAGGACGGCGTCATGCGGGCGACTGTGTTTATCCCATCTGGGAAAGAACACTTTTTTCTTGATAGGGTGAAGGCATATGGCGATCCGCACCAGGTCACCAAGAAGGGCAAGCCTCGCCACGAGAAGCTGGTGTCTAGCATCGAGGATATCCGTCTGGCCATCGTCGATTCCCCCTGGACAGGCAGCGATGGCAAGCGTCCAGCAGACCAAAAGCAATGGCTCGAAATCTGGCTTCGAACAGGTAAGGATGAGGATGGCGGCTCCTTCGAAGCGTATGCGGCACTGCTCGATATGCTCCATATCGAGCACAAGAGCACCTTTATCTTGTTCCCCGAACGTATGGTCACGCTGGCATACGCTAGCAAAGCCGATCTCGCCAGCCTCCTGAACAGCTACGATGGCCTTGCCGAGATAAAGGAGGCGCCCCTCGCGTCATCGTTCTTCGCCAACCTCGAGGCGTTCGAGCAGCGCGAGTGGATCGACGACCTATTGAGCAGAACGTCTTTTGCGCCTAGCAGGGCAAGCGTCTGCATCCTCGACACGGGCATCAACAGCGGACATCCGCTCTTGTCCCCAGCTGTCGACGGAGATGTCGTTCTGGCTTATGACGAAGCGCTTGGGACCGAAGACCGAGACAACCACGGCACCAAGCTTGCGGGGCTGGCCCTATATGAAGATCTGAAGGACAGCTTGTCATCTGCTGATCCGATTGAGGTGACCCACACCGTCGAGTCCGTGAAGATTCTGGACATGAACAGACAAAGCGAGCCTGACTTGTACGGAGACATCGCCAAACAGGCGATAGACAGGGCTTTCGTGGCAAAGCCGAAGAGGAACAGGGTATTCTGCTCCGGAGTTACTGCCAATGAATCCGAAATTACTGATGGTTTGCCTACCTCTTGGTCTGCCGCGCTTGACGAGGCTATCTCCCACGCGGACGACCCCTCGAGCGAGCATGAGCTCGTGCTTGTTTCCGGTGGGAATATTCCATTGTCTATGCTGAATGGAACAGTCTATCCCGAGGCAAACGAGATCCGCTCCGTCCGTAGCCCAGGCCAATCGTGGAATGCGCTGACCGTCGGGGCATACAGCGAAAACGCTCTGGTCGAAGAGAATGACATACTGGCCACAGGCTACGAACCCGTCACGATGCCAGGAGAGCTGTGTCCGCTCAGCACGACCTCCCTGCAGTGGAGGCATTCGATTGCGCCGGTGAAGCCCGAGATCGTCTGCCCCGGTGGAAACATAGTTGGGATGAATAGCGACTATTCAGACTGTCAGGATTTATCGTTGCTGACCACTGGCGCTGATGTAGCATCGCGCCCGCTTGACACCGTCAACGCGACGAGCGCGGCAGTTGCCGAGGCTGCTTATATGGCGGCTGAGCTGGAAAATGCCTATCCAGACCTATGGCCCGAGACGGTAAGGGGCCTGCTTGTGCATTCCGCCCGCTGGTCACGAGCGATGATAGACAGATACTCGCCTAAGGGGTCGCCCGAGGACACGGCCACGAAGGGGCGCGGGAGGCTGCTTAGGGCTTGCGGCTACGGCATACCGGACTTGAGCCGCGCAATCGAATGCAGGGAGAACAGCGTCAATCTCATCATCCAAGAGGTTCTGCATCCGTACGAGGTGAAGGATGGCCGTGAGACGATGAGAGAGATGCACCTCCATGCGCTGCCTTGGCCAAGGGACGTGCTCGCTTCGCTTGCCGACGCCGACGCAACGCTCCACGTGACCCTTTCCTATTTCATCGAAACAGGGCCGGGGCAAATCGGATGGAAGAACAGGTATCGCTACGCTTCACATGGCCTTCGCTTCGATGTGAACAAGCCAGGTGAGAGCTGGGATGAGTTCGAGAAGCGCATCAACGTCAGCGTTCGCGATGAGGACGAGGGCAAAGCGTCGAGCGGCTCTGGCGACTGGTTTCTTGGCGTCAACAATCGAAACGTAGGCTCGATTCATTCCGACTACAAGTATGCATCCGCCATTGAGCTGAGCGATATCGAGTTTGTTGCCGTATATCCAGTGGTTGGCTGGTGGAGGTCCCGCAAATACCTCGGAAGGATTGACTTTGAGGCGCGATACTCGCTGATAGTAAGCATCGAGACGCCTGGCATGGAAACTGATCTCTATTCGGAGATTACCCAGGTGATAGAGAGCACGTCGGCAACGGCCGTCCCTATCACTGTCACCGGCATACAGCAGGCCGGTCTCTAGAAATCTTGAACTCAGAACGATATCGTTAAGACTCGTTTCCTCAGTTTAGGGTAGACGCCCTCCATTCGGGTATCCTGTGATTCCAAGGAGTCGCGTCTTTTGGATGGACATGCAGAGATGTGCCTGTTGAAAGGGGTGCATGCAAAGCTTTGTGATGAGCCAGGCACGTCATGCTATGGCTTGATATGAGCTTGAATTCTAACGGCATCACGGTGACTGGGAAGCGTTCTGCCGTCGTTTCGTGAGTGGACTGGCAACATCAGTATGGCGGTTCATTTCTTGCTTGCAACGTAGATGCGCGTTTTCTATGCGATAAGGTTTTCCAAGTCATGGGTTGCATGCGAAGGCAGAATGCCCCGTGCATATCGAAAGGAAAAAGGGGCTTGGCGTTTGACACGGCCGATAAGATTCTTCGTTTCAGAAATGAGTTCCAGAGCAGGGGGAAACCCTCCGAGGTAGAGTGGCGTTTCTATTACGACGAGACGAACAACTTCAGAAGACTCAGGGCTGGAAAAGCTGTAAAAGAGTCTGCTGATGGAAGTCGCAATGTGTCAGACAGTCTCGAGAAGAACTTCATAATAGGCGGGGTTGCGTTTGCTACCAAGGAGGCCGAGGAGACAATCAGACGGGACTTTGACGCTCAGCAGTTCCCGACTTCGCTAGATAGGCAAAGCGGCAAACACGAGACGAAATGTAAACAAATCTGCATCGGGCATAATGTTATCCAAATCCTAAACAACACCAGAGTTGGGAGAGTGAGTGACTTCCTGAGGCTGCTGGACAAGGATGACGTCTACGTCCATGTCAGCACATCCAATGCTTTCTTCTACTACATCGTCTCTGAAATTGTCCAGAAACTGACGTGGATTCTGGGAATAGATGACAAGGGCATCGACTACAGCTCGCATTTCCTAGAAGACGTGCTCTACGACATTGCGAGAGACGACAAGGCATGGTTTATGGAAACCCTTAGGTGCTGGGGTTATCCGTCTATGGACTACACTCCGGACATCAGAAAGTTTTGCGATGCCCTCGAGAAGCATGTGAGGAGTGCTGGGGACTCGACTCTCTGCGGCTATTCAATTAAACGCGACCCAATGAGATGGTATGAGCTGGGACGGCTGCTTCGTCACGTTGCAATAAAGTGCATTCTTATAGGGGAAAGCTCTGATGAACGGCTGAGGATCGGTTCGGGAGATGATTACATAGTCGATTCCCTCTGCGACTTTTACTGGGCACCCTGCCTTATGTGGTATCCCTTCTCGCACCATGTGTTCGATGAGGAAGAGACTGTCAAAGAAAAACTGGAGTCATTGCTCCCCGAAGGAACAATCATTAACGGTGAGATGCGCAATTCCGCCGATGACACGATGATTCAAGTCTCGGACATCTGGATCGGCCTATACGCCAAATACGAAAAGCTGCTGGATGGTTATGTAGCAAAGACAATTCTGTCGAATTACAGTGTGGATCCCAGACATATTTCAATGGAGGACGCAACGAGGGAAATCGTTACGAGAATCGAGGCAGAGAAAGAACGGCTTGATGCCCTGTATAGGGTAAGCGGTAACAGAATTACGCATAATGTTGTCCTGAAGGGACTGCAAAACAAGCTCGAAAGGGAGCTCGGCGCCATCTGCCGCGAGCTAAGCCTCCCAAATACAGATGAAGCTACTAAGGATGCCGCCAATGCTATTCTGAAGCAGCTGAACGAGACAGGTAAAGAAAACATTCGCCTGATTAGCAGGCTCATCATCAAGTCAGTCGATGCGGATGAATACATGTACCGCATCGAAGATAGCGAAACTACCTATCGGCTCAGGATGGGTCTGGTGAAAGCTCTTGCCACATCTTGAGTTCCTAAGGAATTTGCTACAATAATGGTGTTCATAGCCATTCGTAATGCCGCGCGCCCTTTTGAAAGACAGCAGGAGATGGAACTCAGCCGCGTGTCACATTTCGATAATCCCGCAAACCGAGCATCTGCTCTCCGGTAACTTGCGTTTATTCTCCGCTATCGCGTGCTGAAGTGGAACTCAATCCTGAGTTCCAACTGAGTTCCAGTTTTGGAACTATTTCACGGAGTGAGGAGTAAATAAGGGCGCTGTTCAGGCAGCATATTGCGTTCACGCCTCCCTGCCTTTCGACGATTGAGTGGGAATGACCATTTGCCCAGGTCAGAAAGCCACTTGTGACAACTCATAGCGATGCATTAAGTTGCAAGGTTGCTTAGAACAATTCAAGCCGCCTGAAATACTGTTGAATGACGATTGCGAATCAGCCCCGAAACGTCGATGTTGCGGGGCTTGTTTTATGTATGCTGACCTGCTGTTTTGGATGTTTGTCATCCAACATGTTTCCCTAATTCCCTCCACCCTTTGAACACGGCGCGTCCAGTTGCGTCTCGTTGAGAAACCTCAAAGCCACCTGCAACCTTCCAGCATGCCGATCCGGACGGAAGCGCACTGATTCGAATCAATTTCGAATCACCCCCTTTTTCGAGGGTCCGAAAATGCAAAACCGCAGGAAAACATAGTGGAATGACAAGTCACCCCGAAGCCGTGAATTTCGAGCTGCTGCTCGACCAGCTGGGCGAGACTGGAGTCTGGCTGGCGGCTCACAGCTACGACGCCAACCCGTCGTACAGGGGCGACGCCGAGATCGGCTCGACCCCCGTCG
>ERZ773073.1662-NODE-1662-length-10324-cov-6.954036_pt1 | contig 10324 bp, 1 predicted proteins | sample MGYA00580616_ERZ773073 | MGnify/ENA primary metagenome ERZ773073 (study PRJEB29015, sample SAMEA2737960) | human oral metagenome | biome: human oral; feature: human-associated habitat; material: dental | place: China | collected 2131 ...
ATCCGCGTAAATAGTGGGCTAGCGGGCAGCCCCTTCGGAGAAGCCCGTTTTATGCGGGGTTCAGGGCAGGTGTTTCGGCGAATGCTGTGGCGGTGCTACGGCTGCAGTATGACTGAGTTGCGGTTCGTGGTGACACTTTAGGAAACTTTTCATTCTCTGCGGCGGTGGTGATTCAGCCGGCGATGCTTCCTTTACGCACGGCTGGCGGTGGTTGGTGACTGTCTGCGTCTTTCAAATGTGATGCCGATTGGCTGGACTGACCGGCCGCAACCCCTCGTCAATAGGGCGTTTGCGGGCAGGCAATCTGGAAACCCGCGTAAACACTGGGCTTGAAGATAGGCAGGCTGGAAACCCGGGTAAACAGTGGGCTGGCGGGCAGGGGCAGGTTGCCGCCGGCAGCAAAGATGAGATCACCGCCAGAGGAGAGCTGCGTTGGGTTCAATGTGGTGTGATAAAGCTGGCTCGTCGCCCGGCCTTTACCGTGCAGACCGCTCGTCTGGGCGATGAAGGCATCGCGACTAACATGCCGCCAACGGTTCGGCAGGCGATGCAGTCGGGCGCTACATTTCATTATTACTTTTCACTATTCGCTTCATCTGTTGAAGTGACTTCTGTTTCTGAGGTTGTCTGCCTTAAATTTTTCCGTTCTCGGAGGTGTCCAATTGTGATTTTAATAATTGAATAAATGGACAGTGAAATACCCCAGCCGCAAATAAGGGACATCCAAAGTCTAAGCCAACTTTTATCCGCTTCTGTCGGTGGATCGTAGTGAAGGTCGAGAAGGTTCTCAACCCACGTATTAATGTCATAAATATGCCACATCATATACCATCCAAAAGTCAATAAAAGTATATTTCGGAAATTACCGACGTAGGTATGAAGGTTGAAGTATTTGCTAATAAATTTGTTCTCTTTTTCAGCTTGTCGATCGGCGAATTTATGCCAGCGCTCAAACCAGTTCATTTGCGTTTCCCTTCTTCCGTGAGGTTGATGAGAGAAGAGGTGCCTGAAATCACTTGTTCGAAACCCTCGCCGATGATTGCCGGATACGGATTGCGGCGCCCGGCCTTATGCAGCAGTGGCCCCAGCTTGGGATTGGGTACTAGCTGATCGGCGGTCAGTATAATATTCGTCAGCCTAATGCCATTACATCCAGTTAGTGTATTTTCTTATATAAATAATTGTTAAGAAAAATAAAACAGCGGCTATAAAAAGTAAAGTAAAGAATAACCTGGTTTTCCATTTATATTTATCGGCACATTCATTAAGTGCATAAAAAAATGATGCAAAGGGCGTAATCATTATTCCACCTTTGACTACCCATAAAAAAGACTTGCTATTCCATACCCATTGCTGAGTCTGTGACCACTCCGAGAAACTGGAAAATAGAGAAATCAGAATAGCTGCCCCCAAGAATTGCAAGCCGACCTTTGCACAGTAGAACAAGGTGCGCTGCGCCAGTATTTTAGCTACGGAGTCTTCCTGTTTCATTGGCCGGCCTTTCTTTGTTTAGCGGCGTTGTCGGCATGCTTCACCAATCTTTGACGTCAACTTTCTGCCCCTGCTTTGAGTTGTATTTCCATGCGATATAACGTTTGATTGATAGTATAAACAGTGCAATTGTTTCAATTAAAATTCCCGCGCCACATATAATGGACGCACACAATCTGACCCAGCTGACCTGCGACGGCTTAACCGGATCGGATTGTCTCCCCCCCATGAGGTCGTGAAACCAATCCATGATGTCATAGAAATGGCACAACACATACCATGCTATTCCCCAGAATAGTAGCCCTCTAAGCATGCCGGTATAGGTATTAGGATCAAAGTGTTTCTCGATAAATTCGTCCTGCCGTTTGGCGCCCTCTCTGCCTATTTCGTGCCAGCGCTCGAACCAGTTCATTTGCGTTTCCCTTCTTCCGTGAGGTTGATGAGAGAAGAGGTGCCTGAAATCACTTGTTCGAAACCCTCGCCGATGATTGCCGGATACGGATTGCGGCGCCCGGCCTTATGCAGCAGTGGCCCCAGCTTGGGATTGGGCGGCGGTCCACCGATGTGGGAAGGCAGAACGCTGTTGGCAAGATTAGTGGCACGTGGTTTTAACCAAGCCCCACCACCAGCAAATACTGCTCCCAGCCAGAATGCGTCTGAGACGCTCTTGTCTTCGTTGTAGATCTGGTTGGTGATAAAGGTATTAGCCGCATTGACGCTGCCGCCGATACCAGCACTTTGCCACCAGAATCTGGTGACTATCGGCCCAGCGGCGGCCCCCGTCAGCGCTGCAACGATTGTCTGACCCGGGCGGAACGCTTCGCCCTTATACATTTGCCCGGCAATATCGAAGCCGGCACCCAGCCCACTGCCAAGCATCGCCCTTCCCGCCGTCTGCGCACTCACGTTCACCCCATTGGCGAACCTGACCACAGGCACCACACTGGCGACCATCGCCATTGGTTCGGAATACTTCTGAACAATCTGATGCGTCCTCACAATCCCGTCGATCTGCTCAATGTTTTGTTCGATGCTCTTGCGCACCTCACTATTCCAAGGCATCGAAAGCATGCCCACGAGTTTCTCACGTTCCTGCATCAATTTGGACACATACATCACCGACTCGTGAAGTCCCTGATAAGCCTCATCATTCTGCTTGCGGCTGAGCAAATCAAACTCCCGCTCAATATTCCGCCGCTCCTTGTCAGTCTTCGCCTGAGCCAGTCGCTCATATTTGGCCTTGATATTCTCCTGCGTCAGATAGTTATTCACCGTCTCATTATGCGCCGCCTGCATGGCGGTTAAATACTCCTGACGGGTAGCGGCCAAAACAGCGCCAGCGGCCAGCGTACTGGATAATTGCAGCGTCAGCTGCTGATTGTACTGGGCGCTCGCTGGATCAGCGCCCCAGCCCATCCCGTCCGGCCCGCCGATCGCCCGATCCAGCGTCGGATTAATGATCGAAGCCATCCCAGCCCCGATCGCCCCAGCCCAAGGGTCCTGACCGCGCATGCGGGCTGCTGCTGCCCCCACCGCCGCATGACCTAGGATATTGGACGGCGAATACGGCCCGGCAGAAAGCTTACCGACCGCATTGGCCCCTACCGCCGCCAGATCGCCGGCGAGACTGGACACCCACGCCCTGCCAAAACTGCCCGCCTCACGCCCATAGACGGCCTGACCGACCCCGGCATTGACCACCCCGCGCATGCCGATGCCGACGAGATTCTTACCCAGCGTTGTGGCATCGAAGTTTCCGGTAATCGTGCGACCCATCTGCTCGATCCCTGCCAACTGGTTGATGCTTTGCAGACTGCCGCCGGCCGTCTTGATCAGCGGCGTATTGAGTATCCCCGCCGTGACGGCAGATAATAATCCCGCCTTCATCCCGGCCTGGAAGGCCTCGTCAAAGGACGCCCCGGCGGAGAGCTGCCCGACCATCGTACTGCCTAGTCCGATAGCCCCGGCCTTGACGATGATGCCCGCCGTGCCTGCCGTTGCCGCGGCAGTGCCTGTAGCAGTGGCGGCCGTAGTGCCTGCACTCACTGCGGCTGCGGTGGTTCCTGCAGCGGCGGCCGTACTGCCTGCCGCATTGGCTATAGCCGGTGCTGCCGTACCGCTGCTCATCGCCGTCAGTGCAATCGCGGTGACCAGCGTCACCGCCTGCGCGATGGCCGGATCGGCATGCTTCTTATACGACTCATCAAGACGCAGGCGGTTATAGACCTCCTGCGCTTTTGCCTGACCGGCCAGCGTCAAACGCACCGAACCGGATGCATCGGTGACCGTCATCGGCGAGATTGCCGGAGAGAGCAGGGCATTTAGCGAAGGATCGGCAAGCGCCTGTGCAATCTGACGCTTTACCTGCGCCTGTAACTGTTCCTGCATCTGCGCACGCATCTGTTCATAGGCCGGCGCCGGTAACCGTTCCCCTAACTGTTGCGCCCGGATCTGTCCCTGTATCTGTTCCTGTGCTCGTCTTTGTTCCTGTCCCTGCGCCTGTTGCGAAGCGGAGAAGGCGCCGTCTGACAAGCGCGCCTGGGCAGAAGAAGCATTCTCAGGGTCTGATATTGGCGCGGCGCGTACCCCGTCTGGCGTGGCGTGCGCGTGAGCTGCCTCCTCCTTGCGTACCCCGCCGCGCATCTGCCCGGAAGCGAAGAGGGCGGCGAAGGCCTCTTCCCCGCTGTAACTGCGCGTGGGCGTCAACGCTTCATTGGCTCCGGCACGGATACCGTGTTCGGCGAGATGGCCAAGGACATGGCTCATTCCCGGCGCTGAGCCCTTAATGCTTACCTGCTGACGCGAATCACCACGCACCACCCCCTCGGCAGTCATAAAATCGACTTCGGGCAGGGGAGCGGCGGTATCTTCAGTGGTGTTTCCGGAGAGGGTTTCAGAAGAGTTCCCGGAGAGGTTTCCGGAAGCGGTTCTGGCAGTAGCGCCAGAGATATCTTCGTAAGGCGTTCCGGCAGTCATTCCGGAAAGGGTTTTAGAAGAGTTCCCGGAAGCGGTTGCAGAATCCATTCCGGAAATGGAGTCAGCAGAGTTTCCGTAAGGCGTCCGGGCAGTGATTGCGGAAATCGCGGCGGCAGAGCGGCCAGCCGCGGCCTGGCCGGAAACCCGCGTATTCTCTGCGTTCCCTGCATTGTACGGGTTGCCGGCGCTTCCCGTATTCACTGCATTGCGCCGGTCATTGCCTATTAGACGGGTGGGAAAGGCCCCTTGCATAACGCCTTCTGAAGAACCGTGTGCAGTGCCGTGTTCAGCGCCGTGTGCAGTGCCTTGTGCAGTCCTTTGCGCACGCCCTTCTGAGGCGCCATTCCGGGAAGAGGGTCTTGCCGCCGGCACCTCGGCGATGAGATCGCCACCGACCGTGGCATTGACCTTGCCGCCGGCGGTAATGGTGGAGAGCAGATAACGGGTTTCGTCGAGCTCAAACTTCAAGGTTTCTTTGGCACTGGACCGGTGCGCCCGCTGTTCATGCTGGCTTTGGGCGGCGAGCAGCTTTAAGTCGCCGCCACTGACCAGTGAGAGATCCTCTCCGGCCGATAAGGCGCTGCCGGTCAGCTGGGTTGCGCCGCCGCTCTTAAGCGTTAAGTCGCCGTCGGCGGCAAGGATGCTGCCGACGGGGGTTTGCCGTACATTGGAATGACCGTGGCTGGTGCGTTTCTCAACGATGCTAACGCGCGCATCGTGTTCGGCGTTGAGCGTATCGAGGCGGATGTCACCGCCGGCGCGTGCATGCAGGGCGCCGCCGCTGCGCGCCTGACTGGCCTGGACGGTGAGATTGCCGCCGGCGGCAAGGATGAGATCACCGCCGGAAGAGAGCTGCGTCGGGTTCAATGTGGTGTGATAAAGCTGGCTCGTCGCCCGGCCTTTACCGTGCAGACCGCTTGTCTGGGCGATGAAGGCATCGCGGCTGGCGGTCAGCCGCATATCGCCGCCGGCGACAAGCGCCAGGCTGCCGCCGGCCTGCACACGGCTGCCGTGGGCGAGCAAGTGCTCTTCAGCGGCAAGGATGAGATCGCCGGAAGTGTGCAGGCGGCTTTCGCGATAAGTGGTTTCACTGTCCCGATAGGTATTACGGCTGTCGCTATCCAGCTCGCGCCAGGCGCTGCTTTGCTGCGCGCCGATCAGGATATTCTTGCCTTGCAGGGCGGCTGTGCCGGCGACAAGTTCGCCGCCGACAAAGGCGAGACTCTCTTTGGCCCGCAGGCGCACCAATTCGCCTTCGATACGGCCGGGACGGCTCTCCCGGGTAAAGGTCTGTCCGGGAGAGAAGGACGTTGTTTCGGTAGAGGTGCCGACGATGAAATCGCCGCCGGAGGAAAGATCGACGAGCTTGCCGCGCACGACCCCGCCGGCGTTGGTGAAGGTCTGTGTGGCGACAGCCTGAACAAGATCGCCTTCGATGAGGCCGCGGTTGTCGATATGGCCGGCGACAATGCGCGTGTATTTGCCGCCGGAGAGACGGGCGCCGGTAGATTTGACGGCGCTTGCCCCGCCAGCAGCATAGACGACGGGGACCAGCACGTTCTGGCCGTCAATCACGCGCGTTTCCATCCAGACGATGTGCTCGGAGAGCTGGGCAACCTGTTCGGCCGACAGGGAAATGCCCGGGGTGAAGTTGAAACGCTTCGCTGCATCTTTCCCCGCTTCCAGCAGGGCGCGGTAACGGGCGTTGGCGTCAGCGTAGTCGTCGGCATGGACGCGGTCGCTCAACAGGCGCAGCTGCTCGGCAACCAGCTGCTGTTCGTAGAAGCCGTCGCCCAGCCGCTTGAGGGTATTGAGCCCGAATTCGTCCAGGTAGGGGGCGCTGTCCTGAAAGTTGGCACCGCCCAGCAGCGGGGTGGCGCTGACGAGGACATTCGGGTTATCCGGCTGGGTGAGGTAGAGCCGGCTTTCCGGGATGCGGAAGAGGGCTTCGCGCGCGGCGATCAGGGATGGCGCGGAAAGCGTGGGGATCGCTTGCGGCGCTCCGGCGGGCGGAGCAAAGGGCGAGAGGCCGGTAGCCTGCGGGTTCTGTTGTGCAATCGCTTCGGCACTGCGCGCACTTTCGCCGTTCGCAGTCAGATTGATGCCGGGAGAACTGCCGCTTGTCATCGTGCCGTTTTGTCCGTTGCCCTGGCCGTTATTGATCGTCAGGTGGCCGACGGTCTGGTTTTCGATGGTGGCGGCGGTCAGGTTGAGTCCCTGGTTACTGGCGATGACGCCGCCCAGCGTGCGGGCTTCGCCGAGACGGGTTTCTTCGACCCGCGTCGGCCATTGCCAGGCGCCGCCACAACGTCCCAGGCGGCCCGGGGTGTCGCCGAGGATGTGTGAGCAGATGCCGACATAGGTGGTCTTGCGTTCGATTTTGCCCAGTTCGTAGGCGCTGTTGGTGAGCCGGCCGATGCGGCTTTGGTCGATGGCGCCGCGGGCTTCGATCCGGCTGTAGGTGTTCTCGAAGGTTCCGGCGCTGATGCGGATGTCGCCGCCGGAGAGGATCTGCCCTTCGGCGGAGGCTTCGGCCTGGCGTTCAAAGGTTTGCTTGACGATGGCGTAGCGGCGTCCGACGACTTTGTTCTCGTCCGGGTCCATGTTAAGTATGGTAAAGGTCGGGACGCTCGCCGCTTCGGGGATCGGCCAGTGCTCCATGCCGTAATACACGGGTCGCGTCGCGATGGTGGTGGTTTTGTACTTGCAGCCCTCGTCCCAGCTGCCGCAGATTTTTTCTGTGGGCAGGGTGCGCAGTTGGCTGCCTTCTTCCAGTGCCTGGCGGAAACGTTCGTATTCGTCGGCGTTGCGGTAGACCGGCAGCTCGTATTTGTGGATTTCCGTGTGGGTGTGGCATCGATCGAACGGCCCCGGATTTTCCGAAGTGCAGGTTTTGATGCTGTGGGTTTGTTCGATGTATCCGTTGGGGTAAACCGTGCCGATCAGCTGCGCCGGCCATTTTGCCCGGTTGCCGTCCAGCTGCTGGATGAGTTCGATGCTGGGTGCGGAGGCCACTTCGTAGGGGCGGAAGTGTGTGCGGGCGTTTTCGCCGTGGTTGACGGACAGTTCGAGCAGACCGCCGCTGCGGTCGCCGGCCTGGATAAGGGCGGAACGGTTGAGGAAGCTGTTGATCGGTTTTAGGCGTCCGTCGGCGCCCTGTTCCGGCCCACCGGCCAGGGTCAGGTCGCCACCGCTGTAGAGCCAGCCGCCGTCGAGGTTGTGCAGGGCATTGCTGGCGTAGATTTTGAGCGTCTTGAGCGCGGCGATGGCGCCGGGGCCGCGGTTTTCGAGATTCTGGGCGCTGAGGGTGACCGTGTTGCTGCCGACGATGAGGCCAGTGTTGAGGAGGTTGTCGGCGGCAAGATCGACTTTGGGTGCGGCGAGCGTGCCGCGGTTGACGAGAGTGCCGGCATTGAGCGAGATGCGGTTTCCGGCGCGCATCGTGCCCTGCGCTTCATTGGTGATGGCGCCGGCGGTGAAGATAATGTCTTTGACGGCTTCAAAGGTACCGTAGTTGAGGAGGTGCCCGCCCAGCGTGGCGGTAAGGCTGCCGTCGGCGTGGAGAATGTTGCCTTTTTCCAGCGTGTAGTCGCCGGCGAGGTTGAAGATAAGGTCTTTCCCGGAAGCGAGGGTGCCGGCGCCGCTGTAGTGTTGTGTGTCGAATTGCAGTTCCTTGCCGGCCGACAGTGTGCCGCCTTCATTGGCTACGCTCTGCGCCTTGGCGGTTAGTTTGCCGCCGGCGGCAAGCGTGCCGCCCGTGTTGTCGAGAACGCCGGCGTTCGTGTCGAGGGTCAGATCGCCGTTGGCGGCGAGCGTGCCGCCCGTGTTCTTAAAGCCGTTTTGGGCGCTCACCTGCGCGCTCCCTTCGGTGAGGAGCTTGCCGTTTGTGTTGTCGACGGTGGCGGTGTTGAGGGTAAGGCCGGTTTTGGCGGCAAGGCTGCCGCCGGTGTTGTCGAGCGTGGCGGCGCGGGCGGTGAGCTGCCCGCCGGCAAGAACGGAGGCGCCGCGGGTGTCCATGTCGCCCGGCGCCGAGAAGGTGGCGTCAGTGCCGGCGGTGAGCCGGCTGCCGGAGAAGGTGAGCGCGCCGCCACTTTCCAGGCGGGCTGCGCCGGCGCTGGAGAGCGTGCTGCCGGTCAGGGCGAGATTGGCGCCGCGCAGCGCCAGATGTTCGCCGACGAGCGTTGTGCCGCTGCCGGTGAGCGCGCGCTCGGCGTTCAGGGCGATGTGTTTGGCGTCGATGCGGCTGCCGGCGCGGAGGTTGAGGCTAGCGGCTTGAACGTTGATGTCACCATTGGTGACCCATTGGCCGGCGGTGGTGAGGTCGCCGCCGGCGGTGAGGGTCATCGACTGGCCGGCGCTCAGGCGGTCGGTGGCGGCGAAGGTGAGCGCACCACCGCTTTTCAGGGAGAGCTTGCCGCCGGCTTCCTGAATGCCGGCAGCCTCGTCCGAGCCGGTGTGCTGGGTGTGTGTGAGGTCTCCCTGTGCCGCGCGCAAACGACCGCCGGCGTTGTCGGTGCGCTGCGTGGTCAGCGTCAGGTTTTGGTTGGCATGGAGCGTGCCGTTGTGATTGTGCAGGCGCTCGGCCGTCAAGGTCATGCTACCGGCAGAGAGCAGTTTGCCGCCGGTGTTGTCAAGTGCGCCGGACAGAGCGAGCGAGAAGTCGCCCTGACCAGCCTGGATCAGTTCGCCGCCGCGGTTGGACAGCGCCTGCGCGCTGAGGGCGAGGCTGTCGGCAGAGAGCAGGGCGCCATCCAGACGGAACACTTTGGTGGTGCGGGCGGCAAGGCGGTTTGAAGCGGTCAGCCGGGCGCCGCTGGCGTCGATGTCGCCCTGGCCGGCCGTGAGCAGAATATTTGCCGCCTGGTTGCGGCTGCCGGCAAGGTCGAGGCTGCCGGCGTTGAAGGCAAGGCTGTCGGCGGCGTGTGTGCCGGAAAGCGTTGCGCGGCCACTGGCGTCGACATTTAGCGTTTGTGCGCCCAGGGCGCCGCGGCTGCTGATCTCGCCGGCGTTCAGGGCGAGCTGGCCCTGGGCGGTGATGGCGCCGGTGGCCGATTGCGTTAGCTGTGCAGCGTGCAGATGGGCATCGCCACGGGCATGGATGGCGCCGGCGTTGTTCAGATTGCCGGCGGAGAGGGTGAGCTGGCGGCCGCTTTGCAGGCGGGCGGCGTTGTTGAGCGATCCGGCCTCAAGGCTCAGGTCTGCACCAGCGGCGATGAGGGCGTTTCCGGTCGTCTCCAGCGCCCGGGCGATGCGTGCCCGGAAGTTTGCGCCGGAGAGGAGCTGTCCGTCCGCGTTGTCGAGCGATCCGGCCTCGATGCTCAGGTCGCCGTTGCTGGCGATGCGCCCGCTGCGGTTGGCGAGGCGGCCGGATGCCGTGACGCTCAGGCCGTGCGTCCCGCTGAGGGCGCCTTGCGTATTGTTCAGTTCGCCGGCAATGAAGGCGGCCTGTCCGCCGGAAAGCAGTTGCCCGCGCGTGTTGTTCAATACGTTTGCCTGCACGTTCAGGTCGTTGCCGCCGGCGATTTTGCCGTCCGTGTTGTCGAGCTTGCCGGCAAGGGCGAGCGAGAAGGGGCGATCACCGGTCTGGAGGAGTTCGCCGCCGCGGTTATTGAGCGTGCCGACGCTTAAGGTGAGGGTGTCGGCGCTGATTTTGCCGCTGGCGTTGTCGAGGCGTTCGCCCCAGGCGTGCAGCGTATCGAGGGCGAGCGTGCCGCCGGCGTTGTCGAGGCTACCTCGGGTGGTGAGGGCGGTGCGGCCGTTGGCGGCGATGCGGCCGCCGTCGTTGGTGAGCGCGCCTTGTACGTCAATGCGGCCGTCGGCCGGGGGCGCGGCGGCGGCAGGCGCGTCAGCGGGGGGC
>ERZ773073.1663-NODE-1663-length-10323-cov-134.521134_pt1 | contig 10323 bp, 20 predicted proteins | sample MGYA00580616_ERZ773073 | MGnify/ENA primary metagenome ERZ773073 (study PRJEB29015, sample SAMEA2737960) | human oral metagenome | biome: human oral; feature: human-associated habitat; material: dental | place: China | collected 2131 ...
AAGTCTACATCCTCAAGAAAGAAGAGGGTGGACGCCACACGCCGTTCAGCAAGGGCTACAAGCCGCAGTTCTACTTCCGCACCACTGACGTGACCGGTGAAGTTGAATTGCCAGCCGACAAAGAAATGGTTATGCCAGGCGACCAAGTGACTTTCAAGGTTAAATTGCTCGCCCCAATCGCTATGGACAAAGGTCAAGACTTCGCTATCCGCGAAGGCGGCCGTACTGTCGGCGCTGGCGTGGTGACCAATATCATCAAGTAATTTACACTCTGTAAGTTACTACCGAAAGCACCTCCGGACTATCGGGGGTGCTTTTATTGCCTGCGACCAGCGGTCACCGACAAGATTAAACCTTAACACGTCTTATCGCCCGCGCGGTTCTTGCAATTCACGCTAATTATTGCTATAGTAGTGTTCGTATTAATTAATCGCCTCGAGAACTCCGCCAGACGCTAACGAAACCGATTCGAGCAGAGGTTACGAGGTAAAAGGAGTAACAAAATGGCCGAAGATAAAGGTCTCACCATCCGCATCCGCCTCAAGGCGTATGACCACACAGTTATTGATGAATCTGCTAAGCGAATCGTCGACACCGCTGTTCGTACTGGCGCGACAGTCGCCGGACCAGTGCCGCTGCCAACTCGCCGCAGCACTTATACGGTAACGAAAAGCCCGCACGTCTACAAAATGGGCGGCGAGACATTCGAAATGCGCGTACACAAGCGCTTGATTGATATTTCTAACGCTACGCCAAAAACCATCGAGAACTTGCAAAATCTATCATTGCCAGCTGGCGTTGACGCCGAAATTAAAATGTAAACAGCATCTCGCTCTTTGCGCAAGAAAAGACTCTACGGGCACTGAGAGAGTCTTTTCTTTTTCTATGAGAGCAACGATAATCCAGAATAGCAGCTAGAGAGTCGCGAAAAACAGGGAAGTATAACGCTTATGATATACTTGAATTATGGTTTCACGGCAACACAAACAACGCACATACGCCCGCAACCGTGTGTTTAGCCGGCGCGGCAACGAAAAGTTCGAGCCCGACGGCGTCTATTTGCTAAAACTAGTCACGGTAACGATTGCTGGCACATTATGGCTAAAATTCAAAGTGCCGCTAGACATCGGCAGCTTAACGCTATCAGCCTTTCCGCTGGGGCTAATTGGCGGAGCACTGGCCGTTTATCTCTGGGAAAAGCGCCCAGGCAACCGGCACATATGGTACGCGATTTTGCTGATCGTAGCTATTGTGTCATATTTCTTGCCAGCGGGAATCTTGCTTTGATAGCCGACAAAAGTTTGTACTTAAATGACTCTAAATTTTTAGCGCTTCGTCTGTACATGAATACGGCATGGTATAATGGAATTCAGGAGGGCGCATGGCACTAACTAATGACGACAAGCAATGGATTAAAGAAGCAATTGTTGAAGGCGTTAACGGAGCGTTGGAGACAATTGTACTACCGCGATTTGACGCAGTTGAAGCAGATATATTGGAATTGAAAAGAGATGTCTCCGGACTGAAAGAGGATGTATCTAGTTTGAAAAGCGACATGCGCGAAGTCAAAAGCCGGCTCGACAGTGTTGAGAGTGATATTCGCGAAGTCAAGGATCGACTTAACGGTGTTGAAAGCGATATGCGCGAGGTCAAAGATCGACTCGGACGAGTTGAGGGCGAGCTGCAGGCACTTACTAACGATATTGAAGAAATATACGATGTTATTTATAGCAAGCCGAATAAAACCTTGATGAGCGCCAGCTTCGCCAAGATGTCGTCAAAAGAAAAACTGCTAGTCATTAACGAAGAATTGTTAAAGATAGCGAAAGATACAGGCGTTGTTTTACCGCGCTAAAAGGCGACTGCATAGAACGCTAGATATTACTTATAATCTAATATATCAACCTACAAAGACAAGTATTAAAACCTTGATTTGAAATGATTCGATTTTATTTACAAAAACTAGTTCGCGACAAAGTCGTGAAAAAGTGTCTGGATGACGAAGAAGTTTTACACACAGAGTACCACACATTAGACAAGCAGGAATTTCGCCGCGAGTTGCTCCGCAAAGTTCACGAGGAGGCAGACGAAATTCCGCTGGACGATAATCAGCGTGATGAATCGCTTAAAGAGTTGGCTGATTTGCAGGAGGTTGTTGACGCGCTGCGCCAAGATCTTGGCTTTTCTATAGAGCAAGTTCAAGAGGAAATGGCGCGTAAAAAGCAGGATAAAGGCGGCTTTGACAAACGACATTACATTAAATATCATGACCTGGACGATGATAGCAGATGGGTGAAAATCTTCCGCGCTCAGCCAGAGAAGTATCGCGAAGAAGCTGTGGATAGCAAAGAACGGAGCCGTTACGCGAAAATCAGCAAGGGTAAGTACAAACATAGCAAATCGGGCAAACTATACGAAGTGATTGGCCTCGCCTTAGAAACTGAGACAGAAGACTTCCTAGTAATTTACCGACCTCTCTATGAAAATGAATATGAGTTATTTGCTCGCCCTGCCAACATGTTTACGGAAACAGTAGTGCTGAACGGGAAACCTGTGCCGCGATTTCAGAAAATAAACTCTGAAATTAAGATGTAAGCGTGATGAAGACAATTACTTTTATCACCGGCAATCCGCACAAACTTGAAGAAGCCAAGTCGGTTCTGAAAGATTATGGGATTGTTGTCGAGCCGCTACAAATTAACATTGATGAAATCCAGCATCATGATCCGCTGAAAATTACCGAAGCGAAAGTTAAGTCGGCGCATGAAAAAGCGGGCCGGCCGGTTGTTGTTAATGATAGCAGCTGGGAAATTCCAGCACTCGGCGGCTTTCCGGGTGGTTATGTGAAGGACGTTGCTAATTGGCTTACGGCTGAAGATTTTTTGGCTTTGATGAAAGATAAAAATGATCGGAGAATTATATTGCATGACGTCGTGGCGTATTTTGATGGCGAGCAACTAAAGTTGTTTATATATGATCAAACTGGCGTGTTTATAAACGAGCCGCGCGGCGAAGGAACATCAATGAATCAGGTTGTGTCGATGGAGGACAGCGGCGGGTTAACAATTGCTGAGGAGTTTGCGCTTCGTCGTAACGGCGCGGAGATTAACCCTACTCATTTTCAGCATTAGCAGAAATTCGGTGAATGGTTTACTGCTCGCGACAACGATTAGCTACCGCAATGGTGTATAATTCATCGTATGAATAAGTTTAAGAAGCTGAAACTTTACTGCTTTTCGCCGCCAGTGATGCTGGCAACGCTAGCGATTGAAGTCGCTTTGGCAATTTATACGTTTTGGCGTTATAAACTAAACGCTGTGACGAGGATTGCTATGGCGCTATTAATCTGTCTGGCGCTATTTCAGTGGGCCGAGTATAATGTCTGTGAAGGTACGATTTTTCTTGATAGCCTAGGTTGGGCGAAGCTTGGTTATGTGGCGATTACTATGCTGCCGCCTCTGGGTGTTCATCTGATTTATCAACTTTCTGGCGATAAAAGGCGCTGGATTCCGGTTCTAGGTTATATTTTGTCAGCACTATTCGTTGGTTATTTTTTACTGGAAGCTGACGGCGTAAAAGCTGGCGCCTGCTTAGGCAATTACGTAATCTTTGAAAATCGCGATGAATTTTATCCGATTTATGCTGGATACTACTATGGCTTGTTGATTATTGCTATTGTATACGCTTACGTCCAAAGTAAAGCTGCTGTAAAAAACATTCGCCAATCTCTGTGTTCGCTAATGATTGGCTATATCTTATTTATGGTGCCGACAACGTTTGTCAATATCGTAGATCCGTCGACGATTTCTGGTATTCCGTCGATTATGTGCGGCTTTGCAGTGCTGTTAGCGGCAACTTTAGCGGGCAAGGTCTTGCCAGAATACTTTGATAAATAAGGCTACGTGATATTGACGATTTGTAGCTAGACGTGCTATAATAGTAGATGTAATTCTATTACGCGTAATATTAACTATAGAGACTCGCGCGAATTGGCAAGTCCGGGCAACGGATACTACCAGCCGCCGAGGCTTTTAAATGGGAGCAAGAGGGCAATGAAAGCACTTTTCGGTACCAAAATTGGTATGACCCAAATCATTGGCGAGGACGGCACCACTATTCCGGTGACGCTGATCCAAGCCGGCCCGATGACTGTGACTCAGGTCAAGTCTGTCGAAACCGACGGCTACAACGCAGTTCAGGTGGCATATGGTACGGGTAAGAACCTGAGCAAGGCCGTGGCTGGACATGTCAAACCAGCCGGTGTGAACCCGAAAAAAATCGGGGAAATTCGCGTTGACGAACTTGGCGAAGTCAAGGTCGGCGACACATGGAACGTCTCGGAGTTCGAGCTCGGCGACGTTATTGATGCTACAGGCATCAGCAAGGGTAAAGGTTGGGCTGGCACTATCAAGCGGCACAACTTCAAACGCCACCGCAAAACCCACGGTGGCAAGGGTAACACGCGCAAGGTCGGTTCGATCGGCAGCATGTACCCGCAAAAAATATTCAAAGGCAAGCGTATGGCCGGACACATGGGCGCCGAACAGGTCACTGTCAAGAATCTGAAGGTCGCTTATATCTCGGTTGAGGACAACTTGATTGGTGTCAAGGGCGCAGTGCCAGGCCCCAAGAAGGGCTTAATCAAACTAGGAGGTGCTAAGTAATGGCTGAATCAACCAAGCCAGCAAAAGCAGCCTTGCCAAAGAGTGTGTTTGAGGTTGACGTACCAAACCACGAGCTGTTGAAACTTGCGTACGACGCGTTTTTGGCCAACAGCCGCCAGGCAAGCGCTACCACCAAAACCCGCGGCGAAGTTCGCGGCGGCGGCAAGAAACCATGGAGACAAAAAGGAACTGGCCGGGCACGTTTTGGCTCGACCCGCAACCCAATCTGGCGTCACGGTGGTATCGTTTTCGGGCCGCGCGGCAACGAAAACTACACTAAAAAATTATCAAAAACCAGCAAACATGTCGCTTTGCGGCAGGCTCTAACGCTCGCTAACCAGGATAAGAAAATCTTGGTCAGCGATATCAAAACTACCGGCAAAACCGCTGAAGTCGCTAAATTCCTCGCCGCCAAGAAATGCAGCGAGAAAGACCGCGTTCTACTCGTCGTCGACGAAAAGGCTCCAGAGCTGATGCGCGCTACAAACAACTTAGCCAATGCCCTCTTGGTGCGCGCGCAATACCTCAGCGTTTACTACATTTTGAACGCCGACAAAATCGTTATCACGCCAGCCGCTGTCAAGGCAGTCGAGGCGTGGCTAGCAAAGGAGGCGAAGTAATGAAACTCGTGTTAGTCACTCCACGCGTTAGCGAGAAAGCTTACCGGCTAGTCACCAACGAAAATACTTACATTTTCGACGTGCCGATGAGCGCTAACAAAAACGAAATCAAAGCGGCCGTCGAAGCGCAATTTGAAGGCGTCAAAGTTGCCAAAGTAACGACGCTCGTTCAAAGCGGCAAAGCTGTTCGCTTCTCGCGCGGCAAAAACCGCTACCCTGGCACTACTCATCGCCAGGACAGCAAAAAGGCTTACGTTCGCCTGAGCGAAGGTAAAATCAAAGTCTTCGAGCAAGAAGAAGTCAAGGAGGACAAGAAGTAATGGCTGTCAAGCAATACAATCCAACCACTCCTGCCCGTCGCGGTATGACTTCGCAGGATCTCAGCGAGGTAACTACTCGTAAACCGTTGAAAAGCTTGGTTAAAGCTGGCAAGCAGAAAGCTGGCCGCAACAACACCGGCAAAATCACCGTGCGCCATCGCGGCGGCGGCGTGAAGCGGCATTATCGTTTAGTTAATCATGCTATGCCAGCCAATATGACTTTGACCGTCGAAGAAATCGAGTATGACCCAGGTCGCAGCGCTCGTATCGCCCGCGTCAAAGATCAGCACGGCTTATACCACTACATTTTGGCGGATACCGCCATGACTAAAGGCGCAGTCATCAAAACTGGCGTTGATGCTCCTGTCGAGGCTAGCAACCGCATGCCGCTAGCTAGTATTCCAGTTGGTACGCAGATTTACGCTATCGAGATTAATCCAGGCCGCGGCGCTCAGATGGTTCGCTCGGCCGGCACTAGGGCTCAATTGATGGCTAAAGAAGGCAACTATGCTATGGTGCGTATGCCGTCAGGCGAAGTTCGTAGGTTCCGCTTGGAATGCGAAGCTAGTCTCGGCGTAGTCGGCAATGTTCAGCACCAGAATGTCAAGCTCGGCTCGGCTGGCCGCCGCCGCCGCATGGGTTGGCGCCCAAGCGTCCATGGCAAAGCCATGAACCCAGCCGACCACCCAATGGGTGGTGGTGAAGGTAAGACTGGCCCTGGCCGCATCCCGAAGACGCCGTGGGGCAAGCCAGCAATTGGCTTCAAGACCCGCCGTCGCAAATCAACTAATAAGATGATTGTCCGCAGTCGTCACGAAGCTAAGAGGAAGAGGTAATTATGAGTCGTTCACTCAAAAAAGGCCCATTCGTCGACGCGAAGCTTGCCAAAAAAGTGGCAGCGCTGAAAGTTGGCGACCGCACCGTGATAAAGACCTGGGCACGCAGTAGTACGATCACGCCAGAGATGGTCGGATTCACTTTTGCAGTGCACAACGGTCGCGTACACGTACCGGTGCTTATTACTGAAAACATGGTTGGCCATAAACTCGGCGAGTTTAGTCCGACCCGCAAGTTCCGCAAGCACGGTGGAAAGGATAAGAAATAATGGCCGAAGCAACTATTCACACAGTTCGCGCGATGATCAAAGGCGTTGACCAGGCACCGCGCAAAGTCAGTCTAGTCGCCGCCTTGGTGCGCGGCCGCAGCGTTGCCGACGCCGAAGTTATCCTTGACCACACGCCGAAGCGCGCCGCTCTGGCTGTCAAGAAAGCCATCAAAAGTGCCGCTGCTAACGCCGTTGAGAATCACGGCCTAGACGCTCGCAGCCTGCAAATCACTACGCTTAGCGTTACTGCCGGTTCGCGAATGCGCCGCTACAAGCCAGCTTCGCGCGGACGCGCCTTGCCGTTCGAGAAAAAATCGAGCCACATTCTAGTCGAGGTCTCGGGCGTCGAGAAAGTTATCAAGAAACCTGCCAAGAAGACTGAAGCAAAAGCTGTTAAGCCAGCAGAAAAAGAGGAGAAGAAATAAATGGGACAGAAAGTTAACCCGTTGAGCTTCCGCCTCCAGACCAGCAAAGCTTGGAATTCGCGCTGGTTCGCCAGCAAGAAAGACTTTGCGGTTTGGCTAGCCGAAGACGGCAAGATTCGTAGCCTAATCGAGAAGAAATTCTCGTCGCGCCCGACAATCGCTAAAGTCGAAATCGAGCGTAGCGCCAACCTTGTCACCATCACTATCTACACCGCCAAAGCTGGTGTAGTGATCGGCCGTGGCGGCGCCGGTATCGCTGAGCTCAAGAAGGAAATCGAAAAAATCGTCAGCTTGCCGATTCGTATCAATGTCGAAGAAGTACGCCGGCCAGAATTAAACGCCAAGCTCGTCGCCGAAAACATTGCGCATCAGCTAGAACGCCGCGCTAACTTCCGACGTGCTGTTAAGATGGCAATTCAAAGTAGCCGCAACGCTGGCGCCAAAGGTATCCGTATCGAAGTCGCAGGACGGCTTAACGGTGCCGAGATGAGCCGCCGCGAAAAGTTCATCGAAGGTTCAGTACCACTGCATACGCTGCGCGCCGACGTTGATTTTCACGTCGCTCGCGCTCAAGGCCCGAACGGTACTGGTATCGTTGGTGTCAAAGTATGGATTTACAAAGGTGAAAGGAGCTTGAAGTAATGTTATTACCAAAAAAAGTTGCTCACCGCAAAGTCCGCATCGGCAAAAACCGCGGTAACGCTACGCGCTGCAACTATATCGCGTTTGGCGATTATGGTCTGCAGAGCCTTGACAACGAGCGTATTACCAGCCGCCAGATTGAGGCAGCTCGCCAGGCGATGACTCGCTACATCAAGCGCGGCGGTAAGATTTGGATTCGCATTTTTCCGCATACGCCAGTCACCAAAAAAGCTTTAGGCTTGAAAATGGGCGGCGGTAAAGGCAACCCTGAATACTACGTCGCCAAGGTCAAAACTGGCACGGTTATGTTCGAGATGAAAGGCGTTAGCGAAGAAATCGCCCGCGAAGCTATGCGCCTCGCCGGCCACAAATTGCCAGTCCGCGTCCGATTTGTTAAGAAGGAGGAAGCATAATGGCTGAAACCAAGAAAACCGCCAAGACCGCCAGTGTCGTCAAGTCAATCGACGAACTGCGCGATAAGCTCGCCGCCAAGCGCCAAGAATTGCTCGACAGCTACCGCAGCCACAAAGCCGGCGAGCTCGTCAATCCGCGCGCCCTAGGCCAGATTCGCAAAGAAATCGCGCGTCTGCTCACCGCGATCCGTGCGCAAGAGTTAGCAGCAGAACAGGAGAATAAGTAATGGCAAAGACATTGACAGGCGTCGTGACGTCAGACGCCGCTGACAAGACGATTACCGTTACCGTGACATCTCGCGAAACGCACCCGATTTACAAGAAGCAGTACACTGTGACTCGTAAATATGCTGCGCACGACGAGAAGAATGACGCTCGCAAGGGCGATACGGTACGTATCATCGAGACTCGTCCGATTAGCCGCCGCAAGAGCTTCCAGCTCGACGAAATCGTCAAGCGCTCGGTCGGCTCAGTCGAACTCAAAAGCGACGTTAATAGCGAAGTCAACGATAAAGTCGACTACGATCACGACGCCGAGGAGGAAAAATAATGATTCAGCAAGAATCCCGCCTCAAAGTCGCTGATAACAGCGGTGCCAAAGAAGTATTGTGTATCCGTGTTCTCGGCGGTACCCGCCGCCGCTACGCTCGCGTTGGCGACGTAATCGTCTGTTCAGTCAAAGATGCCAGCCCAACCGGCAACGTCAAAAAGAAATCTGTCGTCAAGGCTGTGGTAGTTCGCACCCGCGACCAAATCCGCCGCAAAGACGGCTCAACCATTTGCTTTGACGACAACGCCGTGGTGATTATCAACGATGACAAGCAGCCAAAGGCCACCCGCGTCTTCGGCCCAGTGCCGCGCGAACTACGCGACATGGGCTACATGAAGATCGTCAGCCTGGCTCCGGAGGTACTCTAATGACTCAGCGTATTCATAAAGATGATACTGTCAAAATCATCGCTGGCGCCAACAAAGGCACCACTGGTAAAGTATTAGCCGTCTTGCCACAGCAAAATGCAGCGCTAGTTGAAGGCGTCGGCGTCAAGACTCGCCACATCCGCCCGAACCAGCTCAATCCGCGCGGCGGTAAAAAGGATATTCAAGTACCGGTTGACTTAAGTAAACTGGCGCTCGTCGTCGACGAAAAATCTGCTCAAACTAGCCGTGTTGGCTACTCAACCAAAGACGGCGCTAAAGTTCGCGTCGCCCGCCAACTTAATAATAAGGAGATTAAATAATGGCAGAAGCTAAACAATCAGCCGTTTACACTCCTCGCCTGAAAGCCTTGTACAAAGAAACATACCTCAAGGAACTACAGGCCGAATTGAATCTCGACAATGTGAACCAGGTTCCTAGCCTCGAGAAAATCGTCGTGAGTGTCGGTACCGGCAAAAGTAAAGATGACAAGCGCATGCTTGCCGCCGTCAAAAATACCTTAACGCGCATCACCGGCCAAGCGCCAGTCGAACGCCTAGCCAAAAAATCAATTGCTACGTTCAAGATTCGCAAAGGCATGGGCTCGCCAATCGGCGTGATGGTGACCTTGCGCGGTGTTCGCATGTACGAGTTTCTTGACCGCCTAGTCAACGTTAGCTTGCCGCGTGTTCGCGACTTTCACGGCGTCGGCAGCAAATTTGACAAAAGCGGCAACTACAACCTTGGCATCACCGACCAGTCGATCTTTCCAGAATTGACATTTGAAGAAACTCAGTTAGTACACGGCCTGCAAGTAACGTTCGTAATCAAAAACGGTAGCAAGGAAAATTCGCGCGCATTGCTCGAGAAATTTGGCCTACCATTTGAAAAGGAGGACAAATAATGGCGAAAAAATCTATGATCGCCCGCGACAAAAAACGCTTGAAACTGATCAAGAAGTTTGCCGCTAAACGCGCCGCTCTGAAAGCTACCGACCCTGATGCTTTACAGAAATTACCGCGCAATTCTAGCCCAACCCGGCGCAAATTTCGCGATATGTCCGATGGCCGTCCGCGTGGCTATATGCGCCGCTTCGGCATGAGCCGCATTCGCTTCCGTGAAGAAGCCAGCAAAGGTAATATCCCAGGCGTCACAAAGAGTAGTTGGTAAAGGAAAGGAGAAAAAGATATGAGTTTACAATCTACTGACCCAATCGCGG
>ERZ773073.1665-NODE-1665-length-10320-cov-16.245202_pt1 | contig 10320 bp, 7 predicted proteins | sample MGYA00580616_ERZ773073 | MGnify/ENA primary metagenome ERZ773073 (study PRJEB29015, sample SAMEA2737960) | human oral metagenome | biome: human oral; feature: human-associated habitat; material: dental | place: China | collected 2131 ...
TATTAATACTGATATATTTTATATATGCGGTATTCTTTAAAAAAATTCCGGCACCGCTTGAACAGATGCAAAAGGATATGAAAGCAAAAAAAGTTGTGTACAGATTAAAAGATGATGCTATCATTTATGCGGATGAACAGATTGGATCTGAAGGAGATGAAGTTATTAGGTTTAAAAATGTAATTGTAGATCTGATAAAGAAAAAAATGTTAATTTCTGGAAAAGAGGGGGAAGTCAATACAAAGACATCTGATGTTACATTAATGAAAAAAGTTGTTGGAACAACGAAGGACAAGAAATGGGAAATTTATACAGAACGTGTGGAATATAAGAAACAGGGAGATACGTTAATTTCTCCAGTGAGGACAAAGCTAATAAATACTGTTGATGACACGGTTTCTGAAGCAGACAGGGTTGAAACGACAACAAAATTTGAAGTAATTGTAGCAATTGGGCATGCAAGCTATAATAATAAGAAAGATAAAAAGACATTGACAGCAGACAAGATTACGTATCACGATCCAATAAAAGTATCTGATGCAGAAGGGCATGTAGTCTACAAGGAAGAGCAGACAAAAAGAGAATTACGTGCAGATAGAATGCGTTATGATGATATAAACAAAATTGGAACTGCTTTAGGAAATGTAATTTATACGGATCCTGAAAATAAGCTGACTGGATACAAAGTTGACTATTATATGAAGGATGAACGTATAGATGGGCAGGGGAATATTGTCTATACTGGTAAAAATAGCGTGATTTCAGCAGATACAGCTTCATACTTTATAAAGAAAAAGCAGGTTGACGGAAGAGGACATGTAAAATATACAAGCCCAACTTTAATAGTAACAGGAGATCACGTATTCTACGATGAAATTGCCAGAATATTAAATGGTGATGGAAATGGTACATATAACTATTTGCCAAGAAAAACGACAGGGACATATAGAAGTGGAGTTTATGACTTAAAAACCGAAACACTTACAACGAATGACTACTACACTGCAAATTATGATGACTATAAAATGGATGGAACAGGACTTATATATGTGTTCCCAACTGGAGATGCCAGAATGAATGGTCCGTTTAATGTTAAAAAGCAAAACTTTAATGTACATGGTGCAAATGGAACAATGAACACAATTTCAAAAGATATTTTTGCTAATAAAATGGAAATGACAAGTGTTCAGGGAGATAGAATTACATCTGACACAGGGCGTGGAAGTTTTGAGAAAAAGGAATTTAGGTTTGATGGGCATGTTAAAGGTAAAATTCGTGGAAATGTAAAAGATCTTGTAAATGACCCAAGACCGCTTGTAGAATCAGAAGCAGTAAACTTCATAGGAAATACTGCCAAAGTTTATTTTGTTTCACATAAAAATGGAAGCAATATGAGTATTACACGTAGTGAAATTAAGGAAAATGTGCATATGACTTATAAAGACATTACTCTTGATTCACAATATAATGAAATGGATTCTGGAAGAAACCTTATTCTTGCAAGGGACAAGGTTATGGTTGACTTTAAGAATAATACAAAGATGACAGCGAATTATCTTTATATGGATATGAACAAGCAGGAAGGGTATGCCAGAAACAATGTAAAAATTGTAAGTACATTGCCACAGTTCAGAGCGATTAATACAAGTGCAGATAAGGCTACAATTTATTTGAAAGATAAAAAAATAAAATTAAATGGAAATGTAGTGACTTATCAAGGGAAAACGCAAATTTCATCTAAAAGCGCAATTTACGATATGGATAAGAGAATCCTTGAAAACGAAGGAAATATTCAGATGCAATATGAAATTCAGAATAACGAGGAACAAGGACGGTCAGATCCTAAAAATGCAGCGGCAACTCAGGAAGTAATAGGCAAATTGTCAATTCCTGAAGGAGAGGTCAGTACAAGAGGAGGAATTAACTTGCCAAAATCAATGACAGCCTCAAATGGAGTTCCAGTTACAATAAAATGGCGTTCTTCAAATTCAAGCCTGTTTTCAGTATCTGGAAGAATTAACAAGCAATTTTATGGTGGCGGAACAAAAGGAGTAACTTTGACTGCAATAGCTAAAGCTGGTGTAGATACAGCTGAAAGAACCTTTAACGTGAGTGTTCCGACAGAATCAGCACACGAAATGCTTGTTAGAGCCGCAAAAAATATTTATGTTCCAGAAGATGGCGGCAATTTACCTTCGTCAGTAAGAGTAAATGTGAACAAGGGAACAATAGATGTGCCAATTTCTTGGAGCAAAAATGGAGACAGATATGTGGCAACATTAAGATATGGCGGTGCATCTTACCAGAAACAGTTTTAGATAAATAGGGAAAGTGGGTAGAAAATACTCACTTTTCTTTAATACTAAACCCCATTTGAAAAATAGCAATAAAATTCTATAATAATTAATTTGACAGCCTTATTAAAAAAATCAAATCTAATTTTTAAGATAAATGCTTAATGACTAAATTTAATTAAAGGATGTTTTGCAGTTACATAGGCTGTAAACAGTACAGTCTTGTAAAAAAGGGATTTAATTACATGAATTTCTGATTTCTTTTAAATGGGAAATAGTATAAATATATGTTTGAGATTGTATGAGACAGAACTAGAAAAGAAAGGGATTATAAATTGTTATGGATATGAAAGAATTGCAAGGGAAATTGACTGAAAAGAATTTGAATATCTTTCAGCAGATAAGATACGCTTTTTTTATTTTGAAAAAACTTGTGCTTGACAGGAATGATGTATGGTGGATATTATTTTTCTTTTTTATATCCTGCGTTAAAATTACAATAGAAGTTATTATTGAAAATACTGGAATCTTATCGTTTGCAAACATACTTCAGATTTTTAAATTTTGTTATTATTTGGCGCTTTTTCTGTTTTATCAAAAAATAATTTTTAAAATAGAGGAGAAAAGTTATTCAAGATTGGACCAATCAGCCTCGAAATTTTTTCTTTTATATCTGATATATTATATAATTAGCTATATGTCTCGATATTTACCTTTTTCTTTATTTTTTGATGAATTTCATTTAGTTTTTGGGGCAGGGGCTTTGGTGGTGCTGATAATTTTTTGGATTTATTTATTTTACTTCATACCGTTATTTTCTGCAAGACCATTTAATTTAAGAGAGTCTTGGGATTATAATTTGCATTTAATTAAGGGAAATAAGTTAAAAATGATAATTCCCGGTATTCTGTGCTTTCTTTTTTATTTTTCAGCAATATTTATTTTGTTATTTCCAATGTTTCCAGTTTTTGAGGAGTTAGGCATTGGCTTGTTATTTTTAATTTCTAAGTTCGGTATAATTGCCAGGGAATTTATTAGTACTTTTATGATTGTATTTTTTATAATTTTGCATAGTATAATATATTTGAATGTGGAATATTTGGATAGGAAGATAAAATAATAATTTGAGGAAGTTGCAAATTTTAAAAAAAAGTAGAAAAAAAAGCAAAAATGATTTATAATATAGCGAAGTGGTAACTTGTGATAAGTAAAGTTATTTGAATGATAATTTTAAAATAGGAGAAGATATGGCTAGAAAAATTAGTATAGAAGCCGATAGCTTGAAAAAGATATATAAAAATAGGGAAGTCGTGAAAAATGTAAGTCTTGCGATGGAAAAGGGCGAGGTTGTGGGACTTCTTGGACCGAATGGGGCAGGAAAGACGACTACGTTTTATATGATTACAGGGATTGTAAGACCAAATCACGGGAGAGTTATGTATAATGGTCAGGAAATTACAAACTTACCGATGTTTAAAAGAGCTAGGCTTGGACTAGGATATTTGCCACAGGAGGCATCTGTTTTTAGAAACTTGACTGTGGAGGAAAATATCGTTTCAGTTTTGGAAATGCGTGGAGTGAGAAAGAAGGAACGTATTGCTACAATGCAAAGTCTGATTGAAGAATTTAAATTATCGCACGTTGCAAAAAGTTTGGGATATGCACTTTCAGGAGGGGAACGTAGACGGGTGGAGATTGCTCGAACGATTTCTACAAATCCTGATTTTATACTACTTGATGAACCTTTTGCGGGAGTTGATCCGATTGCAGTAGAAGATATTCAGAATATAATAATGCAGTTAAAGGAACGTGGGCTTGGAATATTAATTACAGACCATAATGTGCGTGAAACATTGAGAATTACTGAAAGAGCATATATAATGGCTGAAGGGACAATCTTGATTTCTGGAACTGGTGAGCAAATTGCGAATGATGAAACTGCCAGAAGAGTTTATCTTGGAGATAACTTCAAGTTGGATTAGGAGGTTGATTTTTTTGAAAAATATGATTTTGACGTCATCTTTATACGAAAGTATAGGATTTGTAAAAGAATTTTTGGATAAAAATGCTAAAAGTAAAAAAATATTATTTATTCCGACAGCAGCTAATGTGGAAGAATATAAGAATTATATGTATCTTACAGAGGAGGCTTTTGAAGATATTGGATATGAAGTGGATAATTTTGATGTTTCTGTTTTTTCAGAAAAAACTGTGAAGGAGAAATTATTGAAGGCAGAGATAATCTTTATTTCTGGTGGAAATACATTTTATTTATTACAAGAATTGAAAAGAAAAAATTTAATTTCTTATTTGAAGGAAAGAATAGAAAAAGGATTGCTTTATATTGGAGAATCGGCAGGGTCTGTAATAACAGGTCCTAATATCGAATATGCTTCTCTTGCAGATGATAAAACGTTGGCAAAGGAACTGAGTGATTATACGGGAATGAATCTAATAGATTTTTATATAGTTCCTCATTTTGGCGAAGAACCGTTTGCAGAAAGTTCTGAAAAAATAGTTGAATTGTATAAGGATAAATTGGATTTGAAATTAATAAATAATAAGGAAGTTATATTGATTGAAAATGATGATTTTAGGATAATAAAAGAAAAAAATAAAAATAGGTGAGGATTCCTTGTGGTATAAGGAGGGTAAGAGTGTTATTAGATATAGAGATAAAAAATTTAAAATCTTTTAAAAATCAAACAATTTTTTCAATGGAAGCTGAAAATAAAATTGAAGATAGAAATTCTTTTGAAGTTGAAGTAGGGAAAGAAAAATTTGAATTATTGAAAACTGCTGTGCTGTTTGGAGGAAATGCCAGCGGGAAATCAAATTTTACTTCAGTTTTAAGTATATTCAGGTATTATTTGTTTAATAAAGGGATAGAAAAATATAATAAAGAAGGCTTTAGATTTGGGGAAGAAGATAAAAATTCAAAGATAAAAGTAAGGAATGTAGTAGATGATAAAATTTATGAATATATATTAGAAATAAATTTTAATACAAAAAAAATTATAAAAGAAAAGTTATATATAACTGCTTTAGAAAGAAAACTTGTTTTTGAAAGAGAAAACAATAAAATTGTAAAATATGACAAAGAAATATTTTCAGAATATGAAATAACTATAGACTTTATAAATGAGACTCTGACAGACAGTGACAGTGTAATATCAAGAATTATCGAATGGAGAGTTCCTGAAGAAATAGAAAAATATATATTTTATATAGATAAAATAAAAATTAATAATTATAGTGATGATCTGGGGAAATATATATATGAAAATAAAAATAACAAAAAGTTAGTCATAGAATTTTTAAAAAAAATAGGAATTATTGTGAATGATATTGAGGTGTATAGAGAAAAAAATGAATTTTTCTTAAAAAATATACGAGAAAGTAAAGAATTTCAGATATTGAGTGAAAAAGAACAGGAGAAATCGTTATCTCAAATAGCTTATATTTATAGAATACATTTTGTTTATGAAGATAACCAAAAACAAAAATATAAATTAGACTACTATGAGCAATCTGCAGGAACACAAAAGATACTATCAATGTTTTTTCCAATCTATAATTTATTAAATAATGGGGGAGTAATGATAATAGATGAATTAGACATTACTTTGCATTATAGCTTAATAAAGGAAATCATAAAAATGTTTAATTCTGTAGAATATAATAGAAAAAACGCTCAATTAATATTTACTACTCACAATTTATTATTATTGGATTTTAATTTATTTAGAGAAGATCAAATATGGTTTTTGGAAAATAATGATGTGTCAACAGGAACTGAACTTTATTCATTATCAGATATAGAAGGATACGAAAAAAATAAATACTTGTTAAGAGATTATTTGAATGGAAATTTTGGTGGAATACCTAAATTAGAAGATTTTGGGGTTGATTTATGGCTAGAAAAAAAGGAATGAATAACAAAAATCGAAAATTAAAGAAAAAGTATATTTATTTTTTTATGGAAGGTTCTAAAAATTGTAGTGAAGATAAGTATATAAAGGAGTATTACGGAGAATTTCAAGATAAGGCAACAGATATTGGATTTAGATTTATTTCCTGTGGAGATGGAAGCTGGAAAAATATCGAAAAGGAAATAAATAAAGAAAAAAGAAATATAATTGATGAAAATATTGAAATTTGGTGTGTTTTAGACAAAGATAAAAATGATTTGGATAAAATTAACATAAAGATAAGAGAATGCAGTCAAAAAAATTATGAAAATATTCTTACAAGGAAACTAAATAAGAAATATAAGAAAAGTGAAGGAATAAAATTTACTCTTGATGATAAAGAAAGAGCGATTAGGCAATCCAAAAAGATACATGAAAAATATCAGAGATTGGAAGAAAAAATAAATAATAGTTTTAATTGTACAAATTTTTATATGATTTTAGAAAAATTTAAAGAAGTTTTTTATAATTTTGATTTAGAGTAATAATTAAAATTTTAAATTTATTTTTAAAAATAAGATAAGTAAAATTTATAAATAAAAAAGATATAATTAAAGAGAGGATAGAAAAAATGACAGGAAATGAAATAAGAAAAAGTTTTGTAGATTTTTTTAAATCAAAGGAGCATAAGCACTTTGAAAGTGCTTCGTTAATACCAGATGATAAAAGTTTGTTGTTGACGGTGGCTGGGATGGTTCCGTTTAAGCCATTTTTTTTGGGAGAGAAGGAAGCTCCGTTTCCAAGAATTACGACTTATCAAAAATGTATAAGAACTAACGATTTGGAAAATGTAGGAAGAACGCCTAGACACCATACATTTTTTGAAATGCTGGGGAATTTTTCATTTGGAGATTACTTTAAAAAGGAAGCGATTGAATGGTCTTGGGAATATATAACAAAAGTTTTGAAATTGGATCCAGAAAGACTTTATGTTTCTGTTTATAAAACAGATGATGAGGCTTATGAAATTTGGAATAAAGAAATTGGAGTGCCTGAAGATAGAATTGTTAGACTTGGAGAAGAAGATAACTGGTGGGCAGCTGGGCCTGTAGGTTCGTGTGGGCCTTGTAGTGAAATTTACTACGATACACAAAATATGGGGAAAAATAATGAAGAAATTAACTGTAAGCCAGGAGATGAAGGAGATAGATTCTTAGAAATTTGGAACCTTGTGTTTACTGAATGGAATAGACTTGAAGACGGCTCGCTTGTGCCGCTTCCAGAAAAAAATATTGATACTGGAGCAGGACTTGAAAGAATTGCTTCAGTTGTTCAGAAAAAAGATAATAACTTTGAAACTGATATATTTATGCCGATAATAAAAGGTATTGAAAAAGTTTTGGATATTAAGAAGGAAGAATTTGAAATTACGGTAAAAGTTATTGCGGATCATATTAGAGCGTCAGTATTTTTGATAGCGGATGGAGTTTTGCCATCAAATGAAGGTCGTGGATATATTTTAAGAAAAATTATAAGAAGAGCATTTGGTGCGGGAATCGTTGCGAAACAAAAATTGGAAATTACGAAAGATGATTTGTTCTTGTATAAATTAGTGCCTTATGTTGTGGAAAATATGAAAGAGGCATATCCAGAATTAGTTGAAAAACAAGAATATATTGAAAAAGTTTTAAGATTTGAGCAAGAAAGATTTGCGTTGACATTGAAAAATGGAATCGAAATGCTAACTGAAGAAATTGAAAAAATGGATAAAGAGGGAACTAAAAAACTTTCTGCAGATGCTTCATTTAAATTATACGACACATTTGGGCTTCCATTTGAGTTAACAGGATTAATTTTGGAAAATCAAGGGTATGAAGTTTCTGAAGAAGAGTTTAACCAAAAATTAGAAGAACAAGTAAAAAGATCAAAAAATAGCAGAGTTACAGTTTCAGATATGATAAAAGATGACTTTATTGATAAATTCTTTGAAGAACACGGAAAAACTGAATTTACAGGATATGAAAAATTTAAAGATGAAGGAAAGATTTTGCATATTGCTAAAAGTGAAGGGATTTCAGGATATGAAGTGATTTTTGATAGAACGCCATTTTATGCGGAATCAGGAGGACAAGTTGCTGATACTGGAATTATTACTTCTGGAGAATTTGAAGGAAAAGTTGTAAATGTTGTGAAAAAACATGATGTGTTTATTCATCAAGTAGAGATTGTAAAAGGAATTGCTCCATCAGTTGGTGCAGAAGTAAAAATGAAAATTGATGCGGATCGTAGAAAAGATATTCAAAGAAACCATACTGCAACACATATTTTACATAAAGTTTTAAGAGAAAATTTAGGAACTCATGTTGAGCAATCTGGTTCGCTTGTGGATGATGAAAAATTGAGATTTGACTTTTCACATTATGAAGCAATTGAGCCAGAAATGATTGAAAAAATCGAAAAAGCTGTAAATGACATTATTTTATCTAACTTGAAAGTTAAAATTGATTTTGAAAATATTGAAGATGCGAAAAAAAGAGGAGCGATGGCACTTTTCTCTGATAAATATGGAGATGTAGTTCGTGTTGTTGAAATTGACGGATATTCAATCGAACTTTGTGGAGGTGCACACGTTAAATCTACTGGAGAAATTGGATTATTCAATATCGAATCTGAAAGTGGAATCGCATCAGGGACTCGTAGAATTACAGCGACAACAGGACATAAGAGTTTGGATTATGTAAATAAGCTTGAAGAAAAATTAAGAAAAGTTGCTGGAATGTTGAAAACTGATGGAAAAAATGTGGTTGATGTTGTAGAGAAATATATTGCAGAAGCTAAAAGTATCGTAAAAGAATATGAGCAATTACAAACTAAATTAGTAAAATATGAAATCAATGAATTACTTGAAAATGTAGATGAAATAAATGGAGTAAAAGTATTAAAAGCTGCGTTTACAAATAAAGATGTAAATGAATTAAAAGAAATCGTAGACAGAGGAAAAGAAAAACTTCAATCGGGAATCATTATTTTGGGGACAAATAATGATGGAAAAGCGATTTTCGTAGTTGGAGTTACAAAAGACTTGATTTCAAAAGTAAAAGCTGGAGAAATAGTAAAAGTTGCGGCTCAAGTTGCTGGTGGAAACGGTGGAGGAAGACCTGATTTTGCACAAGCTGGTGGAAAAGATGGAAATGCTGTAAAAGAAGCTGTTGATAAAGCATTTGAGTTTGTAAATGAAAAATTATAATTTATATAATTGAATAAATGCCAATTAGCAAGGGGTCTATCCCCTTGTCAAAAAATTAATTCATAATTTGAATAATAAAATTTAGAAATGAGAAGAAGATGAGAAAATTTATTGGACTTGATGTTGGAGATGTAAGAATTGGGGTTGCAAAATGCGATCCTTTGGGAATTCTAGCGACTGCTCTTGAAGTAATTGACAGAACTAAAATAGATCCGATTGCAAGAATAAAAGAAATTTTAGATGATGAAGGTACGAAAAAAATTGTCGTAGGAATGCCAAAAAGTCTTGATGGTTCAAAAAAACGTCAAGTTGAAAAAGTAGAAGAATTCGTGGAAGAGTTAAAAAAAGAAATAACAGGAATTCAGATTATTTTTGTGGATGAGAGATATACGACGACAGAAGCGGAACATTATTTGAAAAACTATTCTAAAAAGAATGGGAAAGAGAGAAGGAAAGTTGTGGATATGGTGGCAGCTTCGATAATTTTGCAAAAATATTTGGATACATTAGCTTAATAAAGTAATAAAAGTATATTTATTTTAAAATTTATTAAACATATTTATAAGAATAGATATTTAAATAAAATAAAAAAAAGAAAGGATGAAAAAATGCAAAATAAAAAATCACATTATATTTGGCTGCTTGTAGTTATTATTGTTCCAATTGTTATTTTAGCATTGAATAAAATAAAATTGGGGCTTGATTTACGAGGTGGAACATCAGTTGTATTGCAGGCACAAGGTAAAATTGAACCTGATACAATGAGTAAAGTTAGAAGTATTATTGAAAGAAGGGTAAACAGTATTGGGGTGGCTGAACCTGTTATTCAGCTTAGTGGAAATGATAAATTGATAGTGGAGCTTGCGGG